>Ga0209102_1000211_pt1 | contig 40469 bp, 42 predicted proteins | sample ConPoolayeHmetaG_FD_185483 | JGI IMG/M metagenome (GOLD analysis project Ga0209102, IMG submission 185483) | Hot spring microbial mat communities from California, USA to study Microbial Dark Matter (Phase II) - Cone Pool mat layer H metaG... ...
GACAGTGCCTTCCTTGCAGAAGGTTCGTCGGCCAATTAAGCTAGCTTGTCCGAGTGCCGACGTGCCCTGATTATAACACAATACGCAACTACTGATTAAGAGAAAAGGCGCCTTTTCCACATAGTTACCTGGATGTCTACCCCACCTGTCGGCGACCATTAGACACAAGCAACTGCTAAAAACCTGCTCGTTTCACCCCATTGCCCGCTTTTTCGAAAGTCCACGGATCGGGGGAGCCTAACTCCTCTTGACAAATTCCAGGGATAATACTAGAGTATTCTATACATGTAGAAAAAGGTAAAAAAATCGCATAAAGTTTGGGGAGAAAAGATGCTTCGGATAAAGGGCATCGGGGTTGCTAATTAATATGGCAGCGGCTGGAGCCCTTTTTGAGTTTAACTGGGGTGGTCTGCTGCCAGGGAGGCGACGCTATCAGAGCAAAAAACAATTAAAGTGGTAAAAGAAGGTAGTGACAAAGTGAGGCTGTGAAGGGAAAACTGAAGATAAGCGTCATTAAAAATTCATTGTGGAGGTGAAGAACCATGAAGAAGATTACGTGGATGGTGGTCAGCTTTCTGATGGCTTTATCCCTAGTCATAGCTTCCTGTGCTCCGAAAGAAGTAGAGGAGAAAAAAGCCGAGGAGAAAGCAACAATAGTAGTAAAAGCAGAAGAAAAAGCGGTGGCGGAAAAGGTGGAAAAGGAAAAGCCGGGGCTCCTGCCTCCAGAAGTGCCCAAATATGGAGGGATACATACCTTCGTGGACTTAGAGCCGATGGGCTTTGACCCGGCCTATATTATTTCTGTAGAGTGCAAACACGAGATGATCGGTTATGATGAACTTCTGGGTGAGGACTGGACGAAAGGTCCCGCAGGCACCGGTGAAATGGAAGGCCCATTCCTTGGTCTCGTTTCGCTGTTGACTGGCGAGATTGCTGAAAGCTGGGAGCTACCCGATGATAATACCATTATCTACCATATCCGTAAAGGAATTCACTTCTGGGACAAGCCGCCGGCAAACGGCAGGGAACTTAACGCCAATGACGTGGTCTGGAATATACAGCGTCAGATGACCGGTCCCTACATGAAAATGAACGTTGCTCCCAAGGATTTTCCGACGTCTATAAAAGCGCTTGATAAGTGGACGGTGGAAATTAAAGTTCCTAGTTCACAAGGCTCGACCTTCATGATGATCAGTGAACAAGTGCACTATTCCGCCCCTGAGGTAGTGGACAAGTATGGGGACCTCAAAGACTGGAGGAACGTTATCGGGACGGGGCCATGGATGCTGACGGATTATGTGCCCGCTACCAGCATGACCTTCAAGAAGAACCCCAACTACTGGAAGCATGACCCTCTTCATCCGGAGAACCAACTGCCCTATATGGATGGCCTTAAAGAGCTGTTCATCCTCGACGCGTCTACCAGGCTGGCCGGGTTCCGGACAGGCAAGATTGATAGACTAGGCGGTGGTCTCATTCCGATTTCCCTGGACGATGCGGAGCTCTTGCTGAGGGAAAACCCCGCCCTAAAATACAAAGAATTCCATACCGCAGGCACGTGCCTGTGGGGCAGGATTGACAAGCCGGAGCTACCTTTTAAAGACCTCAGGGTGCGCAAGGCACTCAACATGGCCATAAACAGACAGGAGATAGTAGATAAATACTATAAAGGCAAAGCTGATTTGTTCAGCGTTCCCTATGCGAACGATGTGGGACACCGGGCTATGTTCACTCCGCTTGAGCAGATGCCGGCATCAGTCCAGGAGGTGTTCAGCTATAACCCGGAGAAGGCAAAACAACTTCTCAAGGAGGCTGGCTATCCCAATGGCTTCAAGACCCAGATCCTCTGCTCAGCCGATGAGGCAGATTTCCTGTCTATGATCAGAGAGTACTTCCTCGCTATTGGCGTCGATATGACGCTTTCAGTGACAGAACTGGGAGCGAGGCGCAGCATGGCAAGGGCTAGAACGTACCCGGAGATGAATTATGGAGGTGTGGTGGAAAACGCTTTCCCCTTCAAGATGCATATGGTCCGCAGCGAGAGCTTTGACTGTTTCAGCTACTGGGAACATCCGTATACGAGGGCGCTCTACGAAGAGGCAATGAAATACGTTGGCAAGGACGACGCTGCGCTCTGCAAACTGCTGAAAGAGAGATATGCCCCGTTCGTTCTAGAGAACTGCATTGGCGTATGGCTGCCAGGACCATACACCTACACGCTGTGGTGGCCATGGCTACAGAACTTCTGGGGTGCAGTTACCCTGGGTTATGACAACCAGCAGGGTTACACTCACTATGCCTGGATGGACACGGCGCTGAAGAAATCTATGGGCTATTAAACCTGGCATAATAGAAATAGTCAAATGGAAAGGAGTGGAGCGGGAGAATTTAAATTCTCCCGCTCCACTCCTTTCTTTCTCGCTGCACAGTCGCTTGTTTCGTTACTTAAGAGGCAAAAGATAGGGTCGAGCTTAACTCCTCGACCCTATTCAATCGATGTATTCAAAGATTTTTATTTCGGGGACTTGCCTGCCATCTGGCAGCGTTATATTATCCGAGCCATAAATCAGTTTGTAGTGTTCCAGCGCTTCTAGGGGCACGGGGCTGAGCATCGGGTTAGGGCTGACTATTCTATAATTGGTTGAATTCTGACTGGAGAGATAGGCTTCCGCCTCTTCGTAAGTGCTTTTTTGTTCAGCGCTGGTGATTACCTTATAGATGTTACCGTCCTTGTCCACGTTTTGCTCATAGGAGATTACCCATACACTCTCAGGGGCCACCGCCTTACCGTCAAAGTTATACAGTCTGGCGATTAACGAACGGTAGTATTCAGGGTAGAAAAGTGGTCTTAATACCCAAGTTTTGTTTTCCTGTGGTATAAGATAGAAGTCAAAATATTCACTTGGTTGCCTTCCTGCCCAGGTAGCAACCGCCCAGAATTTGCCAGAGGCTGTGATGGGGTTGGTGTAGGCTGTCTCGAAGTCAGTAATAATATATTTCGCGCCAAGTTTTTTGGCTATCTCGTCGGCTGACTTTTCATCCTGGGAAACAAAGTAGGAAGCTACCAGGGTCAAGGCTTTGGGCTCCTGACTGGGATTAGCAATTGGTATGCGGCGGGCAATGCGGGTAATCCAATAACCGTAGTCCCACCAAGCCAGGACACCGTAAGCGGACTCGGGGTATTTATAGTTTTCTCCAGGCGGTGGTTGTTCGGGGAGCCCATAATACAGGTCCGGATTGCCAAAGGGCTCAGGGGTATTTTCCTTCATCCAGGTGAGAGAGCGAACCCAGGCATCACTGGGAGTATACTGTGCCTGACGAGCAACCGTGGTCATTGGACCAATATTCCAGAAGAAAACGACAAAGAAAACAACAAGTACCGCTAACGCCATAACGGTGTAGTTGATAATGGTGGTCAAGCCACCCCTTTTCGGTCTGGCTTTTCCACCCCCCGCTTGTTTGGCCACTTTTACAGCTCTCGGAGTCAATTCCTTGAAACCAGCCAGCTCGAGAACTCTCCATGACAGGTAGCCGGTGAGCAGGGCTGCATTAACTGAATAATAGTAACCAAAGCGGCGTTGCCCAAGAGTCGCCGCCAGTATTACCAGACTCCACACTAGCAAAAGGGTTTTTTCGGCAGCGCCTTGTTTGATAACGAGATAGATTAGTATGCCAAGGGAGATGAAACTGAGGAAAAAGCCGGTGGTGAAATTACCCCAGGCAACAGCCAAGGGATTGCCATAAATGGAACTGATCAGAGGCTGCATTTCGAGGGTGGTGAGCTGAGCGCCTGTCGGGTGGAAAATACCAAATGCGCTTAGTATTGAGCTTACCCGAGGAGCATCAACGAGGTAGAATAAGCCCAACCCAGCTCCTCCAAGCACGAGTAAAACTAGCGGGTAGTAGGCTGGTCTTATCTGCTTGCCGGTCATTAGTCGAGAGACCACATTCAGCACTAGCGGGATAAATAAGGCAATAACTAGATACAATATGTCTACCGAAGTTGCCAAAGATAGGATTATAGTAACAAGGAAGAGGGCAGCGCCAACCAGGCATAGATAGTCCGTAGATTTACCCCTCAAGTGGTCAATAATGAACTGGATGACGAAAAATACCGAGATGATAAATACAAAAAGCAGTGCCCCCATCCAGGTGAGGATGTAGATTCCCAGGAAGATACCCGCCAGCAGACTATAAATAAGTGGCTTTCTAACTATTGCCCAATTTAGGTGCCTCAGATGGCTGAAGGTTAACTGTTTCTGCCCCGCCGTCCTGATAGCCAGAATCAGGAACATGATGGTTGTGGTACTGAGCAACGTCTCAGCAACGTGGTGGTCTGTGGAGCCCAGTATTGAACGACCAACAAATTCACCGCCCAGGATGGACAAAAGACCAGCCGAGAGCACACCAATCCAGCGGCTGGACAGCTCTTTACCGATAAAGTAGACGGGAATAACGGTTAGAGCACATAGGACCACCGGGAAATAGACGCTAATTACATCAACAGTGTGCTGGGTCGGTGAGCCCAAGCTAATCGCCCAGATAATGCCAGCAAGGAGATAATCAAAGAAGAGGCTGCCACCCACCGCTTTACCCGAAGGATAGATAAAGTATGGGTCAAATTTGAAAAGGTGGGGAAAGTTATGGGCGAGATTGTCAACGATGCGCATATGGTAATAAGCATCATTACAGGTAAATCTTATCCCCTCAGGAGTAAATACTCGGGCGTAGGGGTAAAAAATACGAACGAATAGGGCAACGGCAAAGAATAGAGCCACTAGTATGCCCGCAAAAAGTTCCGGGGAAAGTTTACCCTTGCCAGCTTGCTGGGCTTTTTTCGCGCTCATGAGTGCTTGCTCCTAAATCAGTTACAGCTAGGCAGCATTGTGATAAGTATTACACAGTAACCAATCTTTGGCAAGTTGAAAACCTGCTTTGCTAGTTGAGATGTGTCTTCATTTAATACCCTTTTTAAGATATAATGGGAATATAATTAGGCGGCAGCGATTCTCGAGTGTCGTGGGGTCGGAGGAGAGTTCGATAAGTGAAAATTGCCATAGTGCTCGGCACTCGGCCCGAAATTATCAAGATGGCACCGGTGATAAAGGAACTGGAAAGAAGAAAAACGGATTTCTTCATCCTGCACAGTGGTCAGCACTATTCTTATCACCTTACCCGGGTTTTCTTTGAACAACTCAGGCTCCCCAAGGCCAAATATAATCTGGAGGTTGGCTCTGGCTCCCATGCTGAGGAGACGGGCAAGATGTTGATCGGTATCGAGAAAGTGCTCCTTAAAGAAAGACCGGATGCTATCATGGTCGAGGGAGATACTAACAGTGTGCTGGCTGGGGCGCTGAGTGCTGCCAAACTTGGTATCAAGGTAGGACACGTTGAAGCCGGTCTACGCAGTTATGACCGGAGTATGCCCGAGGAAGTCAACAGAATTCTGACTGACCATCTATCTGACCATCTTTACGCGCCTACCCCGAAGGCTCGAGAAATACTTCTGGGGGAGGGAATTGACGAGGAGAAAATATTTGTCACCGGCAACACCATTGTTGACGCCGTGCATCAGAATTTAGAAATAGCTAAAGAGAAGGGTAATACCCTCAGCGCCCTGAACCTTCATCCCAGGGATTTTATTCTGGTGACACTTCATCGTCAGGAGAACGTAGATAACAGGACAAGATTGGCTTCCATGCTGGAGGGCCTGGATAAAGTGGCGGCTGAGTTCAAACTCACAGTAGTCTACCCCGTCCATCCGCGCACGCAGAAACGAATGGAACAGTTTCAGCTCGCTCCGCAAAATCTGAAGCTAATCAAGCCCCTGGGCTACTTTGACTTTTTACAGCTTGAGAGTAATGCTGCCCTCGTCCTCACCGATTCCGGTGGGGTACAGGAAGAAGCCTGTATCCTTGGTGTTCCCTGTGTTACCCTGAGGGATAATACGGAGCGCCCCGAGACTCTGGAAGTGGGCGCCAATATCCTGGCCGGTGCTTCTGCTGATAGGATCCTCGAGTGTTGCCGGATAATGCTCCATAGAGACAAAAACTGGCTAAATCCCTTCGGTGACGGTAGGGCAGCGGAGAGAATCGTTAAAATAGTGACGGAGTCTGGACATGGCTAAAATACTGGTTACGGGAGGGGTGGGATTTATAGGTTCAAACCTCACCCCCGAACTTAGACAAAGGAAGCACGAAGTCTGGGTCTGTGACCTGGGGCATTCCGAAGGGCCAAACTACATCCGCTGCGATGTCACTAAATACCGGCAGCTTGAGAGACTCTTTGAGGAACACGACTTTGACTACGTCTATCACCTGGCTGCAGAATACGGGCGCTGGAACGGGGAGGATTACTATGAGAATCTCTGGCTCACCAATGTCATCGGCACCAAGAACCTGTTAAGAATTCAGGAGAAGAAAAAGTTCCGGATGATATTCTTCTCCAGCGCTGAGGTCTATGGAGATTATGACGGGGTGATGAGCGAGGATGTGATGGACAAAGTGCCGATAAAACAGATGAATGACTATGCTATAACTAAGTGGGTAGGAGAACTTCAGGTATTAAACTCAGCGGCTATGTTTGGCACGGAAACAGTCAGGGTTCGTCCCGTCAATGCCTATGGACCTCATGAATACTATAGCCCTTACCGCGGGGTAATACCGACCTTCATCTATAAGGCACTGAGAGGCGAGCCCTACACTGTCTATCTAGGGCACAAGCGTATCTTTGACTATGTTGAGGATACCTGCCGCACCTTCGCCAATATCGTTGAGAATTTCAAGCCAGGAGAAGTCTACAACATTGGCGGGAGAGAGGAATGGGAGCATGACATCAAATATATCTCTGACTTAATCTTGAAATACCTGGGTAAGGATGATTCGCAGGTCATTTATAGAGAAGCAGAACCATTTACGACTAAGGTCAAACGTATTGACTTCTCCAAAGCAAAGAGAGACTTAAACCACGACCCCAAAATACCTCCAGAGGAAGGCATACCGAGAACTATTGAGTGGATGAAGAAAGTCTACAGCGTAAAATGAAGATTCTTTTCGTCCAAGAGACAGATTGGCTCAGACGAAACCCGGCTCAGCAACATCACTTGGCGGAGATGTTATCACTGAGAGGGCACGAAATCCGAGTTATTGATTATGAGTTATTATGGAGGACACAGGGTAAAAAAGAACTCTATTCAAGGCGACAGGTCTTCCACAATGTGTCTAAGATTCATGACGGTGCCAGAATCACTGTATTCCGGCCCGGCATTGTCAAGATTCTCTGGCTAGAGTATATTTCACTGGTATTTTCCCATAAGAGGGAGCTCGAACGGCAGATGGATGAATTCAAGCCAGATGCCCTGGTTGCCTGGGGTATATTGAATAGTTGTCTGGCTGTAAAAGCCGCCAGAAAAAACAATATACCATTCCTCTACTACTGGATAGACGTGTTAGACAGACTTATACCTTCCAAAGCTTTCCGCATCATTGGTAAACTGGTGGAAAGTAGAACCTTGAGGCAGTCGGATAGGATACTGGTAATCAATGATAAACTTAGAGAATATGTCATCGGACTGGGTGCTCCACCCGGACTGACTCGGGTCTTAAGAGCAGGCATTGATACCAAGCAATTTAATCCGGATACCCATCATCGCGAAATAAGGAAACAATACGGTCTTGATGAGGACGATATTGTTCTCTTCTTCATGGGTTGGCTCTACCGTTTCTCAGGCTTAAAGGAGGTTATCTCGCAATTGGCTGCAAGCCAAGACCATAATCTCAAGCTCCTTATCGTTGGCGAAGGTGATGCTTACGAAGAGCTTCAGCAAATAAGCGGGAAATATAACCTTCAGGGTAGAGTTATCCTTGCCGGTAAGAAGCCTTATCGTGAGATACCCGATTTCATTGCCGCCGCTGATTTCTGTCTTCTCCCGGCCTACCCCTCGGAGCCAATTATGCAAGATATCGTGCCGATAAAAATGTACGAATATATGGCGATGAGAAAACCGGTAATTGCCACCAGACTTCCCGGGATAGTGGAGGAGTTCGGCGGAGATAACGGCGTGGTTTATGTGGATAGACCGGAGGACGTGGTTACAAAAGCTATTGAGCTGGTACGGAATGGCCGTAGGGAAACGCTCGGGGCAAAAGCCAGGAGCTTTGTGGAACGAAATAGCTGGGATAACATTACCAGCGAATTTGAGAAAATTCTGGAAGAAGTGATAAAGGAAAAAACAAGATGGACAACCTAAGCGAATATAAAGGCAAAAATATCCTTATCACAGGTGGGGCAGGGTGCATCGGCAGTAATCTCACCAAAGCCCTACTCAGGGCGGAGGCGGCTAAAATTCTTGTCCTTGATGACCTCTCTGCTGCGGAAAGGTGGAACATCCCCGATGCTCCAAGTGTGACCTTTATTCAAGGAAGCGTTCTGGATGAAGAAGTTTTAAGAAGGGCATTCTCTCAAAAGCCCGATTTTGTCTTCCACCTGGCGGCTCATTTTGCTAATCAGAACTCAATAGACCATCCTGAGACTGACCTCCTGGTTAACGGGCTTGGCACCCTGAAAATCCTGCGATACTCCCACCTGACCGGTGTGGGGAAAGTAGTCTTTGCCTCCTCAGGCTGTTCCGTTTACGGAAGCGAGGCGCCCCTGCCCCTTAAAGAGGATTTTGTCTCCCTTCACCTGGATACCCCGTATCAAATCACCAAACTTTTAGGAGAACTCTATGGTAACTTCTTTTACCATTATTACGGCTTGCCGGTGGCTATAGCCCGCTACTTCAATGTATACGGTCCGGGAGAGGTCCCGGGAAGATACCGTAATGTTATCCCCAACTTCATCTGGTGGGCTCTCCATAAAAGACCGCTACCCATAACGGGCACCGGTGAAGAGACCAGAGATTTCACCTTTGTTGACGATATAGTTGATGGCACATTGCTCCTGGGCATTATCCCGCAAGCGGCCGGTGAGGCCTTCAACCTCGCTTCAGGGACAGAAACCAGGGTGATTGACATAGCCAATTTGATAAACGAGTTGACTGGTAACCACAACGGGGTTGAGTTTGTTGCCAGAAGGGACTGGGACAAAATCACCCGCCGGCGAGCCTCGATCGAGAAGGCAAAGATGGTTCTGGGCTATGAACCCAGAGTGAAGATGAAAGAAGGCATAAAGAGGGTACTCGACTGGATTGTAGAAAATCGCGAGAAGATAGAAGCCAGCGCCAGGTTTTAAGCTGGAGGTATGATGACCCTGAAAAATGAAATTGAATTCTATAGTAAGGTTGAAGTCTCCGCCAATACCGGTGAAATTGAGACCTGGGACCGGATAATATTCCCCAATGTTATCCGGAAGCGTGAAATTGAGTTAATTTTGGGTCAAATCTCCCAGGTAAAACCGAAAAGAATCCTGGACTTTGGCTGTGGGGCAGGATGGCTGAGTAAAATCTTATCCTTGAACGGCTACAGTGTTGTCGGGATTGATGTCGCCCCGTATTTAATCGAAAAAGCTACCAGGTTGTCCCTTGACAGGGCTCATTTTGTCGTTGGCGATTGTATGAATTTGCCTTTCCGAGAGAAATCTTTTGACTTCATCACAGGAGTTGCCATACTGCACCATCTGGACATAGACAAAGCCTTGGCTGAGTGCCGGCGGGTTACCGTTGACGGAGCGATGAGCCTGTTTCTGGAACCGAACAGGCTCAATCCAATCTCGGCTCTGGGAGAGAAAATAGCACCTCATACAAGGGGAGAAAGACGTATAACCCGGGAGGGACTGAGAAGGTCACTTCTTAAACAGGGGTGGGCTGTCCGGGAGGTCCGGTGCCTTTTCCCCTATAGCTTCGGTCTAGCCTACCTGCTCGGAAGAACAGGGCTTCAAAACAGCAGCAAATTAGGATTTATTACCAAACTGGTAAAGGTTTCAGAAGAGCTCTTGGAGAAAGTGCCCTTGCTGAATCAATTCGGCTCCACCTTGATGGTGGTCGCCAAAAGGATAAACGGTGGTGAGTCTTAATATAACCCTGGTCAGCCCCAGAATTAGGGAGTGGAACCCAAACGTATGGGTGCCTCTTGGCATCTCATATGTCGCTGCGGTGTTAGAACAAGCGGGACACAATGTCGAGATAATTGACCTGAATCTGGACAGTACAAAAGACCTCCGGAGAAGCATAGAGAATGCCGACATCGTGGGTATAACCGGCATGATAACTGAATACCAGCAAGTTTTAAAGCTGGTCGATATGGTTAAACAGGGTAACGGGAGTTCAAGAGTAATTTTGGGAGGTCCTCTGGCAACAACCCTTCCTCGGGAGCTACTCCAGGCATCAACGGCTGATTTCGTTGTCATTGGTGAGGGTGAAAGAACAGTAGTTCAGCTTGTCTCGGCGATAGAACACGGTGATAGTTTCTCCAAGATCAATGGAATTGCGTATCGGGATGGTGACCAGATTGTTGTTACCGAGGCGGCGAAGCCCATAGTCAATCTAGACACTATCCCATTTCCAGCAAGACACCTCTTAGATATGAAGCGATATGCCACAAACCACTTTGCGCGTTTTGGCCTTAAGATTGAAGGGTTCGGCAAAATTAAGAGCACTAACCTGATTACCAGCCGGGGATGCCCTTACAGTTGTACCTTTTGCTTTAAGGACATGTGGGGGTATAAATGGAGGGCACGAAGCCCAGCAAATATTATCGAAGAAATGGAGCTACTGGGCAGGAGATATGGTATCAATGGTTTCTTCTTTAACGATGATACCTTTGTTCTTGACCGAAGAAGGATTTTTGAATTTTGCGATTTGCTAAAGAAGAAGGCCCTGGATGTAGTCTGGTATTGTAATGGGCGGGTGAACCTTATGAGCAGGGAACTGCTGAAAGCAATGTATGATGCTGGATGCCGGGGAATTGCCTATGGCATAGAATCAGGGAACCAGCAGGTGCTGGACTCAATGAAAAAGAACCAGACCCTTGAGCAGACGAGAAACGTAGTTAAGTGGACGAGAGAGGTTGGATTTCACGTTGCCGGTTATTTTATGATTGGGATGCTGGGTGAAACCAAGGAGACTATTTGCCAGACCATCGCTTTCGCCAGGGAATTAGACCTGGATTTTTACGGGTTTTCAATAGTAACTCCGCTGCCTGGCACCGAGCTATATAAAGCTGCCCAAGAGCAAGGATTAATACAACGGGATATGACATCACTCAAAGAGTGGGGCTTTTATGTCAATGCCAACTTGACTCAGGATTGTACCGACGATGACCTGGTTGCTTTTGAGAATAAGGCGTTCCGGGAGTTTACTCTGGAGAAGTTTGGCAAATATTATCTCCTCACCCCGGGTTTCGTCAAAGGAGTAGCCGAGGTGCTTCTCTCAATTCGGAGCCGAAATGATGTGAAAGAATTAGCCAGGAAAGCCGGGGGAATTATCCGCTCTTACTGGCACGGGGCTTGAGATGAAGATTTTACAGGTGTTCCACATTTTCTCTTTGCCACACGGTGGCGGGACTACAGACGTGGTGTATAAGCTCTCGAGGGCTCTATCCCAGAGAGGGCATGAGGTGACGATATATACCAGTGATTTTGAACTGGACCAAGAATATATAGATTCTCTACCGGGTGTAGAAGTTTGCCCTTTCCACAGCTGGTTCAACCTATCACAGATTCATTTGACACCGGGCCTGGCCACACGAACAAAGAGAAAGCTCAAAGATTTTGACATTGTCCACATCCATCAGTTCAGAAGTTTTCAAAATATAGTAATATGGTACTATGCCAGGAAATATGGCATCCCATATATAGTAGATGCCCATGGTTCCACCCCAAGAACGGGGAAAGCAGGACTTAAGTGGCTGTTCGATGTTATCTTTGGCTACCGGATTCTGAAAGACGCCGGTAGAGTCGTTGCTGAGACTGAAACGGGAGTCAATGAATATAAAATGTTCGGGGTAGATGCGGATAAAATTGTCCTGATTACTCCTCCTTTTGCCATTGAGGAGTTCTCCCGGCTACCGCCACGGGGGTTATTCCGGGAGAAATACCATATCAAGGAAAAGCATATAGTTTTGTTTCTCGGTAGAATACACTGGATAAAGGGGCTTGACTTTCTGGTGGAATCATTCTACGAACTGACCAAGTCTAGAACCGACACTATTTTGGTAATAGTCGGCAATGATGACGGCTATAAGCCCACCCTGGACAGGCTAATCGGCAGGCTAAATCTGGCAGATAAGGTCTTATTCACCGGATTTCTGGGCGGGGTAGATAAACTATCGGCACTGGTTGATGCCGATGTGCTGGTGCAGACCTCCATCTACGAGCAAGGCACGGGGGTGCCTTTTGAAGCCATACTATGTAATACACCTATTATCGTCAGCAAGTATACCAGTGCTAGCGAGAATGTGACGAAAATTGACGCCGGATACCTGGTAGAATACGGTAACAAAAAAGAGCTATGCGATACAATGCAATACGTCCTGGACCATCCGGGTCAAGCCAAGAGCAAAACACAAAGAGCAAAAGAATATATCAAGGCAAACCTATCCATAGATAAGGTGGTGGAGAAATACGAACACCTCTATATTGACTGCATTACTGAACGAAGGGTAAATTAGGCAAACCAATATGAGCATTCTTGTTACTGGTGCTACTGGTTTCATAGGTTCTCATTTATGCCGGGTACTGGTTCAGCGGGGACATCAGGTAGTAGGGTTATCCCTCTCCGGGAGAACGGATAACATAATACCGCTATTGCACCATAGAGGATTTCACCTTGAGCGGGGTGACATCCGGGACGAAGATATGATGCGCAGCATAATAAAGAATAACCGGATAAAGACGGTGTTCCATCTGGCAGCCCTTCTGCCCAATGGCAGCAACCTTGACAATGCCTTATTATACTTTGACACTAATGCCCGGGGAACACTCAATCTACTAAACGCGGCGTACCTGAATGCCGTTGATATGTTTATATACTCGTCTACCATGAGTGTATATGCTGAACCGCCCCGGTATCTGCCAGTGGATGAGAGCCATCCGGTGCAACCCTCTACAACCTACAGTGTCGCTAAGCTAACGGGTGAGCTTTGCTGTCATCTATACTCCAAGGCAATGAACATAATTATTCTCCGGTATTCTGGAGCCTACGGGCGTGGTGAACGGGAATCCAATGCGATACCTACATTCATTAACCAGGCACTGAACAACCGGCCAATTACCATACACGGTGATGGTAATCAAACCAGTGATTTTGTATATATAGATGACGTGGTCCAAGGTACCGTCCTCGCCTGGGAGAAGAACAGACCAGGGGTCTATAATATTGGTAGCGGGCAAGAAACGAGTATAAGGGAGCTGGCTAAAATTATCATTAATTTGACCAATTCCAAATCGGAAGTGACTCTGACCGGCAAGAGCAGTGAGCGCCCTTTCAGATTTTTCCTGGATATCACGAAGGCACAAAAAATTCTAGATTATTCACCCCGCCCCATTGACGAGGGATTACCAAAATACCTGAAAGAATTCAGTAATGTGAGGTGCGAGAAATGAAGATATTAATAACTGGCGGGGCTGGATTTATTGGCAGTCACCTGTGTGACAAATATACCAGCGAAGGGCATACGGTGCTGTGCCTGGATAATTTCATGAGCGGAAACCTGACCAATGTCAGGCACCTGTTGGACTACCGGAACTTCAAATTGATAAAAGGTGATGTCAGAGACTTTGCCCTGCTAGAAAAGATTATGCCTGATGTCGATGTCGTCTTTCACCTAGCTGCCCAGGTCCATGTGGATAGGTCTTACATCGAGCCTCGCCTTACTTATGAGGTGAATGTTATGGGGACACAGAATATCCTGGAAGCAGCCAAGATGTATGACGCCAAGAAGGTTATCTACGCTTCAACAAGCGAGGTATATGGCTCAGCCCAGTATGTGCCTATAGATGAAAAACACCCATTGAATGCCCCTCACCCCTACGGGGCAAGTAAGATAGCGGCTGACAGAATGTGCTATGCCTATATTCAGACCTATGGACTGAATATCTCCATAGTCAGGCTTTTCAATATCTTCGGCCCACGACAAAGGGACATCGGCTACGGAGGAGTGATATCTATATTTATTAGAAGAATCCTGAGCAATACGCCTCCTATTATCTACGGCGATGGTCAACAAACCAGGGACTATACCTATGTCGAGGACGCTGTTAGGGCCTATGACTTACTCCTGAACCACAAAGAGCCGATAAATGAACCAGTTAATTTTGGTAGCGGGCGGGAAGAGTCAATCATCGACCTGGCCAATAGGCTCATCAACCTGTGCGGTAAAAAAGGCGAGATTAAACCAGTGCATGTTGAACCAAGAATTGGAGAGGTTAAGCGGCTTATCGCCGACGCCACCAGGGCTAAAGAGCTCCTGGGATGGGTGCCTAAATACGATTTGGAGACCGGGCTCCAAGAATTCGTGCAATGGTACAGGAACTATGGTTTCGAGGAAAGAATCAAGATAGAATGACACAGCAACCAAATCCAGTTACTCCAGAAGCAGCAATAGATATTCCCACGCCTACCCTGCAGGCATTGTATGTCACGATGCTACGAATCCGCAGGTGCGAGGAGAAAATAGCTGAATGCCTCCAGCCTAAGCCGGAGATAGTGTGTCCCGTTCACCTCTACATCGGGCAGGAGGCGGTAGCGGCTGGTGTCTGTGCCAACCTAAGGAAGGACGATTACGTTTTCAGTACCCACCGTAGCCACGGGCACTATATTGCCAAGGGCGGTGACATAAAGGCTCTGGTAGCTGAGCTGTACGGGAAAGCGAGGGGATGTTCCCGGGGCAGGGGTGGTTCTATGCATCTGACATCACCCGAAGTGGGGCTGCTCGGTAGTTCAGCTATTGTTGGCGGGACCATCCCTTTAGCGGTAGGAGTTGCTTTAGCCATGTCCCTAAGAGGACGGGACAGCGTCTCGGTTGCCTTCTTTGGTGATGGTGCTACTCATGAAGGCGTGTTTTATGAATCCCTTAACTTCGCCTCACTCAAGAAACTACCGGTCGTGTTTATCTGCGAAAACAACCTCTACTCTACTCATATGCCAATTTCCGCCTGCCTTGCCGACACCAATATTTACCAGAAGGCCAAGACCTTTGCCATGCCCGGCATCAGAATTGACGGGAACAACGTATTTGAAGTTTTTGGGGCTGCTAAGAAGGCAATTGCAGATGCCCGCTGTGGGCAGGGCCCCACGTTAATCGAGTGTCTGACCTACAGATGGCGAGGACACGTCGGTCCAAGCGATGATTTAGACAAGGGGCTTAGGTCTAAAAAAGAGCTGGACTACTGGATGGATAGATGCCCGGTCAAGCTACTGGAGGAGTTCCTGTTAAAGCACAGGATTCTATCCGAGCCAGAAAAAATCCGAATATATAATGAAATCGATAAAGAGATAGAAGAGGCTATCCGTTTTGCCAGAGAAAGCCCCTACCCTGACAAAAATAGTCTTTTAGATTATGTATTTAAGGTTTGACAAGGTAGAAAATGCGCCGGATATCTTACGCCCAGGCAATCAATGAAACCCTGCACCAGTTGATAGAAAGTGATGAGCGTGTGTTTCTCATTGGGCAGGGGGTCACCAGCCCCTGGTATGTGGGTACGACTACCGTCGGGCTTATTGACCGCTTCGGTCCGAAACGCATAATTGATACCCCGGTATCGGAAAATGGTATTACTGGCGTCGCTGTAGGGGCAGCCTTAGCTGGAATGCGCCCAATCTTAGTGCACCCCAGAATGGACTTTATGTATTATGCGTTGGACCAGATAGCCAACCACGCCGCTAACTGGCACTATATGCTCGGCGGGCAATTAAGCGTGCCCCTGACCATCTGGGCAATTATTAATCGGGGAGGAGAGCAAGCTGCTCAGCACTCCCAGGCTTTACAGGCAATCTTTACTCACATTCCGGGACTAAAGGTAGTAATGCCCAGCACGCCGTATGATGCTAAAGGGCTCCTCACTGCCAGCATCGCCGATGATAACCCGGTAGTCTATATTGATGACCGCTGGCTGTACCAGCATGCAGGTGAGGTACCTGAAGAACTGTACTCGGTCCCAATTGGGAAGGGAGTAGTAAGAAGAGAAGGAAAAGATGCCACGATAGTGGCAACTTCATATATGGTAACAGAAGCGATCAAGGCGGCGGTGGATTTGGAGAAAGATGGAATAGATGTAGAGGTAATCGACCTCCGTTCCCTCAAACCTCTTGATGAAGCTCTCCTGGTGGAATCGGTAAAAAAGACGGGCAAACTCGTTATCGCTGATGCTGGCTGGAGAACTTGTGGTGTAGGAGCTGAGCTTGCGGCTCTGGTTGTTGAAAAAGCCTTTGAGTACCTGAAAACGCCGATTACGCGTGTTTCCTTGCCCGATTCTCCCGCTCCAGCCAGCTCGGCTCTGGAGGAAGTATATTATCCTAAAGCCAGAGATATAATCTCGGCAGTGAAGGAACTGGCAGAGTGAAAAGATATGAAGTATCGAGTCCCCTTCGTTGATTACCCCACACATTACCGTCGTATCCGGAAGGAAATTGACGCTGCCATCAAGGCAGTGCTAAATGGTGGAGATTTTATTCTGCGCCAGCAGTTAAGAGACTTTGAAAGCCACATTGCTGACTATGTCGGAGTGGATTATGCTGTGGGCGTTAACAGCGGAACCGACGCTCTGCACTTGTCCCTGTTAGCCGCCGGCATAGGACCCGGGGATGAAGTTATCACGGTGGCTCATACCTTTGTCGCTTCCGTAGCCGTAATTAAGCACTGCGGAGCCACTCCGATACTGGTGGATGTGGGCAAAGATTTCAATATGGATATGGAACAGGTGGAACCAGCTATCACCCCAAAAACAAAAGCCATTATGCCTGTCCATCTGAATGGCCGCCCTTGTGATATGGCCAGACTGATGACCATTGCCCGTAGGTATAACCTACTGATAATTGAGGATGCTGCCCAAGCCCTGGGGGCGGCTTTTGAGGGCAAGAAGGCTGGTTCCTTTGGTCTGGCCGGTTGTTTTAGCTTCTACCCGGCCAAGATTCTGGGCGGCTTTGGCGATGGCGGCATAGTCGTCACCAATAACCAGGAGGTAGCCAAAAAGGTTCGCTTGCTCCGCGACCACGGGCAGGATAGGGAGACCGGGGACATTCTCGGCTATGGTTTTAACAGCCGCTTAGACAACCTGCAAGCCGCTATTCTCGATGTAAAACTCAAACACCTGCCTGATTGGATTAAAAGGAGGCGCAAGCTGGCTAACCTCTATGAGCGAGGCTTATCCGGTCTATCTCAGGTAAAGACGCCTCCGCCACCACAGGAAGGCCGTTATTTTGACGTCTTTACCAACTATGTAATAAGGGCTGAAAAACGAGATGAGCTGGTTAACTATCTAAGGGAATCAGGCATTGAGATTCTGATTTCCTGGCCCAAATCGATGCACCATCACCCGGCATTAGGGCTGAGGCATTTCAGCCTTCCCGAAACCGAGAAAATATCACAAGAGGTGCTCTCCCTGCCCCTTTTCCCGGAGCTAGGCGAGGATAAAGTGGAGTTTGTAATAGAGTCTATTCGCAATTTCTATAAGCGATAGGGGTTTCTTACGAGGGTGGCAGAATGAAACAACGACTAGCGCATCTCTTCATGCACTGGCCCGCTTTCTACTATTTCATAGCTAGGGTTTACTCTTTTGCTGGGTCTTTAATCGGGATGAGAGTAGCAGAGAAATGGTGGGCAGCTAGAAGCTCATTTGCTAAGAGCTACTGGGGTAGTCGGAGTCTCTCTAGCAGAGGCTTTCTAGTAGAAAGGATAGCTGCCTTTTCGCCTATTGACAGTATTCTTGAAGTGGGGTGTGCCAGCGGACCAAATCTGTATGTACTAGCAAAGAAATTCCCTAAAGCACAGATTGTAGGCATCGATATTAACAGAGAAGCTATAGAGTATGGTAAGGCACAGTTTGCACAGGAAGGGATTGCGAATGTTAGGCTGTTTGTTAGCAAAGCAGACGAGCTAGGAAAATTTCAAGACAAGGCTTTTGACGTTGTATTTACTGATGCCGTTCTCACGCATATTAGCCCAAACAAAATCAAGAAAGTTATAAGTGAGATGCTTCGTATTACTCGACGAGCATTAATTCTAATGGAGCCACACTCCTTTGAGCTTAATGAGAAAGACCTACTCAAACTTGGAATCCTCACATACTATGGTGGCCAGTGGATAAGAAGCTATACGGCTTTACTAAAGCAATTCGTTCCAGAAGAGCAAATAAGGGTTACTAGAATTCCAGAGGATGTCTGGCCCGAAAAACCCTGGAAAGAACTAGGTGCTGTTATTGAAGTAGTTGTCTCGTAATTTGTACAGTAGAGACCGAATTAATAGCAGGGTTTGAGAGGTCTTTGGATGAAGCGGGTTTTGATTATAGTGCACTTGCCTCGGGCATCACCCCGCATCGCCGGTTTAGTCAACCATCTTGCTGAATTTGGCTGGGAGTCGACTATTTTGACTGGGGCCACCAGTCAATACAAAGATTTGCCGGCAAGAATAGTGGAGACGCCTTACCGAGATGCCTTGGGATTGTTAGGACGTTTACTTAGAGTTAACCCGGCAGAAGATGCAAGACGGCAATTCTATCACCGCCTGGGCATAGTTTCTAAGAAGTCCCCGCTTGATTTTTTCTTTAGCCTGGGAGGAGAGGTTGTGAACTACCCCTGCCCTGACAAAAACTGGAAGCCATTCGCTCTCCAGGCAGGCAACAAGCTTTTGCAAGAGGAAAATATAGATGCTATTGTCTCTAGTTCTCCCCCGGTAACCAGCCACATTGTTGCCAGAGAACTGAAGGCGAAATACAAGACTCCGTGGCTGGCTGATTTTCGCGACCTATGGTTGCAGAATGCTAACTATGCCTACGGGGCCTTGAGAAGGTTGCTTGACAGGAGACTGGAACTAAAAACACTATCGAGCGCTGATGCGCTGGTGACTGTCTCTGAACCCTTGGCCGAGAAACTACGCGCCTTACACAAAGGAAAACCGGTTTACGCAATTACCCATGGCTTCGACCCGGCTGAGGTGAATGTTCCGCCGGCTAAGCTGACGGCCAAGTTCACCATTACCTATGCCGGTCTGCTTTATTCCAGGAGACAAGACCCAACAAGACTTTTCGCGGCTCTACGAGAGCTTACCCTCAATAGGACTCTGAATCCGGAAGAGATTGAAGTCAATTTTTATGGTCCCGAAGAGGGATGGCTACACCAGGAAATCGGACGATATGCCTTGTCAGGCATCGTAAAACAGAATGGTATAGTACCCCATCAGGTTGCGCTGCAAAAGGAAAGGGAGTCACAGGTACTGCTTCTTTTGGACTGGGATGACCCGCAGGAAAAGGGGGTCTATACCGGGAAGATTTTTGAATATCTCGGGGCGAGGAGACCTATATTAGCTACCGGAGGGACAAAAGGGGACGTCGTCGACCAACTGTTAAAGGAAACCGGAGCTGGAGTACACGCTCCAACTGTTGAAGATGTAAAGATTGCCCTCAAAGAGTTGTACCGGGAATATAAGTTGAAAGGTGAGGTAACCTACCGGGGGAAAGAATCGGAGATTAATAAATACAGCCACCGGGAAATGGCTCGGAAGTTCGCCGATATTCTTGACCACTTGGCCACAAATAATCCACCTCAAATTCATTCGGTCGGTTTTGACAAGCACACTTCAAGCCAGTAAGATAGTTGCTAAAAAGAGAGTAAGCAGGGTATTTCCTCATATGAGTAAGAGTATAGCGGTTATCGGCTGTGGGTACTGGGGGAAGAACCTGGTGCGTAACTTTGCCGAGCTTGGCGCTTTGCATACTGTTTGTGATGCTGACCCTGGAGTACTGGAGAGACTGAGGTCATCCTATCCCTGGTTAAGTACCGAGACAGAGTTCCGCAGGGTACTGAAGGACGGTTCCATAAGAGGTGTAGTTGTCTCGACCCCGGCAGCACTCCACTATTCCATGGCTAAGGAAGCATTGCTTGCAGGCAAGGACGTGTTTGTCGAAAAGCCGCTGGCGCTAAGAGTGGAAGAAGGGAAAGAACTGGTCGAACTGGCTGAGGCAAAGCAATGCATACTGATGGTAGGGCACGTCCTCGAGTACCATCCGGCTGTAGTAAGACTGAAGGAATTGATAGATAAGGGTGAGCTGGGCAAAGTCCAGTATATCTACTCTAACCGGCTGAACCTGGGCAAATTCCGTACTGAAGAGAATATCCTCTGGAGTTTTGCCCCGCACGATATCTCGGTTATTCTGCTGTTTCTTGGTGGTGAGATGCCCCGGGAGGTTTCCGCCCACGGCGGTTATTACCTCCATCAGGATATTGCTGATACTACCCTGACCACCCTCGCTTTTAGCCACGGGGTGAGAGCGCATATCTTTGTTAGCTGGCTTCATCCCTTTAAGGAACAAAGACTGATTGTGGTCGGTAACAAAGCCATGGCCGAGTTCAACGATACCAATCCGCAAGAGAAGCTCTTACTATTTAGACACCAAATAGAGTGGATTGAGCAGAAGCCGGTGCCTGCCCCCAGAGAAGCGGAAGTGGTTGATGTCTCTCTTGAAGAGCCGTTGAAGATAGAATGCCAGGACTTTCTTCACTCCGTTGAGAACCGGCAAAAGCCCAAGGTAGATGGGTATAAAGGACTTCAGGTACTAGAAATTCTATCCTGCTGTCAGCAGTCGCTCGAGGCAAAGGGTAAGATTATTGCCCTGGTCCAAGAACAGAGGGATTTCTTCATTCATGAAACCAGCATCGTGGAAGAGCCCTATGAAATTGGTGAGGGGACAAAGATACGGCACTTTTCCCACCTCATGCCCGGTGTAACCCTAGGCAAAAACTGTGTCGTTGGGCAGAATGTTTTTATCGGGAGAGGAGTGAAAATCGGTAATAACGCAAAGTTAGAAAATAATGTCTCAGTCTTTGAGGGGGTAACGCTTGAAGATGACGTTTTCTGTGGTCCGTCCTGTGTCTTCACCAATGTCATAAACCCCCGGAGTCATATTTCACGGAAGAATGAGTTCAAGCCTACTCTGGTCAGGAAAGGTGCTACTATTGGTGCCAACGCTACCATCATCTGTGGTAACACTATTGGTCGGTATGCCTTTGTTGGTGCCGGAGCCGTAGTTACCCGAGATGTCCCCGATTATGCCCTAGTGTATGGCAATCCAGCCCAACTCCAGGGCTGGGTCTGTGAGTGTGGAGAGAGGCTTGAATTCGGTGAAGGCAAAGAAGCAGAGTGTGCCCGTTGTGGCAAGACTTTTCAGAGAAAGGGCAAGAAAACCGTCACTATTAAGTAGGAGAAAATGAACACGCCACTGGTTGACCTAAAGGCACAATATGACTCAATAAAAGAAGAGGTTAATGAAGCCATTCAAAGGGTTCTTGATAGCGGACAATTCATCCTTGGCTCTGAGGTGAGGGCTTTTGAAGAAGAAATGGCTGCCTACTTGGGGGTAAAATATGCCGTAGGGGTTGCCTCAGGCACGGATGCTTTGCACCTGGCTCTGCTCGCCTGTGGAATTGGACCGGGTGACGAGGTAATTACCACTCCCTTCACCTTCATTGCTACCGCTGAAGCGATAACGCATTGCGGTGCTACCCCTGTCTTTGTTGACATAGACCCAAGAACCTACAACATTGACCCCAAGATGATTGAACCAAGAATCAACAGGAAGACAAAAGCCCTTCTGCCAGTTCACCTGTACGGTCAGCCAGCGGATATGGAGGCTGTCTTGGCGTTAGCCAGAAAACACAACCTCAGACTCATAGAAGACTGTGCTCAAGCCGTCGGGGCAGAGTATAAAGGCAAAAAAGTCGGCTCTTTTGGGAATGCCGGTTGTCTCAGCTTTTTCCCGAGTAAGAGTCTCGGTGCTTATGGAGATGGGGGAATGGTAGTAACCGATAGCCCTGAAATTGCTGAGAAAGTAGAGATGCTCCGCCGACATGGCTCTAAGGTCAGCTACTATCACCTGCTACCCGGGTTTAACAGTCGCCTTGATGCCCTGCAAGCGGCGGTCTTGAGAGTCAAACTAAGATACCTTGATGATTGGGTCAGGCTCCGTCAGCAGAAAGCCTCACTCTATACGCAACAATTAAGCCAGATAAAAGGAATTATGCCCCCGCCTCAGGAGAAGCACAGCCTGTCAACTTTTACTTATTATACCATCCGCTTGCGGGATTCCCGGATTGATAGAGGTAGATTACGCAAGCACCTGGAAGCAAAGGGTATCCAGACGATGATTTATTACCCATTGTCCCTTCATCTTCAGGATGTGTATAAATCTTTAGGGTACAGGTCTGGCGACCTTCCCGAAAGCGAGCGTGCTCAGGAGCAGGTCCTCTCCCTGCCGATATACCCCGAACTTATGGAAGAGCAAATAAAAGAAGTGGTAAATACAATAACCGAGTTTGCAGGTCAGTCATACTAGGTCCTAAAGCCAGGAATCGCAGAGACGTGCATCTCCGAGCGCTATCGTCTTTCTAGGAACAGGTTCACGATTTTTTCCTTCTCCTGGCATAATTTCATTAGTTCATCGATATCATTGATTTTAAGAACCCGGTTCTCCAGCGAGCGCAGTTCATCTATGGCGGTTACCGCAAACCCGTAGTCGTTCACCAATTTAGAGACGAACTCGCGTGGTGAAAACCCCATTTCCTCAATGGCTGAGGGATAGAATTCAATAAACATCTTCAAACCGGGGTTGTTTCTAATAATTCTATCCATGCCCAAAACTACCGCCATCTCCGAACCTTCGCAGTCCATCTTGATGACATCAATCGGGTGCCCTTTGTCCTTGAAAAACTCGTCCAGGGTCACCGCTTCAACCTCAACAAAATCTCCTGATTGTTTGGTGTCAAACTGCCAGTGGTCGTGCTTCTCCCGCAAGGTATGCGCTCCAATATCAGTATGGGAGAGATACAGCTTGACTGTCCCTGACACATTGAAGACAGCTTTTTGGACAGGGACAACATTGTCATACCCATTCAAAGACAGGTTTTTCAGAAGAACTTCGTAGTTATGTGGTTCTGGCTCGAAGGCATAAACCGTTCCCGTGGGGCCCACCAGCCTGGCGGCGAGCAAGGTGAAATAGCCAATGTTGGCACCGATATCAACTACGGTCTGCCCCTCTTTAACTGCCTGCCTAAACAGCGAGGTGGTGAGTTTCTCTTTCCCATGCGACCGAATAAAACCTCGAAAAGCAGCGCGCATCGGACCCTTGACCCGAGGGTTTAAATACATCTTGCTACCTTCAATATGCACAATGCTTTTTGTCGGCCATAGCCAGAGAAGCTCGGTAAAGAAGCGGTAGAGCGCCTTGACACCTGGAATCCGATTTGCGCCTACTTTTATGAAAACTCTAGAAGTCTTATCAAAAGCGGAAAGCAAGGATGACCTTGCTGTCATTTTCCCACCTCCCTAACCTAACTATTCTATTTCGGAATAGCTAAATGCGTTTATCGTGCATCAGCTACAGCATATATTACTCTGTACTGAAAATTGGGTGAGTCATCAGGTATTGGTTCCGGTTGAATGGTTTCTGCCATTCCATCTTCAATTTCTTCCTTTAGTACTGAAGTGCCGAGAAGGGAACAACTCAGGAACTCCTTAATTTTTGCCCCTTTGGGTATTAAAGCAATAGCCTTCCCTGCCCTTGCTATCACGGCGTTACGTAGCCCTGTTGCTTGTGACGCTCTGTGTATTGGGAAAGCACCAAAAAATCTGACATCAAAATGTTTACTTACCAACGTCAATAACTCAGGGACCGAAAAATAATTCCTGCTGAGTCGGCTTGGTTGGAAGTGAGGTTGGTCTTTGTTAGGTGTACAAAAAATTAATCTGCCGCCCTTTTTAAGGATACGGTGGCATTCGTCGAAGAACTTGCCCACTTGTAGATAGATGATGGTAGCCATAGCAACCACTACATCAAAGCAATTATCCCTGAATGGCAGATGATGAGCATCCAGGCGGACAAGCTCCGCCCTCTCCTCGTAATGCTGCCGGGCTAACCTCAGGTTATCCTCAGCATAATCTCCACCAATGACCCTTTCTGCCTTTCTGGACAAGTAACCCAGACCCAGTCCGGGACCACAGCCAACTTCTAACACTTGCTTACCTGAGACAAACTGAGAGACAAAATAGTAGCGACAGCAGATAATTTGCAACTGCTCCCTGGTTACCTTCATTCCTGGCATCTCGGCCTCGTAGCTCATGTTTATTTACCTCTTTTTATGCTTCTCAACCAGCTCTTTATATAACTTGCCCATCTTCCCCATTTCCTTTTCCCAGTCGTTTCTCTCTAAGATTATTTCCCGGCTTATTCTGCCGAACCTCTGCCGGGTCTCCCCGTCTTTCAGCAGGTAAATAATCTTTGAGGCCAAAGCCTCAGGAGCTTTCAGTGGTACGATGAACCCATTTACTCCATCCTCAACCCACTTTCTGTTGTCTCCGAAATCGGTGATTATTACTGGCAGTCCTGAAGCCATGGCTTCGGCGGTGCTGGCAGCAAGCCCGGCATCGGAAAGTGAGGTGGAGACATAAATATCTGCTGAGGCTACATAGCGGGGAAGTTCATCCGCCGGAACTCGACCGACAAATATGACACTTTCAGCAACACCGAGGGACTGAGCTAACTGTTTTAGTAGCTCTTCCTGAGAACCCTTCTCAAGGACCAAAAATTTTGCTCTGGGAAACTCTCTCAGAACCAGGGGTACCGCCCTAATCAATGACTCTATATCATATATTGGCTCAAGGCGTCTTAGACTGATTATCACTGGTGAATCGCCAAGCCCGAGCTCCTGCCGGAGCCTTTCGTCTTTCTGCTCCGGGGTAAACCTGCGGGTATCAGTCCCAAAATAGATAACCCTGATCTTCTGTGGGTCTGCCCCCAGCTTTACCAATGGCTCCTTGATGTGCTCGGCATCACAGGTTATCAGGTCAGCCCTTTTCAGGACATACTTTACCATCCATCTTTGCATTCTTGATTTTTGGGGCAAAATCAGAACATCAGAGCCCCAGGGAGTGGCGACAAAGGGGTGGAAACCGCTGAGCGCACCCAGCAAGGACGTGTCCATAATCTGATGGACATGAATGATGTCCGGGCGTATCCTGCCGACTAGCCAGTTGAACTGGATAACCAGCGGTATGGCATTTATCAGATAGTTGCTGGCCCGCCACTTTGGCCCGATTCTTTTCAACCGATGCACCCTGACACTGCCAATATCACCATTGCCGTCAGTCGAGGTTATCAGGTGCACTTCGTGACCATTATCGGCAAAATATTTCATCCAGCGATTGGTGTGTACGCCAGTAGAGGCAATATAACATATCTTCATCGGCTCATAGAGTCCGGTAATAGAATCCTGCTTCTACCGCCTGCTTTCTATTGAAGAAGCCACGAACATCAATCAGTATCGGCCGGTCATTCATAATGCCTTTTAGTTTACCCAGGGTTATTTTCTGAAAAGCGCGATGAGCCACCGTCATAATTACAGCATCAACCTTAGGGACCCGGGTAAAGCTGGGGATGACCTTGATACCCAGTTTGTCTTCAATATCATTTTTTAGTAGGGGGTCATAGCCATAAATCTCAATTCCGTATTCCTGAAGCTCCTTGATAATCTCCTTTACCGGGGTCTCCCTGGTATCAGCGACATTCTCTTTATAGGTCAGACCCATGATGAGAACCTTTGAGTCTTTTATTACCTTATCCACGTTATTCAAGGCTTTAATGGTCATTAGAGCTATATGTTTGGGCATAGCATCGTTTATGGCTCTGCCAGCCAGGATTACCTGAGGATGGTAGCCAAGCTCCTTAGCCTTGTAGACAAGGTAGTAAGGGTCTACAGGAATGCAGTGCCCGCCAACCAAGCCGGGGGAATACCTGTGAAAGTTCCACTTGGTGGCAGCGGTATCAAGAACATCTTTGGTATCCAGGCCTAGCCTGTCAAAGATAAATGATAGCTCATTTACCAGGGCGATATTTAAATCCCGTTGAATGTTTTCAATGACTTTAGCCGTCTCCGCCGTCTTTATATCCTTGGCTTTGAAAATATGAGGGGTAACCTTCCGATAAAGCTCAGCCACAAGCTCAGTGGTCTCTTCATCCATGCCGGCAACCACTTTGGTTATTTTGTCAAGTGTGTGTTGCTCATCTCCCGGGTTTATCCTTTCGGGACAGTAGGCGATTTTGAAGTCCCGGCCACACCTGAGCCCAGATTCCTCAAGGATTGGCTTGACTATCTCCTCAGTAACTCCGGGGTAAACCGTGGACTCCAGAATTATGACGCTATTTTTCTTCATATTCTGGCTGACCGTGGTGGCGGCCGTCTTTACCGGGGATAAATCGGGTTCTTTTGACCTGGTCACCGGAGTCGGGACGCAGATGATAACAAAATCAGCCTGGTTTATTTCCTTGGGATTAGTAGTAAAGGTGAGGTTTTGATTGGCGTTCCGACGGTTCAGCCTCTTCACTCTGGCGGCATCTATATCAAATCCAATCACTTTAAGGCTTTTGGAGAACGCTTCAGCTAGAGGCTGTCCCACATACCCCACCCCGACGACGCATACCGTGGCTTTATTTAATCTTAACTTGTTTTTCATTGAACCATCCTATCGTTTCAGCTAACCCGGCTTCTAGCCCATACTTTGGCTCATACCCAAAAGCTTTAGCTTTAGAGATATCAGCCAGGCTATGTCTTATGTCCCCGGCTCTCGGCTCCTGGTGAACGGGCTTAATGTCACAACCGATAAGCTCTATGATAAGCTTGGCTAGCTGGTTTATAGTAACACTCTCCCCGCGAGCGATATTAAATACGCCACAAGCCTCGCTCTCTGCGGCTAAGATAGTCGCTTCCACAGTGTCTTTAACGTAGGTGAAGTCTCTGGTCTGTTCGCCATCGCCAAAAATAACTGGAGAATTGCCGGCTAAAGCCCATTTTATAAACCTGGGTATAACCGCCGCATATTGAGAGGCTGGGTCCTGCCTCGGTCCATAAACATTGAAATATCTTAGGCAAACGACAGGTAATTGGTAAACTCCACCAAAAACCTGACAGTAATATTCTCCAGCGAGTTTGGTAACGGCATAAGGGGATAAGGGGTGGGGTATCATATCCTCCTTTTTGGGGAGGGTAGGGGTATCACCGTATACCGATGAGGATGAGGCATAAATTACCTTCTTAACGTGGTGTTCCTTGGCAGCTAGGAGCACATTTAGTGTTCCGTTCACATTCACTTCGTGGGAGGCTTGAGGGTTATCAATACTTCGGGGCACACTTGAGAGAGCCGCCAGATGAAAAACAAAGTGAGCGTCTTGCAATGCCTTTTTTAGCAGGGGTAGATTTGTAATACTCCCGCGGACAAACCGGACGTTGTCTTTCTTCAGCAGTTCCTGTATGTTTTCTATCTTCCCGGTGGACAGGTCATCGAGGATAACGACCTGGTAGCCCCGCCCTACCAGCTCCTCCGCCAGATGAGAGCCGATAAACCCCGCCCCGCCGGTGACGATTACTTTTTTCATCTAACTATCTCTGCCAAACCTTCATCGTCAGGCCACTACCTGATTGAATATAGCAACTATTCTATCAGCCAGGTTCCTTCGTTCAAACTGGGATACATACTCCCATTTCGGATGAAAATTGCGAAATTCTCCTTGCTTCCACTGGCGAAAGATGTTTCTCAGTTGTTCTTTCATCTTCTCAAACTCGTATGATAGGATGAACCCGGCCTCAGCTTCTCTGACCAGTCTAGCCGCGTCACCATCCTCAGGCACAAGGGCAAGAATCGGTTTGCCGAGGCGAAGATACTCGTAGATTTTTGAAGGTATCCACTCGGCATATGGAGGCATGACTACGAAAAGAAAATCACCCCCGGCAGCAAAGGCAAGAGCTTTTTCTCGCACCAAATGCATTACTTTAGTTAAGTGTGGCATATTTATATCCTGAAGTGCAATCGAGCCACGCCCAATAAATACTACCTCGGCTTGCCTATCTACCTCGTTAACCGCATTAAGAAAGGTCATAATCGGTTCTCTAAACTCTGGATAGAAACTGCCCAGGAAAACAATGGTTAGCTTATCAGGGTACAGCCGGTAGGGTTTTATCTCAGTAAAATCAGACTCGTGGTAGCCGTCGGTTACTACCTCTATCTTGTCCTTCTGGGCTGAATATAGCTGACTTAACTGTTGCTTGTGGTAAGGGTGGATAACGATAACTTTATCGGCGGACTCTACGATTTGTCTCTCCTTTTTTCGGATCCGGCGCTTCAATATCTGTCGCAAGGGAGGCACTAAGGTGTCGTCAAGAAAGCGATTAAGAAAGTCATTGCCAGTCAGCAAGTCGCCGAATTCAGCAACCCAGGGAATACTAAATTCTTTTTTGAGTTCCATAGCGACAAAATGGGCAGAGTAGGGGGCAGAATCACTGTAAATCAGGTTAACCTTTTCTTTCTGTAAGACGCTTCTCGCTTCTCTCAAAGCTGGAGAATACCAACTCTCATAGCCGTCAGGAAATTGAAAGTTCATCTTCAGCCTTCGGAGGACATATAGCCACTCCTTAGGTAGCTCACGGTGCCCGACATGGTGAACTTCAATGTTAGCAGGGATATCCTTAAGGAGGGAGTAGTCTTTTCCATAGCTCACTGTTTCAGCCGCAGAAAGCACAACAGGTTGCCAGCCAAGCTCAGGAAGAAACCTAATGAGTCGGTGACCTCCAAACCACCCACCCATCAGTGGCGGGAAGAAATAGTCAATGCACAGCACCTTTTTCATCTGATAGATTTCCTATTTCCTCTGGTTGTTTATGAAGATAGTTTATTGTCAGGCTCAGCATAAAGAATATCGTGCCAAACTGAAATAACGAACCCTCTATTGCTAAGCCAGTCTGCGACCTCTTCCCTTTCGTTAGAATAGTGGTTGACTGGTGTCACAATTCTGGGCCTATAAGTTCTTAAAGTTTCCTCCGCTCCCTTTAAAAGGTCGGTTGTCGCTCCCTCCACGTTGGCCTTTATTAGGTGCAGAGCACTTAATCTACATTCCTTTACCAGCTGGTCTACAGTTGTTGAAGAGACAGCTAGACTTTCCTGGCTTCTTATCCTGATGGAGTGTCCTGCCGAGCGAGCATCAATGAAGAGCTCCACACGTCCAGATTGTGAGGCTAAAGCCACATTCATTGGAACCACATTCGTACATTTATTCAGTTCGATGTTCTTTTTTAAGCACTCAAAATTTCCTGGGTGTGGTTCAACCGCAACCACAGTACCTGTTCTCCCAACCTGTTTGGATGCTTTTATGGTGTATATACCAATATGTGCTCCGGCATCAAGCACAACCTGGCCCTTTTGAGGCCGGTAGTTATCGTAGATTCCCTGCCGCCATATCGCGCCAATATGGTCTACCGCATCGCTAAGGTCGGGAGTAAAGACCTTTAACTCTCCCGGCACCTTAATGAGCCATAAGGAATCTGCTCTGCGCTGAACAATCATGGCATGCAATAAGAGGTAATAAACCAAATAGGCAAGTGACCCAATCACAGGGACATTTAGAAAGCCGCTCTTAAATCTCTGTAAAGCTTCTAAGCTCGCAAGTTTGTCAAGCCTTAATATCCTCCGACCAAGGAAAATAGTGCTCTGAGCCAGGAAAGTTCGTCCCTTCTCTCTAACGGGACTCCGCCTAATAAGCGTGGTTTCCAATTTCCCCCCTGCGAACCGTTTGGTCAAGTTTGCTATCTTTTTGACTACCTTAATAGTTAGAATGTACTGTAAGATTGCGTCTTTTTCAACCTTAGTTAAGATACCACTGGCGAACCAACCAAGGAGAACAAATGCTACTACCCCAGTGGCTACCTTCATCAGCAATGAGAGCCAGGACCGCTGACTGGTTATTTCCCAGCCAATGGCGAAGGCTACAATCAAGAACAAGAACCCCAGGGCTAACTTACCCCAAGTATAGTCTACCACGAAAGCCTTCTGCGCCCAATAATAGCAAAGTACGGCGTATAGGATATAGGCGACAACAGAGCTTGTGGCTGCGGCCAGAGTGCCGAATTTCGGGATAAGTATGAAGTTTAGCCCCAGATTTGCGAAAGCGGCGATGATGGCGGCTGTGGCATTGAACTCCGGCTTCTTAGCTAGAAGCAGAGCCATTCCTGCGGGAATCATTAACAAATAGATAAAAGGAGACAGGGTGAGCAATGGCACCAATTTCACCGCCGCCTGATATTCCGCTTTTGCTCCAAAGAGGAAGGTAAACGCTCGTAGCACATCGCCGGTGCCCAGAGCAATAGCCAGATACAGGATACCACCAGCCAGGAAAAGGTAGAGCATCAATTTTTGCAGAAGCTTCTTGATGTCCTCGGTTGGGCTACCAGCGGCATACGAAAAAAAGAAGGGGTCAATGAAAAGAGCAAGAGGACCGGACAAAAAAACGCTAAAGAGGCCGGCGAAGCTGTAAGCCACCGAATAGATACCGACTGCCGCCCCACCGTGAAAATAATTCAGTATAAGCCTATCAGATAAGGCAAGCGACCACATTGCAATGCCGGTGAAGACATAGGGAAAACCAAGCCTTAACAATTGTCTAAGATACGAAGCATTGAGGGAGAAGCTAACGTACCGCGAGACGAAAGGAAACATGGAGAATAGAACGATTATGTAGGCGACAAGGCCTGACTCAAAGTAACCCCCAATGCCCCTCCCCAGAAAGGCGATAAACCATAGCTTTAGGGCAAAATCGAGAAGAAACCTGAACAAAGAGAAGCCCACATAGGGACCAGCCTTTTTTTCAAGTTGCAGTATGGTAAAAGGGATAGTTTGCAAAAGGGAGATAAAAAGAAAACCTCCGACGAGTCTTATGGCGTAAGCATAATCTCCACTACGGAAAAGGAGTGAGGACAGTTGGGGAGCTTGACTGAATAGGACTGCCCCGACTAAGGCACCGGTAAGAAAATACCACAGGCACGCGTTGCCGACAAGCCTTCTCCTCTCCCTGCTCTCGGCCTCGTAGTAAAGGCGGTACAACCCACTGACGACCCCAACACTAGCAAAAATGGTGACCAATGGGATGACCGTAATAAGTACCGAGATAATACCATATTCTGAAGGTGGGAATAGCCGCAAATATAGCGGCAGCAGGAGAAAACCAAGAGCCGCTTGGGCAATACTACCTGCTCCATAGACAAAAAAGTTCTTTAGGACATTTCCCACAACTGTATCAGTAACCCTCTCTGAGAGTTACTCCTCGCGCCGGCGCTGCAACCCATATCGTACTCTATCAGCGTAATCATAGTCAATTTTATTAAATCTGGGCTGTCTTGTCCTGCAAAGTAGACAGCATCCTTGAGAATAAGAGACCCTGTCCCGATAGAATTTCTCCAGTCCTTCATATCGCCATATCGCCAACTATGTCAGGACAGTTCGTCTGCAGAAAGTCACCGCATACCAGTGACATTAGCCCTTCCATCGCATACGTTAGAAAAGAATGCAGCCTGTCCAAGTAATCCTGTCGGCGCGGAACTCACTATCCAGACCCAATTTATCCAGTAGCCCTACAACATCAACGGCAATTGCTTCCAACGACGTTCTTGCTTTGTCAGGATACAGGCAGGGTTCATTACTTTTGGCTTTGCAAATATCACACAACCCACAGTTTCCGCCAATCATTCCCCATACCTGGTTGATTCCTCTTTCCCGCAGGAATTCTTCCATCTGAAGAACCTTATTGTGAAAATCTATCTTAGTCTGTATAACACCCTCCCTGTTGCCTTTAACATCTATGTCCTTTGAATATTGTAATAGCAAGCCACGTTGGAACTTACTGAGTTTGATGCTGATTTCCTCCAACGAACCGACATAAGGTGGGCACGTATAGTTGTTGCCATAGTTCTCGCACTTATTTTCTATACAAAAGGCTCTTATTCGTTTTTCTGGGAACACAATCGCTGAGTCAAATTCGAGGCATGTCTCAATTCCCAATTGCCTGGCAAATTCTGCGGCTCTCATTTACCACCCCCATCTTTTTCCGCCTTTGGTTCTATCTTGCCGGATAACCCTGCTGCATTCTACTAAAAAGCCAAGTAGTGGTGTCAATAGGTAGGTTTTCCCTGATTACCTGCCCACGACCCGCTGGAAGGCTGGGATGGCTATTGCCAGCGTCACAATATCAAAACCAAATGAGAAGTATGCAATGTTGGCTAAGTGTAAGCAGGCAGCCGAAAATTGGGCCTATTTGCTGACAACAATTGCGAAGGATACCCCGCTCTCTACCTGGGTGGTCTCAGTTTCGGCGCTCTTACCCTCTCCAATCTCAGCGAGGCGGACTTCGGAGAACTCTCCATGTGACTCCAGAGCCATGGCATAGCTGATGACAGTGAAAGCGCTATCGGCTTTCCCCTTTATGGTGAGCTGGTCAGTCTCTATCTCTATAGCAGTGAAGTATGCCCCGGATGGAAGGGGCACCAGTAACCAATGTCAACTCGCCAGCGAAGTCATCTTTACTGAGAATATGTTGATGTTCTTGTCTCATGGTCTGTATACTGGCTTCTATTTCGTTTATAGTTTCCTCGATTCGCTTTGCCTCATCAAAAGCGAGCCGAGCTTGACGGAGTTCCTGGCTAACGCTGGTTAACTCAGCTTGCAATCGCTCAGTTTCAGCACCAGCCTTATTTTTGACCAGGTACAGAGGAGACAGAAGACCAATGACAATTACTAAAGTCAGGGTGAGAACCAAGTTTTGTATTAATAATGAGAGGGCTCGGCTTGGTTTTTTGCCTGGCAATATATTGAGGTTTATATCGCGGTAGCCGGCAATGTCTCCCCTGGCTACTTTCTTCTGCGGCATCTTTTTGAGTGCCAGCCCCATATTGGTGGCATATTTAGCAATAGGTAAGTCTGCGGGGGACTCCAGTGGCGGAATTAAAGGCTTGACCGGGTATTCTATCTCTGTTTGGATAATCTTGCTGACAGTAGCATTGGTTGACAGCTCCCCGGTCAACAGCAAAGGAGTGTTTGGATTAAGATGGCTCTCAGGATGGCTTGTGTTATAGAACTTAATTGTCTTTGCTAATTCATCGGTTAGTCGCCGAACGTTATCCTCTACGCTTGCTTCTCCTCCCCTTGGCATTATTGAGTGCATAATGGCGGGCAAACCTTTGGCTACCAGAACAATATCAAAACAGTCAGGCTCCAAATCTACAATGAGGGCATCTTCTCTATTAGCGGCTCTAGCCAGTGCCAGTGGCTTCAGGTCTATGAGGTAGGGCTCTATTCCGGCTTCTTCCAGTGTCTGAACCATAGCATCAACAAGATTTCGTGGTACACCCAAAACAAAGAAGCCCCCCAGAGGATAGCCTCCTCTAGAAGGGCGGGCTTCACCCGGGGTAGAGTCAGGATACGGTAAGTAAAGGGCAAGCCAGTCAAGCTAGTAATGACTCTTTCTTTGGGTACCCCTGTCGATTTGAACAGGGTGTCAATAGCTTCTCCCTCGGTTTTTGGCTTGAGGATAAGTCTATCGCTGACCAACCCCGATGTCAGCGGCACATCCCCCCAACTCTGCACCTTTTTTCCCTGTACAGAGAGTAGCCTGATACTGGCGGCACTGATATTTAGCGTTACATACATTTTGTCGATAGTCCTTCCCCCTCTACTCAAAGGCTGGAGATTGCGTATAAATAGCCAGACTCAAACTAGCCGTGACAGGTGTAGCGTCTTTAGTAACAACCTCTCCTTCAGACTGTTCGCTAGCCCTGGTAATACTCAAATACCTCACGCTAAGTGTCTTGAACTCGCCATTTTCCAGCTTGCTGAGGAACCTGACCAATTGTGAGAAACTTCCCTCGATGGTCATATCCAGCTAGAAAGCATAATAGCCGTGTTCTCCAACGTGCTCCAATGACCAGGGTTGAGTTGTCAAAGGGATGACTTTAACCTCGCAGGCATCGGCAAGCTCGAGAATGGCATTGATGACCTCGGTGCTGTTCATCTTGCTGGGAAATGTGCCTTGCTCGGCAGCCAGACCCGCCCGAGCTGCGGCTAATCGCTGTTCCAAGTCCTGAGGAGGCCGGGGTATTTGAGCCAGTGCCTGGCTGACGTCAATAATCTGGGAAGTCAGCGCTTCATGCTCATTGCGCTGTTTCATATAGCTCATACCGAGATAACCGTTGCCTATTAATACGATAATAATTGAGACTATAGCGACTAGCTTGACCCTTGCCAAAGTCTCTCCTTTACTGGTACCGTTATATTGTCTTACTAATCCACCTGCCAGGAAAGGACAGAGACACCTCCATCTGCAATTTGAACCTCAGCGCGGACAGTACTGTCACCGGCGGTGGATACAATCTCATAGCTTGCTCCTATCTCATTGGTGAAGGCGCCGCCATCTCCCACATTGGCTGGAGCATCTGCCATTGCCGTCCAGGTGCTACTCCGGATGTCATACCTCCAGAAAGCGCTGTTTCCACCTCCTCTGAAGGCGTAAAGAGGGCAGGAAGAATTTATCCTGGTTACAATGATGGTGGGTACGATATTATTAATTGTCTCGCTTAGCTGATAGGTAGTGCCGTCTCCCGGGGAGGACAGCTCATCAGCCAGGCCATCGTTGGTCAGGCGCCAGATGGCATGCTCCACCCCAGCGTCAGTTGTATATTGCTCAGTTATCGCTTGCCCATAGTTCGAGAGCCAATGAGGGTGCTGCTGGCGTGACTGAGAAAAGGGGCTATGACCACTGAGCCGATAGCCAGAGTGACCAGGACTAGAGGAAGGACCTGTCCTTTTTCGCCGTTCATCATTCTTACTCCTCTGTAGGTCGGCGGTAGACCTGGTATGTCCCGTTCTCACTCACATCCCATCTCCCCTGTGGGTATGAGGTTAAGTTCATAGTAATAGTGTGGTCTTCAACGGAGAAGCTAGCGCTGGCAATATTCTGCGCTAGCGTCATATTTGAGCTACCCGTCATACGGTAAAGCTCAGTGCCAACCACGCTATAAGTGGCTGACGAGTCGTCGGTTAGAGTAAGTACCAGCTCCCTACCGCCGCTTGCCCTACTTGCTCTCTGCCCATCAAGGCTGAACCAATGAGCCACGTTTTGAACCTCGTGCGTGGCGGTCAGCCTGTCATTACCATAATCGGTAACGGTGATAATCTGATAGATAGCCGTACCCACCCCACTGACGATGAGACCGGTGATAGCCGTAGCTACAAGCAGTTCAACTAAAGAGAACCCTCCCTCTCTCTTAATCATCGGTTCACCTTATAGCCTTCGACGGTCAGTATGGCGCTGGCGTTTTTATAGATAGTTACCCTTATTTTTTGAATATCAGCATCATTGTCCGGGGTAGCCTCAACCTCAAGGGAAATGGCGTAGCCTTCTGGCGTCTCAACCGTGGAATAGGTGGTCTCATAGGGGCAGCTTTTAACGTATTCAAGCTGGTTCCGTGCTAATCTCTGGGCTACAGCTTCCTGCCCACCCTCACGAACGGCAATTGACCCTGTTGATAGTGCTGTTACGAAAGCAACCACGGCAACCCCTACGATGGAAACTGAGACTATAGACTCGGGTAGGCTCAGTCCTCCCTGCTCCTGAAACCAGACATTTACTTTGCCAAGCCACTGTTTTATTGTCCTTACCATCTTCTGTTTCCTGCTAAAGTTGCTCACCTTATTGACTGTATCATGGAGTAGAGTGGCGTTATCATCGAGAGAGCAATGAAGGCAACCACCAATCCGACGGCTACCGTCAAAACCGGCTCCATCATTGCTGTGAGACTATCAATCCTCTGGTCAACTCTCTGTTCGTAATAATCAGCCAGAGTAGCGAGGCTAGCGTCCAGGGTACCCGTTTTCTCACCGACGGCTATCATCTCCACCAGAAGCTGGGGGAAGAGTCTAATGCCAGCCATCGACTGGGACAGGCTATTACCTTGTACCAGTTTATCTCGCACATCCTGTAATGCCTGACGGATGAGCCTGTTCTTGACCGTTTGAAGTATGACATTCATTGTCTGATGCAACTGGAGCCCGGCTTTTAACATCACTGATACTGACTGGCAGAAGTGGTACATATTTCGTTCTATGTTGATTGCCCCAATCACCGGTGCCTGTAGCATCAGTCTGTCCACGGTGAGTTTTCCTCTCGGCAACCCTGTGTAGCCAACGACCAAAATAATTAGAGTAAGTAGCCCTCCCAGAAGGTAGAGCCTATTGGTGATGAGGAAATCAGCCATAGCGATGACCAGTTTTGTCGTCCAGGGTAACTCAGCACCGAGTGAGGTAAATAGCCCGACCAGCGGTGGCAGGGCAACAGTGACCATTATGGTAAAGACACCGATAGCCATGAGCACAACCAAAGCGGGATACGCCAAAGAGCGTGTTATTTTTTCATCGCTGTTGCCTGTTTTTCCATATATCCAGCTATCTGCCTGAGACCGACCTCAAGATTTCCGGCTAGCCCGCTGGCTCTTATCACCTGACAGTAGGTATAGGAGAACGCCTGTGGGTACTTATTAAGTGCCTGGGAAAGGTTGCTGCCTTGTTGAAGCTCCGCAATCAATCCGGCAATGACTTTTCTGAGGGTAGATTTAGAAGCCTGCCCCTCGAGTAGTTGCAGAGCGGTCAGAATAGCAACTCCGGACTCGACTAATGTAGCTAGCTGACGTGAGAAATTAATCACATCTTGAGCCTTAACCCCAAAGAGGGTGGGAAATAATCTGTCTAGACTCAAGCCTGAACCTGTTTCTCTGAGACTGAGGACACGGTACCCGGCCCAGTATAAGGCTTCCTCGGCCATGCTTTTGGAAGCGGCATCAATTTTACCTTGCACAATCCGCTTATCGAGAGTGTAGGCTGTATATTGGTATCCCATAATCACCCAGCCTGAGTTTGAGTACGCTCCGTCAGCCAATGGAAAAAACGCTACGCATCACCTCACTCATTGAGGTGATGCCTTCTTTCACCTTCAGCATCCCGTCCCGCTTCATGGTTATCATCCCTTCCCTGAGCGCCTCGGCTCTAATATCACTGGCACCGGCATTGCTGAGTAACATCCTCCTAATTTCCTCGCTCATGATCAGGATTTCAAAAAGCCCGGTTCGTCCCCGGTAGCCGGTATTGGCACACAGGTTACACCCTACAGCGCCATAAAAGGTGGCTATGGGTTCATTCATTTCTTCATTGTAGGCCATTTGTTCCTCTAATGAGGGCTGAGATACCTCACGGCAGTGAGTACAGAGGCGGCGGACCATCCGTTGGGCGACAATACCGACCAGTGTTGAGGAGATAAGATACGGCTCAACACCCAAGTCCCTTAGCCGGAAAAGCACGCCAACGGCATCATTGCGTGGATTGAAGAGAGTACTAAATGTCCCGTAAGAGCTGCCTGAACCGCTGTTGCTGCCGTATCTTTATCCCGTATCTCACCCACCAGAATAATATCGGGGTCATGCCGCATTATGGACCTCAGCCCGCTAGCAAAGGTTATCCCAGCCTTAAGGTTGACCTGGGTTTGACTGATGTCCTCAAAGCGGTACTCAATAGGGTCCTCGATTGTCAGGATATTACGTTCGTTTCGGTCGAGCTGGTTAATTGACGCGTAGAGGGTAGTCGTTTTGCCTGAGCCAGTAGGACCGCCCACCAGTATTAGACCGAAGGGACTTCCCAGCATTGCCCGATACTTCTCGAGGGCCTCGGGTAAGAGACCCAACTCAGGCAAGGTGAAAAGGGAGAGAGACTTATCTAAAATTCGCAACGTTAACCTCTCCCCGTAAGCCGTCCCCATAGAGGCAACACGAATGTCAATATCTCTATCACCTACCCTGATAGAGAATTGACCGTCCTGAGGGCGTCTTTGTTCGGCGATGTTCATGTCAGCCAGAATCTTGACCCTAGACACCAGTTGCATGTGAACGCTTAATGGCAGGGAAAACACGTCATGAAGGACCCCATCAATGCGGTAGCGGACCCGCAATCTATTCTCCTGGGGCTCAAGATGGATATCCGAGGCTCTATCCCGTACTGCCTGCGTTATTAATAAGTCCAGACTCTGAGCAATTGGCGTCCGGGCAACAAGATCTGGCGTAACCTCAGCCTCTTCTTCGACGGTAGGGGCTAACCGGCTTACCTGTTTCTCTATTTCGCTAGCGGACCGGTAGTTAAGGTCAATCGCCCGCTCAATATCAGAAGGAATCCCGAGGGCTACCTCAACCCTCATCTTAGCCTGAGCCTTGATGTCCTCTATGGTGCGGATATCCTCCGGGTCAGCCATAACCACCACCAGAGCATCGCCGACTACGTCAAGGGGGATGAGAGTGTGTTTCCTGGCCACACTTTCCGGGATTAACCGCAGGGCATTGGGTTGAACCTTGTGTCTCTTGAGGTCGATTAGAGGCACATTTAGCTGGACACTGAGCACGGTGGCCAGGTCTTCAGCTTTGACCAGCCCCTGGTTTACCAGTATCTGCTTGAGTTCCCCTCCCTGCCTCCGCTGTAGCTCCAGGGCATTTTCTAACTGTTCGGCGGTGATGAGGTTCTCTTCAACCAGCATCTTGCCCAGGCTTTCACATGCTTCTCTTCAATAGCTCTCACCGATTCGTCTGTGTTCACTTTTTCTCCTAAGTCCACGGGGAGACTTTATCGTTTATGCTGAGTAAAGTCATAGTTCTCTGTCTCGTTTCAGGTTTTGGCTGCCTTTTTCTTGGCCAGCAATGTCCTCACCCGACTCGTTGTTTCTGAAGGGGCGGCTGGTTTGATGATGTAGTCGTCAGCCCCTACCTTGAGCCCGGTGGCTTTATCTGTTTCCTGCGCTTTGTCCGAGAGCATCAAAATGGGCAGCTGGGCAGTCCGGGGGTCAGCCCGCAAGCGATGACAAATCTCAAAACCATCTATGCCCGGCAGCATGACATCCAGAACAACGAGGTCAGGTTTATCATTTACAGCTTTCCTCAGTCCTTCCAGTCCGTTAGCGGCGGTGATCACTTGATAGCCCTCATGCTGGAGGGTGTATACCATAAGTCTCAGGGTACCCGGGTCGTCTTCGATAATTAAAATTTTATTATCCATAAGAATTACCTATAGCGTAACCTGTAGGTCTGTCATTCAGCCTTTTACATTTAGCTCAGGCACTGCTGGCAGCCGGTAGCTAGTGCTGAGTAACTTTTCCGGTAGAGTCACAGGAGTAGTTCGCTGATGTCATTCCCGTCCGCAGATAGTTCGGATACAATGGGTATCCAGTAGGAAAGGCTGACATATCGTTTGGTTGACGAGGTGACATTCACTGAACTTAGGCTATTTTTGGCCATCATGACATCCATGGCTGTCTGAACGGTTACTAGCTCGGTGGCTTGCGCTTCTTCTTCACCCGAGCCGATGACTCCGGTGACATTGAGCAGAACGACTGCGGCTAGTGCCGCCATAATGCCGATGACAACAAGCAGCTCTACCAGGGTAAAGCCCTTGCTATCCTGGCAAACTTTTCCTCCAAATCGCCTCATGGTTTCGCCTCCTTCCCTCCTATTTCTTGCGTTTGTTGTTCTCACAGTTCTCTCCCTTTTTTCTGTCCGGCGTCGGTTTGTTTTTGCCCCTGAGCAGTTCCTTATCTATAGGCATGTTATATTCCCTCAAGAAAGCTACCAGGGCCGCCTGTGGGATACGGTACTGCCCGTGGGGGTGAAGATAAGCGTCGAGTTTCTCAGACTTAATCCACTTTAGGACTGTAGACCTGCTTACGCTACAGTACTTCATGACATCGCCGGTAGTTAACCTTCTTTCAGCATCCATTTAATATAACCCCCAATTAGCTTCTTAACGGAACGGTTTTTTAAGCCACTGTAGTTCTATGTGCTATATGAGACCTCCGATACCTTGTTTACATTTTGTTTTCATTAGAGATAGTAGGCGTTCGTTACCGTCTATAGCCCATCCGTACTAGAAGGAATGAGTAATTGTGGCTATTGGTCCAGACTGTAGTTACGATTCTGTGGGAGGGACCTTACGCAGTAAAAGCCTGAACTCCACATCCTGGTGATTTTTTAACAAGATTTAACGCCAGTTTTATGTCCCCATAAATGTCCGGAGCTTAAAATCAAAAATAGAGATAAGAAAGCCCGTGAGTAGTGCCTAAGGTCAGCAAGTAATCGTACAGAGTAGGGCTCAGATAGTGATTACGGGGATGCCGGATAGGGCTCTTTGGGAAAAAGAGTCTGGGGAAAATAGACTGGCGAGGAGAAGCAAAAGGTATTGAGTTATGGATAAGCCTCAATCTAGCTGATTTAATAGTGACTATTGTGACTATGAGAGCCTTTTACTACTGTTAGGAATTTTTGAAAATTAGACTGTCTACAGCTATCTAATTTTTCAAAATTGGACTCTTGGGAACTCGTTTAGCGGATAGGTAACCGACTTTACCATCCGGTTCTCCCACCAGATTCGCACCTC
>Ga0209102_1000212_pt1 | contig 40389 bp, 28 predicted proteins | sample ConPoolayeHmetaG_FD_185483 | JGI IMG/M metagenome (GOLD analysis project Ga0209102, IMG submission 185483) | Hot spring microbial mat communities from California, USA to study Microbial Dark Matter (Phase II) - Cone Pool mat layer H metaG... ...
CGCCCAGGCGCCGGCCCCACTCGACGATCGCGCCGTTGATCGCTTCGCATTCGGTCGGCGCCCGGCGCATCAGGTCCTGGAGCATGGAGGAAAGATTGGCAGCCGTCTGCCGCGCCACCTGGCACGCCCGTTCGGCCGGATCCGGGAAGGGCAGCCGGACTCCCCGGGCCGCGGCCACCGCGCCGCATTCGGCGGCGGCCGCGCGCAGCAGGATCTCTGCGTCAGGCAAGCGCAGCAGCTCGCCGTTGGGCACGCGCAGGATCGCCGTCAGGGCGTTGATGCCGCAATTGACGGCCAGCTTGCCCCAGAGCAGGCCCTCGGCCTGATCGGTCGCGCACCGCTCGGCGGCCAGTCCGGCGCGGCGGAACAGGCCGACGATCCATTCCGGCCCGGCGATCCAGGTCGTACCTGTGCCCGCCGGCCGGACCCTTCCCGGCCCGAGCAGAGTGGCGCCGAGATACGTTACGCCCTGGCAGGCGCGCTCGCCCAGGATCTCGAGATTGCCCAGGCCGTTCTGAAGCGTGAGCGCGACCCCGCCTCCGGCCAGCAGGCGCGCCACGTGCGGCGCGACCGCTGCCGTCTGCCATGACTTGACCACAACCAGCACCAGGTCCGCCGGCCCCGATGCCTCCGCGATGGCCGAAACATCCACTCTGACGGGCGGCCGCTCGCCGGGTCCCTCGACCAGAATGCCGCGGCTGCGCACGGCCGCCAGCCCTTCGGGCCAGGAGCCGGCCATCGTCACCCGCGCCACCGGAGCCAGCCGTGCCGCCAGAAGGCAGGCCATGGCTCCCGTGCCTATGATCGTCAGATCCGGCGGCTTTTCACTCAACGGACTTCCGGCCTCTGCCCACAACGGGCCATTTGCGGTTCCTGCTTCCCGGTTGACCGAGCAGCGCCTCGAGCTCCCCCTGATCCATACCGTAGGAGTGCTCGCGAGCGGGGAAACGCCGTGCGGCGACGTCGTCGATGAAGCTGCGGAAGGCCTGTTCCATGGCGGCACCCAGCTCGGCGTACCTGCGGACGAATTTGGGGGTGAAGCGGTCGTAGATCCCGAGAAGATCGTGCGTCACCAGCACCTGCCCGTCGCAATCGGCGCCCGCCCCTATGCCGATCGTCGGGATGCTCACGCTCTGCGTGATCATGCCCGCTATCCGGTCGGGAATCGCCTCGAGAACGATCGCATAACAACCGGCGTCCTCGAGCAGGCGGGCTTCATCCAGGAGCTGCCTTGCGGCCGCCGCCGATTTCCCCTGCACCTTCCAGCCGCCCAGCCTGTGGATGCTTTGCGGTGTCAGGCCGATATGCCCCATCACCGGAATGCCCGCTGCCGTGATCGCCGCGACCACAGGCACCACATCCCGGCCGCCCTCGAGCTTGACCGCGTGCATCCCCGCTTCCTGCAGGAAGCGCCCGGCGTTGCGCACCGCTTCGGCGGCGGACACCTGGTAGGAAAGAAAGGGCATGTCGCCGACCAGATGGGCGAAGCGGGCGCCGCGGGCGACGGCCTTGCAGTGATGGAGCATTTCCTCCATGGTAACCGACAGCGTGTTTTCGTATCCCAGCACGACCATGCCGAGCGAATCGCCCACCAGGATCGCATCGACGCCCGCACGGTCCAGAATCAGCGCCGTCGGGTAGTCGTAGGCGGTCAGCATGGCGATCGGCCGGCCGCGCGCTTTCTTGTCGGCCAGGGTTCGGACGGTGATTCTCTCGCGGGGAGGCTCGGCGACGCTCACGGCTCTCTTCTCCTTTCGAGTAAGATGCCCTCGCTTTGCCCCGATAAGGGGTTTCAGCCTTAAACGCGCCGTCTCGGTCACGTCGGATCCGAGCGGCAGTGGAATTATACGGGTATCGGGCTCCGGAGCGCAACCCTTCGGGCGCGTAGCCGTGAAGCCGTCTGACATATCACGCGGGAGCAATCATCGTGCAAATGCTGCAGATGCCTTGACATCGGGCTGGCGGGCAACTTCGGGCTTTTTTCCGAAATCAAAGGGGCAGCGCGGCGTATGATTATTAATGCGCGGGTACACCGGGGTGGTGTACTACGCCAAGCACTGATGCGAAAGACGGGAAACATGATCGCACCGGCCGACAAGTTCATCCTTCGGGTTTTGTATCTCTCGACGTCCATGCTTTTGGCGCTCGCACTGCTTTCCTGCGCGGGCTCGGGCGGCAATCCGGCCGATTCTGCGGCGGCGGGCGCCGGGCGCGGCAAGGGCAGGCCCGAGAAGGGTCAGGCGGCCAGCCGCCCGGCGGTCCATGTAGAAACCGCAGGGATCCAGCGTATCTCGGTTCAGCGCCAGGTCGAGCTTGCGGGGACTCTCGTTTCCCCCGGCCAGGCCAGGGTCAGCAGCGAGGCGCCGGGTGTCGTGCGCGAAGTCCTTGTGGAGCTGGGCCAGGAGGTTCAGGTCGGCCAGCCGATCGTCCGCCTGGATCCGCGCGAACTGCAGATCGCCCTCGAGCGCGCGGAAAGCCTCCTGCGCCAGACGGAGGCGCAGCTCGGCATCGACGGCGTGCGCTACAAGGAGCCGCCGCCGGACGAGCAGATCGCGATCGTCCGGACCGCCATCGCCAACCGCGACGATGCGCGCGCGCAGCTGCAGCGCACCACGCAGTTGATGCAGAAGGGCCTGGTCCCGCAAGCGGATTTCGACACGGTGCAGACGAGGGTCAAGGTGACGGAGGCGGCCTATCAGGCCGCGCTCGAGACCGTGCAGAGCCTCAAGGCCACGCTGCAGGAACGGCGGGCGGCGCTCGAGCTGGCCCGCAAGAAGCTGAACGACGCCGTCATCCGCGCACCGGTTGCGGGTTCGATCGCCGAAAGGCTGATCCAGCCCGGCGAATTCATCCGCGAGAACACCCCCGTGGTCACCATCGTGCAGATGAACCCGCTCAAGTTGAGAACGGCGGTCCAGGAACGCTACGCCGAGGTGATGCGCCCCGGCCTTCCGGCTGAATTCCGGGTCGAGTCGCTGCCGGACGCCCGCTTCCAGGGCAAGGTGGCCTATATCAGCCCCGCGGTCGATCAGGCGACCCGGACCTTCGCCGTCGAGATCCTGGTCGACAACCGCGAGCGCCGCCTGAAGCCGGGTTTCTTTGCCAAGGGCGTGATCTACACGAGGCTCGACACGGACGTGCTCGCGGTTCCGGAGCGTGCGATCTCGACACTGGCGGGAGTTTCGACCGTCTACGTGATCGACGGGAACAACACGGTGCGACAGCAGGTGGTCGCACTCGGAGCCCGCCAGGGCGACCTGGTGGAGGTCACCTCCGGGCTGCAGGGGACCGAGTTGCTGGCCGCCAGCAACCTGAACCAGCTGGCGACGGGGATGAAGGTGGAAACCGGCGCCGCCACGGAAGCCGCGCCTCCGGAAGGCCGGCCCGAAAGGAAGCCGGGCGCGCGCCGGGGCGATGGAGGGAAACGATGAAGCTGCCGGATGTATGCATCAGGCGGCCGGTCTTCGCCGTGATGACGACGGTCGCGCTGGTGGTCCTCGGCCTGGCCTCGTACCGCGAGATGGGCCTCGACCTCATGCCGAAGACCGACTATCCGATGGTAACGGTGATGACGCGCCTTCCGGGCGCCAGCGCCGAGGAGATCGAAAGCCAGATCACCAAGCCGATCGAGGAGGTGGTCAACACCATCAGCGGCATCGACGAGTTGCGGGCATCTTCCGACCAGGGCTTTTCCCGGGTCATGATCACGTTCGTCCTCGAGCGCGAGATCGAGTCCGCCGTCCAGGACGTGCGTGACAAGGTGGCCACGGTCGTGTCGCGCTTCCCGCGCGATACCTTCCCTCCCACGATCCAGAAGATGGACCCCGACGCCGCGCCCATCCTCACGATCGCGGTTTCGGGGGAGCGCTCGCAGAAGGAAATCACCGAGATCGTCGACAAGCAGATCAAGCAGGCGCTCGAGACCGTAAACAATGTCGGCGAGGTCACCTTCATGGGCGAGCGCCGGCGCGAAATCCAGCTCTTGCTCAATGCCGACCGCATGTACGCCTACGGCCTGACCGTCGATCAGGTGCGCAACGCGGTCGCGCGCCAGAACGTCGAGATTCCCGGCGGAACCTTCATCGCCGGGCCGTCGGAGATAGCGCTGCGTACGATGGGACGCGTCCACAGCGTGGACGACTTCAACCGCATCATCATCGCCTACCGGGACGGTTCGGTCATCACTTTCGGCGACATCGGACGCGTGGTCGACACCGTGGAGGAGCCGCGCAGCATCGCGCGCCTCGACGGGCGCCCCAGCGTCTCGCTGATGGTCCGCAAGCAGTCGGGCACCAACACGGTGCAGGTCGTCGACGACGTCATGGCGCGCTTGGAAAGGATCAAGCCGACCCTGCCGTCCGACATCCGGGTGCAGACCATACGGGATCAGTCGCGCTTCATCCGCCGCTCGTTCGAGGAGATCCAGCGCCACCTGATACTCGGCGGTTTGCTGGCCAGCCTGGTGGTTTTCCTCTTCATGCGCAACATCCGCACCACCTTCATCGCAGCCCTGGCGATCCCCGCGTCGATCATCGGCACGTTCACGGTCATGAAGGCCTTCGGCTTCACCCTGAACAACATGACCATGCTGGCGCTGTCGCTGGCGACCGGGATCGTGATCGACGACGCCATCGTGGTGCTGGAAAACATCTTCCGTTACGTCGAGGAGCGCGGAGCTCCGCCCAGGGAAGCGGCCTCCAAGGCCACCGACGAGATCGGGCTGGCGGTCATGGCCACCACCTTGTCGCTGGTGGTGATCTTTCTCCCCGTAGCCTTCATGACGGGCCAGGTCGGCCGCTACTTCTTCAGCTTCGGCATCGCCTCGGCGAGCGCCATCCTGCTTTCGATGTTCGTATCCTTCACCCTGACGCCGGCGCTGTGCGCCTCATGGCTGCGGCCCCGCGACGCCCGGGCCCACGGGCAAGGCTCGAAATCCCGCGGCTTCTACCGGCTGATTGACCGGGCATACGGGGGGATGCTGCGCTGGGCGCTGCATCACCGGCCGCTCATGATGCTGTTTGCGGCCGCGGTCTCGATTTCGGCCGTCATGCTCTTCCCCAGGGTGGGCAAGGAGCTGGTGCCCGACGACGACCAGAGCGAGTTCAGCGTCAATGTCCGCCTGCCCCGAGGGACGAGCCTCGCGCGCACCGACGAGTACGTGCGCGACATCGAGCGCGACCTGCGGAATTTCCCTGAAGTGGAAACGGTGCTCGCCAACGTCAATGCGGGCAGCGCCAACTTTTACGTGGGACTGACGCCCCTCGAAAGCCGCAAGGTTTCCCAGCAGGAACTGATGCGGCAGGCGCGCATGATGCTGCGCAAGTACCAGGGCGCGCGCATCAGCGTGTCGGGCGGCACGGATATTTCCGGCGCGTCGAGCGGCGGCGGGCCGGGCGGCGGCGGCCGCGGCGGCGGCGGGCCGGGATCCAACCGGCTCAGCCTGCTCGTTCAGGGACCGGAGATCGAACAGCTGCAGATCTACGTGATGGATCTGCTCGAGAGGATCCGCACCATTCCGGGCGTGGTGGACGCCGACACGAATTTCGAACCCACGCAGCAGGAGCTGCGGGTGAACATCGACCGCGCGCGCGCCATGGATCTCGGCGTCTCCATCGACTCGCTGGCTTCCAGTCTGAGAACTCTGGTCGGCGGAGAGGAGATCTCCAAATACAAAGAGGGCGACGATCAGTACGCCGTCAAGCTTCGATTGGACGAGCAGTTCCGCAACAATCCCGCCACCATGGGGCAGCTGCTGGTCCCGGGCACCGGCCAGAGGGCGGTGCGCGTGAGCGATATCGCCCAGCTCACACTGGAGAACGGGCCCGCCTCGATCGACCGCTACAACCGCCAGCGGCAGATATCGCTGAGCGCCAACCTGCAAGGGATCCCGCTCGGCGAAGCGATCGCCGCCGCGCGCGCCAAGGTGGACGAAATGCATCTCAAGCCCGGATATCAGGTCGTTTTCACCGGCAGCGCCCGCACGCTGGATGAGGCCTCGGACAATTTCGTCCTCGCGATCATCCTGGCCGTCTGCTTCATCTACATGGTGCTCGCATCCCAGTTCAACAGCTTCATCCATCCGCTCACGATCATGACCGCCCTGCCGCTCAGCCTGCCCTGCGGGCTGCTCGCGCTCATGGCTTTCGGCATGACCCTGAACGTGTACAGCGCGATCGGCATGATGATGTTGTTCGGAATCGTCAAGAAGAACTCCATCCTCCAGGTGGATTACACCAATACCCTGAGGCGCCGGGGCGTGGAGCGCCACGAGGCTCTGATCGAGGCCAATCACGTGCGATTGCGCCCGATTTTGATGACGACGATCGCCATCATCGCCGGCATGATCCCGATCGCCCTCGGCCGCGGGGCGGGAGCCGGGTCGCGCGCCTCCATGGCCGTGACCATCATCGGCGGGCAGGCGCTCTGCCTGCTGCTGACATTGCTGGTGACGCCGGTCGTCTACTCCTACTTCGACGACCTGCGCGAGTGGAGCCCGGCGCGTCTTTTCGCCTGGATGAAACGCGCCGGCAAGGCCGAGGTGCCCGCTCCGCCCCCCGCACCCGCAGAATAGGGACGCTCACCGTTTTGAATAATGGGGAGCGTCCCTGTTTATGGTAAGATGCGTGGAGCGGATCCCGGCATGCCATGACCGAACCGTTCGCGAGCTATCATCGCAAGCTTCCCGACCTGGCCGGGCAGTTGGCAAGCAGGGGAAGCCTCGGCGTGCTGGTCTTCGACTTTTCCCCGCTCTCCGTCATCGAGGATCAATACGGATCGCGCACATACCAGGAGGTGCGCGATCAATTGTTCAAGCTGGTGGCGGAAAATCAGGGCAAGGCTTTCCGCAGTAAAGACATACCGGCGCTCGACGAAGCCCGCGGCCTGCGCCTGATCCTGTTCGCCGATCACAGAAGAGACGCGCTGCCGATGCTCCAGTCCGACGTCAGGGTTCTCCGCCAGCGCCTGGCGTCCGATCTCGTGCCCCGGCTCGCGAGAATAGCGCTGCCCTATTTGAAGTCGCTCCCGCGAATCGACGTGGGGCAGGGCCTGGCCATATACAATCCCATCATGCATCCCGCGCGCCAGATTGCGCGCGCCGTGCAGGAAGCCATCCGATACGGAGCGGTGCGCCGCCAGGTTGAGGAATTCGAGACCCTGGAAAAGCTCCAGGAAGTCATTCTCACCGAGCGCATCATGACCGCCTTCCAGCCGATCGTCGGCATCGAGGACAGAAAGATCCTGGGTTACGAGGCCCTCACGCGCGGCGGCGACGTCGCGAATCCGCAAATGGCCGATGCCCTGTTCTCCATCGCCCAGGAGCATCGCCTGCTCGTCGAGCTCGACCGGCTCTGCAGAAGAAAGGCCCTGCTTTCCTCCAAGCGCCTTCCCCCCGACGCCAAGATCTTCATCAACACGCTGCCGGTCACGATCCGCGACCCGGAGTTTCAGGGCAAGCACCTGATCAAGTTCCTCGAGCAGGCGCGGGTATCCCCGCAACGCATCGTGATCGAGATTACCGAGAAGCTGGTAATCGAAAACTACAGCCTCTTCCAGGACGCCATGTCCTACTTCACGGAACTGGGCATGTCGCTCGCCGTCGACGACGTCGGTGCGGGATACTCGGGACTGGAAACCATCGCGCGCCTGACCCCGGCCTACCTCAAGATCGACATGGCCCTGGTTCGGGATGTGCATGCCAGCACGGTCAACCAGCAGATGGTGGGCGCGATCATCGCATTGGGCCACGGGATCGGCGCCAAGGTCATCGCCGAGGGAATCCAGACCGAGGATGAGCTGCGGACTCTGGTATCGCTCGGCGTCGACTACGGCCAGGGATACCTGATCGGAAGGCCCGGCCTGACGCCCTGACGCGCCCGGCAGTCACGGCCCGCAAGGCGCGCCCGCGTCACGCAATGGAAATGCGGGGAGAATCGTTCCGGCAGAAAAAGAGCGCCCGGGCTTCCGACCCGAGAGGGAAGCCCGGGCATGAGATCAGCTCGCCTTGACCTGGATGGAGCGAGCCTTGGCTTCCGGCTTCTGCGGAACGGTGACCGTCAGAATGCCGTTCTTGTAATCGGCAGAAATCTTGTCCGGATCGACCGTATCCGGCAGAGTGAAGGACCGGCTGAAGGTCCCATAGAAGCTCTCCATTCTGTGGAAGTTCTGCCTGTCCTCTTCCTTTTCGAGCTTGCGCTCCCCCTTGAGAGTGAGGACATTCCCTTCGAGCTTCAGCTCGATATCCTTCTCGCTCATGCCCGGAAGCTCTGCCCTGAGAATCAGATTGCCGTCTTTCTCAAGTATGTCGACCGGCGGTACGGCCATGCCGAACCTGTCCTGGAAGAAGCTGGACAGGAGCGGACGGTCATTGAAGAATTCCTCAAAGATCCTGTCGAACAAACGGGTGGTCTCCGGCCAAATACGCGCCGGCGACTCGCTCCTCTGGCTCCACGGAATCAGTTTCATATCGTTCACCTCCTTTTCCCTCTCTTTTTTAATTGCACCCGCATTAATAAAATTTGAGCGCAATCTTGTCAAATAGCTCCTCCCGACCCCGTCTATTTCCATCTGCCAGCACACGTGTGCTTGTCTGAGCAATACAGGCGTGAATAGACATCACCCTTTTTGTCCCGACTTCGCCCAAGGTCCGATAGACGTCAAGCCCGGCTGCTCGGAGAATTCCGGTAAGCGCTAGCCGGACAAGCGACAGGTTCGTTGCATCAGGCGCGTGCATGGCTTATGCGGGTTCTGCTGGTGGGCTTGGGACATGCTTTGCGGCAAGAAGCCCTTGACAGAGGCTGATCGATTGCTAAAATCATTTTCATCGCACGGGTTTTTTGCTCTCATAGATTCGGTTGTCGGCGTTTAGACTGAGATGGGTCGCCCCGAAGGCTTTCCGCATCCCTGGCCGGAAAGCGACGGGGTATGACTCTAAACCGCAACTTCAACGAAGGAGGAACCGTATGAACCGGCACAGCAAGTACTGGGAAACCTTGCTTTTGGCGATTTCCCTAATCCTTCTGGGCGCTGCCCGCACCCCGGCGCAGACCACGGTCGGCGGCATCCGAGGAATGGTCGTCGACGTATCCGGTGCGATTGTCCCGGGAGTGGTCGTGGTGGCTACCAACACCGCGACCAACCTCGAGTACAGAGCGGTGACGAACAGCGAAGGAATCTATCAGATAGCGCGCATACCGCCGGGCAAGTACGTGGTGACCGCCGAAAGCCAGGGATTCAGGAAGGCCGAGTACACCGACGTCGAGGTCAAGATCGGCACGGATACCGTGGTCGACATCAAGCTCGAAGTCGGGGCACTGACGGAGACCGTCACGGTGGACGCTTCGCGCACCAGCCTGGTGCAGATGGACACCGTTCAGGTTTCGGCCAGCTTCGAAGTCAAAAAGGTGCAGGACCTTCCGGTCAACGTGCCCGGCGGCGGCCTGGACCGCATCGCGCTCCTGGTCCCGGGCGTCACGCCCGGGTTCGGCAACGTCAATTCCAACGGCGTGACCCTCTCGGCCAACGGCAACCGGGCGCGCGCCAACAATTTCACGATCGACGGCGTCGACAACAACGACCTGACGATCGGCGGCCCGAACTACTTCGTCCAGAATCCGGCCGCGGTACAGGAGTTTCAGGTGATCACCAACAACTTCTCGGCCGAATATGGACGCAACCAGGGTGCCATCGTCAACATAGTCTCACGCACCGGTACGAACGCGTACCACGGGTCGCTCACATGGACGCATCAGGACCGCAAGAACTTCGACTCGCTCACCAACATCGAGCGCAGATCGGGAGAGAAAAACCCGCCGCCGAACCTGATCAACCTGTTCGGCTACGCCCTGGGCGGCCCGGTAATCAAGAACCGCGCGTTCTTTTATACGACCGGCTATTTCCGCCGCAATCCGGGAGTGGCGGATCTGAGGACCACCTCGATGGCGCCGACCCCCGAAGGAGTCAACATTCTGAAATCGGCCTTCCCCAACAACCCGGCGGTCCAGTATTACGCCAACTATTCCGCGTTCTCCCTGCCGCTCGGCAATCCCACCATCCGTCCCGACGTGGCGCCGTCGACCATCACCGTGGGCAGCGTGACCGTTCCCGTGGCCGCCGTTCAGCGCCAGCTGTCCAGGCCGAACAATCAGAACGAGTACACCGCGCGCGCGGACGCCAGGGTGTCGGACAAGGACAATGTCTGGGGGCGTTTTTTCTGGCAAAAGGCGCCCGGCGTCAACGGCGGACTGGGCGTGACCGGATGGACCTATGACAACCCATTCCGGTCGCAGCAGGCAGGCGGCGGTTGGACGCGCTCGCTCACCAATAGGGCCCTCAACGAATTCCGTTTCAACTATTCCCTGCTGGATGTGCTCTTCGGAGGCGGCACGCAGGGAGGCAAGGGGCAGATTCCCCATCCGAACGACATCGACAAGGCCTTCACCTTCCTGAGTCTCGCCGGCTTTCGGGCGGCCAACGGCTCGACGCTGCTCAACGTCGGCCCGGCGACCAACCTTCCGCAGGGGCGCATTGTCGAGGCCGTCCAGTTCAGCGACACCTTTGCAATGACCACCGGCCGTCATCAGATGAAGATGGGCGCCGACATCCGCTATCTGCGCAACAAGACTCCATTCCTGCCCAACGTCAACGGCGCCTTCACCTACAGTACCGGAACGCGCCTGGCCAACAACGATCCCAACTCGCTGGTGGTGGCGCTCGGCCCGGCCAGCCTGGAGTACACCGAGTGGGACAAGTTCTTTTTCTTCCAGGACGACTGGCGCATCCGCGATAACTTCACGCTCAACCTCGGCATCCGTTACGAAAACACGGGCCAGCCGATCAACCTGATGAACGACATCACGGCCCCGCGCGAATCGGATCCCAACCAGGCCTTCTGGCGCTCCGACGTGCCGCTCGAGGGCAAGACGGTTCCCCGGATTCCCACGGACAACAACAACATCGCGCCGCGCTTCGGCTTCGTTTATTCACCCCGTTTCAGCGGCGGTCTTCTGGGAAAGATCTTCGGCAACGAGGCCACCGTCATCTCCGGCGGATTCGGCATCGCATACGACGCCACCTTCTACAACCTGATGCTCAACATCTCGACCTCCTCGCCGCTGGTCTTCCTGACCACCACGGTGCTGCCCATGCCCGACCCGGTACCCACGGGCGACAAGGTGCGCGCGGCGGCTGTGGCGGCTGGGGCGATCGCATTCAAGACCTTCGATCCCCGCTACTTCAGCCGCACGGTGGTGAGCCAGGATTTCCGCTCCCCGTATTCCGAACAGTGGTCGCTGCGCTGGCAGCGCTCGCTGACACGCGACAAGGTGTTCGAGGTGCGCTACGTCGGAACGCACGGCGTCGGCCTGTTCCAGACGATCAACCGCAACCCGAACATCGGCAACCTATACAACGGCTTCAGCAGGAACGCATACATCGAGACCGCCGGCGGCGAGCTGCGCACCTTCAACTTCCCCGGCTTCCCGCAACTCTTTCCGGCGGGAGTGAAGCCGCTCGTGTGCGTCGACAATCCGAACACCAGGGACAACGAGGCGGCGTGCAACGGCCGGATCTATCCGTACGGCATCACGCGCGAGCGCATCAACGGCGCCCAGTCGATATATCACGGACTGCAGAGCCGCTTCGACTCGCGCTTCGCCAACCAGTTGATCACCGGCCTCACATACACCTGGAGCCACACCATCGACAACAGCAGCGAGGTTTTTTCATTCGCGGGCGGCAACTCGGTGGCCGTGTCCCAGAATCCTCTGAACCTTACCGGAGCCGAACGGGGCAACTCGGGCTTCGACGCCCGGCATGTCTTCACCGCCCACTGGATGTGGGAACTCCCCTGGTGGCGCAGCCAGCGGGGCGTGCTCGGCCATTTCCTGGGCGGATGGCAGGTCAACGGCATCCTGCGGATCCAGAGCGAGCGGCTCTTCACGCCGACCCATGCCAACGCCAGCCTCAATCCTTACGAAGACAGCGGCTTCATGGCCGGCTTCTTCGGATCCCAATCGCACTTCCGCCCGTTCTCGGGAAATCCCAAGGCTTCGCCCGAGCGCGTCGCCATCACCGATATCGACGCCTGCCTGTTCTACAACCTGTGCGGCTCGTCGGGCGGCGTTCCCATCCTGAAGCAAAGCCCGACCGGCTACTGGCTGATGAACGACCTCAACGCGGCCACCCGTACCTTCACGCAGGTGACCCCGAACGACGTCCGCTTCATCATCAACGGCCCCGGCGCAGCGCTCAAGTTCGGCACGCCCTTCGGAAACATCGGGCGCAACATGTTCCGAGGCGACCGCGTCGAAGCCCTGGATATGAGCGTCTTCAAGAAGACGCGAGTCACCGAGGGCGTGACCGTGGAGTACCGGCTGGAGATGTTCAACGCGCTCAACCACCCGACCTTCGGGATCCCGAACAGCATCAACCTCGATAACGCCGGCCGCACGTTCTACAATTTCCAGGAGAACAGCGGCGGCCGACGCACCATCTCCATGACGTTGAACATAATCTTTTAGCCCCGGCCAGGCGGGGACGGCTCGGGCCGTCCCCGCCTCTTACGCTCCTCCCGCAATCCCGGGATTGCGCAGCCCGTCTCCAAACCGGAACATGACAGGGCGCGGAAGCGGAGGCCTATTCAGGCTCCCGCAGGCGCGAGCGCAATATCTTTGCGATGTTCTCCAGGAGCTCCTCGACGCGGGCACCCTCGTCGGCGCTCAATTCGCGGGCGCGCTTCAAGATACCGATCGCCTCCTCGAATTCACCTCGAACCGCGTGCACCAGGCCCAGGTTGAAATAGAGGTCGGGGAAGCCGGGCTCGATCTCTGCCGCAAGCTCATAGTGGAGGCGCGACAGGCGCAGGTCGCCGCACTCGAAATAGAAATGCGCCAGGTTGAGATGCGATTCGAAGTGGCGCGGATCGTGGCGCAGGGCCATGGTGAAGCAGTCGAACGCCTTCGGCAGATTGCCCTTTTCGAATTCCAGTATGCCGAGATTGCAGTAAGCGTCGCAGACGCACTCGCCTTTTTCGATGGCGCGGCGGTAGCCATCGGCGGCGCCGGGGTCGCCCTGCTCGTGCAGCAGCAATGCCTCCTCGAACGGGCTGAGTCTCGCGGGCAAGGGAATCAGGCGGCCGGGCGGTTCCGGAAAAAGGTTGAGCTGCCCGCGGAGTTCCGCTTCGATCTGCCGGATCGACAAACCTTTGTTGCGCAGCTCGCGCACGCGCCGGAATTGCGTGAGTGCCTGGAAATCGTAGCGGTATTCTCCCGCCCTCGCCGACAGGGCGGTGCGGATGAGACCCTCGCGCGTCCAGCGCCGGATCACATGTTCGCCCAGGCCGAAGCGCCGGCTGATCTCGCGGACGCTGTAAACGGGCTTGACCCGCTCGAAGCCCGCTCCGCGCGGGGTGCCCAGGGGAAACTGAACGATATTGGTCATCACCGGCCCGCAGTCTGACGCCAGTATAACGGAGCATGCCGCCGATTTCCACAAAGCGGCGATCACCGGTTCGCGCCGCCGGCCCGCCGGATACTTGACCGCCGCGGCTTTCGATGCCACGATCTAGCACCCTGCACGCCGGGGAGCCGGCAGGCAACCTCGGGACCGTTGCAATCGGAGGAATCTTTTCCATGGGTGCCTGGCTTCTGCCGGCGACCGCGGTCGCCTTGGCGATGGATGCATTCACGGTGGCGGTGGCCACGGGCCTGAGCCTGAAGGTCGCGAGCCTGCGCCAGACGCTGCGCCTGGCGTTTCACTTCGGCCTGTTCCAGGCCCTGATGCCCCTGGCGGGATGGGGGCTGGGGGCATCGCTTCATTCCCTGATCGAAAACGTCGATCACTGGGCGGCCGCCGGCCTGCTGGCCCTGGTGGGTGCCAAGATGCTCGTCGAGTCCCGGAGAAAACGCGAAGGGAGGGAAGCGCGGCGGGATCCGACCAGGGGCGTCTCGCTCGTCATGCTCTCGCTGGCCACCAGCATGGACGCGCTCGCCGTCGGCTTCAGCCTTTCGCTGCTCCGGGCCTCGATATGGCGGGCCGTGACCGTCATCGGCCTCACGGCCGCCTCCTTTACCGCCGTCGGCATGCACATCGGGCGCTTCGTGGCGGCGAGCTCACGCCTGGAGCGCTATGCCGAAACACTCGGCGGAATCATTCTCTTCAGTATCGGATTCGCGATATTGCGCGAGCATGGGGTGTTCGGATGACCGGTCCGCACCTTGGCGGGTTGCGAGGTCGAATATGTGTCGAATGATGCTTGCTCTGATCCTGCTGCTCTGTCCGCTGGGCACGGCCCAGGAACGTGTTTTGCATCTCGAGATCGGCGATCCGGTGCGCAGGGGCCGCGAGGTGCCGCTCGTGCTCGATGCCGTCACCGATTCGGCAAGCGGGGAACATATCAGTCCGGCGGAACTGGCGCGCCGCCTCGGGCGCGCCGGCATCGTCGTCGTGGGCGAAAGCCACACCAGCATGGAGTTTCACGCCGTCCAGCTGCGCATACTCGAGGAGCTGCAAAGGGCCGGCCGCAAGGTGCTCGTCGGGCTGGAGATGTTTCCCTATACGGAACAGCCGCACCTAGACAACTGGACCAGGGGGCTGCTCACGGAAAAGGGCTTCATCGAGCTTTCGCGCTGGTACGGCAACTGGGGCTATCACTGGAACTACTACCGCGACATCTTCCTGTTCGCCAGAGAGAAGCATATCCCCATGTTCGCGCTCAACGTGCCGCGGGAAATCGTCTCGGCCGTGCGCAAGAAGGGAGTGCAGAATCTGACGCCGGAGGAAGCCGCGCACATGCCCCCGAAGATCGACAGCGACAGCGAAGAGCACTTCGCGCTGTTCCGCGCCATGCTGGAAAGCGGGGAGGGCATGCATTCCTCCATGGATGCGGCGCAGTGGCGCGCCATGTTCGACGCCCAGTGCACCTGGGACGCCGCCATGGCCCACAACGCCGTGCGTGCGCTCCGGGAGCACGGCGGCGAGGGAGCCGTCATGGTGGTGCTGATCGGCTCGGGCCATGCGGCCTACGGGCTCGGGATTCAGCGCCAGGCACGGCAGTGGTACGACGGCGCGATCGCCTCCGTCATTCCCATACCCGTGCGGGACGACCGCAACCGGCCCGTGGAGACCGTCCGGGCGTCCTATGCGGATTTCGTCTGGGGAATACTTCCCGAAAAGAATCCCCTCTATCCCGACCTCGGGATCGCCACCACGGAAGCGCCGGGGAGCAAGCGCCGGCAGGTGATCTCCGTGGCAAAGGAGTCCGTGGGGCAACAAGCGGGCTTCGCGACGGGGGACATCCTCGTATCCATGGACGGGATCCCTGTAACAGACCGCGAAACACTGAACCGCCTGATTTCGGAAAAGCGCTGGGGGGACGGGGCGCAGTTCGTCGTCGAGCGCGGCGGCCGGCAGGTCACGCTGCAGGCGAGCTTCCGCCGGCGCGCCCCCTGAGACCCTCGGCTGCTTCTGGAGATCGCGCCGGCCATTCTGCGACTCCCGTCTCCCTGAAGGGACCGCGGCCGGCCGCCCGCAGGATCGGAAACAGGGGGCCTTTCCCATTGCCCACTGCCTTCCAGCGTGCCGGGCGCTCAAGCGGAACATGGTCGCTTGACATGGCGGTGTTTGTGTGAAATTGTGAAGACATGAAGAATATCACAGTATCCCTGCCCGATGAGGTTTACCGGCGGGCCCGAATCAAGGCGGCCGAGCGCGACACCTCCGTCTCTGCCCTGGTCCGAGAGTTTCTCGTGAGTCTCGGCAAAGAGGAATCCGACTTCGAGCGGCGCAAGCGCCTCCAACAAGAAGTGCTCTGCTCCATCAAGAGATTCCGTGCCGGAGACCGCATGCCGCGCGATAAGGTCCATGATCGCAATGCGCTTCGTTGATACTAATGTCCTCCTATACGCTGTCAGTACAGCCCCCGACGAAAGCCGGAAGGCGGGCATCGCACGCCATCTCTTGGAGTCGGATGACCTGGCGCTCTCCGTCCAGGTGCTTCAGGAATTCTACGTCCAGGCAACACGCCCGCGGAAATCCGCTCGCCTGAGCCACGAGCAGGCGATGTTGCTGATTGAGGCATTTCTGCGTTTCCGCGTGCAGGAGACGACCGTATCGCTCGTGCGGGCGTCGCTCGATGCGCGCAAGCGCTTCCAGCTCTCTTACTGGGATGCCGCGATCATCGAGGCCGCCCGGGCGCTCGGCTGCCGCACGATCCTGTCCGAGGACCTGGGCTGCGGACGCAATTACGGCGGCGTGACGATCGAAAACCCGTTCGCATAGCCATCCCGCACCGGCGGCGGCGGTGAAGCGGATTGCGGGGCTCACCGATGACGCAGGATTCTTCGATGCCGTCGGGGAATCCGGGCCGGCGCCCAACCGCGACCCGCAGCGCCCCGCGCACTTCTCTTTCCTTCTCGGCATCCCGGTAGTGTAAGATTCAACCCCGAAGCGGAAAGGGTGTCCACGGATGAGCCGGGAGCGCAATCGAGCCGAGAGCGCGGCTGCGGCCGCGCTCAGGGACCTCATGGAAGGCGGGCGCCCGCTCATCTACATCTGCTCCCCCGAGGAGCCGCGGGTGCGCGGCTTGCTGGATCAGGCGGCGCGTTCCCTGAGGCACGGCGGGCTGCCTGTCTGGTCGTGGACTTCCACCGGCGGGCTTTGCGATCCGCAGGGGGAGCGCCGGGACACCTCCCCGGCGGGACCGGCGGGCGTTCTGGAGTTCATAGCGGCGCACCGCGATCCGGCGATCTTCCTGCTCCTCGACTTCCACGCCTGGATGGCCGCCGACCCGGAGATCCGGAGACGCCTGCGAGATCTATATCTTCGATGTCTGGACGCCGACAAGTATGTCGTGATCGTCTCCCCGCTGCGCCAGATTCCCGAAGAATTGCAGCACGAAACGGCCTATATCGAGCTCGGACCTCCGGACCTGCCGGAACTGCTCGGCTTCCTGGCCGACGAATTCCAGGCTCTCGAGCGGCGCGGCGTAGCCGTCGACGCAAGCGGTCCCGTGCTTCACCGGCTGGCACGCTCCCTGCAGGGAATGACGCTCGCCGAGGCGCGCCACGCGCTGCGGCGCGCCCTGGCCATCCAGGGCAGGCTGGATGCCGCGGCGGCGCCCATCCTGCAGGAAGAAAAGAAACGGATCGTCAACCGCTCCCGGCTGGTTCAATACATAGCCGACGGCACGGAGCTGGACCATGTCGGCGGCCTGGAGTATCTGAAGAAATGGCTGATGGAACGGCGCCGCCTGTTCCTGGAACAGGACCAGGTGTCGCCCGAGATCGTCCCCAAAGGCATCCTGGTCATGGGAGTCAGCGGGTGCGGCAAGAGCCTCTCCGTGAAAGCGGTGGCTTCCTGTTTCGGCCTGCCTCTCTACCGCATCGACATGGTCGAGGTCTTTTCCGGAAGCCATGGATCCCCGGACGCAGCATTCGCGCAGGCCTGCCGGACCGTGGAGGCTCTGGCCCCGGCCGTCGTTTGGTTCGACGAAATCGAGATGGGGCTTACGACCAGGTCCAGCGAAGCCGCAACGAGCATGGGGCGCATCTTCGCCTATTTCCTGACCTGGATGCAGGAAAAGACACGCGGGCTCTTCGTCGCGGCCACGGCCAACCGCATCGATCTGCTGCCGGCCGAGATGATCCGCAAGGGGCGGTTCGACGAGGTTTTCTTCATCGACCTGCCGCTCGAGGACGAGCGCGTGGAGATTTTCCGCATTCACCTGCAGAAGCGCGGCGTCGATCCGGGCGGCTTGCAGCTCGAGCGCCTGAAAAAGATCACGCAGGGGTGGTCGGGCGCGGAGATCGAGCAGTGCGTCGTGGCGGCGCTCACGGCGGTGCGACTGCAGGAAAGGCCGGTCACGTTCGAGGATCTCCATCGGGCGGCGCAGAACGTGATCCCGCTCTCGAAGACCATGCGCGAGCAGGTGGAGCACATCCGCTCCTGGGCCTACGACCGCGCCGTGCGCGCGTCGCCGCGCCCGGCGACCTATTGATGGGCCGAGTGATCCAAGAGGGCGGCGCGGGCACGCCCGGCCCGCGCCGCCGGGCTGCCCTCTTCGCAGAGGGCAGCCCGCCGCCTCAAAACTCCACCCGCAAACCCAGCTGAATCTGGCGCGGATTGGCGAACTGACTGGTCACGACCCCGAAGGCGGCCGGTGTGAACAAGCTGAGCCCGGGATCGTTCAGTTCCAGATGATTGAAGAGGTTGATGAAATCGGCGGTGAAGACGAAATTCACCTGTTCGCTGATCCGCGTGCGCTTGCCCAGCGACTGGTCGTAATTCCAGCGCGGGTATCCCCGGATCAGGTCGCGGTTGTGGCGAAAGTCGCGGCTGATCTCGATCTGGCGCAAGTTCTTGAACACGGCCTCGGGATTGGCGAACAGGTTGATACCCGATCCCTTCTTGGCCGGATCGCCGTTGGTCCCTACACCCCCGGAGCCGGCCGTAACCAGACTTCTGGAGGCGCGCTCGAGCTTCATGCTCGGATCGATCATGTACCCTCCCGCGGCCAGGCCGCCGAAGGCCTGGGAACCTCCGAAGGCCTGGACATGGGTGCCAGCCATCAGCGGCAGCCCGCTGTTGGCCGAGACAATCCCGGAGAGGAACCAGCCCCCCAAAAGCCTGTCGGCGATACCCGAGAGCCCGAACCTCTTGCCCCGTCCGAAGGGCAGTTCGTAGCTGTACTGCGCGCTCAATACGTGCGTGCGGTCGAAGATCGCCGGGCCGTAATCCACGTCGAGGTCGTAGGGCGTGGAGGACACGCCGATATTCTCCTGGTTGAGGCCGTACTGGTCCAGCGTCTTGGAAAAGGTGTAATTGAGGCTGTAGTTCAGCCCGCCGCTGAGCCTCCGGCTGAGGCTGATGAAGCCCCCGTTGTAGTTGGACCGCCCCCCGCTGCCGCGGACGAACAGGTCGAATACCTGCTGGTTGTAAAGAGCCCCTCCGGGGCGCACCGTATTGAGGTAATTGACGAGATTGTTGACCTGATTGTTGCGGAAGTTGGCGCTGCGCGCCGAGGCCAGCCAGGCGGTACAGTTGGGAGTGCACTGCGCCAGGCCTTTGAGCTGGTTCTCGAACCAGGGCTGCGGCGTGACGCCGGCCGCGGGCGTGCCCGCGCGCAGCTCCTTCGCCACCGCGTCGTAGGCCTGCGCAAAAGTCTGGCCGGACGACTTGTCCTTCATGAACAGAGGCATCGAGTTGAGCTGAAAGTTCTGCGGCAACGAACTGGACCAGCGGCCGACATAGCCCACTTCCAGGATAAGCCGGCCCGGCAGCTCCCGCTGAATGGTGAAATTGAAGCTGTGGGACCGGCCGATTTCCATCTTGGGATCTATCGAAAAGCTCAGCGTCTCCCCTCCTATGTCGGGAGTGATCGGTATCGCCGGTTTACCGAGCTTGGGCAGGGGAACCGTGGATCCGTCCACCCCGATCCGGAAAGCGGTGGACTCGTTGCTCGAGCCGGCGCATACTCCGTCCTTCGTCGGGCCCAGACAGGTGACGGTTTGGGAGAATCCGACGCCGAGAATGGGAAGCATGATCACGCCCACGCCGTTGACACGGTCGAAGGTCATGCCCCAGCCGCCGCGGAAGACGGACTTCTTGGAACCGAACAACCTGCCCGCCCAGCCATCGGTAAAGCTCGGGTTCCAGGCTGCCGAGATGCGCGGCCCGAAGTTGTTGGTGTCCATATCGTAGATGTAGTCGCGCTTCGCCTGGCGAATGGGCAGGTAGCCCAGAGTCGGATTCAGAGTTTCCCCCTGAGCCGCGGCCGCCACCCGGGCTTTGAGGAAGTCTTTGGCGATTATCTCCTTCCCGGTGGCCGACTCGACAAGAACCGTCTGGGCGCCGTTGGCATCCACGGGAGGAGTCTGCAGGTTGTAAGTCAGGCCCAGGGTGAGGGTCAGGTCGGGGCGCATGCGCCAGACTTCGTTCAGGTAAAGCTCGAAGCCGTGAAAGGAGCCAAAGACCCGCATGGGCGTCCCTATGGGATAGTCGTTCAGATTGCCGTCCCGCGTCACGACCACCCCGGCCTTGTCCACCATGCCTGTGGCTGCCGCGAACAGTATGTCCCACCGGCCCGTGTCCTGGGTCCGGATCGCGGCAGGGCGCGCATTGGTGGTAACGCTGGCAAAGCTGCCGGAAATGAGTTCGTAAACGAGGGACGTAAGCGAGCCGATCACCTTGTCGTCACGTTCGTGGAAGATCTTGTAATAGGTATAGGTCCCGCCGAACTGTACGGTGTGTTTTCCCTTGATCCATGTGGTATTGTCCGTGATCGAATAGGTGTTGTCCCTCCATATTCGACTGCGGGCCCGCTGGGTATCCACATCGATGCCGGAGTCCAATGTACCCTGAGCGACCATCAGGGCCGCCGAGGTTCCGGGCACCTGAGGGAAGGGGTTGACCCGCCGGTATGCCCACCAGTTTCGCCGATATCCGACGTTGATCTCGCTGATCAGATTGGGCCGGATATTGGCCGCCAGGGAGGCGCTCCAGAAGCGCGGTTCCACAGGGGTGCCGCCGGTGGACCGGATCTGTCCGGGTGAGCCGCCCGTGAGGCCGGCGATGTCCACCTGGGTTGTATCCACGGCATTCTGCTTGGCGTAACGGTACGTGGTATAGAACCGCCAGTTGTCGGAGATGTTCCAATCGAAACGCGAGACAAAGAAGTCCATCCGGGTGGTGGCGTCGGCCGGCCCGCGGAAACCGATGGTGTTCAAGCCGTCGCCTACGGACGGATCGTTGCCCGCGGGCATCTTGGCCCAGAGTGCGGAAACCACCGGGCTCACGCCGATTCCGCGCGGATCCCATTGCTTGATCGCGTACGTCTGCACCACCCCCGCACTATCATGAAACCGCAGCTGTCCGGCCTTCAGGGTTTCCGTCGGCACCGTGCGCACCACGGAGGCCGTCTGAGGAAATCGCCGGCTCTCCCAGTTGCCGAACATGAACAGGCGGTCGCGCAGAAGCGGCCCGCCAAGCGACGCACCGAACCGGTTGTCTTTGAGCTCCGGCTTCTTGATGCCGGCACGGTTGTATTCCCAGCGATTGGCGTTCATGTTGTCGTTCTGGTGGTACCAGTACGCCGAGCCGTGAACACTGTTGGTGCCGCGCTTGGTCACCATGCTGATCTGGCCGCCTGAAGCCCCGCGGAACGTCGCATTGGAGTTCGTAGTGGAGACGCGAAACTCCTCGATGCTCTCCAGGGGAACGGGAACGGAAGGCGTCGGGCCCGACCAGTCGATCGCGTTCGAAAAATAACCGCCTGTCCCCGAGGTCAGATCCGTGGCGTCCATGCCGTCCAGATTGAACCGATTCTGGTCCGAGCGCATGCCCGCCACCTGCCCGGCATAGTTCGTACCGTAGCCGCGCGTTGGCGTCACCAGGGGCTGAAGCGCGAGCAGGGCCCCGGCGCTGCGGTTGATCGTGGGCATCCGCAGCAGGCTGTCCCCGCTGAGCACCGCCCCCACCGTGGCATCGATCGTTTGCAGTTCGGCGGCGCCGGCGGCTACGACGGTCACCGTCTCGGCCCACGCGCCGATTTCCAGGGTGAAGTCGAGGTTGTACGACTTGGCGACCTCGACCTTGAACTCCTCGATCACGGACTGCCGGAATCCGGGCGCGCTTGCCGTGATGCGGTAGGTTCCCGGCTGCAGCGCGACAAAGTTGTATTGTCCGACGCTGTTGGTGGCCGTGCTGGTGGACCGGTTCGTACTCTTGTCCACCATCGTGACTTCGGACCCGGGTATTACCGCACCCGACGGATCCTTGACGATCCCCGCCACGGATCCCGTCGATGCGGTTTGGGCAAGGCCATATACCGCAAAGCACACTACAGCCCACAAAGGGAAGAATCTCTTCATGCGTTGAACCTCCTTCGCGCCTTGCTGCAGTCCCAGCAGGCGATTCAAAATCTTTCAGGGATGCGATCCGCAGCGACTTCGCGCGAACACTCCCTCTGAGAATTGTTGTATACATATTGGAACATCCGAATACTTGTCAAGAAAAATCGATCATTTTCTGCATTCCCTGCCTGTTTTTCTCCTGTTCCGCTGGGGAGCGAACTCGATTGGTCTACCTTGCCCCGTTCCCAGGAAAACAAATTCCCAGCGACCGTCCGGCATCGAGAATCGCCGCGTCTTTTCGGCGCATTGCTTACCCGGTGGTGCGGAGCTGACCACTGCACGGACCGATGCGTTACCCGTCGTCGCCGCTGAAGCCGGATCCGTTCCCTCCATTGAGGGCCGAATATGCATCCCTGACCACGGACCACCGATATGCCGATTTGCCTCGGATCCCCGCACCCGCAGGTGCCTGGGTCGTTGGGCGGGCCGAGGCCATTGGAACCACTGAGATCCCGCGCGCCCGCAGGTGCCTGAATTTCCTGAGCGCCGCTCTCGGCCTGCAGGGCTTGACTCTCGGAAAGGCCGCGCACATGAGCGCGTTCCTGGCCGGACACTCCCGTTTGCTGGAGGCGATCTCGGCCGGTGCCGCGTTTTTCGCAGCGTGCTCCCCCAGCGGCAACGGGCCCAATTTCATGGTCAAATCGATCGCCGAGCATTGCGGCGTGCGCTGCCCGACGTTCACGGGCTACATCGCCGCCTACACGATACCCGTCCTGCTTCCGGTCTTTGCGCCGGTTTGGGTGCTGTTCTTCCGTTGAGGGACCGGCGCGCGCTCCAGGAAAGACGGCGGGAACGAGCGAGCGGAATCGCAAAGTGCTTGTGCCTCGGAGGCGGCCGCTCATAGAATCGGGGCACGCAAGGAGGGGATGATGAACGGGAGATGCGCAGTCCAGGCGGCGCTCGGCTTGGCGCTTTTTCTTTGCCCGTGCTTTTCGCAGCAGCGTCCGTTGAAGGTCCTGCTGCTCTACGACATGGAAGGCGTCACGGGCGCCTCGAGCTACAAACATGTGTCCTACGCGCACAAGGCGGAATACGAAGAGGGGCGAAGGTCGCTGACCGCCGACGTCAATGCCGCCGTGGCGGGACTCAAAGCCGCGGGCGCCACCGAGATCGTCGTCGTCGACGGCCACGGCTCGGGCAACACCGTCGGCCCCGACGTCCTCGAGGAGCAACTGCTCGCGCCCGCCAAAATGATCGCGCGCACGCGCTCGTTCGACATCTACATGGACAGCTACGATCATTCCTTCGACGCGATCGTCGCCGTCGCCATGCACGCGGGCGCGGGCAACCAGACGGGCTTCAACTCGCACACCTACACTTATGAAGACATTCAATACAAGGTCAACGGCATCCCGTACAACGAGTCGATGATTCTGGCGATGGGCGCGGCGCGCTTCAAGATCCCGCTGATCATGGTGAGCGGCGACGACCAGCTGGAAAAGGAGATCCGGCGCCATCTCCCCTGGGTGCGCTGTGCGACGGTCAAGCATGCGGTCAACCGCGCGCTGGCGGAGCCCTACGCCAGGGAGGAAGCGTCGCGCCGCATCGAAACCGCCGCGCGCGAAGCGCTGCTCGCGCTCGACTCCGCGCGCATGCCCGATCACCCCGGGCCCTATCGCTTCGCTCTGACCTTCCAGGACGAGGCTCAGGCGCGCAACGCCGCCCTGCTTCCCGGCGCCGAGATCGGGCCGGATGCCGCCACGGTGCAGATCCGGGCCCATGACTTCGAGGAAGGTTACCGCCAGAGCCTGCGGCTCATTGCGCTCGCCTCCGCGATCGGCCGCAATCAGGCGCTGCAGGCCGTGATCTCGCTGCAGCCGAATGCGGAGGCTCTCCGGCTCCGGATCGCGGAGTGGCTCGCCGAACGCTGGCTGGAACTCCTTCCTCCGGCCCCGCCGGCCGCCGCGCCGGGCGCCCCGCAGCGCTTCTGGGGTGCGCGCTAGGCGGCGATTGCCGAGCCGGAGCCACTGCCTGTCATCTCGGCCACAGCCAGGCGAGGTAGGCGACGTAGCCGGCGAGCAACAACAACCCCTCCCAGCGATCGAAGCGGAAGGCGCTGCGCACCACGGGCAGGAGCGCGCAGGCGAACAGCGCCATGACCGCCAGGTCGGCGCCGCGCAGGCCGCCGGCGTCCAATGGCCGCACCAGTGCGGCCGCACCCAGGATCCCCAGGATGTTGAAGATGTTCGACCCCACGATGTTGCCGATGGCGATGTCGGGCTGGCGCCGGAGCGCCGCGATCACGTTGGTGGCCAGTTCCGGTATGCTTGTCCCGACGGCCACGACCGTCAACCCGATGACGGCCTCGCTGATTCCGAAGCGGCGCGCGAGTGCGGCGGCGCCCTCGACGAAAAAATGCGCCCCGCCAGTCAGCAGAGCCAGGCCGGCGGCGATCAGCAAAACGTCCGTCGCCGCGCTCCCCTTTCTGCGGGCTGCGATCGGCCGGTAGTCCAGCTCGCCGGCGCGGGCGCGGTATTCCTTGCGCGCGAGATGGACTTCGAAAACGGTATAGGCGACCAAAGCAGCCGTGAGCAGCGCGCCCTCGGCGCGCCCGACGTGCCCGTTTCCCAGGACGATCAGGCCGGCCAGGGTGACGGCCAGCATGATCGGCACGTCCACGCGCACGGTTTGAAGCCCGACGCGCACGGGCACGATCACGGCGGTCAGCGCCAGCACGACGCCGATGTTGAAAATATTCGAGCCCACGACGTTGCCCGCGGCGATGGCTCCCCGACCGGCGAGTGCCCCCCGGACGCTCACCACAAGCTCGGGCGAGCTGGTGCCGAATGCCGCCACGGTCAGCCCGACGACCAGAGGCGTGAGTCCCAGGCGCAGCGCCAGCGACGCGCTGCCGCGCACCAGGCCTTCGCCCCCGAGATACAGGCAAAGGATGCCCAGAGCCAGATAGAGATAGGACCACGCAGCCGTCGCTTCCAAAGGATACCCCCGCGAAACACGCATCATACCCGAAGACGCCCGGGCGCGCCGCAACCCGACGCCGAAAAATTGCAGCAGGAATCCGTGCGTCTATGTCATAATGTTATTACAATATGATTGACCGGTCCCGGATCTCGCCCGGTCGTGACGGGGCAAGAGCCGGCCGCGACCGCCGCGCCCGTGCCGGGACGCGGGCGCCGGCGGCGCGGCTCCGCAGGGAGGAGGCATCATGAGATTGCGGCGTCCAACCGTATGGGAACATGCCCGGCTGCAAGGGTACTCGCGCAGGGACTTCATGAAGTTCTGCAGCTGGATGGCGGCCGCGACGGGCATCCACAGCTCCGGGCTGCCGCAGGTCGTGCGCGCGCTGGAAACCAAGCCGCGCCCGCCGGTGGTGTGGCTCCACCTCCAGGAATGCACCTGCTGCAGCGAGTCCTTCCTGCGCTCGCAGCAGCCGATGGTGGCCGACATCCTGCTCGACATGATCTCGCTCGACTACAGCGAGCTTCTGCAGGCCGCCGCCGGGCGGCAGGCGGAAGCCGTCCTCGAGCGCACGCTTGAGGAAAACCGCGGCGAGTATCTCATGATGGTCGAGGGATCGGTGCCCACAGGCGCGGGGGGCGTCTACTGCTGCATCGGCGGCCGGACGGCGCAGCAGATCCTGGCGGAAGCGGCGGCGGGCGCCAAAGCTGTCATCGCCTGGGGAAGCTGCGCCTCGAACGGCTGCGTGCAGGCGGCGCGCCCGAATCCGACGGGGGCCGCAGCCGTGCCCGACCTCGTTTCCGGCAAGACCATCATCCGGGTGCCGGGCTGCCCGCCCAATTCCAGGGTCATGGCCGGCACGATCGTCCACCTGCTTGCGTTCGAGCGCATTCCCCCGCTCGACGCCCTGGGCCGACCCAAGGCCTTCTACTCCCGCCGGGTGCACGACGACTGCGCGCGCCTGCCGCACTACGAAGTGGGACGCTTTGCCAAAGCCTTCGACGACGACAGCGCCCGGCGCGGTCATTGCCTCTATCACCTGGGCTGCCGCGGGCCCGTCACCTACAACGCCTGCGGGGTGCTGCAGTGGAACGGCGGCCTGGGGAACGAGGTCACCGCCGGCCACGGCTGCCTGGGATGCAGCGAGGCAGGCTTCTGGGACAGGGGCTCATTTTACCTGCAGACGGCGGGTATGCCGGGGGCCGGTCTCGGTACTGCAGCCGGCGCCGTGGGGGCGGTGGTAGCCGCCGGTGCCGCGATCGGGCTCGCCGGCCGCATGATCCGCGCCCGGCGCGGCGCGCGCCCGACCGCGGGCTCCGACCTTGCGAACAGCGGAAAGGAGGCATAGGCCATGGCCAGCCGTATCGTCATCGATCCCGTAACGCGCATCGAAGGGCACCTGAGGGTCGAGATCGAGGTCCGGGACGGAGCGGTCGTGGACGCCTACAGTTCCGGCACCATGGTGCGCGGCCTGGAAATCATCCTGAAGGGAAGGGACCCCCGCGATGCCTGGGTGTTCGCCCAGCGTACCTGCGGCGTGTGCACGACGGTGCACGCCCTGGCCTCGGTGCGAACCGTGGAGGACGCGCTGGGCATCGCGGTGCCGCCCAATGCCGAGTTGATCCGCAACCTGATGATGTGCGCCCAGTACATGCAGGATCATGTCGTCCACTTCTATCATCTGCACGCGCTCGACTGGGTGGATATCCTGGGCGCTGTGAAAGCCGATCCGCAAAGCGCCTCGGCGCTGGCGCAGAAGATCTCCGATTGGCCCCTCAGCTCGGCCGCGTACTTTGCAGGCATCCGGAAGCGCCTGCAGACATTCATCGACAGCGGCCAGCTCGGCATCTTCGCCAATGGTTACTGGGGCCATCAGGCCTACCGCCTGCCGCCGGAAGCCAATCTGCTCTTCGCCGCCCATTACCTGGAAGCGCTCGCCTGGCAGAAGGAGGTGGTCAAGATCCATTCGATCTTCGGCGGCAAGAATCCGCACCCGGACTACCTGGTGGGAGGCGTCCCCTGCGCCATCAACCTCGACGAGGCGAACTGCCTCAACGCCCAGCGGCTGGCTTATGTGGGCACGCTGCTCGACGAAGCGCGCAACTTCGTGGAGAGAGTCTACCTGCCCGACGTGCTGGCCCTGGCGTCCTACTACAAGGAATGGTGCGGCTTCGGCGGCGGCCTGAGCAACTACATGGCCTACGGAGACCTTCCTGTGCGGGGTTACGGCGATCCATCCGGTTTCCGCTTTCCGCGCGGCATAGTACTGGAGCGCAATCTCGGCGAGCTGCTGCCGATCGACGGCCGCGATGCGGCCCAGGTTCAGGAGCAGGTCGCCCGCTCCTGGTATCGGTACTCCGACGGCGACGAAGGCTCGAGGCACCCCTGGGAAGGCCAGACCGAGCTGGCCTATACGGGGCCCAATCCTCCGTACGAGCACCTCGATGTCGCGGGGAAGTACAGCTGGATCAAGACGCCGCGCTGGAAAGGGCGCCCGATGGAAGTCGGTCCCCTGGCCAGGATTCTGGTGGCTTACGCCGCCGGCAGCACGGATGTGCGCGAGGCCGTTCACGAGGCGCTGCAGCGCCTCGGACTGCCGCTGGAATCGCTCTACTCGACCATCGGCCGCACGCTCGCCCGCGCCCTGGAAACGCGCCTCATAGCCCGCTGGGCCCAGGAATTCTATCGCGATCTGCGCGACAACATCGCGCGCGGGGATGTGAGCACCTTCAACGGCGCGCGCTGGGATCCGGCCACCTGGCCGCCGGAGGCTAGAGGCGTGGGCATGAGCGAGGCGCCGCGCGGCGCCCTCGCCCATTGGATCGTCATCCGCGACCAAAAGATCGCCAACTATCAGCTGGTGGTCCCGAGCACCTGGAATGCGTCGCCGCGCGACAGCCGCGGGCAGATGTCCGCCTACGAAGCGGCTCTCATCGGCACGCCCGTGGCCGACCCGGAAAAGCCGCTCGAGGTGTTGCGCACCATCCATTCCTTCGATCCCTGCATCGCATGCGCCGTTCATCTCTACGACGAAAGGGGGAGGTCGCTCCATCGCTGCACGATCATGTGATCTCCGGTCCGTGCGGGACCCGCAGCCGAAGGCCATGCCATGGGGAAGAGCCGCAAGGACGCCGTTCTGGTCCTGGGAATCGGCAACCTGCTGATGGGCGACGAGGGGGTCGGCATACACGCCGTGCGCCGTCTCGAGTGTTCGGCCCTGCCGCCGCGCACCGAGGTGCTGGACGGCGGCACCGGCGGTTTTCACCTGCTCTCGTGCTTCAGGGAATACGGCCGCATCATCCTGGTGGACGCCGCGCTGGACGGGCGGCCGCCGGGGACGGTCACGGTCCTGCGGCCGCGCTTCGCGTCGGATTTCCCGCGCGCCCTGAGCGCCCATGACGTCGGCCTGCGCGATCTCGTCGAGTCGGCATCCCTGCTGGGCCCGCTGCCCGAGATCGTGCTCGTCACCGTCTCGATCGCGCAGGCGCAGTCGATGTGCACGGAGCTTTCGCCGGCGGTGGCCAGCTCCCTGCCGCGCGTATCTGCCGCCGTCCTCAGCCTGCTCGAGGGCCGAGGTTCGCCTATTTGCCCTGCGGGCTCTGCGGGTGGTAGTGGCAGCCGATGCAGTCGCCGGGTGACTGGAAATCGCCGAAGTGCTTCACGGCGCGGTGGCAGTCCGCGCAGGAATTGATGGCGATCGCATGGTCCTCGTGCGGCGCCCCGTTATAACCGTGGCACGGGCCGCAGGCGGAGGGCTTTTCGGCGCCCGGCTGGTGCGTCTTGCGATGCGCGGCCATCTCATGGCACTCAAAGCAGAGAGTCCGGCGCCATCCCTGATGCGCCTTGGTCAGGTGCGACGGCTTGGCGGCCTGCTGCGGTGGAACCGCGTGCGACGATGAAGGGGCCGGCGGGTTTCCGGCGAGCAGAAATGCGGCGGCGACCGCCGCCGCTCCGATCAGTCTTCCCATGGCTGGCAACCTCGATGGCATGAATCCTCGGCCCGCACTCACGGCATGCGCAATCCGGCCCGTGCGGCGATCTCCGCAGCGGCCGATCTGGCCGCCAGCCGGCCGAAAACGATGGCCGCGCCGTTGCCGGTTCCCCCGACCAGCCCGTCACCCATCCACTGCCCGGCGCCCTGGACTTCGCCCGCGGCATAGAGACCCGGGATGGGATGGCCGCGCGTGTCCATCACCTGCAGCTGTGCATTGGTGCGCACGCCGCCCATGGTCATGAACACGACGCCGCTGGCGGCGATGGCGTAAAAGGGCGGCTTTTCCATCGGAACAAGGTCCTTGCGCCCGAACGCGGGATCGCGGCCGGCCGCGGCATGGCCGTTGTAGGTCCGGATGGTGGATTCCAGCGCCGCCTCCGGCACCCCGATCCTGCGCGCCAGCTCGGCGATGGTGGCGGCCGTCTTGACGACGCGCCCCTCCTGCAGGTGCCGCTGGAAATTCGCCAACGGCTCCTTGCTCGCGGCCAGCATGGCCTCGTCGAAAAGGGCGAACAGGGCGGTGTCCGGGACCCGGCGCAGGGCGCGCTCGCGCTCGTCGGGGCTGGTGGAATCCTCGTTCATGAAACGGACGCCCTCCTTGGTGACCCAGATATCCCCCTTGAAATTGGGCACGATGCCGCTGATGAGGCTGTTGAACATCGTGCGGCCGGATGCAGGAGGGTTCTCCACCCCGGCGAAGTAGGGGACGAGCAGATCCATGTTCACCAGGGCGGCTCCCACGCGCTCGGCCATGAGGATCCCCTCGCCCGTGGCGTACTTGGAAGTGATCTTCAGGGCGCGGGCCAGCGAGGGGTTGTACTTGCGGATCATCTCCTGATTGGAGCCGTAGCCCCCGGTAGCGAGTATGACCGCACGGGCGTAAATCGTGATTTCCCTGCCGTCGTCGTCGACGAAGCGAGCGCCCCGGACTCTTTCGCCCTCGCGCACCAGGCCGGTGGCCGAGGTTTCCGTCACCAGGCGCATCCTGCCGCTCGCGACGGCGCGTTCGAGATGCTTCTCGAAAACCTCGACATAGCCGCGCGCCCCGATGCGGGCATCGCAGGTGCGCGGGACGCTGTACAGCTCGTGCTCCGGAGCCATGCGCGGCCCTCGGGGATCGAATTCGACGCCGAGATTCTCAAGCCAGTCCAGGACTGCTCCCGCATTGGCGGTGTAGAGCCGGAGTATTTCAGGGTCGTTTTTTTCCTTGCCGATCCTGCGCGCATCGGCGAAATGAAGCTCGGGGGAATCCTCGATGTTCTTCGCCCGCTGCATGCGCGAGCCTGCGGCGCTGAAACTGCCACCGGCGCCCAGACCGGTGCCCCCGACCCTGTAACGCTTGTCGGCAAGCACAGCGGAAACGCCCAGTTCGCCGGCGGTCACGGCCGCCGAGAGGCCCGCCAGCCCGGCTCCGATGATGAGCAGGTCCGTTTCCGTCCCCTGGGCTGCGCGCGACCGCCCCGTGGCAATGCCGCCGCCGGCCAGCCCGAGCCCCGCCACGGCGGCGGCACCCCGGCCGATGAATCTCCTCCGGGATATCTCCCTCATACGCGCTCCTTCGTGCATGTGTCCGTCACCTCGGGTGTCGCGGCCGGACTTGTTCCCATCGCATCGCTCAGTTCGATGCCGTCGTGGGCTCGGCTTCCCGGACCGGCGCCGATGCAACCTCGCGCCTTACCTGGGTGGCGACGATCATGCCGAGGAAGACCATGGCGGTGACCACCCAGAATGGAACCAGGTAACTGCCCGTCCGGTCGAAAAGAACCCCCGTCAGCCAGGGTCCCAGGCCTCCGCCGAGCGCGTCCAGGATGGTGCGCGTGCCGATGATCTTCCCCGCCGCCAGCAGCCCGAAGCTTTCCACCGTCACCAGTTGCAGCAGGGTGTAAAGCCCTCCCCAGCCGACCCCGAAAAAGATAGCAAAAAACCAGAAAGCTTCCCGGCGCATCGAAGCGAGCGCCAGGCTCCCCAGCAGCATAATCGCCAGGTTTCCCATGAGCACGCGCTTGTGGTCGAAGCGGTCGGCGAGGAAACCGAAAAAGAACTTGCCGATCAATCCCATGAGAAAGAGCCAGGATATGCCGCGCGCCGCAGCCGCGGGTTCGAAGCCCTGCCCGCGCAGGTGCAGGAAGACGTGAGCCGCCACTCCCAGGATGGCATAGAACGTCATCATGGACGTTACGGTGATGGCCCAGAAGGTGCGCGTGCGCAAGGCCTCGCGGAACGTCATCCCGGGCAGGGGATCGCTCTCCTTGCCCTGCGGTCTGCCCGGCGCGGCGTCCGCGCCCAGCGCGCGCAAGCCCACATCCTCCGGGCGCTCCCGTATGACGAAGAGGATGACCAGGAGCAGGATCACGGGGAGCAATCCTTCGGCCAGGAAGGCTCCGCGCCAGCCCCGGCTTTCGATCAGCCAGGCTCCGACCTGCGGCATGACGAAACCGCCCAGGCTGGTGCCCACGAGCGTGATCCCCAGGGCCGTGCCGCGCCGGCTGACGAACCAGCGCGACACGAGCATCACGGCCACGATCAGCCCGCAACTCGCCAGCACTACGGCGAAGAGCACATGGATGGCGTACATGTGCAGAACGGAACCGATGCGCGCGTAAAGCGCCATCCCGAGAGCCAGCACGAGCGCGCCGGCGGCCATGAGCGGGCGCACGCCGAAGCGGTCGGCCAGCGCTCCCGCCAGGGGCCCGATCAGTCCGGCGATGGCCAGCGTCAGCAGGTCGCGGAACTTGAGCGCCCCCCGGGTCCAGCCGAAGGTTTGCAGCAACGACTCGTCGAAGACACTCAGCCCGCCGATGGTGATGCCGTTGGTGACGAACAGGGTGAACAGGGCCGCGCCCGCGATGACCCAGTGATAATGACGCTTCATTTATTGCCCGGTTTCGCTGCCGCCCTTGCGGTTCTTGTAGGCCCACTCGCCGCCCGCCGCTTTTTCTCCGCGCGCGACCCGCGTCAGATGGGCGGTGAACGAGTAGATGTCGCTGCGGTAATAGGTGAGCGTGCGCATCACGGGGCGCTCGTCGTCGGTGCGCACCACGCGGTCGATGAACAGGAGCGGGGCTCCGATGCGCGTCTTCAGCCAGTGCGCCAGCTTGGCGTCCGCCAGCGTAGCACGCACGATCTGTTCCGCATCCCGCAGCCGGATACCCAGGTGTTCCTCGAGGAACTTCAGCATGGAACCCCGCTTGAGGTACTTGACGTCGAGCCGCCGGCCGATCTCGGCCGGCAGGTGGTTGATGACGAAGCTGAAGGGTTCCTTGCGGTAATAGCGCACGCGGCTGACCTCGACCAGCGGTGCTCCGGGCGGCACTTTCAGGCGTGCGGCGTCTTCCGGCGTCGCGGAGATGTCGCCGATGTCCAGCAGAAGCACCGAGGTGGCGAAACCCATCGAGATGAGATCCTCGATGCTCGAATCGAGCGCCAGCCTCCCCGCGAACGGCCGCTGCTCGGTCACGAAGGTGCCCCGGCCGGGTTCGCGGCGGATCAGACCTTCTTCCTCCAAAGAACGCAGCGCCTGGCGCACGGTGATGCGGCTGAGCCCGTATTCCTCGACCAGCTCGGCCTCGGTGGGGAACCTGTCGCCCGGCGCGTATCGGCCGGCGATGATCTGCTCGCGCATCAGGCTGGCCATCTGGTAGTAGAGAGGAACCTCCCTGCTGACGAACTGTATGCTCCGCCCCTTCTTCCTGGATGCTATCGGCACGGCCTTGGCGCGCACGGTTCCTTCCTCCCGGGTAATTGCAGCAATCGCCCGGATTTCGCACGGGCTCTCGGGCAGGCGCATTGTAGCATTGTACGGATTCCAGGACAAATCACGCCCCGGCGGCTCCGGCTGTCCGTAGCACCGACGGCGCTGCGCGGGACCGGCCGGCCTGCAGCGCCCCTTCGCCTTCGAGGCGGCCGCGTCGGCGGTCGCCTCGAAGGCGCTGAATCAGGAGGCGGCGGGCCCCGGCCTCAGGGCTTCCTCTCGCTGTTGAACAGATCCTTCCACTCGAAGGTGAGCCCGAAGATCACCGAGCGCCCGGGGGCGACGGCGTTCTGGAATGGGAGGAAGAAGACCGCGTTGTTGACGTTGTCGATCGCGATCGTGAAGGATACGGGGTACTGGCCTTGGGTGAGGCGGAAGCCGCCCCGGATCGTGCTCTTCTTGAAGCCTTCGAGCGAGCGGATCGTTCCGTACTGGGTGTAGTTGGCGGTCGCCAGCGTGTTTTCGAGATCCAGCTTGGTGATCTCGTTGGCGAAGCGGAATTCGTACTCGCCCCAGAACCGGCCGGAGCGGTTGGTGTAGCGCGCCGTCACCATGCCCTGGAAGGGTACGATATCCGATGCCGGAATCTTGTCGCGCTTCATGTCGATCTTGATCGGGATGTCGCTGCGCCCGTTGAAGGCGTCGAAAAGCTTCAGGTCGTTGGCGCTCGGCGCGTCATCGATGCTTTCCAGGTAGCTGAAGCTCACATAGGGCGTGATGCTGCCCAGGCTGCCCATGGGTATGGATCCTTCCCCGGTGAACTCCCAGCCGCGGAAATGGGCCTTGGCGGAACGCGAGATGCGCTGCCAGAAGAGCACCGCATGGCTGCCGGTAAGGGAGCACGGCGGGAACGGGGTCGGCACGACGCCGACGGCGGGATTGGCCGGTATGCAGTATGTCGGAGCATAGACCGTCTGCGAATAGTTGGCGATGTCGTTCTTGAAATACCCGACGGTGCCGCGATACATACGACGCTCCAGCTTGACGCCGACATCGAGGTTGCGCCCTCGTTCGGGCTGGATTTCCGTGTTGGGCAGGCTCGGGATCGAGTAGACCGGGCTGCCGAAGTTGCGGATGATATAGCGGACCGTCGCCTCCGGCTCGCGGTAGCTGGAACCGTAACGCACGTAGGGATAGATGCCGACAGGCAGCAGCAGGGAAACGCCGATGTTTCCCGTCCCCACCGACTTGTCCGTCCTCAACTCGCCGGTTCCGGTCACGAGCTTATCGATCCCTTCCACTCCGGCGACATTGACCGGTCCGGGATTCGCCTTGATATAGGGCAATCCGGTGGTGAGCAGGTAGCCTTCGTTGCCCGCAGGGAATCCCTTGCTGGAAAATGCCCGCGTCTTCCAGCTGTCGAGGCGGAAGCCGCCGCTGAAGCGGAAGTATCGTATCGGGGTCCACTCGAACTGGTTGAACCAACCGAAGTTCCAGTAGTTGTTGTCGGGGACCGTCTTGAGCCCCGTGGTCGTGATGATGGTGCCGCCCGCACCCGCGGTCTGGCGCGTAAAGACATCGCGCGATTCATCGCGCAGGTAGGTTATGCCCGTCGTGTAGAGAGACCGGCGCCAAGGGATGAAATTGACCTGGGCTTCCAGGCCGTAGGACTTGATGCGGTTTTCCGTGAAGTTGTTCAGGCCGGTGCGGTACTGGGAGATGTTGCCGGTCAGATACGGCTTGCCGTCGGCGCCCACGGCGTAGCTGCTTCCGGGTATGATCTCGAAGCGCAGGTCGTTCTGGGGCTTCTTGTAGTACTGGTGGTAGAAACGCACGCTCATCTGGGGGAGCCAGGACGCGGTATTGCTCTTGTCCCAGCGCACCGATATCTTGTCGAGGTTGCTGAAGAAGTTGACCTGCCGCAGTGGCTGCCACGGGAGATCGGCGAACGGAAGCCCGACATCACGGTAGCGGGTTCTCAGGTACTTGACGCGGACGGTCTGGTCGGGGCTGATGAAGAACCAGAGGTCGTTGAGGGAATTGAAGCCGCGCCCGATGTTATTGGTGCTCTCACCGCCGGCGGCCAGGTCCCACACGCCGTAGCTCTGCGCCAGGTTGGTGCCCGTGACCTTTCCCACGTCGACGAGGAAGTTGCCGATCCGAACCACCTCGCTCTTGGGGATGGCTTCGCCGCCGATGCTGTAGTTGTTGAGGCTGAACTGGGAATAGTTGGTGCGGAAAGCGAACTTCTGGGCCCCGAGATTGATCTGCAGCCCGCCCTTGATGAAGTCGCTGTTGGTGTCGTAGTCGATATCGGCGCGCGCGTCCATGGTGAAGCCCTGGTCGGGGCGCCGCGGGGACTTGGTGATGATGTTGATCGTTCCTGCGACGGCATCGCTGCCGTACAGGCTCGATCCGGCACCGGCCACGACCTCGATCGATTCGACCTGACGGGGATCGACGAAGCCGGGGGTCATGCCGGTGGCGCCGACATCGACGCGCGTGTTGTTGAGGCGCTCGCCGTCGACCATGATGGCGACGCGCGAGGAGGCCAGTCCGCGCAGCTGGGGACGGGCGCGGTAGGGATTGGTTTCGATGGTCCGCATGTTGGGGGTGCGCTCCAGGGCTTCCTGGATCCCGGCCGGGCGCCGCACATCGAGCAGGTCGCTGCGCACGAGCGTGATGGGCTGCGGCAGCTCGTAGGTGACGCGCTCGCCGCGGGCCGCCGTGACCGTGATGCTCTCCTGCAAGGCGCCCAGCGACATGGTGAAATCCACCGTCAGGGCGTCACCGGCCCGCAGGTCGAGGCTCTTGCCCTCCGCAGAGAACCCGGGAAGCTCCACCGTGATCCGGTACGGACCGGGGACCAGGCTCTTGAACTCGTAAGTTCCTTCCGGGCCGCTGACGACCGCCACCTGCCGGCCGTTGGCGGTGTTCAGCGCCGTGACGGTCGCTCCGGGGAGGACGGCCTGGGTGGTGTCCCGGACCGTTCCCGTGATGCTCGCCGCCTCCTGGGCCGAAGCCCACATCGGTCCCCATCCTGCGATGAGGCCCGCGATGATCACAACCGTTGAAACCCACATCCAGGTCTTTTGCTGATTCATGCTCAACCTCGCTTGGGAAAGATTCGACTCCGCCAAGGGCCAGGGTTCCCTTCGAGGAGATCCGAGACCGGTGTTCCCTCCTCTGCAACCAGGCCCGGCCGCCGCGCCGGGTCGCGGACCCGGCGCCGAACGCCCCGCCATCCCCTTCAATCGCGATCTGCGGTTTCTTCTCGTGCCGGAAGTTCCAGGTAGCGCACCGGGCCTATTGTCCTATCCTTATGACAATGAGCCATTCATAGCAAAGGGCAGCCGCCTTGTCAACATTTTTTATCGGGGCCGCCGGTCAGGCGAGCCACTCGGCGACCGCCATGGGGGCGGGATCGAGGATGCGCTGCGCCAACCGGTGCGCCCGCTCCTCGGAAAGCGTGCGCGCGGCGTTGCCCATGAACTTGATGGTGAGCTCCTCGACGCTCAGCGGATTGCCCGGGCCGCCGCGGTTGGCAAGCACTTTCTCTTCCAGAATCCGCCCGTCGCGGGTGCGCACGCGCAGCACGGCCGGGAACTGATTGGGAAAGATGGCGTCGCATTCCGGTTCCGCGTAGCACTCGACCTTGGCGGCCAGCTCCAGATAGCGCGGATCGCGCACCTTCTCGTCGGCGAAATCCTCCAGGGCGAGTCCCAGGCCGCCGCCGCCGATCCAGGCCGCCGCCACGGTGAAGGGGCCGCTGAACTGGGCGTGGTAGCCGGACTGGGGGCGGATCTTGGCTTCGCGCGGCTCGGCGATGGTGCGCAGCGTGGGCGCGGCCACGCCCAGGCGCACCCACTCGATTTCTTCCGGCGCCACGCGCTGCCGCAACCGCAACGCGCAATCGATGCCCGCGTGGGTGAAGTGGTTCGCCGGGTACGGCTTGTAGAAGATATCGGGGATGCTCCACCTCGATCCCAGGCCCTCGGTGATTTCGCGCGCCTCGAACTTGCCGCCGCAATATGCCTGGTAGAATCCGAAACGTCCTTCCAGCGCCGTCGGCGGTCCGGTCAGGCCGGCCCGGGCGCATTGCGCGGCGATGATGCCGGCGTGCGCGGCCCAGCCGCAGTGCAGCCGCTTGACGGACCCGCCCGAACGGTTGGCCTCGATGATGCCCGAGCCCATCGATGCCGCGATTCCGAGTGCGTGGCCGATGCCGGCGGCGTCGAGACCGAACAACCGGGCGGCGACCACCGCGCACGCCAGGGTGCCGCAGATCGAGGTCGCGTGCCAGCCGCGCTCGAAAAACACCGAGTTGCCCAGCCGGCGGTCGTAGGCCGCCATTCCGGTCCGGATGCAGACCTCGTAGCCTGCGGCGGCGGCCTCGATCACTGCATGGGTCGATGCGCCCACGGCCTCGCCCGCCGCCAGCGCCGCGGGCACGATCGAGGCGCTCGGATGCAGGACCGAAGGAAGGTGCGTATCGTCGAAGTCGAGGCTGTGGGCCAGGGTTCCGTTGACGAAGGCGGCGCCCGCCGCCGGCAGGCGGTCGCCGAAGCCGTAGACTCCGGCTTCGGCGGGCCCGCCCCAAGCCAAGGCCACGCGGCGCGCCATGGCGCTCGTCTCCAGGCGGCAGGAAGCGAGGCAAAGCCCGGCGGTATCCATGACCCGCTCGCGAATGCTCCGCGTGACCGCCTCGGGGAGATCGGCGTAGCGGATGCCCGCGGCAAAAGCAGCGAGTTCCTCGAGCAATGTCCGACTCATCATGCCACCGCCACCGGGCGCACGGGCACCCCCGTGGCGCCGACCACCTTGAGAGGGCACAAGACGAACAGGAACTCGTGGACGCCGTCGCGCGCGAGTTCCGTCAGGTTCATGGCCTCGACGATGTGGATGCCCTGTTCCACCAGGAGAATCCGGTGAACCGGGAGCAGGGCGTGGCCGCGGCCGGGCGGTATCCATTCGTAGGCGATGGTTTCCGCACCCGTGAGACGGATGCGCCGTTCGGCCAGCCAGCGGGCCGCCGTTTCGTCCGGGCCGGGAACTCCGTTCTTGTGCCCCAGGAAGGTCTCGGGATCGCTCCAGTGCACCGGCCAGCCGGAGCGGATCAGCACCGCGTCCCCCTCCCGCACCTCGATCCGCTGCCGGCGCGCGGCGCTTTCGAGGTCTTCGGCCGTGATCGGTTCGCCCGCAGCCAGCACCTCGACGCCGCGCAGGCCGGCGATGTCGAGCAGCACGCCGCGGCAGAAGGTGAGCGGGATGGTCTCGACACCGAGGCAGCGGAAGCGCCCTCCCTTCTGCGCCTCGCCGGCGTCGACGCCCCCGTAAAGCCTGCCCTCGTGCGAAACATGGCACAGGGCATCGACGTGCGTCCCCGTGTGCCCGCCCATGACCATCATCTCGTTGGAAGCCGATCCGCCGTCGGCGCGCACCATGTCGCCGTGCCGGCGCATCAGCGCCATGCGGAATCCCGGATGGTTGGGCGAAACCGGCATACCGGCCTCGATGGGCTGGGCGAGATCGTAGATGCGCGCGCTCGCCAGATGATGCCAGAAGGGTGCCTGACGGCTCAGCGTCTGGGTCACGATGCTCCTTCCTTTCGAGAGGCGTTGATGCGTTCGGCAAGTGAGAGCAGGGCTCGTGCCCGGCGCACCACGGCGAGGTCCACGAACCGGCCGTCGCCGGTGAGCGCCGCACCGCTCCCGCGGGAAAGCGCGTCTTCGAAAACTTCGACGATTTCCCGCGCGCGGGCGACCGCCTCGGGCGCGGGCGTGAATGCCTCGTGAACCACGGCCAGCTGGCGCGGGTGGATGACCGAACGCCCGAAGAATCCCAGGCGGCGGGCCGCTTCCGTGCTGCGCCGCAGGCCTTCGTCGTCATGGACGCGGGTGAACACGGAAGCCACCGGCGGGTCGATGCCCGCCGCGCGCGAGGCCAGCACCAGCTGGGAGCGCGCCACGAGCGTCTCCGCCTCGTCGTCCCCCGGATCGAGGCCGGCGTCCTGCGCGAAATCCGCCGCGCCGAAGGTCAGATTCGCCACGCGCGCGCATGCGGCCAGCTGCTGCGCCGCGCACACGCCCTTGGCGGTCTCGATCGTACAGACCACTTCGACGGCCCCCGGCTCCAGGCCCTTGCGGGCTTCCTCCTCCTGCAGCGCCTCGACGAACCTGCCCACGTCGGCCGCCGATTCCGCCTTGGGCAAGCGGACGCCGCGCAGTCCCGGGCCCACGACCGCCGCCAGATCCTCGCGCCACAGCCCGCTTTCCATGCCGTTGACCCGGACATAGACCGGGACCGGCCGCTCCTGAGGCCGCCGCTCGAGCAGCGCGCCGACCATGCGCCGGGCCTGCGCCTTCTCCCCGGGAGGCACGGCGTCCTCGAGGTCCAGGACCACGGCGTCGGCACCGGCGGCGAACACCTTCTGCAGGAGCTTTTCGTTGTTGCCCGGGGCGAACAGGTAGGAGCGGAACAGCGCCATCAGATGATCCCCTTGGCCGCCAGTTCCTCGATCCGGCGCTCGTCCATGCCGAGCAGTTCCCCCAGGATCTCGCGGTTGTCGGCGCCGACGGCGCGCCCGGCCCAGCGGATGCGGCCCGGGGTCTCCGACATGCGGAACATCACGTTCTGCATCTTGAGCGGGCCGAGATCGGGATCGTCGACCGTGGCGATCGAGCCCAGCGCCTGAAACTGCGGATCCTTCATGATGTCGCGGATGTCGTAGATGGGCGCCACGGCGGCTTCGGCTTCTTCGAAGGCGCGCACGACCTCCTCGTAGTTGCGGCGCCCGATCCACTCGGCCACCATGGCGTCGAGCAGGTCGGCGTGCTTGGCGCGCTCGGCGCCCGAGCGGAACCACGGTTCATCGATCACTTCGGGGTGGCCCACCAGGCGCATCACCCTTTCGGCGATGCTCTGCGACGAGGTCGAGATCGCCACCCAGCGCCCGTCGGCGGTCTTGTAGGTGTTGCGCGGCGCGTTGTTGACCGAGCGGTTGCCGTGCCGTTGCTGCACCACGCCCAGCTGGTCGTACCATGTCGGCTGGGGCCCGAGGATCGTCAGGATGGGCTCGATGATGGCCATGTCGATCACCTGCCCGCGGCCCGTGCGCGCGCGCGCATGCAGCGCGAACATGACGGCGCCCACGGTCGCCAGCGCCGTGATCCCGTCGGCCAGTCCGAAGGGGGGCAGCGTGGGCGGGCCGTCCGGCTCCCCGGTGATGGCGGCGAACCCGCTCATCGCTTCCGCGAGCGTGCCGAACCCGGGGCGCCGGCGATAGGGACCGATCTGCCCGAAGCCGGTGACGCGCGCCAGCACCAGGCGCGGATTGCGCGCCAACAGCCGGTCGGGTCCCAGGTTCCAGCGCTCGAGCGTATCCGGGCGGAAGCCCTCGATCAGCACGTCGGCCTTTTCCGCCAGGCCCATCATGATCTCCTGGCCCTCGGGCCGAGAGAGATCCAGCGACAGGCAGCGCTTGTTGCGCCCGATCACCTTCCACCAGAGCCCGATGCCGTTCTTCTGGTGCCCGTGATAGCGCACCGGGTCGCCCTTCGGGTGTTCGACCTTGATGACGTCGGCGCCGAAGTCCGCCATGACCGCCGCCGCCAGCGGGCCGGCGAACAAGGTGGCAGCGTCGATCACGCGCAGGCCGGCCAGCGGTCCCTCGGACATCGCATCCTCCCTTGGCTGCACACTTGCGTTCATGGAGCCACGGCCGCCGGCGGGCGCGGCGCGCGGCGCCGGCGGTATTAAGGTTATGACATTATACCGGGAGGGCCCCGCCGGTCAACGGAAATCGCGCGGCGCGCCCGCGCCTTGACAGGGACGCCCGCCGGCCTTTATGATCACTTTGTTATAACAAAGAGACATTTATG
>Ga0209102_1000213_pt1 | contig 40211 bp, 42 predicted proteins | sample ConPoolayeHmetaG_FD_185483 | JGI IMG/M metagenome (GOLD analysis project Ga0209102, IMG submission 185483) | Hot spring microbial mat communities from California, USA to study Microbial Dark Matter (Phase II) - Cone Pool mat layer H metaG... ...
GCTCCTCGGGTAGGATTCGAACCTACGACCTTGCCCTTAACAGGGGCCCGCTCTACCGCTGAGCTACCGAGGATTATCTCATTTTAAAGTTCTAATTTCTAATTCCTAATACCTAAATACTAAATACCAAGTACTTAATTTTTTAATTATATCATTTTTTAAGCTTGAAAGAAGAAGTTATTTAGTCTAAAATAACAACTACAACTCGGGACAATTCTTTCGTTCCGTTTTCAAAAACCATGGAAAAAGATTTTATCAGCTCTGATTTTGATCCTTTGGGGAGGAGGGAATCATATGTTAAACACAATATTGCAGGCTATAATTTATCTCTTTGTGGGATTTATCGAAATGTTTTTGGCAACGGCTCGAACCTCTTTGATTGCGAAGGGGAAGACCTTTAGTGCTTCTGCGATTGTATTTATAGAAAATATTTTATATTTTATAATTCTTTTCCAATTTATTAACAATCTTGATAACAATTGGCCTATTTTTATTTCTTATTCATTGGGGGGATCATTGGGTACTTTTGCCAATCTAAAAAGAGTTCCCAATTCATAATAATTTTTATTTATTTACAGATGATTCTGGGGATTAGCAATATAAAAAACTTAAGGGATTTTACTCTGAAGCTAAATGTACACGATGTTTTATTTGGCTCAAGCCAAAATCTTCCCACAATTTTTTCAGCTAAAGTCGGAGTTGGTAGGGGAGTCGGCGTTGGTTGAATCGTTGGTGTTGGAGTTGAGGAAGGTGGTATTGGAGTTGGAGTTGCAGATGGTGTTGTTATTGTGGGGGTAGCTGTTGAAATATCTGTGGGAGTTGGTATTGTTGTTGGGTTTAGGACAATTTCTGAATTTTGCGGATTGGGATTAGTTTGGAGGATAAAATCAATACTGTTATTGTCTGTGTCATCTCCAATGCGTTCTAAACTTTGTCCAGCGGCTGGGTTAGTCGGAAATGGACTTCCCTCAACAAAAGCGTTTGCGACGGATCCCCAAGCGACACTATCTATTATTGTGCCGGTGTTTTCTGGTCCAAAACGAAGGGCAATTCCATTATTGGCTGAAATTGTCTGTGATGTCGCCGCGTCGGGGGTAACCGGAGGTGTCCAGCTGCTATTTGCCCAAAGATAATAGCCTCCGGCAGGGATTAACGTCTGACTGCTCCATGCCTTGATTGAAGTGTCGCTGGTGCCATTTGCTGATCTTTTTACCAGTCTATAGCCTTTAAGGTCGATAGCATTTGGAGTGGGATTATAAATCTCTATAAAATCCTCATTAACTCCTCCCAGACCTGCTATTTGAACTTCTGATATAACTAGGTGTGTTGTCGCTGATTTAGCTGTTTGTGTTTTGAGGAGGGGAAGAGTGTAGAAGATTGAAATTGTAAGAAATGATATTTTTACCAATCTTATGATTAGATTTTTTTTCATAAAACTTTTATCTCAACTATTCTGTTTAAAAAAATAGTAGGAGAATTTGTTTGTTTTTGTCAAGAGTATTTTTCGAAATATAGAAATATCTTATGGGTTTTGTTTATCTTGCTTTATCTGGAGTTGGTTGAAAATTTCTTGTTTGGATCGGGGAGATATTTTTGTAAAAAAATATAAACGTTTCGGTTAGAAGAAATCCGTTAGGTAAAAGTAAAAGTGTACTTAGAGTTTGATATTTTAGAAAGGGTAGAGCATTGATGTATGCCATTATCAAGCCTTGAAAACTGTTAGGATACATATTCCATGAATCAAGAAGCCAGACTCCAAAATTAGTCCAGAAGAAGAAAAATAGGTTAGATATAAGACCAGAAAGAGTTAAGGATAGAAAAGTGAATATTTTACTGGTGATTTGTGATTGGCTTTTATTTTTTGGAAAACTTTTGCTTAAAAGAAGATTTCTGGTCTTTAGAGATAGATTATTAATTGAATAAGATATACGGTTAATTAGGTTGGTGGAAAAAAGGGCTGGTATAAGAAAACCACTCCAGGTAAAAATAAAGATATTGGTATTGCCTATTATAAAATCTGAAAAAAGCATTATGAAAAATACGAGTAGAAAACTTTCTTTTTTGCCGAAATAAAAAGAAGAGAGTATTAAAGCAGTTGTGACAAGTTCAAAATTCGGGCCTAGATCAAAAAAAACTCTTTCTGCAAATGCGATAAGAAACAATATGGCAAGGAGTATGTAGCAAGTAGTAGGGGAAAATTTATGTTGATCTTTCATATTAGCCTTAATCGATAAATGATAATTTATAGATAAATTTTGAATTTTGAATTTACTCTGAAGGAGTTATATATCTCCATTCAACAAGATCTCCTTCTTTGAGATCCATTTTATCTGCCGCTACTTGGCCTGATTCTCCGTTTACAAAATAGATCCAAGCTTTTTCGTTTGAACTCTCAAGTGCGTTTATAGATTTTACGAATACGCCGAAGTCATAGTTTTTAATTTCCAGTGGAATATTATTTTGTTCAAGCGCTTCTTTGAGGATACTGAAAGGTGAATAGACTTTTTTATCTTTTGCTTTGTATTCAAGATAAAAATTTTCTTCGGCTGCTGAGATTACCACGCGCGTTTGCTGGGGGACTGGAGAGGGAGAAAGCGAGTAGTTTGTGACATTGTTTTTTGAGGGAAATTGTTGTTTAAATAAAACTATTGAAGAAAAGAATATGATTCCTGTAATTGCTAGTAAAAACGGTAAAAATTTATTTTTCATTTTTCTCCTTGTCTCGGGATTTTATAGAGAAAAAGAGTTTTTAGGTTTTCATCCTTTAAGCTCTTTTACTCTAATTAGAGTTGCTAGTTTTCTGACTTCCGTCCTTGGTTTTCAGCTTCGGATCGGTTACAGTTGCGGCACAGTCTGGGAATTCCTGTCGCTTTTTTGGCAGGGCACCCAGTTCCTTGAACACAACTCTTTATGAAGATTATCTTATTTATTTATTATTTTTCAACACCCAATTTGTGTTACTATAAATATAGATTATTGATTATATGTTGTTGGTTTTTTTATCTAATTTTTATGCCTGATTTCAGATTGTTATATTAGTTTGAGAATGTCTTTCTGAAGTTTATTATCCGGAATTTACGGACGATTTATGGAAGGTGCTTGAGAGGGGGTGAGCAAGTATGAATAAAAAGGATATTAAAACCCTTTCGCAGGTATTAATGGTAAGTTCCCTTGTTTGTGTGGTTTTTTCAGCAATAGGTTATCTGGGATATGATATTTGGTTGGCCTCGACGCAGTGGCTTTTGGTGGCGTCTGTTTTGGCTTTGTTTGGTGTTTACACTAAGTTGCTGGCCTGAGGTTTTTAGATAAAGTGTATCTTGCGGAAATAGTGCGTTAAATATGCGGAAATAGAAAAATTTTAGTTGGGATTATCTATCTTATAATTTTGCAAAATAGGCCTCTTGTCGTTGACTTTTGGCCAGAAATTTGATAATCTTCTGTTAATGAAAAATAGGGATATAGTAATTGGTCTTGCAGTTTTGCTTCTTTTCGCTGGGGTAATCTATATAAGGCAGCGTTCAAAACCTAAGGAGGAGATGGTTATTCCGGAAACTTTGTCTTCTGAAGAGACTATTGAAGAAAAGTTTAATATCCAGATTCCTGACAACGTTGATAAGGCTGAATTAAGAGATGTTGGAGGGGCAGGGGGTTCAGGTATCGCAACGAGGGAATTTGAGAACGGTAAATTTAGTCATAGTGTTTTAGTTGATCTGCCTGACCCTGAAAAAGGTTATTTTTATCAGGGATGGTTGGCAAAAGGAACCGAGGGGGAGGGTGATTATTCGCTTCTATCAACCGGGAAATTAAGGTTGGCTAAGGGGGGTTGGATGCTTGATTATACTTCATCAAAAGATTTGAGTGATTATCCTAAAGTTGTTGTTAGCTTGGAAAAAGCTTTTGACAATGCTTTGGAAAAGAAAGTTCTTGAAGGTAGTTTCTAAAATCTTCTTGGGCAGATATAAGGATACTGGTTTTTATTTTTCAATCTGTGGTATCTTTATTTAATGGTTAAGAAAGTCATTATTCTTTTGTTTTTGTTTGTTATTTTTTTGAATTTGAGCTCTTCAAGTGTTTATGCCAGCGTTTTGTCTGTTGGAAAAAACGGTGAGATTATCTGGAAGGTATTGTCTCAAGAGGACAGTTTGGATATAAGTGTTCCTTCTCATTCATCCATTGAAGTAAAAAAGGTGTTTGATGATAGTGTTAATCCTAAATCACTAATTGAGCTTAGAAAAGATGATGGGAAAATAAGCTTAAGTGTTTTTAATGATAATGAAAGTAGAGAGATAAGTGTAAACGGATTCAGAGAGGATCTTATAGAGGTTGAGGAGAGAGCTGAAGTCCAAAGATTTAACATAGGAGTTGTTGATAATAAATTTAGCATTAGTCAGGGAAAATTTCTTGCTTTGACGGAATATCCGATTCAGGTAGATCCAAAATCTGCCAGAATATCGCTGAAAACTGAAAGTGGAGAAAGATTCTTGGCGATGTTGCCATCAGATGTAGTAAGAGGTGTTTTAAAATCTAAGCTTATTAGCAGAGTCAAGGATAATTTATTGGAGATTAAAGAGGAAAAAAGAGATCTTCAGTATTCGTTTTCAGGGGAAAAAGTTTTTAACATCTTTAATTTTTTTGAATATTCTGTACCAGTTTCTTTAAAGGTATCGGCTATAACTGGAGAAACAGTCTCTATCGATGGACCGTTTTGGTACAAGATTATCGGTTTCTTTTTTTCTTAAGATGAAGATAATTATTTATTCAACGACAACTTGTCCTTATTGCAAAATGTTAAAAGATTATCTTTCGGAAAAGGGTTTTTCCTTTGAGGAAAAATTGATTGACTTAGATGATTCTGCGCAAAAGGAGATGATTTTGGAATCTAATGGTTTTATGGGAGTTCCTTTTACTTTGATAATTAGGGATGACGGGACAAAGGAAACTGTTTTAGGATTTGACAAAGGAAAGATAGATGGAATATTGAAAATTGGTGGTGATTAGCTTGTAGAGTATAGATTTATTTTATTAAACTAAATTATTTCTTTGCTGGAAAATGTTTTATAACGAATATTTATTTTGATGATTTTTGTGAATTTTAAAACCTATAAAGAGGGAAGCGGGGAAAATGCTCTCTATTTGGTCAAAGTTATCGAAGAGGTTGCCAGCAAGATGCAGATTAAGATAATTCCTGTTGTTCAAGCCGCCGATGTGAAGGAAGTAGTGTCGATTTCAAAGCTGGAAATTTGGACACAGCACATTGATCCTATTGAGTACGGCGCTCACACAGGCGCGATAATCCCCGAGGCTGTCTATGAAGATGGGGCTTCTGGTACTTTCTTGAATCATTCAGAAAGAAGGTTTAAAGATTTTTCTGACCTTGAGCTTGCCAATAATAGAGCAAAAAAGGTTGGTTTGAGGACTTTAATTTTTACCAAGGATCTTCGCGAATTGGATAAAGTTTTGGAATTGAAGCCTGATTATGTATCTTATGAGCCTCCGGAATTGGTGGGTAGTTTGACAACATCGGTTGCCAGAGAAAAGCCCGAGGTTATTTCCAAAGCGGTTGAAATTTCAAAACAGAAGGGAATTCCTTTGATAGTGGGAGCGGGTATTAAGGACACAAATGATGTAAGAGTAAGTCTGAGTTTGGGTGCAAGCGGTATTGCAGTAGCCAGTGATATTGTCAAAGCCGAAAATCCCGGTAGGGAATTGCAGGATTTGGTCGAAGGTTTTCTATAAAGTTAGGTGTATATAAATGTCAAAGCTTGTAAATAAAGGCAAGGATCTAAAAGTTTATATAGGCGCGGACCATCGGGGTTTTGAATTGAAAGAAAAGATTGTAAAACTTTTATATGAGAACGGATTTGAATTTTTGGATGTAGGCGCCAGCCACTTTGATCCTGAAGATGATTATACACTTTATGCTTCTGAAGTTGCTTCTCTGGTTGCTAAAGAGAAAAAATCTCGTGGTATTCTTTTATGCGGAAGCGGGGTTGGTGTTGATGTGACGGCTAATAAATTTGATGGGATAAGAGCTTCTGTCGGAAAGACGGCTAAACAGGTTGAAGCAGGGAGGCGAGATGATGACATGAATGTCTTGGTAATTGCCGCGGATTATACTACTTATAATGAAGCAAAAAATATGGTTGAGGCTTTCTTAAAAACCGACTTTGATAAAAAAGAAAGGCATAAAAGACGTTTAGAGGAAATAAGGAAAATTGAAGCGAATAATTAAATTTTATTATCTAGATAACTTTATTTAGAGGGGATATAAACTCGGGGTTTACGGTCTAGGATATATAATTTATGATTAAGTGTTTGATATGTTGAATTTTCCCAAAGTCAGCCAAATAGAATTTGAAGGGAAAAATGTCTTGGTGAGGGGGGATTTCGATGTTGATGATGGGGATAACCCCAGAGCTAATTCGATTAGGGAAATAATTAGATTTCTTTTGGAAAAGGGGGCTTTGAAAATTAAGGTTATTGGTCATACTGAGACGGAATATGATTTAGCCTCGCAACTAAGCCAGGAATTTTCAGGGATTGAGTTTTATTCCGGCTTGAGAAAAGATCCGAGGGAAAAAGAAAATAATTCTGAATTCGCACGGGAGCTGGCAGAAGGTTGGGATGTTTATATAAATGAATCATTTGCAACTTCTCACAGGGTTCATACTTCAATAGTTGCCCTGCCAAAGTTTTTTAGGTCTTCCTCCAAATTCGTTTGTGCTGGAATTCGTTTTGAAAAGGAAATTGAAATGCTTTCAAAAGTTTGGGAAAGGCAAGGAAAAAGGGTTTTGGTTATTGGCGGAACTAAAATCGAAGATAAGCAAAGATTTTCAGAACAAATGAAGGATAAATTTTTATATGTTTTGAAAGGAGGGCTTTTGCCCGGAGTTACTCTGCGATCGGATGGATTGGATATTTCAGATGAGGTAATCGAAGATTATGTGGGAAAGATAAAGGAGGCGGATGTGATATTGGCGGCGGGTGTGATGGGGAAGTATGAAGATGAGAATGCCAGTAAAGGAACAAGAATGATCTTGCAAGCTATAGCTGATAATTTCAAAGCCTTTAAAGTAGCTGGTGGAGGAGATATAGAAGCTGCTATTTCCAAATACGGACTAACAGAAAAATTTGATTGGATTTCAGTTGGTGGTGGAGCAATGCTTGAATTTTTGGCTAAAGGTACTTTGCCAGGAATAGAGGCGCTTAGTTAGTTTTTTTTTGAATGATGCTTTTATAAAGATCAAATGTTTTAGAGGCAGTTTTTTGAATGTCGTAGTCTTTTGCTTTTCTTCTGGAATTTTTACCTAATTTTTCTCGAAGTTTTTGATTTTTTATTAATTTGATTATGTATTTTGATAAAAGCTTTATATTTTTTGGATCTAGTAAGTATCCGTTGACAGAATTATCTATGAGGTCGGTGAGACCGTGTTTTTTGACTCCTATTATTGGTAAACCTGATGCCATTGCTTCCAAGACAACCAGGGGTTGGTTTTCAGTCTTTGAAGTAATTACAAAGATATCCGAGTTATGGTAAATTTGGGTAAGTTTTTCTTGAGGAACCATTCCCAGAAATTTTACGGAGTTTTCGATATTTAGTTTTGCAGTGAGTTTTTTTAATCTCTCCATTTCAGGACCATCACCTGAAATTGTTAGGATTAAATTGGGTAAGACTTTCTTAGCTAAATAAAAAGATTTGATCAATAAATCTAATCTTTTTTCTTCAGCCAGTCTTCCCACAAAAAGAATGTTATTTTTAAGTGAGTAATCCTTTTTTGCAGGAAATTTTTTAAATATATCAACTCCATTAAAGATGTTTATCGTTTTGCCTTTTAATCCCTTTTTGTCCATCAGTTTTTTAACGAAAGGTGAAGGAATTATTATCTTATTACAAGATGCGTGAAATTCTTTTATTGCTTTCCAGGTTATTTTTTCCAGCCGGCTTTCTTTTTTGCGATTATTTTTCCAAATTTTTTTCCAAACGAAAGTAAATTTCTTAACTGGTTTTTGTGTTGACCACAAGTTTTCTAAAATTTTTTCCGATAGCAATTTTTTAATCTTTTCTATGGGGGATACGTAAAAAATAAGTTCGTTGTAAAGAGTGTGATAGGTGGCAATGACGGGTATTTTAAGGTATTTTGAGATTATTAGACAGGCAATACCTAAAGGACCCGGAGAGTGAAAGTGGGTAATGTCCGGTTTGAATTTTTTTAATGTTTTGTAGATAGATAGTAAGTTGGGTAGAGAGAACCTTAAGGTTTTGTAAATTGGCAAGGGTACTGATTTTATTCTGACTATTTTAAATTCACCTTTGCCTTTGTTGTTTCCTTTTGGGTATTTTGGGCAAAAAACAATTACCTTGTTATTCTTTGAAAGTTCATTTGCCAATTGAAAAACTGAAATAGAGACCCCGTTTATTTCAGGTAAATAAGTATCTGTAAATATTGCAATATTCATAAAAAAATTTACTCTTAAATTTTTAGGGTTAATTGTCCAATTTGTTATTCTAAACTAAACGGATATTTTTTTCATCGTTTAATTTTGTTTTTTGAAAAATATAATGGTATATAAATTATTAAACGGTATTTTTTGATTTAATATTTTTATAATTTTATTTTATGAAACCTCTGATTTCAGTAGTTGTACCAGCTAGGAATGAAGAAAAATACTTAGGGAGTTGTCTTGAAGCACTTTTGAGGCAAGACTTTCAGAGTTACGAAGTAATAGTGGTAGATAATGCCTCCACAGATAATACTTCATCTATTGCGAAACAGTATAAAGTTCGTTTGGTTTTTGAAAGGAAAACTGGGCTTTCGTATGCACGAAATAAAGGATTTTCCAAAGCACTTGGAGAAATTATTGCCAGAACTGACGCTGATGCAATTCCTCCCAAAAACTGGCTTAGCAGGATTTACGAGGTTTTTGAAGAGGATCCAAAGGTAGTTGCAGTAACTGGGAGTGATGAATTTTTTGATCAGGGAATTTTGCTTAAATATATTTCGAGATTTCTTTTTTTAATGAATTTTTATCTCATAAGGATGTTTTTTGGACATTATCAGTTAAGCGGGCCTAATTTTGCCGTAAGGAAATATACGCTAAATGGGATTAGATTTCATGAGAATGATAGCAAAGTTCATGAAGATCAAGATATAGCTTGTCATCTTTGTTCACAAGGTAAAATAGTTTTTGTTCCTTCCTTGGTAATGCCAATCTCGGGGAGGAGGTTAAAAAGCGATCCTTTGTATCTCATTAGATATTTCAAAAAGACAATTTATACGTTTTTTTTACATCACCCTGTTCATAAATGGCACTCTGTTTAGATTTTCCAGCTTTTGATTTTTGCTAAGTTTTGCTAAACTGAAAAAGGTATGATAAAAGTTGGTATAAATGGATTTGGAAGGATAGGAAGGATTGCCTTTAGAATTTGGCTTCTAAAACATTGGAATGAGATGGATATAACTGCTATAAACACCTCGGGGAGTATGGATGCTTCAGGTTGGGCTCATCTGGTTAATTATGACACAATGTATCGTAAGTTTGAGTTTAATGTTCAGAGTCAGAATCTAAAAGATCCCAAGGAGGTAACAGATGAAGATCCTTTGATTGGTTATCTTTTGGTGGGAGAAAAGAATAAAAGGATTCCGGTTTTAGCTCAAAGGGATCCGGCGAGAATCCCCTGGAAAAATTACGGGGTAGATGTGGTCATTGAATCAACGGGTAAATTTACTTCAGAAGAGGAAGCTAAAAAGCATGCTTTGGGTGGGGCGAAGAGGGTGGTGATTTCAGCTCCTTCAAAGGGAGGAAATGTAGGCACTTATGTTTTGGGGGTGAATGAATACGATGGCAAGGCTCAAGTTATAAATAACGCTAGTTGTACGACGAATTGTATTGCACCTGTTGCTGCTGTGATTCATTCAGCATTTGGGATTGAAAAGGCTTTGATGACCACAATTCATTCATATACGGATGACCAGAATTTACAAGATAATTCTCACAGAGACTTGCGTAGAGCTAGAGCCGCGGCGGAAAATATAATTCCAACAACAACGGGTGCAGCAGTTGCAACAACCGAAACAATTCCTGATTTGAAGAACCGCTTTGATGGTGTGGCTATAAGGGTTCCAACTGCAACTGGATCCATTTCTGATTTTACCTTTTTATTAAAAAAGAATGTAACTGTTGATGAAGTTAATAATTCTTTGAAAAAAGCTGCAGAGGAAAATGCCTTGTACAAGGGAATATTGGCTGTTTCTGATGAACCTTTGGTATCAAGTGATATAATCGGGAGAAGCGAATCTGCTATTGTTGATCTATCGCTTACTCAAGTGGTTGGAGGAAATTTAGTTAAGGTTTTTGCTTGGTATGATAACGAATGGGGCTATGCCAATAGATTGATTGAACAGGTGATAAGAGTTGGACAAAGGTTAAATATTGATAAAGCTCCAAGCGATCCAATAACCTTATCTTTTAGAAACGATTAGGAAGAAACTTTAACTGGTTAAATTTGTATATTATGGAAAGTATTAAACCTTTAATTAAAGGAAATTAAGGATGGAAATAGTTTCTTCAATTTTAACTACCGATTTTAACGAAGCAAAAGAAATCTTACATAAGTGTGAAGGTGTATTAAAAAGAGTTTCTATTGATATTATTGATGGGAAATTTGTTGATAATAAGACTGTTACGCCAGATCTTTTCTCTGATATTGACACGAGTTTTAACTTAGATTACCACTTAATGGTTCTGGAGCCTGTTAATTGGATTGAAAGATGTATAAGAGGTCAAGCTGATAGGATTATAGGTCATATAGAAAGGATGACTTCTCAATCTGAATTTGTTGGAAAGGTTCAGGAAGTTGGGGTGAAAGTAGGTTTAGCTATTGATTTGGAAACTCCGGTTGAAAGTTTAGATTCGGATATTCTTAATAACTTAGATGTGGTTTTGGTGATGAGTGTCAAAGCTGGGTTTGGTGGGCAAAAGTTCCATGAGGATGTTTTGGAGAAAATAAAAAAACTTGATTTAATAAGAAGGAAAGATGAAACACCTTTTAAAATCCATGTTGATGGGGGAGTAAATTTTGATAATATTAAAAGAATAGTTTCTGCTGGAGCTGACGAAGTATCCATAGGCAGAACTCTTTTTAAGGATGATTTTATTGAAAATATAGAGAGATTAGAGAAAATAATAGGAGATAATTAAGTGTTAATAAGTTTAATCTCTAAAGCCCTTTTTTGTAGATTTTTAATATGAGTGAAGATTATTTGCCAAGGCCTTTAATTAAAAACATTGCCTTTTTTGGGGATGCGTCGGCAAAAAAAATAAGCCCTTTATATAAACAGGCCTTTGATGTGGCAAAGCTTTTGGCTTCCAAAGGTTATACCATTGTTAACGGTGGAGGACCGGGGGTTATGGATGCGGCCACTCACGGGGCCGAGGAGGGAGGAGGGGAAACCTTGACAGTGACCTTTTATCCGGAAAATGCCCCTGGTTTTGAGGGAAGGTATGTCGGAAATATTCCTGATCGGGAAATTGTGACAACCAATTATATCGACCGGATGTTTAAACTGCTTGAACATGCCGATATGTATATTATCTTCAGGGGAGGTTCAGGTACTATTTCAGAGTTTGGAACCGCGTGGGTTTTGGCAAAGCTTTATCATGGACATCATAAGCCATTTATTTTGTATGGAAGTTTCTGGAAAAACATTATAAGGTGTTTTAAGGAAAACCTTAATTTGAGTAAAGATGAGCTGGACGTTTTTGAAATAGTAGAAAGAAAATCGGAGGTTTTGCCCGCGATAGAGAAAATTGAGCATGAGTTTTCCAAAATAGACCATTCTCATTGCAAGGTTTGTCGAGAGAAAGCATTTATGACCTGAAGTTGGATTTGGAATATTGCCTTTTTATGTATATTGAGGATCTCCAGAGAAAAGCAGGTGAAATCCGTGAAGATGTGATAAAAATGCTTCTTGAAGCGGGAAGCGGACACTCGGCTGGTTCTTTGGGAATGGCGGATGTTTTTACAGCGCTTTATTTCGGGGGGGTAATGAATTATGATTCAAAAAATCCAAATTGGGAGGAGAGGGATAGACTTTTTCTTTCAAATGGGCACATCTGTCCGCTACTTTATGCAACCTTAGCTTATGCCGGTTTTTTCCCCTGTGAGGAGCTGGCGACTTTAAGGAAGTTGGGTTCTCGGCTTCAAGGACATCCGGAAAGAGAAAGACTTCCGGGTATTGAGATAACTTCGGGACCGTTGGGATCTGGTTTGGCGCAAGCTGCCGGCTACGCGTACGCGGCAAGAATGGATGGAAGAAGGTTTAGGATTTTTTGTCTAACTTCCGACGGAGAACATCAGGAGGGTAATCACTGGGAGGGAGTAATGTTTGCTGGTAAAAACAATCTTTCCAATTTAACTGTCTTAGTTGATAGAAACAATATTCAAATTGACGGATACACAGAAGATATTATGCCGCTTGAACCTCTTAGGGCAAAATACGAGTCGTTTAACTGGTCAGTTTTAGAAATTGATGGCCACAATATTGAAGCGATAGTTGAAGCAGTCAATATGGCAAAAGCAATTCATGAAAATCCGACAGTGATTATATGTAGAACTATTCCGGGTAAGGGAGTTGAGTTTATGGAGAATCTTCCTGAATGGCATGGAAAGCCGCCAAATTTAGGCGAAACTATAGAAGCTTTGAATAATTTAAGGACGTTATCTGGTAAAATTAAATCTGAACATGAGTGAGACTGATACATTGGTAAGAGCAAAGAATTTAAAATCGAAAAAAATTTTAATAAAGATTTTACTGATAGTCGTTTTTGTATCTGTCCTCTACTTGCTTGTCAGAACATTTATAAAATTTCCTATTGATTGTATGCCGAGAATTGGGCCAGAACCGATAGAGAAAAGACTGTTGAAGTTATTGTTTAAAACTAAGTGTGTAACCTTTTAATCTATGAAAGATATAAATTATAACTATAAAAAGATTAATTCGGCAAAGATGATTATAGAGAACCAGGAAGGAAACATACTTCTTATACAGGAACCAGAAAGTGATGAATGGATGCCTTTGCACTGGGGCTTGCCGGGAGGGAGACCAAAGTTAAAAGAATCTTTACGGGATGCTTTAAAACGTATTCTTCAGGAAGAGATTGGTGTGGAGATTGAACCGTTGGGGATATATAAGATTGAGGAATTATTGCATACGGATAGGACCGTTTTGATGTTTATCGCAGTTGCTAAAGTTTTTAAGGAGTTTGAAGTAAAGGGAAGAATAAATGATTACAGATGGGTAAACGCTTATGATATTGAAAAAATGGACACTTCAGAATTTACTGCTTTTTATACAAAAAAGTTGCTTTTAGATTATTTGGCTGGTAATCGTGAATATGTTGATTTTGCCTTAATTGAGACGCAACATTATTATAATCTTCAAAACGACCCCGAGTACAGGAAATGGAGAGATTCCGGAAAGAAGAGTTAAAAATTCAAAGTGCAAAGTTTAAAGTTACAGTTGAGAATGTAAAAAAGATTTTTTTAATTGCGCACTTTTTATGAAGATACTCAGCCATTTAAGAAATTAGCGATGTTTTCTGTCGGTTTTTTTCTATTTTATTGCCAAGAAATTTTGGAGTTAATGTAAAGGTTATGCTTAATAAAAAAGCGAGATTATCAGAGGAAATATTTACAGAGGATATAGAGAAGATTCCTACCAGAAACGGTTATGGAGAAGGTTTGGTTGAAGCAGGAAGGAAAGATTCTCGGGTTGTTGCTTTGTGCGCCGATGTAACAGAATCAACCAGAACTGATTATTTTAAAAAAGAGTTTCCAGATAGATTTATTGAAGTTGGGGTTGCAGAGCAGGCTTTGGCAACTGTGGCATCAGGGATGGCAAATTATGGCAAAATTCCTTTTATTGCATCTTACGCTACATTTTCTCCCGGGCGCAATTGGGAGCAGATAAGAACTACAGTTGCTCTAAATAATGTTCCGGTAAAAATTGCAGGCCACCATACCGGAGTTTCGGTTGGTCCTGATGGAGCAACTCACCAGGCGCTTGAAGATATAGCCTTGATGAGAGTTCTGCCTAATATGATCGTTGTTGTTCCCTGCGATGCGATTGAAGCTAAAAAGGCGGTTGTGGAGGCTGCCTTTAACGGTAAACCAACTTATTTGAGGTTTACGAGAGAAGCAACGCCGGTTATAACAACGCAAGATTCGCCATTTAAGATAGGCAGGGCAGAAATTTTTTGGGATTCTGTTGTTTCTGGACTATCAACCAATCACCAATCACCCATCATCAACAGTGTAACTATAATTGCCTGTGGACCTTTGGTTTATGAAGCCCTGCTTGCAGCTAAGGAGTTGGAGAAAGAGGATATAAAAACGATTGTTGTCAATTGTCATACCATAAAACCTTTGGATGAAAATAAAATTATTGAGGTAGCTAAGAAAACAGGAGCTGTTGTAACAGTGGAGGAGCATCAAATCGCAGGGGGTTTAGGTAGCGCAATAGCAGAATTATTGACTAAACAATATCCTGTTCCAATGGAATTTATTGGTGTGCGTGATTCGTTTGGAGAGTCAGGAGAACCGGATGAATTGTTGGAAAAATATAAGTTGAAGTCAAAATATGTAATTAGAGCGGTTAAAAGGGTGATAGATAGACGAAAGTGAGTAAAGTCTTTTTATTTTTTATTTTTCATATTTTATTTTTTCTTATCTGGGTATTTAGATGGACGAAGAAGGGAAGTAGAGGAGCCAAAATATTTTGGGGCGTAATGCTTTTGCTTTTTTTCACTCCAATATATCTGGCTCTTATCATTTGCAAAAACGGTTGTGGGCTTGAAGGCGTGATTTTTTCAGTTTTAATTGTATTTTTGACTTTTCCGGCAGGCTTGGTTTTGTTTATTGGAATTATTATTAAACTGTTTGGGGAAATTGAGTTGTTTTATAAAAAATTCTTTAAAAATTAATCTTATTTTTGAGTAATTTAGCAGAAAGTATTAAAAAGCTGATTAGATTTTTATTTTGAAAGATTTCTTTTTTTTAGCCACTTCTTAAGGAAGATGTAGACACCTAGTGTAGGAACCCAGATAACAGCGTATACTCCAATCCAAATTCCAAGTGTTGCCAAACCTCTTAAAGTCTTAATGAGCGATCTTACTGCGAGTTTTAATATTACCGCTGGTCTGAAGGTTTCGCTTGGAGTATAAGGAAGGGCTATTTCATCTGTGGAAATATAGATTGTTAGTTTTGCAAGTTGGGCATTTTTTTCCAAATAGTCCTGCTGGCCTTTATAAGAGTCAATTTGATTTTGGTAATTGATGATCTGTTGTGTTAGGTTGGTTATGTCTGTAATATTTTCGGCCTTCTCAAGAATTTCCTCAAGTCTCGCTTTTGACCTTTCAAGTTGCAGGATGTGTTTATCAATATCTATATACTGATCGGTAACATCTTGTCCTAATAGATTTTCTGATACTACCTTTACAGAAAGGGATCGGAAAAATTCCAGAGACTCTTCTAGTTTTTCCGAAGGTATTCTGATAACAACAGTTGCTGAAGGTGTGTCTTGTGGGTTTGAAACACTTGAGGATACCATGTAACCACCGCTTTTCTGTGCATATTCAACAATTTTATTTCTTGCATCTGTGACATTTTTTACAAGAAGGGACATATTAGACTCCTTGATTACCAGACGATTTTCAGTGTCAGTTTGTGGAGTATAATCGCCGGCGGGAGAGTAAGGCTCTCTGATTTTAATGTCTTTTAAACCGTAATATTGACCATCTGTTGCTAAATTTATGCTTTCAGGATTGGGATAGGCACTTTTGGAAACAGTTTTGGTGCTTGTGCTAAAAAGGTTTATGCCAAAAAAAGAGCTTATAAATTTAACTAAAAAGTATGAGATTAGAAGAATAAAGATTACCCAGATTTTATTTCTCTTTATCCATTCAGTCATTTTAAATCTAAGATCATTATGAACTTATTGAGAAGTGGTTGTCAATCTTTTTAATATCTGGGTTTGCAAAGGGATTCTTCATTAACCCATAAACAATCCTGTATTCCATCTTGTCCGCTTTCCTCTGATAAAAATTCATCCTTTAAGACGATCACATCTACTGATTCACAAGATTCTTTATTTTTTTGGTTTTTACATATTTCTCCTTGACAAAAAGAGTATAAAAATGTTTGTTTTTCGTACTTTTCTTTTACTTCTTGGCAGTTACTTACTTTATTTTTGATTTGATTTTGTGGAATATAAGTGGGGATATTTATTTTTGCCTGCGGGACGTATTTAATATCCGCTTTGGAAATAGTAAGAGTTGGTTTGGCTATTTTTTCCGCAATCAGGAAGGTTGATCCAAAAAGAAATAAAAGTAGGATAATTGTAAGAACGGTTTTAACAGAGTTTTTTTCGAGTATTTCCTGCCAAAAGGGTTTTTTAGGTTTTAGATAGGAATTTAGGCTTGTAAAGATTTCCAAATCAAAAGGATCTAGTTTTTTGGCTTGTAGTTCTTTTTTGTTTTCCATGCTCATATAAATTATCTATCATGAAAAGATAATCTTCAATGTAGATTAGATTTTACTCTTGTTGATTAACTTAATAAAATGTTAAATTTGAAATATGGATAAAGATAAACTTCGTAATCTTGCGAAAAGTCTTGTTGCTTCAGGTAAGGGGATATTGGCAGCAGATGAGAGTACAATGACGATGAAAAAGAGATTAAGTTCGGTGGGAGTAGAATCTAATCCCGAGACAAACAGGGTTTACAGGCAGATACTTTTTACCACGCCGGGTATTGAAGAATTTATATCAGGAGTTATTCTTTTTGATGAGACGATAAAACAAAAATCAGATGAAGGAATTCCCTTTTCCAATCTTCTTAAAGAGAAAGGTGTTGTTCCTGGAATTAAGGTTGATAAGGGGACGGTGGACTTTGAGAATTTTCCAGGAGAAAAAATTACTGAAGGTTTGGATGGATTAAGAGAGAGACTAAAAGATTATAAAAGTTTGGGTGCAGAGTTTACAAAATGGAGAGCTGTTTTTTCTATTGGAGTTGACAAACCAACAGATGTCTGTATTGAGACAAATTGCGAATCTTTGGCTAGATTTGCCGGTCTGTCTCAAGAAGCTGATCTTTTGCCTATTGTTGAGCCCGAAGTCTTGATGGACGGAGACCACAGCTTGGAAAAATGTGAAGAGGTAACTAATAAAGTTCTAGAATTGCTTTTCAAAAAGTTAAGGGATCATAGAATTGATTTAGCCGGGATTTTGCTTAAGCCGAATATGGTTATTGCAGGAAAGGAAAGTCTTAAAAAACCATCTTCTTTTGAGGTAGCTGAAGCAACACTTAGATGTTTTGAAAGTTTAATTCCTGAAGAGCTTCCTGGAATTGTTTTTTTATCAGGTGGGCAAAGTCCGTTTGAGGCAACAGAGAATTTAAATGAAATTAATAAAATAAAGAAGATAGATTGTGAGTTTAGCTTTTCTTTTGGTAGAGCTTTGCAAGAACCAGTGCTAAAAGCTTGGCAGGGAAAAAGAGAAAACATTAAAAGTGCCCAAAGCGCTTTTTACAAAAGAGCAAAACTTAACAGTCTTGCCAGGAGAGGGGAATATAGAAAGGAGATGGAGAATGAGTAGCGAATTGGAACTTTTATCAATCGGTGATGCTTCGCTGGATATTTTTTTGATTCCTACTGAAAGCGAATCGCTCTGTTTTACGGATATTAAAAAGTGTTTAATTTGCTTTTCTTATGGTGAAAAAATACCGGTTAAGAAGGTTGAATACTCAATTGGAGGAAATGCGGCAAATAATGCAGTGGGAGCGGCAAGGTTGGGAGTAAAAGTTGGAATTGTTGCAACATTGGGAGGAGACTCAATTGGTAGCCAGATAGTTGAAAGATTAGAAAAGGAGGGAGTTAATATGAATTGGGTTGTTCAACAGCCTATGACTAGCTCGAATCTTTCCGCGATAATTAATTATTCGGGTGAGAGAACTATTTTTACCTATCACGCTCCAAGGTCTTATGAGTTTCCTGGTAATCTTCCGGTTACTCCCTGGATTTATTTGACATCTATGGGGGAAAGTTTTCAACCATTTTATGATCATTTGATAGATTTTGTTTCTCAAAACTCTCAGATAAAGTTAGCTTTCAATCCGGGGTCTCGCCAAATAAGAGCAGGAACTAATGTTTTGAAACCTGTACTTAAAAGAACCTACATTATTTATGTAAACAGGGAGGAGGCTGAAACATTAACCGGAATTAGTGACTCTCATGGGAGAGATAAAGATCTTTTAAAAGCTCTTTCCAGTATAGGTCCAAAAATTTCTATCATAACAGATGGTTCCAATGGGGCATTTGCCTATGATGGAGTAAAGTTTATGAAAGCGGGTGTGTTACCAGTTGATCCTTATGAGAGAACCGGAGCCGGCGATGCTTTTGGATCAGCTTGTATTTCAGCATTGATCAAGGGTAAGAGTTTGGAAGAAGCGCTTTTGTGGGGAGTAGTAAATTCAGCCTCTGTTATTGGTTATATTGGTTCGCAGAAAGGTTTGTTGAAAGAAAACGATATACCTTTATGGCTTGAGAGGGCTAAAAGCAGTCAAGTAGGAGTTGTTGAAATCTGAGGTTTTACCACTTTGAAATTTTAATCCTCCGGTGTGTTTAAGAAATTTTTTGTATCTGGGCAGCAAAGTGATATAAAATTTATCTATCAATGATGGCGTTTGGAAAAAAAGAAGACGAGGATTTTGAAGAAGAGGAATTGGAGGAAGTGAAGGTTAGAAAGAGACCTAGAACAAAGGACTTTAAAGATCTTAAGCCCGAGAATCGAAAAAGGAGAAAGGAACCAAAAAAACCCTGGGGTAGGAAGGAAAGACTATTTATTTTATTTATAGTAATGACCTTTTCCTTAATTTCGGCTTTTTTTACTCTAACCTCTCGTTCTTGGAAACTTCCCGGTTTACCCAGATTAAATTTTAAGTTACCCAAAATTGGATTGCCTTTATTGAGTGAAGAAAGAATAATAATTGAGGGGAGAAAAAAGGAAAGAGAGATTTCAAATAAAGTGGTTTCAAGGTTTAATGAAATAACCAAAGGTTTAAGCGGGGTGTACGGTTTCTATGTTATAGATTTGGAGAGGGATTTTTCCTACGGTTTTAATGAGGAGGAAGTGTTTGAACCTGCTTCTTTGAATAAGCTCCCTGTTATGCTCGGACTTTTTATGGGGTTTGAAACTGGTAATTTTGATCCTGAAACTGAGTATGTATTAAAGAAATCGGACAAACTATCAGGATCCGGATCCTTAAGGTCCAAACCTGAAGGCTTTGTTTTGTCTTACCGTGAGCTCATCCGTTATATGGGTAAAGAATCGGATAATACCGCATATAATATTGCCAAAAATATTTTGGGAAAGGAGAGGATAGAGAAAATTGTTAGGTTTGTAGGGATGGAGAGAACGACAGTTTTGGGGGATAAACAGAAAACGACGCCAAAAGACATAGCCATTTTCTTTAAGAAACTTTATCTTAGGGAATTGCTGGGTGATGATTTTAGAGAAGAGTTTTTGGAATATTTGACAAAGACGAGTTATGAAAATTATCTTGCAGCCGGTGTTCCAGAAGATGTTCGTGTAGCTCATAAATTTGGAAAAGAGCTTCATGTTATTAACGATGCGGGGATAGTTTTTTCAAAAAAGCCTTATATAGTAGTTATTATGAGTAAGGGTATTGTGGAAAAAGAAGCTGATATTGCCTTTCCGTTGATATCAAAGGTTATCTTTGAGGAAGAAAATGTTGAGTAGACGGTTTTAAAGTGTTTTCTTTCTATTTTTGGGGAAAAACCGATTTTTATAGTCGACCTTGACTATTTCTGGTTTTGTCTCTATTTCATTATTTTTAATGTCATTTTGATCTAAATTATTTGACTCTAAATCTTTGTTTTCGCTATTTTCTTTTATTAAAAACCATTTAGGGTCACAGGCTTTTTGAGGTAAATTTTCTTCTAGAAAGAGCTCTTTTCTGTTTGCACAACCTTGGCATGCTAGAGTATTTGTATAGGGGCAAATTAAAGCTGAAACAATTCCATCTGGTACTACCCATTCCTTACTTTCTTTATTGGCTGTTAGCGCGGTCATTATTTTATTCCATATTGGTGTGGCACCGGTTATTCCTGATGCAATTCTTTCCATTGGTGAGTTGTCATTATTTCCTACCCAGACTGCAACTACGTAGTCTTGGTTATAACCGATTGTTAAGTTATCACGCAGATTGTTGCTTGTTCCAGTTTTTACTGCGACTTCAAGGTGATTCGGGATTAGCATTAGGGAATTGAGTCCAAAGGTGGGGGAGCGGGCGAGATTGTCTTTTAGCACATCGGTTATTAGGTAAGCAACTCGTGGATCAAGAACTTGTGCTCCTTTGCAATTCTTGTCATTTTTAAAAGATGCACTATTTGAAGCTAAGGCTTGTGCGATCAGGAAATCGTTTTTGTCATTTTTGCATTTTGATTCAAAGATTATATTTTTTTGGTAATCCGAGATTTTAATCAAGGGTGTGAGATTGGGGCGTTCCCCGTAGTTTGCGATTGTAGCGTAAACCAAAGCTAGATCAATAAGTTTTACTTCTCCTCCTCCCAATGTTAATGAAAGGCCGTAGTTTTTGGGGTCCTGCCAGGTTGTGATACCCATTTTTTTCCCCAAATCGATCATTTTTTCAACACCATATGAGGCTAAGACTCGGACAGCGGGAATGTTTCTGCTTTCGGCAAGCGCGCTTCTTAGTGTTATATTTCCGCGAAAATTGCCTTCATAATTTTTGGGAGTGTAAGGAGGTTGACCATCAACAAGAAAAGTAACCGGAGAGTCTGGAATCACTGTGGTTAAATTCATTCCATTGGATAGGGCGTAGGCATAATTGATTACTTTTATCGAAGAACCTGGTTGTCTTGGTCTTAGAGTGACATTTACATTTCCGTTATTTTTTGTGTCAAAGTAGTCCTTTGATCCTACCATAGCCAGTATTTCTCCAGTTTTTGGATCTAGTACAATAACTGCTGCGTTTGTAACATGCAGTTTGGTAAGTTTTTCCAGTTCTTCTTTGACTATCTTTTCGGAAAGTAGTTGGATGGAATAATCAAGAGAGGTAATTATTTCTAGTCCTCCGGAATCTATTAGATTTTTTCCGTATTCTTTTTCCAGCATTTGTCTTATGTACATAACAAAGTGGGGAGCTTTAATATCTGTTTTTGGATTGGCAAATTTAATTTCTTCATTTTCTGCACTTTTCATTTGTTCGTCTTTAATAAAACCGTTTATTTTCATAAGATTAAGTACTTCTTTCTGACGTTCTTTAGTAAGTTCGGGGTTTGCTCCAAATGGAGAATATTCTGTGGGACTTTTGGGAAGTCCGGCTAAAAGTGCGGCTTCAGCTAAACTAAGATTTTTAACATCTTTGCCGAAGTATGTTCTGGAGGCTTCTTGTATTCCGTAGGTTGTTCCTCCATAAGGCACCTCATTAAGATACATCTCAAGAATCTGGTCTTTTGTAAAGGTAAGTTCTACTTCTATAGCTAAAATAATTTCCTTTATTTTTCTTATTAAGGTCTTTTCCGGCGTAAGGAGAGCGTTTTTAACCAATTGTTGAGTAATTGTTGAACCTCCTGTGAGTTTCTTTTCTTTATAGTATTTTAAGACAGCCCTGACAATTCCTTTTATAGAGAAACCTGGATGGGTATAAAATTCAGCATCTTCTGCGGCAATTGTAGCCAGTTTAACATGGGCTGGAATTTCGTTAAGGGGAACTAATGTTCGGTTTTGATCTCTATAGATGTTATATAAGAGTATTCCGTTTCTATCGTAAATTTTTGTGGACACCGTTTGTTTCCTAGTTTTTAATTCTAAAGGCGAGGGTAAGTCTTTTAAAATAAAATACCAAAACATCATTCCACCTAAAAAACCCGTTATAAATGTAATTGCTAATAAGAGGCTTAATATCTTTACGAAAGAGAGTTTGGGAATTTTTACAATTTTTATCTTTTTAATTTTTTCATTTGTTTTAATAAGAAATAGACTTAATTTGAGGTAAGAAAGGTAAAGAATTTTTTTGGGGTGGTATTTTATTTTTAAAAATGTTGATGTTTTTTTAACCAGTTTCCCTAAAGCGATTGTAAAGACTTCAAATCTCCAAAGAAATTCTTTTGGTTTTTTAGTCAAATTTGTTGTGATTTTAATCCACTTTTCTGCAAGTTTTTGGAGAAAGTTCTTTAGAGTATTTATTTTCTGGTAAAAGTTTTCCTTTAATGCAGAAAAGATCAACCCTTTTTTCTTGTAAATGATCAATCTTTTGCGATTGAGTTTTGATTTTTTATAGATTTTCCAAACAGAGTTGATGACAGACACTAAAATATTTAGTGTATTGAGAATTAAAGCAAAGGAAAGAAAAAGGATAATGAAAAACGGTTTACCAAGCAAAGAAAGAAATTTCAATATATATATTAAGATTTCTTTAGGTAATTTCGGGACAAGTCTTTCTTTTTGGGTAAAAAATATTTTGGGATCCATTTCAGCCTATATTTTAACACAAGAGTGTTTTCTTTTGAGGTTTAAGATGGATTTTTACTACATCTATAAAGCAAGGCGCTTTAGCGTGTAGATGTAGAATAGTTTAGATGAAGCCAAGAAATCCACGGCCTTTAGGCTGTGGATTTCTTACTATTCAATAAATTTAAAAGTGGCAAGAATTTGGTTATCAAGCCAATCGAAGCGATAGATTTTATTGTATTTTTCTATCAGGATGATATTAGCCTTTTCCGGCCCCTTTATTGTTTTGGTAACGAAAAGTTTGGCATTATTATTGTCTATAACAATACTTTTCTCCTCTATTATCTGTTCTCCTTGTTTTTGATTTGTTTTAATTTTTTCAATTACCTCTGGTAAAGTCTGGTTATTTATTACGGTTATACCTCTTGCTGTTTGCTCCATTGGATTTGTGACTAGGAAAACTTTAAAATCACCGTTTCCCAAATTAGATTCTTGTATTTGGTAATAGGTTGGATATTTGAATGAGAACTGGTATTGGTTGTTTGAGTATATCTTCCAATTGGAGGATGGAGTGGTTTGGGTAAAATTCCCTTTGGTGGAGATTCTTGAATTGGCTTTTTTATTTAAATTATTTTTATAGGTTAAAAATATTCCCAGTCCGAATATTAAAATTATTAAAACTGAAAGACCGATAGATAGAATTTTGAGCGAGGTTTCTTGGTCTAATTTTCTTAAGTGTTTAATTTCTTCTTTGGTTTTTCTTATCTTTTCGAATTTTGGTTTTGGAGGGCGATTTTTTATTACTGATTGCGAGATGGAAGTTTGCTGAATTTTTATTCTATCTTCTTTTTTTGTTATTGTCTGGCTGATAGTAGGTTTTGATTTTTTAGGAAGGAGATTTTTTGAAGTTTCTTTTATTTCTTTGAACAAATAATTGAGTTTATCTTTTAATTTAGTCCAATTAGAGGTAGTGTAGATGTGTTTATCTTCCATTTATATCGATTTTACTATAAAGGTATTAAAAGTTTTTGTTTTTCAAGGGATTTAAAAGATTTTATTTCTAATTTATTTTATACCCACTTTCAGTTTTTAATAAATTTAAATGTGGAGAGGATTTGTTTGAATACTTTTGACTCATTGGGATTTTCTGAAGGATAACTAAAACTAATAATTATTACGTCTATTGAATCGTCAGACAAAGCTAATAGTACTTCGTCGATGTTTTTATCTTGTTTCGGTGGGTATCGGAATAATTTACCTTTATAAGGACCAATTGTAATGTCACTTATAATTATTGCGTGTTTCTTGGTTTCATCTATAAGTTCTCGGTAGGTCATTTCTCTTTGCAAATCTTGGTTATAATATCTTCCAGCTATAATATACATAACATTCCCAATGTTAATCTCTGTCCTGGTAGACTGTTGATTTACTTGTGCATCCGGCCAATCTGAAGGATATTTGAAGGTAATTCCTAGCTCTTCATTCTTAAATGTTTTCCATTCTGTAATTGAATCGGATTTTGAAGGTAAATTTTTCTGTATTAACTTTTCCTTTGTTGTTTCAATTTTTTTGTTTTGAAGGAGGAAATATCCTCCACTGATAATAACTGCAAACAGTAATATTAATCCAAAGGATAATTTTTTCTGATTTTTGTTTCTGGGAAGTGGAAATTTAGTGGCTGTTTCTGATACTAACTGTGGTTGAGTTTCAGAAAATGATTGTTCTGGTTTTGGGTTTAAATTATCAATAATCACATCGCTCGGTACGGGTGTATTAGCAGGGCTAAAACTATCTTTAATTTTATCCATAGTTTTATCTTACACTATTATTTACTCTTATTCATTAGGAGTTTACCTAGTTGTAATTAGGGGATAATTTATTTTGGCTGATGAAGAGGTAATTGGGCAATCAAGACAAACGAGTGTTCCTAGTGGGTCAAGCAAAAAGGGGTGGTTTTGAGCCTCTTTTTGTTCGGGTAGAGCTTCTTCGTTGGCAAGTTGTCCTGTGTCTTTGAATACTTCTATATCTTTACTTCCAGTTTCTATCCCTGCCCCAATTTTATCTTCTAGAAAATATTCAAATCTGATGGGGCAATCGGGATTATTTGGGTCATCGGGCAGGTTTCCTGTGGTTGCACATACACTTGCTCCAATAACTCCTTGAGGTTGTTTGGGCCAGGCGTGATCTTTTTCGTTTTTGTCGTAAAATCCTTTTTCTGCTTTATCCAAAACCGTTTTCATGATAGTATTCCAAATAGGAGATGCTCCTGATACTCCGGAAACAGCACCGCTCATTTCTGAGTTGTCGTTATTACCAACCCAGGTTAAAACTAAAGCGTGTTCAGTATAACCAATAGTCCAATTGTCGCGCCGGTCATTGGTTGTTCCTGTTTTGACAGAAACTTCAGGATGACCTTTGACCACTAGGTATGAGTTTTCTCCGAAGGCGGCAGATCTGGCATTGTTATCATGAAGTATGTGGGAAATTAAAAATGAAACGTTTTGATCTAAAACCCTTTCTCCCGAAAGTTCAACTTCTTTGATATTTATTTCTTGCAAAACTTTTCCTTTCCAGTCAGTAATTTTGGTTATGGCTATGAGGGGCTGTCTAATTCCTCTATTGGCAAAAACTCCAAAGGCTTGAGCCATATCATAAGGCATTACTTCACCTCCTCCTAGTGTTAAAGATAATCCATAATTCTTTGGATCGGAAAAGGTAGTAATTCCCATTTTTTTGCAGAAATCAATAAATTTTTCAATACCATTAAGAGCTAAAACTCTCACAGCCGGGATGTTGTAAGAGTTTCCAAGTGCAAATCTAACCTGGACCGCTCCATGAAAGGTTCCATCATAGTTTTTTGGACAATAGGGATTTTGACCTTGAACATTGAAGCAGGTGGGCACATCGGCTAGGGGAGTAGATGGAGTTATTTTTCTGTCTCTAAGGGCAAGGGCATAGTTTAAGGGTTTTATTGCTGATCCGGGCTGTCTTTTAGAAAAGATAATATTAACCTTACCGTCTTCATCCTCAGCAAAATAATCTTTAGAGCCTACCATGGCTAGAATTTCTCCGGTTTTGGGGCGGGTTACCAAAGCTGCCCCGTTTTTGACTTTTTGTTTTTTTAATTTTCCAACTTCTGAGGCAACAGCCTTTTCTGCAAAATCTTGCAATTCTAGATCTAAAGTTGTGTAGACGCGTAGCCCGCCTTTTTCGGTAACAGCCTCTCCGTACTCGTTGGCAAGAATTCCTTTTATCCAGAGGGCAAAATGAGGAGCTATAAGCTTTTCAGGTTGAGTGAATTTTAGTTCCTCATCTTTAGCTTTATCAGCTTCTTCTTGCGAGATATATTTATCTGCCACCATGCGTTTTAGGACAGCTTCTTGTCTTCCTTTGGCTAGCTCTGGATGTGCGCCGAAGGGGGAGAATTTAGATGGGGATGCAGGTAGTCCGGCTAAAAGTGCAGCTTCAGCTAAAGTTAAATCTTTTGCATTTTTCCCAAAATAAATTTCTGCTGCTGCTCCTATTCCATATGAGGTACCTCCATAGGGGATTTGATTCAAATAAAGTTCAAGTATTTGGTCTTTGCTGTATATTGTTTCGACAATTAAAGTAAGTGCAAATTCTCTAATTTTTCTTTTCAAAGTTCTTTCTGGAGTTAAAAGTGAGTTTTTGACAAGCTGCTGGGTTAGGGTAGATCCTCCTTGGAGCTTTTTTTCGACCAATGTTTTGTATATAGCGCGTACAATTCCAGTGAAAGAAACACCGTAGTGTTTGTAAAAATCCTTGTCTTCTATGGCAATAGTTGCCCATTTAACATAATCGGGTATTTCTTCTAGTTTGATAGGGTTACTTCTCCTATCTGCGTATATTTCATAGATTAATTTCCCATTTCTATCGTATATTTTTGTAGAAATGGGTACATTTTCTGAAAGGAGATTACTTGGCAGGGGAGTTTTCCAAAAAATCCAAACAAAAAGCAAAAACAAGCTACCCCAGTAGATTAGTCTTTTTATTGGTTTTGGATTTTTCGTTACTTTTTGGAGTAGAGTTTTTATTTTTTTCTTTTCTGATTTCTTTTTACTTTTTTTGGAGGCTATTTTATCCAGAAATTTGCTTTTTCTTTCAGTGAGTTGAGAAATAATTTTTTTAAAACGAACTGTTGTGGAGGATTTGGTTTCCTTTCTTTTTCTTTTGGAGATTGGATGATCTGTTTTTAAATTCTGGTTTAGTTTTTTCATTTTTCTTGGCATAATATTTGATTATACCCTCCTTGATTTTGGAGTATTAGTTAAGATTTTAATTTATTTGAGATGAGAAACAGAAAAAAGTTAAGCAGGAATTATTTTCTACTGGCACTTTTGTCGTTAGGATTGATTATTTTATTTATATTGATTTTAAAAAGTCAAGAAAGTTGGAAGGTTAAAAAAGAAATAAAAAATGAAATTATACTCCCGAGTGATAACAGTAGTTTACTCTGTGATTTTCCTATTTTAAATGATTTGGAACTTATAACTTCCGCTGAAAGTGATGATCATAAGGGCAAGTCCTATATTTGGGAAGTTAGGAAAGAAAAAGAGCTAGTTTTTGAAAATATAAAATCCGAATTAAGACTGAATGGGTGGGAGGTTGTTGATAATTTTTCGTCCAGTGAATCTCTTACATTCTCTTTTAAAAATGATAGATGCGATGGTTTTGCTGGTGTTTTTCTGGGAGAAAAGGGAAAAAGCTTAATTTCTGTTACAATAAAAATTAACTGAATTGGTTTGAATATGGAAAAGGCTTTAGAAAAACATATTTGGTGGAATTATATTCATGATGATTTGAAAGATCTTTTAAGAGAAAGTGAGATCTTAATTAAAAAAATAAGAAGTTGGAAGGAAAAGTTTCACGATTATGCTTTTTTGGTTTTTCCGGCGGCAAAAGCATATGAAGGTTATCTGAAAACGCTATTTTACGATCTAGGTTTAATTGGCGCTGAAGAATATTTTGGCAAAAGGTTTAGAATAGGCAGAGCTCTAAACCCAAATTTGGAAAAGGATTTTCGAGAAAATGAAAGCGTCTATGATAAATTGGTTGATTTTTGCGGAGGAGACACCCTGCCGAATTTATTATGGGAGACTTGGAAGGAGGGTAGGAATCTTCTTTTTCATTGGTTTCCTAAGGAAAGAAATGTAATTGATTACGAAGAAGCTAAAAGGATTTACCAGAAGATACTTTTAACTATGGATTTAGCTTACAGCGGGTGTAAAATGAATCTTAAAGAGTAAGCGATTTATAAATTAGAGTATAATTATTTGGAAGGGAGTTTTTGCTTTTATTAGCTTTGTTTATGCCCAAAAAGGAAATTATTGTAAAGCATGTAACAATACTAGTCGTTTATCTTGTAATTTTTTGGGGATTTTATCGTTTATTATTTAAACTTCCGGAGGAAGTAGAAGAAGTGGTTATTAAGCCGATAATGTGGCTTTTGCCGATGTTTTATCTTTTACGTAAGGAAAAAGCAGATTTATCATCAATAGGTCTAACCACAAAAAATTTTTTTCCCTCAATTTATTTTTCGGTAACTTTAGGTTTTGTTTTTGCTGTTGAAGGTTTTTTGATAAATATTGTTAAATATAAAGGCATAAATTTTTCGGCTAATCTGGCAAGTAATTCCCTAACTTCGGCTCTTTTAATATCTTTTATAACAGCATTATCCGAAGAATTGACCTTTAGAGGCTATATTTTTGGTAGAATCTGGCATATTTTGAAAAATGAGTTGTGGGCAAATATAATAACCAGTTTTCTCTGGGCGTTGGTTCATATCCCGATAGCACTTTTTTGGTGGCAACTTAGTTTGGCTGGAGTTTTAAGTTTTATCTTCTTGACAACAATTTTTGGTATGGCTTCTGCTTTAATTTATGCCAGAACCAAGAATATAGTTTCATCAATTCTTCTTCATGTTTTTTGGGAATGGCCGATTGTTTTTTTCAGGTGATTGTTTTACTACATCTAATAAATAGAGCCGTGTACTTTAGCACATTTAAGTAGAGTAGTTTAAGTCAAACCAAGAAATCTACAGCCTTTAGGTTGTGGATTTTTACTTGTATTATCTGAAAGCAAGTTATAGAATTAACCTACACTTTGATGTGGAGAAAGATAGGAATTTATTCTTTGACGTTATTTTTTGCTTTTGCCATTCTTCTTATTTCTGTTTTGAGAACTGCGTCAGTAAAGTATGAAGTAAGTGGTACTTTGAGGGATCAAAAAAATCAAGATGAATCTAGAGGATTAAAAATAGATTACTTTTTGGCTTATCCCGGTAGGGTTCTGCCAGACAGTCCTTTATGGAGCCTTAAAGCTTTAAGAGATAGGTTTTGGCTGATGATTACCACTGATTCTAAGAGGAGGATTGAATTGAAAATTTTATTTGCCGATAAAAGGTTGGGGGCATCAGAAATTCTTTTTAAGAAAAAGAAAGCCAGTGAAGCTTTAACCACTCTAACCAAGGCAGAAAAATATCTGGAGGAAGCGAGTTTGGAGGAGGAGATTATCAGAAGGAAAGGTTATGATACAACGGATTTGCTTTATGCATTGGCAAATTCTTCCCTCAAACATTACCAAGTAATAAGGGAACTTTTGGAATTTGTACCTGAGGACACAGTTCCTCTTATCTTGAGTATTCAAGAATATCCTAAAAAATCTTACGAAAGAGCAAGAAATGGAATTTTAGAAAAGATGAAAACTCCTCCTGATAATCCCTTCGATTGGTAAAAATTTAAAATTATTGAGTAAATCTTACTGGGGTTATAAAGTGGAAATTTCAAAAAGGAATAAAGATTATTTTCATTGTCTTGGTTGGTTATTTTGAGAAGTAAATTTTGTCGTTAAAATTTTAGCTTTGCGTTAAAGCTAGCTTGATATATTTTGACATAAAAGTTGGTAGTTGACTTTATATATCTAGTGTTTAATCATCTTTCATGTCACTACTTGTAGCGAATTTTTTTACACTTGTGAAAATTAGGTATTTTGTAAAATAGGTAAATTGGGAGTTGTTTTTAAGTTATTTTTGGGCTAAATATATTGACTAACTATTTATTGGATTTATGAGATGTCCCTTTTGCAGGAGCTTGAAAACGAAGGTATTAGAATCAAGAAGTGTAGAGGAAGGGAAGTCTATTAGGCGAAGAAGAGAGTGTATCAAGTGTGATAAGAGGTTTACAACTTACGAGAGAATTAGGGGAACTGCAATTTGGGTAATCAAAAAGGATGGAAGAAGAGAACCTTTTGATAGAGAAAAAGTTAAAAGGGGAATTTTGAGAAGTCTGGAGAAAAGACCGGTTTCCTTGGATTTGGTTGATGATATTACAGAGCAGATCGAGCAGGAAATGTTGAGAAAGGAAAAGGAAGAAGTTAGCTCAAGAGCGATTGGAAAAGCGGTTTTAAGGCGATTAAAGAAGATTGATAAAGTTGCATGGTTAAGATTTGCAAGTGTTTATTTAGAATTTGAAGATTTAGAGGATTTTGCAAAAGCAATAAAGACATAAAAAAAGATTAAATGAAAACGAAGACTATAAAACGAAAGCTAAATAAGAAAATGTCTCCCGATACTATCTTGATTGATATAAAAGATAATGAAAAGATAAATTTGGAGAATATAAAGCTAACTCCTTACGAAGAATTAAGAAAGATTATTTCAAAAAGGGTGGGATCTAGACCAAAAAAACCCAGTGATTTACCTGATGGTAATTGGACTCAGCAGGCATTAAGTGTTTTGCAAGAGCGTTATTTGATGAAAGATGAAGAAGGAAAATTAATAGAAACTCCTGAAGAAATGCTTTGGAGGGTTGCTTGGGAAGTGGCTTCGGCTGAAGCTTATTGGGGAGTCAGCAGGAAAGAGGTTTTAGACAAAGCAAGGGATTTTTATCATTTAATGGTAAGTCGTGAGTTTTTACCGAATTCTCCAACATTGATGAACGCCGGGACTGGAAATGGGTTGCAATATTCTGCTTGTTTTGTACTTCCGGTTGAGGATTCAATGGAGGGTATATTTGATGCCATTAAGTATCAAGCGATGATACACAAAACCGGTGGAGGGACAGGATTTTCGTTTAGCAGACTTAGGCCTAAGGGATCGCGGGTTAGGACAAGTAGTGGTATTGCTTCAGGACCTGTATCTTTTATGAGAATTTTTGATGCCGCTACAAATGAGGTCAAGCAAGGTGGAAAAAGAAGAGGAGCAAACATGGGAATTTTAAGAATTGATCACCCTGATATTTTGGAATTTATTCATTGTAAGGAAACTGGAGGAATTACGAATTTTAATATTTCGGTTGCTGTAACCAATGAGTTTATGAAGGCCTACGAAGATGACAGGGATTATGATTTAATCGATCCGAGAAACGGGAAGAAGGTATCCTCCCTTAATGCTAGAAAGGTCTTTAATGAAATAGTTGAGGCGGCTTGGAAAACGGGAGACCCCGGTATTATTTTCATTGATAGAATTAATCAGAGTTTATCCAATCCTGTGCCTTCTTTAGGTCCTATTGAATCCACCAACCCCTGTGGTGAGCAACCGCTTTATCCTTACGATTCCTGCAATCTGGGAAGTATATTTTTAACCTATTTTGTGACAAATGAAAAAGGTAAAAAGGAAGTTGACTGGGTTAAGTTGAAGAAAGTGGTTAGGAAATCGGTTAGATTTTTGGATAATGTGATTGAGGTTAATCCCTATCCTTTAGAGTCAATAAGAAAAGTTTCATTGGCGATAAGAAGAATTGGATTAGGAGTGGGCGGCTGGGCTGATATGCTTGTGGATTTGGGAATTCCATACGATTCTGATGAGGCATTGAATCTGGCGGAGGAGGTAATGAAAACAATATATGAGGAAGCAGTTTTGGCATCAAGAGATTTGGCTAAAGAAAGAGGAGCGTTTCCTTTGTGGCCTTTGAGTATCTATAAAAATGAAGAACCAAGACGAAATTCGACTTTAACTACGATTGCACCAACAGGTTCAATTTCAATCATTGCCGGGACTTCAAGCGGGATTGAACCTCTTTTCGCAGTTGCTTTTCAGCACGTTGTTAAAGATAAACATATCAATAGAACACTTGCCTTTTTTAATAGCAAATTTGAGCGGATGGCTAAAGAAAGGGGAGTTTGGGATGAAGATATCAAAAATAAAGTGGCAGAGAAAGGTGTTGTTAGGGGTATGGAGGAATTGCCTGCTGATTTAAAGAGTATTTTTGGAACAGCTCATGAAATTGATTCTAGCTGGCATATCAAGATGCAGGCAGCCTTTCAAAAATATACTGAAAATGCGGTAAGTAAAACTATTAATTTAGAGAACAAGGCAAGTGTTGAGGAGGTCAGGCAGGTATATTTGAGCGCTTGGAGAACGGGGTGTAAAGGTATTACGATTTTCCGTGATGGTTGCAAGAACGAGCAGGTTATCAACTTAGGCTTAAAAAATGATTTAAGTAAAGAGTTTGAAAAGGAAAAAGAACCTATCCAGGCTAGACCTTTTGTTGTCCATGGCGCAACATATAAGTTAAATACTCCCGTTGGAAATGCTTTTATTACGATAAATCAAGATGAGAATGGAGAACCATTGGAAGTTTTTATTAATGTTGGAAAGGCGGGTAGTGATGTCACGGCAATGGCAGAGGCTTTGGGTAGGACAATATCAACTTCCTTACGGTTTAAGGGTAATTTAAGCAGAGTAGAAAGAGCAAAAGAAATTGCTGAACAGCTCTCAGGCATAGGTGGAAGGAGATCGGTAGGTTTTGGAAACAATAAGATACTTTCTCTTCCAGATGCTGTTGCGGCGGCAATTTCGACTCATTTGGGTTTGAGGATAAATGGCTTTTCTTTTCCTTCAAAAGATAAAAATTCTTCAAAAGAATCAGTGATTGATTATAAAAATGGAAAAGACTATGCTGATAATAGTTTTAAAAAATTAAATGGGGAAGGTCTAGAAGCTGGGGTCCAGTCGGACTTAGCTGGAGCTGTTATGTTGGCGCAGAATCCTGCTCGCCAGGACCGAGTTAAACTTGGTGACGACCACACAACGGCTTCCGCTGAGTCCAACTTGACCTCAGCTAAAGCTTCGCAGTTGTCTTTTGAGGATAATATCCATTTTAATAAGATTGCAGATATCTGCCCGTTGTGTGGTGCAAGCTCGCTCGTTTATGAAGAGGGTTGTATGAAGTGTTACTCCTGCGCCTATTCCGAATGTTAATAAAAATACCTCTTCTGTATAATAAATTTGTTAGAATTTGAGATTCAGTTGTAAATTATTAAATAAATATGTCAATTTATACAAAAAAGGGAGATAAAGGTATGACCAGCCTTTACACTGAAAAACCTAATTTGAAATGTCGAGTTCCAAAAGATGTCTTAAAAATAAACGTTTTAGGTTCAATTGATGAGTTGAATAGTCTTTTGGGATTGGCTATTTCGTTTTCTAATTTTCCGGAAGTCAGTGTAAATCTTAAAGAAATTCAAAGAAATCTTTTTAGAATAGGCTCGATCATTGCCGGGGCTAAAATTAAATTTAGTTCGTCCGAAGTAAAAAAAATGGAGAATAGGATAGATAGCATCGAAGCTGGATTGACTAGAATATCAAATTTTATCTTGCCAGGGGGAAGTATTTTTTCTTCGTATTTACATTTTTCCCGCTCGATTGCAAGAAGAGCTGAAAGAGAGGTTGTTTCTCTTTACAGAAAGGAAAAATTTAACCCTCAAATTTTAGTCTATATGAATCGTTTGTCTGATTATCTGTTTGTGTTGGCAAGGTATGTTAACCATAAAATAGGTATAAAAGAAGAAACTTGGAGCAGTTTGGATACAAAGAAACTTTAGCTTCTGGAAATTAATCTAACATACGTTAAAATGATTTAGTGGGGGAGTTTATATGACAGTAACACCAGAAATTGAAAAACCAACTATTCAAGGACAGGAAAATGGCAAAAAAGAGGTTTCTGATGAAAAAATTGAAGTTACCCCCTCTTTACAGGGGCAGGGAATTGTTTCGACGCAATTTCCAGTAAAAACTCAAGTTGGTGATGATAAACAGGCTGCACCTATTCAAATTCCTACTCCAAAGGTAATTACAATTACTATACCCGCCTCTGGTGAGCAATTGGAGGATTGGTCAAAGGGTTCTCCTGATGAATCTTTAACTTGGTTTGCTTTTTTTTGGTTGAGGATGATAAAGAAAGCTATCCATTTTGGTTGGAGAATAATTACCAAAGGAGGAAAATAGAAAATTATGGTTCCTTTTGATTTAACGATATTTTTTTTAACGGTTTTTTTATTTGGCATTTTTTTGTTGATTTCTGTTGGAGTTGTTGTTTTTTTGTGGAGTAGGTTGAAAAGTTTGGATAGAGAAGAAAAATCTCTGGATTCGGTTTTGCTTCAGGTTGCGGTCCCTAAAAATAATGAAATTAAGATAGATGCCATGGAGCAGTTTTTTTCGGCTTTATATTCTATAAAGAAAGGGGGTTGGAAACAAAAGTATAAAAGCCAGCCGGTTGTTTCCTTTGAGATCGTTGCCAAGAAGGAAGATATTAGGTTTTATGTTTGGACGCCAAGAGAGTTTCAAGATCTTATAGAGAAGCAAATTCATGGTGTATATCCTGACGCAGACATTCAGGAGGTTCCGGAATATAATCTTTTTACGGAAGATGGCAAAGTTGCCTATAAATCGCTTCAGTTGAGAAAAGAAAATTATTATCCTATTAAGACATTTAAAGAGCTTCCCACAGATCCTTTGTCGCTTTTGACCTCTGCTCTTGCCAAGATGGGGGAAAATGAATCTGCCGCGGTACAGGTTTTAATTTCCCCAGCTGAAAGTAGTTGGCAAAAAGAAGGCTCCTCGTTTATTTCGACAACTAAAAAACAAGAATCTGACCCCGAAAAGGCAAAGTTTTCTGTTGGTGCAAAAACTTTAGAAGCAATAGAAAACAAAGTTTCCAAGCCGGGATTTGAAACCACAATAAGGATAGTTTGTGTTTCTTCCGATGAACATTCAGCTAGCGCTCATTTAACCAATATAATGAGTGCTTTTGAGCAGTTTTCCGGTGATCTTAATGGATTTACTTCCCGAAAAATTAGAAGAAAAGGGGCTTTTGTTGAAGATTTTCTATATAGGTATCATCCTATGTTTAACATATTCGGAAACAGAATTTCAATTCTTAATTCAGAAGAATTGGCAACCATTTTTCACTTTCCTAATAAGCTGATAACCACTCCTCATATCTTTTGGGTTCATGCAAGGCGGGCACCTGCCCCGGCGGAAATACCCACAGAGGGACTTTTTATGGGAAAGAGTATTTATAGGGGAGTTGAAAGGGGAGTTTACATTTCTGATGAGGACAGAATGAGGCATATGTATCTCATTGGTAAAACCGGTACGGGTAAATCAAAGCTTTTGGAGGATTGGATTCTTCAAGATATGAAAAGCGGAAAGGGACTTTGTTTTATTGATCCTCATGGAGATGCTGTTGAAGAACTTTTGGAGTTGGTACCTCCTGAAAGAGCGGAAGATGTGATTTATTTTAATCCATTTGATACAGAAAGGCCTATGGGTATGAATTTATTGGAGGCTAAGACTGAAGACCAGAAGCACTTTGCTGCAACGGCGGTTATTAATATGATGTATAAACTCTTTGATCCTTATAAAACTGGTATTGTCGGTCCGCGTTTTGAACATGCGGTAAGAAACGCGATGTTAACGGTTATGAGTGAAGAAGGTAATACCTTCATAGAGGTAATGAGAACTTTAACTGATTCAAAATATGTTCAGGAGCTTCTTCCCAAGGTTCAGGACCCAATCGTCCGTCGTTATTGGACTGATCAGATAGCTCAAACTTCGGATTTTCATAAGTCTGAAGTGTTGGATTATATAGTCTCCAAGTTTGGGCGTTTTGTCACTAATAAGATGATAAGAAATATTATTGGCCAGTCTAAATCATCATTTTCTTTTAGGGAGGTTATGGATCAGGGTAAGATTCTCTTTATGAATTTGTCCAAAGGGGAGTTGGGTGAAGAAAATTCAAGCTTCTTGGGTTTAATTATGGTTCCAAGAATTTTGATTGCCGCTATGAGTAGAGCAGACACTCCAGAAGATCAACGACGTGACTTTTTTCTTTATGTAGATGAGTTTCAGAATTTTGCTACACCGGATTTTGCTCAGATTTTGTCCGAAGCAAGAAAGTTTAGACTTGCTTTGTGTGTTGCCAATCAGTTTATAGGTCAGATTGATGAAGAGGTAAAAAACGCAATTTTTGGTAACATCGGAACTCTAATGTGTTATCGTGTTGGGGTTTCGGATGCCAACTATTTGGCGAGAGAATTCGCCCCTACATTTTCTGAGGATGATCTTTTAAATATTGAAAAATATCATATCTATGTAAAAACAATTGTCAATAATGAGACAGTCCCTCCTTTTTCTATGAGTGTGGCAAAAGATATTGAAGAATGGAAGAAAATGAAAAATCCTAAAGTCGCGCAGATAATCAAGGAGATGAGCAGGCTAAAATACGGGAGGGATGTAAGATTGGTTGAAAATGAAATTATGACTCGTGCCAAGCTTTGAGATGAATTGGATTTGTTAGAAAATTGTGTAGTGATTCAAGTTTGGCTTTGCTATAATATAGTTAGTCTGATTTTATTTTTGCAATAATAATTTTTAGGTCCGGTAACTCAGCGGTTAGAGTGCCATTCTTATAAAATGGAAGTCGATGGTTCGAATCCATCCCGGACCACTTTTTTATTTATTTTTAAAATATTTTTACAGTTTTAAAGTTTAAATTTTCTAATGTGTAAGATATCTTCAAATTGAAGCTTTTTATAGTTTTCGATTTTTTAAATTTTGCAAAGCAAGAATTTACAGGTTGAAATAAAGTACCTTTTTGGTTGGTTAGCTTTTATTGGGAATATTTTAAGATGAGGACTAAAGTTCAATTAATCTTTGTTTCCTGCCAGGTACTTTAATTCCCGCGAGACTAAGATAACGTTCTGTTGTCGAAAGTCTTTTATGACCTACTGTATGTGAAATGAGCATAAGATTAACACCACTTTTCAGGTTCTCCACTATAAATGTGGTTCTTAAGTCATTTACAGAATACTCGCCAATATCAGCTTTTTTGAAATATCTATCTATTGCAGAACGGATATTTCTGATCGCTAGAGGTCTACCATTTTTACTTACAAAGACATATGGAGAATCTGTCTTTGGTCTTTGTTCTAAATATTCTTGTAAGGCCTTTCTGGCGGGCTGGTTGAGTTTGATATTTCTTTCCGGTTGTGTTGCATAGGCTTCAATTTTTATTCCATCTCTTTTTATATTTTCAAGTTTTAAACTTGCTACTTCTGATATTCTCATTCCTGTTTGTAAGATTAGTTCGATAATTGTGGCGATTTTTACGTCTTCTCTAACAACGTCTCTCAGAACTCTATATTCTAAAGGACTGAGGTATTTTGGTTGGTTCGATTCTATTTTTGGATGGGAAACATTTTCTGAAGGGTCTCTCATGGTGTGCTTTTCGGCAATAAGGTACCTGAAGAATGTTTTTATCGCATTTAATTTTCTTGATACACTTTTTGGAGTGTACTTTTCATTTAAAAGTGAATCTCTAAAAGCTTCTATGTCGCTTTCAACTACTTGACTGGCAAAGATTTTTTGTCTTTTTTCTAGAAATGTCAAAAGTTGTTCTAGGTCAGCCCGGTAGGCAAGTATTGTTGAGGGAGACCTTTGTTTTTCTTTAAGGTTGGTTATAAAATTAGAGAGCAGATTTTTAAGAATTTCCTCCGTCATATTATTGATTGATATTTAGCGAGTTTTTTCTCGCGTTTAAGCAGTTGCAATGATAACATAGTTTTTTAAAAAAGGTCAAATTATTTATTTATGAAAATACTCAATAATAAACAAGATAATAGGAAAAATATTTCTTCTAAAATTTCATTGATAGTAAGTCTCGGTTTATTTATTTTTCTCACGATGTCCTTAGTTGGCAGAATTTCGAAGCTAAAAAAGGCCAATTTGAGTATTAATAAGACGAAAGAAAAAATTACTAAATTGGAAAAAGAGAAAAATAAATTAGAAAAAGATCTGGAAATTGTTAAATCAGAAGAGTATATAGAAAAACAACTACGGGATAATCTGGGCATGGCAAAGGATGGTGATATAGTTATTATTTTGCCCGATAAGGAGGAAGTTAGAAAATTTGCCCCTCGTATGGATGAAGAAGAGGAGTTATTACCTGACCCGAGTTGGAAAAAGTGGATGAGATTGTTTGGTTTTTAGAATTTAATCTAAATTAGCTAAAACATTTAGTTAAAAAAAACTAAGACGCGAGAAAGTAATTTTACCCAGAGACACCAAAAAAGCTTTGTTTAGAGTTGCTTAAATGAACTAAGGGGTTAATTTTATAAAAAACTTGTTGCGGGGTCAGGAGTTGAACCTGATCTGGAAGATTATGAGCCTTCCGTGCAGCCGTACACTACCCCGCATGTCTGGGTAAGGTAAATTATATCATAAACTAAGGTAAGTAAAAGATCATAAGTTTCAATCTAAATACTAAACAAATTTCAAAACCCAAAATAAAAAAAATGCTGGATTTAATCCCTAAATACTAAAGTACTTGCTTGGTTTTTTATTTGAGAATTGCTAAAATACTTATACGCCAGCGTAGCTCAGTTGGTTAGAGCGTGGCATTCATAACGCCAAGGTCACTGGTTCAATCCCAGTCGCTGGCACCTTTTACCTTAAGCCACTTTTTGAACAACTTTTCTCATATAAAATTTTGATTATTTACTACGTAAAATTTTCACCAGGCATTAAAATATAGGCTTTAGTCTGTAGGTTGAATAGTGTTGTATAACTTTTTCGTAAGGTCCAAGATTATAGTTGTTTGATTTTGTTTATATTTTGGTAGAAGTTTTTCAAAATTACTATAAGATGGAAACGATGGAATTTAATGGTGGAAGATCTCAGGAGGAAGAAAAATTGAGGGATGAGTTTATTGAAAGTTTGAGAATCATTGTCCGGAGAGTGGGTGGTGATTTTAGAATGGAAGTGAAATTAGGGCAGCTTGGGTTTGGAAGTTTTTTTGATCCTAAAAATCTTTTTATTCTTTTGCTTTTTTTTGTACCAGATTAATCCAACCAGTAAAGAAATGACTAGGAGAATAGGCAAAATGATGATAAATGAAAGAGACTTTAATAGTGTTTCTTTAGGTTTGGGAGGTTGAATTCCATATGCGGGTGTTATTTTAGCCTTGGTTTCTTTTGCAAATGTTAGTACAAATATTAAATAAAGTGAAATATACCAAAAAGTACTGCATAATTTTTTTAAACCTTTTATTATCCTGGAAGTTGTTTTTTTTCGCATAATTTTTTTATTTAGATTTTTTTCGGTTAATTAAATTATAATTACACAATGTTGGTTGGTTAGATTCAAAATTCCATAAATGTATACTATTACCTTCGCAAAATTCCCACCACGTGCAATTCTTGCAGTAACCGCATTTCCGCCAGTTTCTATTGCGAAACAATTCATATTTTTTTTTCCAAATTTCAGAAAATCTGTCTTGTCTCACATTACCCTGTCGGGTATGTTCTCGGGATAAATTAGGACAAGCAGCTATGTCTCCATTATAGAGTATACTTCCCACTCTAATTCCTGCCCAGCAAAAGAATAATTGATCTCTCACTTCCCCCTCATATTCTAGGCCTAAAAAGCCTTCATCACAGAAACTCACTTCTGGTTTATTCTTTTTTTTGCGTTTATTCTTAATGTATTTTAGTAAGTAAAGTAATTGATTGCCATTCAAGAAAAGTTTGGAATTACCTTTTGCTCTGCCTATAGGGGAAATGGTGGATATTCGCAGTTTGTCTACTCCTAAATTTTTACACATTTGGTAAATTAATTTTAATTCTTCAAAATTGACTTGATTAATGCACGAAATAATTTCAATCGCGTTAAAACTTTTGGATGATACTAGTAATTTAATTCCATCAACCGTTCGTTTAAAGGCACTTTTATTTTTCCTAAGCCAATTGTGGCTATTTTCCAAACCATCTAAACTCACAGAAACTGTGGATATTTTTGCTTTACGCATTTGATTGACAATTTCGGGAGTGATTAAGGTGCCATTGGTTACCATTCCCCAGGAGAAACCTAGTTCACTGGCATATCTCATTACTTCAAAAATATCCTTTCTTAGAAGTGGTTCTCCGCCAGTCACTGCGATAGTTATTTTTTTGGGGTTGAAATCCTCTGCAACTGTGCGAAAAGCATTTTTTATTTCTTCAGTGGAGAGTTCTTCTTTGCTAACTCTTTCTGGGCCGCAAGAACTTCCACAATGCCGGCAGTTGAGATTACATCTTAAAGTACATTCCCAAAAAAGATAACTAAGTGGATGTTTTATAAGTTGGATTTGGCAATACTTTTGCCACAATTTTAATTTGCCTATTTTGTGTAAATTTTTATACGATATCATTACAGTGATAATTTAGTTTATCATTTTTCTGGTTTTATTAGAATTTACATAAGTTCTAGATCCAATCGCAACCCCTAAGTAGTAAAATATTTAGCTTCAAAGGGGGTGAGAAAGTATTAAACACAGTAAATTACAAGATTGGGAAAGAGATGAAATTGTAATTTTAAGATCATCT
>Ga0209102_1000214_pt1 | contig 40172 bp, 41 predicted proteins | sample ConPoolayeHmetaG_FD_185483 | JGI IMG/M metagenome (GOLD analysis project Ga0209102, IMG submission 185483) | Hot spring microbial mat communities from California, USA to study Microbial Dark Matter (Phase II) - Cone Pool mat layer H metaG... ...
TTGCAACAATTATTGAGCGTGTAGTCACAAGATGGTTAAATAAAATCATAAAAAAGACCCAGATACCACCAGAAGTTGGAAACGGACTAATATTAACAGCGAGACTTCTGATACTGTTCGGAGCAAGAATAGTGCTTCTGCACATAGGCGGGGTCCCCACCGAGATTTTAGTTAGTTTCTCAGCCTTAAGCGGCGCAGCCATCGGATTTGCATCCACCCGCACCATTGGAAACATCATCGCTGGGCTCTATCTTTTACTTGCCCGACCATTTAGAGTGGGCGATTATGTTCGCATAGACAGTGTGGAGGGAATAGTGCAAGAAATAACAATAAACTACGCAAAAATATTAACTCCAGCAAGAACAATTGTTTCAATAAGCACTCAGAGGATTTTAGACAAAGACGTCACAAACTACCGTTTCAGAGAAGAGAAATCAAAACTATATTGTTACGGATTCGAGTTAAATTTCGACCATTCTTTGCCAACAGAAAAGCTTGAAGAAATATTAAACAAAGTTATTCACCGCTATGCAGAAAAACTGCCGAAAACGCCAACGTATCAATTGACAAAATTAACAAGGTTTGACAGAAATTATCTGTTTTACATTTATGTTGAAGATCCAACAGATATTTTCATACTTCATCCACAAATTCTCAGAGAAATAACGCAAGCCTGGGATAAAGCCAGAGCTTAAAGCCAATAAACGTCAAAATCTTTTGCAATTGAATTCTTATATACACAAACAGTTTAAAGAGCAAAATATAAGGGAACTGTAATATGTTAAAGGAAGCACAGGATGCCGTAAAGAAAATTTCCTATGAAGCACACAAACAAGAGGTTTTCACATCCAGCTTTTTCATAACCCTTTTCGCAGAACAAGTAGGTCAAGTTGCGGAGAAGTATATGACGGGCGGAAGGCTTGGCAAAGAAATTGAAGTAGACATAACAGACGTAATTGTGGTAAGCCTAGCGTATCTGAATTGGCTTGAAAAAGATGCATCCGAAGCCTTCAAAAAATCATTAGAAAAACATGCAAAAGCTATACAAAGCTTTGCCGAAAGAAAGAAAAAGTAGCAACATGAATTAAGTGAACTCAGGCGGTAAAATGCGTCAAGAAAAAGGTTTAAGTAGCCGTAGAAATGCCTATTTTGGTATTCTTCTTCTCGGAATTGTAAGTTTGATGGGCGACGTAGTTTACGAAGGCTCTAGAGGTATAGTGCCCAGTTATCTCGAGTTTTTAGGGGCAACTGCGTTGATTGTAGGTTTAGTTGGTGGATTGGGTGATTTTTTAGGTTATGCCATAAGGCTTGTCAGCGGGTTTTTAGCAGACACAACCCGCGCCTACTGGGTCTTCATATTCTTGGGCTATGGTTTGATTATTTCAATTCCGCTTTTGGGAATCCCGTTAGGCTTAGAGATAGCTATAATTCTCCTTTTGCTGGAAAGATTTGGAAAAGCGTTTAGGTCTCCTTCAAGAGACACCGTTTTATCAATCATAAGTAAAGATGTAGGAGCAGGAAAAGCCTTCGGTCTTCATGAACTCTTAGACCAGATAGGAGCAATTATGGGACCGTTTATAGTGGCTTTTCTAATGCTTTATACAAACAACAATTACAGTTTCACTTTCATTTTTCTTTTTATACCTTTTCTGGCGCTTCTAGTTGCTTTAGTGTATACTTACAAAAGGTTAGGCTCAAGAATGATTATTGTCGAACCGCAAAAGACTGAAGGTGGACCTAAGAAGCTGACAAAACCATTTTATGTTTACACTTTTGCTGTTTTGCTAAATACTGTGGGACTTATACCATTTACACTTATACTTTATAGGGCTTCGGAGATTCTTGAGCCAACGCAACAATGGATAGTACCCTTAATCTACTTGCTTATTCAAGGTGTAGATGCACCTATGGCGTTGATTTCCGGCTATGCCTACGATAAGTATGGAATAAGAGTGCTAATCATGCCCTTTCTAGTTTCACTTTTTCCACCATTGCTAACAATAGCTGCTACTGAACTGTCAATGATTATCGCATCTGCAATAGTCTTTGGTTTGGTGCTTGGGATGCAAGAATCAATATACCGCGCAGCGGTTTCGAAGCTTACGTCAATTTCTTCGAGAGGCACAGCCTACGGCATATTCAACACTGCCTATGGTGTCGGCTTTCTCATCAGCGGACCATTGTATGGTTTACTAATGATGCTAAAGCCACCCTTCATCGCAATAATATTTTATGTTTGTATAATGCAGATTATAGCAACAGCCTCATTACTTAGCATTCGCACAAAATTAACAGAACATAATTAAAAAATATTTACACAAAATGGTAGCCCGGGATACGTGACTTATCTTGTTTAAATTTCTCAAATCAGACTAACCATGATGATAGCCCTGAGCTGATAAATTGGTTGGATTATGGGGTTCGATTCCTGCGAAACTCATAAGAGCTTAGGAGGTCAAGTTCTTGAACATGGAGAAACCTAGTATCAGAGTGGCAATGAAAAAAGATGCTGGAGCCATTGACGATCTGATTTCTGAATGGTCGAAAAGGGAGTGGCCACATTGGCAGGTTGAAAGACGCGAAATAATTGTTCAAGCATTAGAAGATAAAAATCACCTGATTCTAGTAGCCTCGACTGCTGAAAAAATCGCAGGAGTCCTACATCTAATTTTCCACTCGGATGTGGTGACCGGAGCGCTGAACCGCCACCTGAATTTTCTGTTAGTAAAGGAAGAGTATCGTAGAAAAGGAATTGGCCACAACCTACTGAAAGAAGCAATAAGGCAAGCCAGACAAAAAGGCGCAAACGAAATGCATGTAGACACAATATTTGAAGATGCAGCCACATTTTATCGAAAGTATGGTTTTAAGGACGATGGCGTATGGCTTGAATTATCGCTTCGAGAGCATGAACAACGGTAGTACAGCTGTGATAAGAGGAAAAGGTTACACAGAAAATGTATCAATCGGAATTTGAGTGCGAACCTCACCCCAGCATTTCAAATAAGCCACGATTAGTTATTAGCCGACAAGATTCCTAGAATTTAAACCTCGACCTATCTACGGTGTAATGGTAGCTCGTTGGGTTCTTAAGATTTTACAAGTTTCATTGGTTCTCCGCAGCAGACCAATGTTCCTTTCCCTGACTCAAGAACTTTAACTTTGTTGCCGCAGATCTCACAGAGATAAACTTCTCCAACCTTAGTCACTTTCTCACCTCTCTTTTTTCTTTTATGAGATTGAAATTATATCTTTACGGCTTTATCTTTTCACTTCTGCGGTTTGCTTTGGAAACAACCTATTAGGCAAAGATAAAAAATAGATTCGAGTTTGTGTCGGTATCTGAGTGTTTGAAGGATGATCGATTACTTTTTCCTTCCAATGAGCAGTTTCAGCTCTGCTATGTGTTCTTGCTCATCTGTTATGATGTGTCTTATGTTATGTTCAAGCTGGAAGTATTCATACTTCAGTTCATCCTTCATTTCGTGTATTTTCTTCATAATCCCCATATAAACATCAACTGCATGCTTTTCATCCCTAAGGTTTACTTCCAAAATCTTATTCATTGTGCTGGCTGGGTGCGTTTCTGCCATATCCATGGAAGGCACTCCATCTAAATAGCTTCCAATCATTTCCCTGAACATCTCTTCATGTTTCTTTTCATCTTCAGCGATTTCCTTCAACCTTGCAATTATCGGCTCCGCGTTCAGTCCATCCACTTGCTCTGCATGAGCTAGATACTGTATCCTAGCGGCATGTTCCAATTCCAAAGCTTTGTTCAACATACTCAAAAGCTCTTTCTTTGTCGTTCTAATCACCTCCTTGTACCAAGCAAAGGTGAAATCCATTTCTTATTTCTTAAATAAAGATTTTTTCTTAGGCGACACTATTTTTCCAGCTTACCGTGAAGGAAAGCTTCTATGACTTCTCTAATTCCTGAATCTCTTGGGAGCTTGTAAATCTAACAAAGCCGTCTTTAAGCACATGAAATGGTCCTTCTCTCCAGTTCTCCAGCCAAAAGTGTGTTAACCTTTTCTGTTATCAGGAACTTTGCTGTGGTTATTTCAAAATCTTAAGAAAACCTTATGGTAGCCCGGGAGAGATTCGAACTCTCGTCAACGGGTCCAAAGCCCGCTATGCTTGTCCACTACACCACCGGGCTTCAAGCACAATCTATAATTTAAGCTAACCTAATAAGAAATTTTTAATTAAAACCTTCCTCTCCTTCCTTATTCTAAACATAACCTCACGAGCATTATCAATGGCATTAGACGCATTAGGTTTGGTTACATCATTTAAGCCTAGAAACTTAACAATACAACTATAGTTTTTCGGATTTTTCTCTTCCAAGCTTTCCAGAGAACGCATTAACGTTGTGTAGTCAATTTTTGTCTTATCTATTGAAGATTTTAGCCAAACATAATTTTCCAGAATATCAAGAAATACGCTGTTAAGATAATGCATGGCTTCAGCCACTTTTTCAGACTCGACCATAAAATTAGTGCGTATCACTATGCCTTGTAGAAAAGCTGGGCTTAAACAATAATTTAGCTTGGTTTTGACTTTGAAATGTGAAGATTCAAGCGCTTGTGCGTTATGAGTGATTGTGGCTTTCATTTCATCCCAGATCAACCTAAAAAGCCTCAGTTTTTCCTTAACACTTACACCGTCAACTTTATTCAGCCTTGCAACTTCAAGGTATTTATCATATAAATTTCTCATTGTAAGCTTAGTTGCTGAAACTTCAAGTTTCTCCAAAAATCTGCTGTTTGAAAGCGGCTCCAAAGCCACTTCAACCAAAACCTTCAAGATACTTTTCAGAGCTACGGAAGCAAAAAGATATGCACTTTGAAAGTCTTCTCTTGAGAAGGCTGAGGTGGCACGGCTTAGATAGATGTCTGAATCTATGATGTGGGTTTCAGTTCTAATGTCAACCCTTTCAGGTGAAGTGTAGGATTTAGCCATCAAAAGCTTCGTGTTATGCATGGACCAGTCTCTGTCATAAAGAATCTGCATCTCATACAGTTTCTGATCTATTTCTGGAGGAATCGGCCCGCTTATCCATCGTTTTGGAATGTGATCCAAATCAATAAGCAAACCATTAACTTCTATTCTTTCTACATACTCATAATTGAAATCCTCCTTGTCAAGAATCATAAGATCAACATCACTTGACGCTGTGGCATCACCTCGACTCCAGCTTCCAAACAACCCTATACCGTAAACGCTCTCCTTAATTCTCATTTCAGCAACCAATTTTTCTAGCGTTCTCCGAATTTTTTCTGGAAGCCCTTTCAAGTAAATCACTTCTATTGAAATCTATATTAGGTATAAGTATTCAAAATTTGTGAAATAAGTATTCCAGAAAAAACCGTAAACTTTATATATTAAAACATTTCATCAGAATAGCTACACGGGCCGGATGCAATCTTTTCTTTCCGATTTAATGATGAGGAATATGGAAAGTAACGGTTCTTTACATGTATTAGGTGGGAAGAAATGAGTAGAAAAGAAGGCAGTGGCGCTCGTCAACGTCTAATCGATAAATGTCCAGAATGTGGCAGTGCAAACCTTGTTCATGATTATGATACTGGTGAAACTGTTTGCGGCGACTGTGGACTAGTTCTTTATGAGCAGATGATGGATAAAGGACCAGAATGGAGAGCTTTTACGCAAGAAGAGAAAGCGTCAAGAAGCCGCGTTGGAGTGCCAACATCCTATTCTGTTCATGACAAAGGCTTGTCAACAGCCATAAGCCAAGTAGACCGTGATGCCTTCGGAAGAAAGCTTCCGCTGTCCACACGTTTACAGATGTGGCGTTTAAGGAAATGGCAGATACGCTCCCGAGTGCATTCTTCTATTGACAGAAATTTGGCTCAAGCAATGGCTGAGCTAGACCGCCTTTCAGACAAGGTTTACATTCCGCCGCCAATCAAAGAAAAAGCTGCAGTTATTTATCGCAAAGCCTTGGATAAAGGACTTGTCAGAGGAAGGTCTATTGCTGCTATAGCGGCTGCAGCGCTTTATGCAGCTTGCCGTGGAAGTGGAACGCCGAGAACTCTTCGAGAGATTGCAGAGGCAAGCCTTGTTGATAAGAAGGATGTTGCTCGCTGCTATAGGCTTTTGCTGCGTGAGCTTGCTGTGCAGATGCCTATTGCTGACCCGTTAACGTATATTTCAAAGATTGCTGAGAGAACTGGAATATCGGGCAAGACTCAGGGACTTGCCATTCAAATTCTTAGAGAAGCCAGAAAAAAACGGGCTGCTGCAGGAAAGGATCCTATGGGTTTGGCTGCGGCTGCTTTGTATATTGCTTGTTTGCAGAATGATGAGAAGAAGACTCAGAAGGACATTGCTGAGGCTGCTGGGGTTACTGAAGTTACTGTGAGAAATCGCTACAAGACTTTGAAGAAACAGTTAAATCTGGAACTACCAGATTAAGTTTCATTTTCTTTTGAATTTTTTTCTTTTTCAATTTCCATAACTATTGAGCCAACATACCCACATTTTTCACAAACATACTTCTTAGGAGTAAGCCAATAATCTAGACTGCTGGATAAGCGAATTTTTGGGCTTCCGCATCTTGGACAATAGATTTTTGATGGTTTACGATGCTTTAGCATTTTAAATACGTCGCGCACATTCTGTAGTAGCTTCATTTGGAATCACACGTCTTTTCGAATCTACTATTGAAGCTCAATGTTCTCTTCTGGATAACCAAGCTTTATCAAAAAGTCGCGAACTTTCTCTCGATGGTCTCCTTGAAGTATTATTTGACCGTTTTTAGCTGTTCCTCCACAAGCGCAGAGACCTTTCAGTTTTTGTGCTGTGCTTGCCAAGTTCGAGTTTTTCTCGTTTATGCCATCCACTATAGTTGTTGGTTTGCCAAATTTTCTTGTTTCAAGCCGTATGCGAATCCTTTGCTGCTCCTTCTCGATTTCACTGCAAACGCACAAATCTTTAGGAAGCCCACACGTTGGACAAATTTCAGCCATGCTGCTCAGCCTTAAAATTGCAATGGCACTATATAAGACTTTCAAACAAATCATCCATAATTCAAATACATACCACTGTTTTTCATCCCTCAGCTTTTGAAAAGGCTTTAATGGAAAAGAATTACTCAATAAACTCTATGAAAGTAATAAGCATAGGCTGCGGAAACATTGGATCCATAGCAGCTGAAGACCTTGCCAGAAGCATGAAATTTATACGTGTTGTCGTCGCCGACAAGGAAAAGACAAAAGCCAAAAATGTTGCCAAAAAAATTGACAAAGACAACGTTTCATGGATTCAACTAGACGCAACAAACCACAACAAATTAGTTGAGACATTGAAGAATTTTGATTTAGCCATGGGCTTCTTACCTGGAAAACTTGGCTACAGCCTAGCTGAAGCATGTATCGAAGCCAGAACAAGCCTAGTTGACGTTTCTTACATGCCTGAAAACCCCCTAAAATTAAATAAAAGAGCAATTAAAGCTAATGTGACTATTATTCCTGACTGTGGACTAGCTCCAGGCATAAGCAATATTCTTGTTGGCAATGCCGTCAAAAAGCTTGAGAAAGTTCAAGTTGTTCACATAATGGTGGGTGGTCTTCCAGAAAAACCCATTCCCCCTTTAGGCTATATTATTACGTGGTCCCCAGAAAATCTCATCGACGAGTATGCACGAAAAGCGAAAATAGTTAAGAATGGCAAGGAAATTGAAGTCGAAGCCTTAAGCGAGTTAGAAGAGGTCGAGTTTCCAAACTTTGGAAGGCTTGAAGCCTTTTACACTGATGGACTTAGAACATTGCCAGACACAATAGAAAATGTTAAAGAAATGTGGGAGAAAACACTTAGATATTCTGGGCATGCGGAGAAGATAAAACTGCTCAAGAGTCTTGGATTTTTCGAAGAGAAAAAGATTAGTGTCAACGGTGTTAGCATTTCGCCGAGAAAACTCACTGTTAGGCTTTTTGAACAGAAGCTTTTAAAGCCAAAAATTAAGGATGTTGTTGCTTTGAAAGTTGAGGTTTGCGGCGTTAAAAAAGGAAGACAAGCATGCTACAATTACCATTTATTGGAATATTATGATGAGAAAAAGGGAATTACAGCCATGGCAAGAACAACAGCTTACCCTGCATCTATTATGGCACAGTTAATGCTGAAAGGAATAATAAAGGAGAAGGGGGTTGTCCCACCAGAAAAGATAGGCATGGATAATGCCATTTTTGAACTATTTCTAGGTGGGTTGAAAAAGCATAGGATAAGAATTGCTGAGGAAGAGACCACATGTTAGGTTATGTTACTACTCTGAACCTATGCTGTTCATCTGTAAGGCTATCTCTGAGTTGTTTTAGGCTCTCTGTTTTCTCTTTATTGTTTAAAACATTTTAGCGCTATGCTATTTATTTCGATTTTTCCATCTTTTAAAAGTATCAGAATGCACATGGCAGATGGCTAACAGTATTGTTGTTTAGAAAGGGATATAATTCTCTATAAGCAACTATAATCCATGAGCTTTTCCTGGGACTTCGTGAACGAAGAAAACATGAGCATATTTACAGACTTGTACGAATTAACCATGTGCGCAAGCTACTTCGACAATAAAAAATTTGAACCTGCAACCTTTGACCTATTCATAAGAAGGTTGCCTCCTAGCAGGTCCTATTTTCTTTTTGCAGGCTTAGAACAAGTATTGCTTTTCCTCAAAAAAATAAGGTTCAACGAAGAGCAAATTGCTTTCTTGAAAAAGAAAGGATTTAAAGATGACTTTCTTGAGTATTTAAAAAGCTTCAAATTCACTGGTGAAGTCTGGGCTGTTCCAGAAGGCACCATAGTTTTTCCTAACGAACCTTTGATTAGAGTAACCGCGCCGATAATAGAGGCTCAACTGATAGAAACTTTTATACTTAATACTGTTAATTTGCAGACGACAATAGCCACAAAAGCTTCGAGAGTAGTTAGCGTGGCAAGAGGCAAGCCAATAATCGAGTTCGGTTTGAGAAGAGAGCATGGAACTGACGCGGGAATGAAAGTGGCAAGATGCAGCTACATAGCGGGTTGCAGTGGCACTTCTAATGTTCTTGCAGGAATGAAATATGGCATTCCAATTTTCGGAACGATGGCGCATTCCTTCGTCATGGCATTCGAAAGAGAAATTGACTCTTTTAGAGCTTTTATCAAGACTTTTCCCGACAGACCGACACTTCTGATAGACACATTCGACAATATCAAAGGTGCGGAAAAAGCAGCCGTAGTTGCAAGAGAGCTTGAAAGGAATGGTTTCAAATTAGGTGGAGTGAGGTTGGACAGCGGAGACTTGGTGAAAATAAGCAAAGAAGTTAGAGAATTGCTGGATGAGAAAGGCTTAGAATACGTCAAAATCTTCGCAAGCGGAGATTTAGATGAATATAGAATAGAGGAGTTGCTAAAAAAAGGTGCGAAAATTGATGCATTTGGTGTTGGAACTAGAATGGGAACTTCGGAGGATAGACCTTACGTAGACATTATCTACAAATTAAGTGAAAAAATGAACGAAAAAAACGAATTTTCGCCAATAATGAAATTAAGCAAAGGCAAAATCACACTTCCTGGGCGTAAGCAAGTTTTTAGATTCAAGGATAAAAAAGGCGAGTTCAAAAAAGACATTATCGCTTTAGAAGACGAAAGAATGAAGGGAGAGCCCTTGCTTATCAAAGTGATGGAATATGGTAAAATAGTCTATGAACTTCCATCGCTTGAAGAGATAAGAAAAAGAGCTTTAGATAATCTTTCAAGACTTCCTGAGAAATACAAGAAATTGAAGGATGCGCCACACTATCCAGTGGAATTAAGTGTTGGATTAAAAAAGTTGATGAAAGAGTTAACAGAAAAGGTAAAGCGAACTGAAATATTAAATTCTATATAGAGCTATCCGCTGGAGACTTTCATTAGAATATTTATGAAACCGACTTCCATTATGGCTGCGATAAAGAAAATTCCGTAAATGTAAGCTAAATCTTTCATGGAAATTGCTCTGCTCAATGTTTTCTTGAGAGTCAAGTATATTCCATACCCTTCAACTATTCCAATTGGCGTGCTTATGAGCAGAATCAAAGGCAAAGATTCAATGTTTACTCCTCCAAGCAAACTGCCACCACGCAGAATGCTAATGAAAACAATCATCAATGTGAAAGCCAGAGAAAAAGTTTTCGGATGCTCTAGGACAATGTTTGCATGTTTTTCTCTTTTGAAGAAATTTGAGAGAACTAAATTAACATAAAATGTCATGCCTAATAAAATAAGAGAGATTACGAGAACATTATGCACGAAAAACATGACAATAGCCAAAAGTTGATTTTGAAGGACATCTCTTAGAATTTGGAAGAAGAAAATATTCTCAAAGTAAGAAATCAGTAAAAAGGTTAGAAAGGCTAAACCTAACAAAATTGTGCGTTTTCGTTCATCTGACAACATTGAAACCTCTAGGGAATTAAAATTCCAAACAAAATTCCTAATATCACAGCCAAAATGCCGAAAATTAAGGCTAGAATAATAGCAACAACTATTAAAATGATTATTGCCAAGATGCCAACTGCAATTGCCCCAAGCCATCCTGTTTCATAAAGACTCTTGATTAGCAATAGCCAAACAAAGATGCTGAGCACTAAAGCGATTAAGCCGTAGGGAATAAACAGAATGAAAACAGTTGATAAAATGGTTCCTATAAAAGAGATTTTAATGGCATCGAGAAAACGAGCTCTTCTCCCACCGACAACAATTAACCCAGCAAGATAAAGCACAACCGATAAAACTAATAAATTGACAAAGAAAAGCACTAAGGGAAAGATTAGGCGAAGTCCTTCTGGAATACGCCCCCACGGTCCATTGTCAACGAGCATGCTTAGGCTTCCAAACCATATAAGTTGCAGTAGATAAGTTAGTATCATTCAAATCACTTTAGGATTAGTCTATTCAGCGCAGATGTATAATAAAAGTTTTGTGAAATATCCCATGATTTTTCCTGTTTTATTTTAAAAACACTGTTCCGCCATCAATGCAGCGTTTTCTCCAGTATAAGCAATACATACGGCTCTTTTGGGTTTTTCTTTTCTTTAATTTATGCTCATATGGAATATGTATTTTGTGAAAGCGAAAATGGCAAACACTTAAAAGTCTTGGTGAAAGGGATATTTTCTAATTAATCAGAAAAGGTGTAATATTAATGGGAAATCGCCCAGCAATAATTGCTGTTGGAAGAACAAAATTTGGAGAACATTACGAAAAAGAGCCAGAAAAACTAATTGAAGAAGCTTGGCTGAAGGCTTCTGTGGAAGCCGACATGGAACGCAGAGACCTAGAAGCCTGCTACCTTTCAGACTATTTTCTCCCAATCACAAACAAGCTGGGATTGGAAGAGGGATTTCTTTCAGAGCTTACTGGACTTCATGTTCCGATGGAAGTGACCCGCTCATTTAGCTCAGCGCTGTCAAATGCTTGCAATGCCATACAAGCTGGAAAATACGATGTAACTCTAGTCGGCGGAATAGAAAAAATGACAGACAGATGGGACAAAATTCGTGATGATTTGATGCTTTTGGAAGACCCATGGAGCTATTATGCAGGATGCACACCAGAAGCAAATCATGAATTGATGCTTCGCGCCTACATCAAAAAGTATGGAGTAAATGGCGAAAATCTTCAAAAATTAAACGTTGCATTGGCTCAGGTTTCGGTTAAAAACCATTTGCATGCAACAAAAAATGAGTATGCACAGTATCAGAGGAAAATAACGGTTGAACAAGTCTTGAATGCAAGAAAAGAAGCTCGAAAAATTTTGGGACTTTATGATTACGCGCCAATTTCTGATGGTGCAGCAACCCTTATCCTTGCCAGCGAAGAAGTCGCCAAGAAATTTACAGACAAGCCTATATACATTCTTGGCTATTCTTCAGCAACAGATTATTTAACATTCCCAGCTAGAGAGGATTTAACACATTTTCTAGTAGGCGAAATTGCAATGAAAAATGCTCTGAAAATTGCAGAAATAAATCTGTGGAATATACAAGTCGTCGAGCTTTATGATCAATCAACAGTAATGGAAATGATTTCCTTGGAGGATTTAGGATTCTGCGAGCATGGAAAGGCATGGGAAAGCATATACAAAAGTTGCCAAGATTATAAGGGCTATTATGAAATAAACGGAAGAAAACTATTTGTGAACCCAAATGGTGGGTTAAAGGCTGATGGAAATCCCTTGGGCGCTACTGGCGGTGCCCAAATTTTTGAAGTTTTTAAGCAGTTAAGAGGGGAGGCTGGAGAAAGACAAGTTAAAAGCGATGAAAAATTAAAGTATGGATGTGTACTTGAGCTGGAAGGTTTTGGAACCAAGGGGTATGTTTACATTTTAGGGAGGGAATAGAAAGTGAGCAGTGAACCAATCGAGAGGAGAGTTTCCTATCTTGGCGATAGGCTACTGGGAAGACGTTGCAGCCTCTGCGGAAAAGAATACTTCGAAGTGAGAGACTACTGTGGAATTTGTGGAAGAAAAAGCTTCGGAAAAATGGCGGATATAGACTTATTCTACGAGAAAGGCAAACTCGAATTATGCACCCTAATCAACGAACCCACAAACAAATTTACAAAGCTTGGAAGCTACATTTATGGCATAATCTCATTCCATAACGGCAAAATACGTGTTCCAGGAAGATTAACCGACCGCCTAACAAAAAAAGACGAAGGAATTGACTTTTCGACTTTTGAGGGAAGAGATGTTGTTCCAAGGTTTAGAAGACGTTATTCTGTGGACAGATGCGATGTTATTCCAACAATTTCTTTGACTTTCACATTCGCTGATGAATATTATCCACATCAAGAATACAATATTGCCAAGACAAAAAAGGATTATGATGCGCCAGGAATAGTTGGATATGGAGTTTACACTTCCAGATTTAGGATAAGAGAAGAAAACATTGAACGTTCAGTTCCATTTATTGATGAAGATGCCATAACTGCTGCAGTGGAAGCAGGAAAAATGGCTTTAATACACTCTGGAATTGACAGCTCACTTGTTGGCAAAATATACGTGGGTTCTGAATCAAATCCCTACGCTGTTAAGCCCATAGCTTCGAAAGTTGCGCAAGTCCTAAAGCTTGGCGAGAAAGACGAAGACATACAGGGAGTCGATGCTGTAGACACAGAATTTGCATGCAAAGCCGCCACAAGCATGTTCAAAGATGCAGCATCGCTTGTTAGTTACCCAAAAGCCAACATTCAATATGCCATGGCTATAGGCACAGACAATTCTCAAGCAGCCCCAAGAGATTGCCCAGGTGGAGAATTAGATTTGTTCGTTGGATATGGCGGATGTGCCTATATCTTCGGAAAACATGATGTGATAGCAGAAATTGAAGGATGGTACTCGTGCACTTCAGATACTCCTGACTTTTGGCGAAGAGACGGTGAGCCATATCCAATGCATGGTGGAAGATTCACTGGAGACCCTGCATACTTCAAGCACATTAGAAAAGCCGCTAGAAAACTAATGGAACGGCTTAACTTGCAAATCAGCGACATAAATTATTTTGTGGCTCACCAACCAAATGTTCAGTTTCCAGTTAAAATTGCAAAGGAATTTGGATTCAAAGAAGAACAGTATTTGCCTTCGCTTCAAGTAGCTAAATTCGGCAACACATACTCAGGTTCTTCACCAGTGGGTTTAGCTGCTGTGTTAGATATAGCCAAGCCAGATGAACGCATCCTAATAGTTAGTTATGGTTCAGGGGCTGGAAGCGACGCTTACTCGCTTTTGACGACAAGCCAAATATTAGACAAGCGGAGATACCAAAAATTAACAGTTAAGTATCAAGCGGAGAATCCTTTCTTGGAATATGTGGACTACACTACTTATAGGCGGTTAAAGCTTGGAATGTAATAAACATTAATAAACCAGAAACAAGCATTTACCAACGGAGTTTAAACCATTGTTTGCTTACGGAATATTCAAAGTCATATATGCACCATTTAAAACGTTTAAAGAAATAATTCATAACCCAAAATACATAGGTCCTGTTCTCATAATGATTCTATTTATAGCAACCAACACTGGATTTGCCTACATTCTAGCATCAAAAATGTACAATGAACAAACCTTACCTATTGGCGCAACGCAGAAGGATGAATGGACGGAAAGCAGCATTTGGTGGGTGTCTAATACTGTACCCAGTGAGAGCAACGATAGCTTAAGTGGAGGCTTCTATGGAGATAAAAGTATAGAGTTCTCAATTGATAATGATAAGCAAATCTGGATGCAGCTAAATTTTAATGAGTCAATTGTATGTTCAGGTGCGCGTGGCTTCAAGAATGTATCCTTTAGGATAAAAATTATTTATCCGAACACTACCGAACTTTTAAATGCTACTCTTTATCTCTTTTCAAACGAAACTGATTATTTTCAACATGATTTAGCGACAGCTTCTCTTCCATCCAGTGACGTTGTATGGAACAACTTGAACATTTCATTAGGGCATGAAAACGATAGCGAATGGATAAGAAATGGTGATGCTGAATGGAGCAACATTACAAGCTTAAAGTTTGAATTTATGTGGTCTGAAAATGCAAATCTTACAGTGCGTGTTGACGGATTATTTTTCAGAGGCGTTTTCAAATCTATAATAGACACCGTTGGTGCCTCCAACTATCTATTAGGTGTTTCTTTATCAGCCTTCATGCAGTTTACTATCACATGGGTATTTCTCGGCGGATTAATCTTTTTAATATCTAAAGCGCTGGGAGCAAAACTTGTTTGGAAAGCTGCACTCATTGTTATTGGATTTGCACTCATAACCATGTTTATACAAGCAACGATAAATACCGTGACAGCTGTAACATTACCAACACTTTATCGCCCACTTGAGTTTTTTGGGGGTGCAGGAGAAGAAGGCGAGATTGCCCGCAATATAATATTCGAGAAGATAATGCTTACTTCTCAAGTTAACGAGATTGTTCAGATAGCATTGCTAGTCTGGACAGTAGTATTATGTGTCATCGCTGTTCGTTCATTAACCGAATTTTCATGGGACAAAAGTATTCTTATCGCTGTTGTAGCCTATTTTGTCAGCATGATAGCTGCAAGTTTCATAATATCATATTAAGCGTCAAAAAGGAAAATAGATATGTAATAGGCTGATTTTTGTAGCTAGGATGTGTCCAAATGACCACCATTCTAGAAGTTCAAGAAGTCAAAAAAAGCTATCACATGGGCAAAGTTCTTGTTCCAGCATTGCTTGGTGTGAGTTTTGACATTGAAGAAAGCGAATTCCTAACCATTTTCGGGCCATCAGGCAGTGGAAAATCAACTTTACTGCATCTTATGGGAGGCTTAGACCGTCCAGACGAAGGAAAAATCTCAATTGACGGCTGTGACATTCTAAAACTAAGCGATGACAAGCTCGCGCAGCTTCGTTTAACTAAAATTGGCTTTGTTTTCCAATTCTTTAATCTATTACCAAGATTGACGGCTCTAATGAATGTAGAGTTACCGCTAACAATTGCTGGCTTGTCTGAAAAAGAAGTATCAAAAAGGGCTAAAGAAATGCTAAAGCTGGTAGGTCTTGAAGCCCGCATGAATCATAAACCTTCAGAATTAAGCGGCGGCGAACAGCAGCGCGTAGCCATAGCAAGAGCCTTAATAAACAATCCAAAAATTGTTTTAGCTGATGAACCCACTGGAAACTTGGACACAAAAACTGGATGGGAAATAGTTCAATTAATGAAGAAACTTAATGAAGAGAAGGGACAAACATTCATTATTGTTACACACGACCCACACATTGCAGAAAATGCAGACCGCGCCATACATCTTAAAGATGGTTTAATTGAGGGAATAAAAAAAGCGCCAAAGAGGAATAAACAATGAAGCTCACAAAAATCGTTGCTATGGCGCTGGAAAATTTGAAGCAGAGAAAACTAAGAACTTCCCTAACAACACTAGGTGTAGTTATTGGAATAACCACGATAATTGCACTTGCATCGTTAGGCGAAGGTTTTAGGCTTGATGTTAAACAAAGAATGGAGCAAGGATTTGAACTTGATGTTTTGATAATTTTTCCTGGAAGTTTCATGGCAGGTTTAGGACCAGGGTTTGACTCAACGGATGTTGACATTATTCGAAACGTTGATAATGTCGCTCTTGTAACGCCTCTTGTGACGATGCCGACTGCTGAGCTTTACAATGTAAACGATACGAAGCTTGGTGCTTTTACTGTTGGTGGGATAAACTTTACTGAGATGCAAGAAATGCTTCCACAAAGGTTTAAGCTAATGCGCGGACATTTCCCAACTGCCGAGGAAAATAACTCTATTGTTCTTGGATATAAGGCGAGTGTTCTTAACGACATAGTAGTGGCTGAAGTAGGAGATAATTTAACATTAATACTAAAAAATAGGTATGGTGTAATTAGTTATAATGGAACTTTTGAAGTTGCTGGAATATTGGAGAAAGGTGGAACTTCTGGAATAACCAATTTTGACTATTGGGCTTTCATTCCTGCTGAAACTGCTCTTAAAATGCCTAGTGTTGAAGGATACCAAATTATTCTTGCAAAGGTTTCTAACCCTCAGTATTCAGAGCAAGTTGCAAAGGAGATTGAGAGCAAATTTAGCGAATATTCCATCACAGTTTTTGTTCCCTCATCATTAATGCGTCAAGTAGATAACATTTTAAACATTATCCAACTATTTCTTATGGCTGTAGCTTCCATTTCCCTTCTTGTCGCTGGAGTAGGAATAATGAACATTATGACAGTCGCTGTTATGGAGCGAACACGTGAGATTGGGATAATGAAGGCTATTGGAGCAAAAAGTCGAACAATCTTAGCCATGTTCCTTGCAGAAGCTGCACTAGTAGGTGTAATCGGCGGCTTAATAGGCGTACTCACAGGTTACGGGCTTTCATTTGCATTGGCAAATATTCTTTCCACCTTTATACAATCATCGCAGCAAACCGCAAGAGTTATCCAAACTTCTCAGACAGAAAAAATGATGATAAATCCAATATTCTCGTCTGAATGGACGATAATAGCCTTCATCTTCGCGATAATAGTCTGCATAATCTTCGGCTTATATCCAGCCAGAAAAGCTGCAAAACTTGACCCAGTTGAAGCCTTAAGGTATGAGTGAAATACCTAGCAAGGTTTATATATTATAGAATAACTTTTTTGCATGTAACTAGCTTTGACCAAGAAGCTCAAGTGTCAAAAACGTGACATTATGAGTTTGTTTGGTAAGAAAAGGGCTGGTTCCGCGATAAGGACGAAAACTAAGTATGCCAAGAAGGCTACCAGAAAAAACAAGAAATGCGCCAAGAAAGCCAAGAAAATACGGGAGTCAAAGTAGATTCCGCTCAAGTAGACCACTTTTCCATGCAGCACCAGTAAAAGAAAATCAAGAGTTAGAAGTTGTCATCGCAGACATTGGAAGCAAAGGCGACGGAATAGCTAAGCTACAAAGTTATATGATTTTTGTTCCTAGATGTAAAATAGGTGAACGTGTTAAAGTCAGAATTATCTCCGTGAGAGAGAAATTTGCCGTCGCGGAAAAAATAGCATGAGTGGAGCGAAATTGAAAATAAAAGATCTGCGAAATGGAATGAAAAACATCAGTGTTGAAGCCAAAGTTATAGAAAAATCTGAACCACGTGAAGTTCTATCAAGGTTCAAGGATGAAACATACAAAGTAGCAACAGCAATAATCTCTGACGAAACAGGCACAATAAAACTGACACTATGGAATGACCAGATTAATCAAGTAAAAGTCGATGACAAAGTCAAAGTGGAAAATGGATACATCACTAGCTTCAAAGGAGAAATCCAGCTAAACATAGGAAAATACGGAACATTAACAGTCGAGTAAAACGCAGAACAAGCTCCAATGAAAAGAATTTTATCAACACAAACAAGAGGTGAAAAAGAATGGAAAAAAGAAGAAACTTCCAAAGAAGAGGGTTCAGAGGAAGACGAAGCGGATTTCCACCAAAGCCCGTGGAAATTGGAAAAGAGTATGAAGTTGACATTTCAGAGATAAGTCGCCGAGGAGAAGGCATCGCTAGAATACAAGGTCTAGTAACATTTATTCCGAACACGAAACAGGGAGATCATGTTAAAATTAGGATAACAAGGATTAGCAGAAGATTCGCTGAAGCAGAAGTTGTAGGAAAAGGAGAAGTCAAAACAGAGGAAGAATGAATAGGATAGATGAGCCGCAAAAGAAAATCCAAATTTTTAGCATTTTTACAACATCATTAAGCACGGCAATATTTTATTTCTTTTTGAAAAATAGCCAGTTTTTCTTATTCTTGAGACGAACAAGCACATAAACGCCTTTGAGCCTATTGCCGTTAATTTCCACTACAAGCATGTCTTCTTTCAGTTCTATTAGGCGATAGTTTCCTCTATCCCATATTTCAACAGTGCCAGCGCCATATTCGCCCTCGGGAATTATGCCTTCAAAATTTGCATATTCAATTGGATGGTCTTCAACTTGCACTGCCAACCTTCGAACACTTGTAATAGTAGGTGGTTCCTTAGGAATTGCCCAGCTTTTTAGCACACCATCCATTTCTAATCGCAAGTCATAATGCAGATGAGTGGCATCATGTTTCTGAATTACGTAAATGTTTTCTTTACTCATCCCCATTTCACCTTTAGGCTCGGATGTTTTTCTGAAACGTCTTTTCCTCCAATATTCTTTTAGGCTCAATTTTTTGACTCTTCCATTTAAACTTCTAGCAAATTTGCCTTTTTGAAATGGCTGTCGAACTTCTATCCGAGTTCATCACAGTCAAATATTGGCAAAAGTTTAATTTAAATTTCTATAAAAATATGCAAACGAAAAAATGGTGATTAGCTTGAGTAAAACTGTAATGGAATTATGCTTCGAGATTAAGGGACAAACAGCCATCGTAACAGGTGCCTCCAGCGGGTTAGGTGTAACATTCGCTGAAACATTGGCTGAGCGAGGAGTGAATCTTGTAATTGCTGCAAGAAGATATGAAAAACTCGTCAAAGTAGCAGAAGACATATCGAGTAGGTATGACGTCAAAGTTGTTCCTGTAGAGGCAGACGTGAGTCAAGAAGAACAAGTAATCCACATGATGAAGACAACAATAGAAAACTTTGGTTCAATAGAAATTCTTGTCAACAACGCTGGAATCGCAACTCTAAACCCCTCTGTAGAAATGAGCCTTGAAGAGTGGAAAAAAGTGATAGATATCAACTTAACAGGCGTCTTTTTATGCGCAAGAACAGCAGCACTTGAAATGATAAAGAAAAAGTATGGAAAAATAGTGAATATCGCCTCTATCTATGGAGCAGTAGGCGACATATTCCCAACAGCACCATACTATGCATCTAAAGGGGCGGTGATAAACCTGACAAGAGCCCTTGCCATCGAATGGGCACCTTACAAGATAAATGTGAATGCTATCGCGCCTGGTTTTTTCCCAAGTGAAATGACCGAACAAGTTTTTCGAGACCAAAAAACATTGAATTACATACTTTCAAAAACTCCTTTAGGAAGAGCAGGAGAACCATTAGATTTAAAGGCAGCACTAACATATTTGGCTTCCCCAGCATCCAATTATGTTACGGGACAAACCCTTTTTGTCGATGGCGGATGGACAGCAGCATAGTCTTGGCATTATTACCAAATTTTTTTCTATTTTATGAAGTCTTTAATTCTTCGAAAAATTCACTAATGTCAGCAGAAGATAAACCAGTCTCATCACTGATTTTTTGCTTTGAAGGTGGATTGTCAAGGTAAAAGGGTATTCTCTTGGAGATGCGCTCTTGAAAAGTTGGTTCTAACTCATTCTTATAGAAAACGCCTAGAGGAATCCTATCACCCCACTCTTGAGCCTTTTCAATCGCAATCAGCTTCTTGGCAAGTTCTTCAGATAAATCATACACTAGTGGGTCAAAACCAATCTCATCCAACTTGTAAAGTCTAGGTTTGGGTTTTCCTGTTTGCTGGTCAACTCTGTCTTCGCCAGCATACCATTCTTTGGTGTTTATGTCATTGTAGGTTGGACATGGTTGCAATATGTCCACGAAGGCTAAGCCCTTGTGCCTGATTGCTTGCTTTATTATTTCTTTAAGATGCTTCGTATCATAAGCATAAGCTCTTGCAACAAAGGTATAGCCAGCAATAAGAGCCAGAGCTATTGGGTTTACCGCTTCATTGATATTCGGCTTTGGGAGAGACTTTGTTTTCAAGCCTAACTTCAGTGTAGGCGATGCTTGACCTTTTGTCAACCCATAAACTGCATTGTCATGAATTAGATAGGTCATGTCCACATTTCTTCTTCCAGCATTTACAAAATGTCCAGCACCTATGCCTAACCCGTCTCCGTCGCCTCCCATTGCTATCACTTCCAACTCTGGATTTGCAACCTTAATTCCTTGAGCAAAAGGCAAAATTCTCCCGTGAAGTGTATGCACACCATAGGTTTTAACAAAATGTGGAGGCTTGCCAGAACAACCTATCCCAGAAACAATCACTACACGATGCGGCTCAAGGCCAAGTTCTGCCAGCGCCATCTGCAAAGCCGCCAGAATGCCAAAATTTCCACATCCGGGGCACCAATCGACGAAAACATCTGTTTTGAAATCTGACATTTTAAGATCCATATACTAAAACCTGCCTTTTGTGAGCTTGATTATGTAAGATAAGCTTAAGTGAATTGTAAACTTCGGTTGTCGTCATAGGTCGTCCGTTATATTTCAGAATGTGAAAACCTATGTGAATGCCTGTTTTCTCTCTTATTATTCCTCCAAGCTGTCCTGAATAGTTCATTTCAACATCAATTATTCTACGAGCTTTCAGAAGCGTATCTGCAATGTGTTTTTCAGGAAGTGGATGTATCATGCGGATTTGCATAAAGCCTAAGCTGAAACCTTCCACAGATAATTTTCGCATGGCCTCTAGGATTGCACCTTTCGGTGAACCCCAACTAACAATAATGTTTTCCGCGTTTTCATCCCCAAAAAAGTTGACCTTATCTTTTAATGGCACTTCTTTTTCAATAGTTTCAAGTTTCCTCATCCTCTTCTCCATCATCAACGTTCTATTAGTAGGCTCTTCGCTTATATGACCAAATTCATTATGCTCATCTCCAGTATACCAATGTATTCCATTTTTTGTGCCGAGAAAAACGCGGGGTGAAATGCCATTCTCTGTAAAACTGAACCTCTTGTACTCATCAGCTTGAAGTTTGCCTTCATCCAGAACTTCGCCTCGCTGAATCTTGTACTGACCAGCATCAAAAATAGCATAAGTTTGAGAACTATTGCCGAGAGCCTTATCAATCAAATGAATAACTGGTAACTGATATTTTTCAGCATAATTGAAAGCAGTAGCTGCATCATAAAAACATTCACTGATATCTCCTGATGCAAGAACAATGCGTGGGAATTCGCCATGACCAGCGTGAATGACAAACCTTAAATCATCTTGCCCATGCCGCGTAGGCAAACCCGTTGAAGGAGCACCTCGCTGATAATACGTAATTACCACTGGTACTTCATTGTTTCCAGCCCAAGCTAAACCCTCAACCATGAGGGAAAAACCCGGTCCAGATGTTGAAGTTGCTGCTCTGGCTCCAGTTAAAACAGCGCCTGAAGCCATATTCACTGCGGCAATTTCGTCTTCAGTTTGGATGACAATTACTGCACTTTGCCCATTATTCGCTTTAGTCTTAAGGATTTCATGAGCCTCTAAATACTCGCTTTCATCTGCGGCGGGAGTTATAGGATAATAGGTTTGAATTCTGCATCCGCCTAAAATTTTGCCAATTGCCACGGCCTGATTTCCAGAGAGAAAAATCCTCTTCTCAGCAGTCTCAGTTTTCCGAAGTTTATATTCAAAACCGTTTCTAAATGCTTGCTTGGCATAATCATACGCTTTTCTTAAGGCTAAAATGTTCATGTCAACAATCTTGGGTTTTCCCGCAAAAATTGTGCTGATAGCCTTCTCTGCAAGGGTTATGTCATAATCAAGCAAGCCGAAAGAAATTCCTAATGTTAACACATTTATCATTCGAGTAACTTTGCTTAACTGTGCTATGCCTAATTTGTCTGCAACTTGCTTCAGCAAATCCATGTAAGGAACTTGAAAAACATGAATCCCTCTTTTTTCTGCATCGACAAGAATGTCACTTAGGTTGTCTCCTAAACCCTTTTTATCTAGATATTGGCGAAGTTCATTTTTGAACTCATATGGCAAAGTGGCTATGCTAAAAATTTTTGTGTTAACTTGGTCTTCGTCAACTATTATTCCGCCACCTAAAACTACTTCACTTATGTGTCTAACAACAGTTTCAGCGTCGAAGGCTGCAAGCAAATCCACATCATTTACATTGGCTAAAACTTCATGGCTGGAAATTCGCAAATGAAAATAGCTGTGTAGCCCTTTAATGTTAGAGTGGTATTCTCTCCTTCCATAAACATAGAGACCACCATAACCGCAAGCTCTTCCAAAAATATTCGCAGCAGAATCCACTCCGCTTCCTTGCGGTCCGCCTGCCATCCAGTTTAGTTCTTCTTTTACCAATTATTTCACCAACACAATAGTTTTTGAATAGAAGGATTAGCTTTATCCGCCTGTTGCTTTTTCAGCGCCTATGCTGCATTCGCAATCAGCTGATTCGCCACAATATGGGCATACGCACTTGCAATTATCAATAGGGTTGCCGCATCTGTCACAAATGGGCTCTTCTATTTTTTCTGATTTCATTCTTTGATTCCTTCACTATTCTTTTGGTTTATTAGAAAATTAAAATTTGTGCTATAGCATTAGAATTAGAAAAAAGTGTAGTTTATGAAAGGTTGCTTTTTCTACTTTAAATCTTCAAACATTGTTGTAAAAGTGTCGTGATGTTCTTCTTCGTCTTCTAGAATTTCTCGGAAAATGAACGCTGTTGTTGTGTCTCCCTCTTTCTCTGCCATTTCAATTATCTGCTTGTATAAAGCAATAGCGTTCGCTTCATCCTTTATGTTTTGAGCAATCATCTGCTTCAAAGTTTTTCCAACAAAAATCGGGTCAGGTTTCGTTGTTGGTGTTTCCCCAAGATAAAACAATCTTTCAGCAATTTTCTCAGCGTGCTTCATCTCAGTTATAGCTATTTTCTTCAATTCTTCTTGCACTGCGAAGCCTTTAACTCCGCTCCATTGGACGTGTTGCCACATGTACTGTATTGAAACTTGCAGTTCTCTTGCTATTGCCTTATTCAATATTTCCAACAATTTTTTAGACGCCATTTTTTTATTCCTACTATTTTTATCATTGCAATGAGTTTTTAGCGCTCTTGTTATATTAAATTTTCTTCCCATACACTTGATTAACTTCTTCTCATTAAACTTTTTTGATATGACTCTAAACAAAAGTTGTCTTTTTCTTCAGTTCTTCTATTGCTTTTCCATCTTCGTAAACGGCAACGGCTAATAGAAAAACTATGAATAATTGTAAGACACCTATTAGTGTTAGCGTATCTAATGTTAATGTAAACTGTAAAAGAGACAATACGAATAGTATAATGAAGTTGACAATTATTCTTCTGGTTCTCAAATCCAATTTAACCCTATTTTTGTATAGTTTTATTAGCCTTTTTAAAATTTACGAGAAACCTATTGGAACATCATTTCATTCTCTCAACCATAAACTTTGAACGAATGTTTAGATTTTTGTGTTTTCTTCTGAAAATCTGTTAAGTACCTGTATTAAATTTTTTTAAAAGACTAAAGATCAATTGGCAAACATTCCCAAATAATGTGGGAAATAAGTTTATTTCTTAACATCCCATTACTCTTCTCAAAGCAAGTTGATGCACGTGAAAAAAACCTCAGAATTTAATTACCCCAAAAACATCCGCTTCAAATGCAAAAAATGCGCCTTATGCTGCGGCGACACTGAGGATAGGGTCAGACAAATTCTTTTTTTGAAAGTTGAGGCTGAACGCATATCATTGAAAACTCGTAAAAGTGTTAATCTGTTTGCTGAAAAAATTGAAGGATTTGAGCCTTATGTTTTCCGAATGAAGAAGACTGAAAATGGAAAATGCACATTTCTAAGAGATAATCTATGCATCATATACCAGATAAGACCATTAATTTGCAGATTTTATCCCTTCGAGCTGAAAAAAGCAGAAGACAATAAACATATTTTTGCTTACACTGATGAATGTCCAGCCATCGGAAAGGGACCTAAACTCGGAAGAAGTTACTTTGAAAAACTTTTTGAAAAATCAAAGAAAATAATGAAAGAAAAAGGGAATGAACACTTTTAGTGGTGGGGTAGCTGGGATTTGAACCCAGGATCGCCAGCGCCCCAGGCTGGTATCCTTGACCAAACTAGACGACTACCCCATGCTTTGAATAGACGTGTAGGTTTAAGCGTCTTATTTTCTTTTGCATATTCTCAATATCTGTTTAATGCAGGAAACAAGCAATATAATAGCCTCATCAAGGTTTTCTGCAAACAATATCTAATAGACGCTGAATAGGAGCGCTTGCTTTACTGTTGCAAGAAAACTATCAGAGAAAGGCGGTGAGCCACTGGGGTTCGACATCTAGAATCCGCCGAATCCCTCAAATCCTACACTCGTACCCGCACCCCCCTGAGCGCTGAACGTCCAGACTTAGGTTGCTCTCTCCCGAGCCTAGCCAGGTTCGCCTGGTAAATGTTGGAGATTGCTTCCCTACGGAAGCATCCCACCAACCGCCAGCCCCAAGGGACGGATAGTCTTTGCTTTGGAAATGAGGTTTTCAGCAGCCTTAGATGCCTCAGCCTCAGCTTTCGGCCCGTCGTATAGAGGGTTTACGGTGCAAGGGACCCCTAGCCCCCCGCCTAAGACCCACCGCCAAAACATTCTGAAGGGTATTCAAAACTATAAAACTTTACCTTAAGCAATTATCCTTTTTAGCTTGTCAATAATAGTTTATTACAGCTCATAATCAGCTCTTCCTTCTAATTCAATTGTGTAAACACCAGAATAACAGCCTTCATCCTATTCTAATCTTAGGGTGCTGTTAAGCCACTCCATATAGGCTGGAGAACCCTTAATTATTGGTAACGCGATAATTTCTGGCACCTCATAGCCATGCAAAGCTTTGACACTCTCTGACAATTTCTCAAATAACTCCAGACGAGACTTCAAAAGGAGAACATACTCTTCAGACTTCTCAAGCTTTCCAGACCACCAGAAAAGCGACGAAACAGGACCAATAATGTTGGCGCATGCAATTAGCTTTTCATCGAGTAAACGACGCGCAATCTTCTCTGCCTCCTCTCTATTTGCGGTTGTTACCATTATAACAATGTAAGCGTATTTCAAACGCTTTAACCTCCTTAACCTTGCCAAATCATATTCATTTATGATTGATTATAGCATTTGTTCTGAAGCAGATTGGATTAGGAAGATTAAGGAAACTTCACAGCAAGAAGTCGAGCTCTAGCCAACTCATTCGCAAATGAAACTCTTCAGCCATTATCTGAAGAGCAAGGAGGTAAGACGGTTGGATTGCAAGACTGCAAAAAAGGCGAGTACAAGGCTCAAGAAATTGCAAGACAAAAAATATCAAATTTGAACATAATGAAGCTAGCAAAATCACTGGCAACAAGAATCTATTGTTTTCTTCTTTAAGACCAAAATGCAACCGAAAATGATTAATATGCCAAAAAGGACGTAGAACGGTCCAACTACACTAATAGGACCATGTGCTGGCCACGGCGCATAAATAAAACTGATTCTTGTTATCACCACTGCTGTTCCGAGGATTATTCCAAGCGCAGAGCTTGCAATTAAATTGTTTTTCACCCGAAAAACACACTTGCTATGTTATAAAGTTCTAAATCCACTGTCTTCCTTTTGCCGATAACATCCTTCAGCGGCACTGAAACTATGTTGTTTCCTTTAATGGCAACCATATAGCCAAACTTGCCCTTGTGAACAAGGTCTATTGCAGCTATTCCAAATCTTGTAGCCAATATCCTATCAAAAGCTGTTGGAGAACCACCACGCTGAATATGTCCTAAAACCACAACACGAGTCTCGATGTTGAGGCACTTTTCAATTTCCTTTCCAAGATAATAGCCGACACCGCCGAAGCGTATGTGCCCAAACTCATCTATGCTCTCGCTGTAAACAATTTCTTTTCCATCTTTTGGCTTGGCACCCTCCGCAACTACAATTATACTAAAGTTTCTGCCTCTTTCCTGCCTTCGTTTAATATATTCGCAGATCTCGTCTATGTCAAATGGTTTTTCAGGAATCAAAATAACATCAGCTCCACCAGCTAATCCCGCTTCTAATGCAATCCAGCCCGTGTATCTTCCCATGACCTCAAGTATCATGACTCTTTGATGCGTTTCTGCTGTTGTGTGAAGTCGGTCAAGAGCCTCCGTGGCAATGGAGACAGCGGTCATAAAACCAAAGGTGTAGTCTGTTTCAGATAGGTCATTGTCAATTGTTTTCGGTACGCCAACGCATTTAAGCCCATGCTCGCTCATCTTTTTGGCAACGCTTAAGGTGTCATCCCCTCCAATAACAACAACTGCGTCTATCCCAGCTTTTTTGGCGTTCTGCAAAATTTTTTCTGAGCCTTTTTCATGTTTGAAAGGGTTTGTTCTTGAAGTGCCTAGGATTGAACCTCCACGTGGAAGAATGCCAGAGGCTGACTTCAAATCTAAAGGTAAATATTCGCCTTCAAGCAGTCCGTACCAGCCGTCTTTGATGCCTATAATATCGTAGCCATAATGTTGAATGCCCTTTCTAACAACAGCCCTTATGACGGCATTAATTCCAGGAGCATCTCCGCCTCCGCTTAAAACTCCAATTTTCATTTTATAATTTCCTCCTAAGTTATGCTTTTCCTGAACTACCAAATAAGCGCATTTTACCCTTTACAACTTCTTTCATGGCATCCTTTGCAGGACCTAGAATTTTTCGTGGGTCAAACTCTTTAGGAGAATTAGCCAATACTTCGCGGACTGTTGCCGTGAAAGCGAGACGCAAATCAGTATCAATGTTTATTTTTGTAATTCCTAGAGAAATAGCCTCTTTAATGTGCTCTTCTGGAATCCCCCTCGCTCCAGCAAGCTCGGCACCGTATTTGCTGGCTTTTTCGATAATCCATTGAGGCACGCTAGAAGCACCATGCAAAACTAGTGGCACGCTTACGTGCTTTTTGATGAGCTTCAACCTTTCAAAGTCAAGTTTTGGTTCAGCCTTAAACTTGTAGGCTCCATGCGAAGTGCCAATCGCCACAGCAAGCGCATCCACTCCAGTTCGTTGAACAAATTCTTTAGCTGTATTTGGGTCAGTTAAGACGGCTTCTTTCTCTTCAACCGTTGACTCTTCTACGCCTGCAAGTCTCCCAAGTTCTGCTTCAACACTTACTCCCTTTTGATGGGCGAAATCTACTACACGTTTCGTTAACACAATATTTTCTTCAAACTTTAGGAATGAACCGTCAATCATAACAGAAGTGAAACCAGCTTCAATGCATTTTGAAACTGTCTCAAAGTTTTCGCCGTGGTCGAGATGAAGAGACATTGGCACAGCTGCTGATTTTGCAGCAGTTTTAGCAATTTTTGAAAGATAAAATAAGCCAGCATATTTAATGGCGCTGGGCGTTACAGCGATTATGGCAGGCGATTTCTCTTCAACAGCAGCCTCAACAACAGCTAAAAGGCTTTCCAAGTTGTTTACGTTAAAGGCGCCAATAGCATAGGCTTTCTGTTTGGCTTCAGATAATAATTCCTTGTTTGTTAAGAGCATGTTTCTCACTGCGAATTGGTATTATTGTGAATAAGTATAAATGATTTCAGTTTTATCGTTTCTCTAAAAAATTTAATTAGTTGTTATAAGCTTTTAGCAGTATACAATCAATGGTGGAAACATGAAGGGCAAAGCCGTGGTTTTAATGGGTTCAGAAAAAGATTTGGAGTTTTGCCAAGAAATAGCAGCATATCTGAAGGCTTTAGGCGTGGATTATGTGTTTCGTGTTGCCTCTGCGCATAAGACTCCTGAAAAAGTTTTGGAAATTTTGAAAGAGTTTGAGAAGGAAAAAATTGTTTATATAACGGTTGCTGGAAGGTCTAATGCGCTTAGCGCTTTTGTTGATGCGCACACTGCGAAGCCTGTGATTGCTTGTCCGCCCTATTCAGAAAAGTTTGGAGGCGTGGACATTTATTCTTCGCTCAGAGTTCCAAGTGGAATTGGTTTGGTTGTAACTATTGAGCCTGAAGGTGCGGCGATTGTTGTTGCAAAAATTTTTGCCATTGAAGATAAGGAATTGGCGAAACGCGTAATGGAATATCAAAAGATGAAGAAGCGAGAGATTGAGAAGGCAGATGAGTCTGTTAAAAAACTGAAGCAGTAGTGCAAAAGCCTATGGGAAGTGTAAAAGATCTAGAAATAATAAAGAAACCAACAGAAGAAAAAATGGGTGTTGGCAGATTTCATTTTTCTGATCGTTATTCGGTTTTTGATTGGGGAGAAATGCCTGACCTTATAGATGGAAAAGGCACAGCATTGTGCATGATGGGAGCGTATTGTTTTGAAAGGCTTGAGAAAGAAGGCATTAGAACGCATTATCGGGGATTAGTTGACAAGAATGGATGTGTTTCAAGTTTTGACGAGTTGCATGAACCTTCAAGTGTGATGGAAATTAATTTAGTGAATGTGTACAAGCCTAAAGTCATCATGGAAAGTGGCAAATCAAAGTATGATTACAGTGTTTACACGCCTAATTTGCGAAATTTTCTGATTCCTCTTGAAATAATTTACCGTAATGGTTTGCCAGAGGGCTCTTCAGTTTTTAAACGTCTCGAACAAGGCTTAGTTACGCTTGAAGATTTAGGCTTAGACCATTATCCACAAGCTGGTGAAAGGCTTACAAAGCCCATTTTTGACGTGAGCACGAAGCTTGAGGAAGGCGACCGCTATTTAAGTTGGGCAGAAGCCCAGAGAATTTCTGGCTTAACGGATAGCGAGTTAGACGAAGTCAAGAGTTTATTGTTGCAGGTTGATGATTTGATTACGCGATTAGCCTTTGATGCTGGTTTGGTGAATGAAGATGGAAAGATTGAGTTGGCTTTTGACACGCAGCGTAGGCTTATGATTGTTGATGTTGTGGGAACGCTTGACGAATGTAGATTCACCTACAATGGATTGCATGTTAGCAAGGAAATTGCCAGACAATATTATAGGTGGACAGAATGGGCTAGAGAAGTGGAAGAAGCAAAGAAGAAAGCTGTTGCTGAAGGCTTGGAAGAATGGAAAAGACTGGTTAAAAGCAAACCACCAAAACTTGAGCCCAAATTAAAGGCGATAATAAGCCAAATGTACTTGGCAACGACAAACGAGTTTGTAAAAAAGAAAATTTTTGCTGTTCCGAAACTTGCAGAAATCATTAAAGAATTGAAAAACATTGAATCTTAGCAAATTAAGCGAAGATAATTCTTGTGATTTTATGAAAGACAAAGTGTTTTTCAAGTTGGAAGGGGGCATTGGGGGTTAGCTAATTTACCCGATGAATAGATAGCTTGTTCAATTAAGTTATATTGTTGCTGCCAAGGAAAAGAGAAAAATAAGATTTAGAATCATGAAAAACTGGAGGCTTTTGCCAACTATATGACTGATTATTCTTAAAGACTCAAGTGGCACCTATTGTTTGATTCACTAATCTTGAATAGAGTAAAATTTTTGGATTTCTGTCTTAAAAGCAACCTACAATTCAATCTATATGTAGGGAAGATAATATGCTTCCGAAAAACTGACAGTTCGGCAACCAAATTAAAAACAATCGTCGATAAGTTTTTATTTACGGTTTATTGTCTAAAGGTAAATACTCAATAATAATAATATCGTGAATGCATATGCCAGGAGTTATTGGCGATGGTTAGAAAAGCACGCATACGATTAACAAGCACTGACTATAAGAAACTGGAAGAAGTATGCGAAGAATTGAAAGCCATCGCTCAGAAAACAGGTGTTAAATTGAACGGTCCAGTTCCTTTACCAACCAAGAGATTGAAAGTTCCCGTTTTGAAGTCGCCTTGTGGCGAAGGAACTTCAACTTGGGATAAGTGGGAAATGCGAATTCATAAACGCTTAATTGATATCGATGCAGAAGAACGTGTTATGAGGCGCATCATGAGGATTCGTGTCCCAGAAGAAGTGCACGTGACAATAGAACTTCTCTAATCATTTTTTGCTGTTTTCCCATTTGAATAATGGACATTCCTTACATTTTTCCAAAAACTCTAATCCTTTGCTTGTCGTTTTGAAAAGACGCTTCTTATCCATTTCCAGCAAACCCTTCTCTATCAACGTTCTTAGATAAATTTTAGATTGCGTATAAGAGAGCCCCACATCTCTCATTAACTCCGTCTTTCTTTTCCCTGCAGACGCTTTCTTCAATATCTCAAAAGTAATGTCATGTCTGTCCCGATTAACCATTCCAAACCCACACTAAAAGTTGCCATTCTGAGTATAAGTCTTTTCATTCTTTTCTAGAACAGCTATATACCTAAAAGTTTGTAGGAGATTATAGTAATGATTAAACTTGCCGTAAAGGCTAGTGCCCAATTTTTCTTATCCCATCTAAAAACCTTAAATCCATCAAGTATCCCCAAAGGAATAAGATTGAAAAGTGCTATCCAAGCGTTGAAGAAGGCAACGAGTACAAGCATCACAGCATGTTGTGGAAGAACGAAGTTCAAGGCAAGGAAAATTGCCGATAAGATAATATTTGTTAAGGGTCCTGCTATGGATATTTTTCCTATACGTTTTGTATCTCCAAATCCAGCAATCATCACTGCTCCTGGGGATATAATCTTGAATAGCGGTGTTATTACGGAAATTAGGGTTAGAATTGCACCAATGAATGTTAATCTGAATTCTGCCCATAACCCTATCCGTTGTGCAGCTATCTTATGCGCTATTTCATGCATAAAAAATGATGAAGTCAAAATTATTGCGAAAGCAACTAACATAACGTAGTCAGCGTAGAAGAACCCTAATGATGCTCCAACGCCAACAACAAGTAATGATGCCACTGTTAAATGTTTGATTTCTGTGGTGCTAAAATAGACCTTTCTTCTCTTTGTTGCAACTGGCACATAGCTAACCGTATATTCAAATGGTTCTTGTTTTTGAACAATAATTGTCTTTACTTCTTCCTTAGGTATGCGTGCATATTCCATTCGTGGGCAATCGTGATTTTCTGGCAAGCGATGTTCTGGGCAGAAAAAGTCTCCACAGTAAGGGCATCTAAAGGGCATGAACACCTCTTTCTGACATTTTTGACACTTCATACTTGCATGCCTTTTGTGGTTAAGATGGTGTTTATTAATGGTTTATGTGTTTCTGTGCGTGCGTGCAACAGCTTCTATCCCCTATATTAGGATCCAAATGTAATTTTGTTAGGTATTGATGTTAAGAATGTTATGCATATGCAAGTGACTGGTGGAATTGTATAGAAGAGCGCTACATAAACCTTAAATTGAATTTGGAAGGAAAGAACATGTTTATCCAAAAGGAGAAAGGAAAATGAAAAAAATATTGACATTGATAATAATCAGTCTTCTATGTCTATCAATGTTTTCGATATTTATGCTACAAGCTAAAGCTGATAGTTTGCCTCCTGTTGCTTATTGGAAGTTTGATGAAGGTTCAGGTACTGTTGCGAGTGACAGTAGTGGTAATGGAAACGCTGGAACATTAGTGAATGGCCCACAATGGGTTTCAGGCGTAGTAGGCAATGCATTGAAATTTGACGGCATTGATGATTATGTGAGAATTTCGCACTCGTCAAGCCTTGACATTGTGGGTAATGAGATCTCTGTTGAGTTCTGGATGAAGCTGACAAACGGGTGGCATCCTGATCCAAGTGCAAGCTACATATACGATCAAATCTTGTATGACAAAGGTGATGCGTACGTATCTACAATGATCAAGAGCACCGGAGCACTGAGGTTCAATATTCCATATGTTCCACCATATCCTGAGACGAACAAGAACAACTGGAATGCAGATACTTGGTATCACATTGCAGAAGTGTTCAACGGCACACAAATCAGGATATACGTGAATGGTGTATTGGATAGGGCAGAAGCAGTCGTTGGTTCAGTTTCCAGATCAACCATCGACTTGGCTATAGGTTCACATTGTTCTGGAGGAAAACACTTCTTCAATGGCGTTATAGACGAGTTCGCGATCTACAGCTATGCAAGAACAGCAGAAGAAATATGGAATGACTATGTTTCTGTCAAACGAGCTTTGATAGTTAATGCGAAGTGGCAGGATGTTCCAAGTGCGTATTATCCAACCGTGGCAACTGCTCTGGAAGAGCTTGGCGTTTCATATGACATCCTCAATCCAGAGACGTTAAATCTTGATATACTGAGAAACTATGATTTCGTGTTCATACCTAGTTTAGGACCGTACATCCCTCCTGAAGATTTGGCGATATACAATCCAGATGTTTTTGCGGACATGGTGGAACAATATGTGATTGATGGCGGCGCTTTGTTGTTCTGTCCTGGACACAGTATAGTATATGGGCAGGAAGTCAGAGAACCTCCGATATTTGATATTGCATACGGTGGCGGCAACTACAGAATCGTTGACTTCCAAGTCACAGACGATACCCACCCAATAATGCAAGGTCCTTACCACACATTCAGCTTGAACGAGCGAATCTATGCTCACGAAATGGACTTGATGAGCTATCCAGATTGCGCGCAACCACTAGGAGTCTATGTGGACCGAGACTCCGGGGCAGTATTAGGAGAAGGCATAATGGTCTTCTCTCGAGGATGTGGGATCGCCGTGGCTGCGGGACAGCAGATAGGTTGGACTTCGTCTGAACCAGCAATATACAACGGCGTGCCGGCAGAAGAATGGATAAAACTCACCAAGAATATAATAACATGGCTTCTCACATGGGAGAATCTATATGTATGCGCGAGCATAGACATAAAACCGGATACGCTAAACTTAGGAAGCAAGGGTAGATGGATCACCTCTTACATTGAACTTCTAGAAGGCTTGGACTTAAACAACATAAACGTCTCCTCAATTTTGCTCAACGACACCATCCCTGTAGCTTCATCAACACCTGCAACGATTGATGACTATGACAATGATGGAATTCCTGACTTGATGGTGAAGTTTGACAGAGCCAAAGTAATACAATATATTCTTGCCCATGTAAACAGGGCAGAACTTATAGAAGGGAGATCAATTACAATAACGTTGACCATAACTGGTAAATTCGAAGATGGAACAACATTCAAAGGCAATGACACGATTAGAATGGTAAAAAACGTAAAGTACCCAGTTCTGCTAATATGACACAGTAACCACTAAACCATCCTTTTTTTCTGTCTCATTTCAGAATGAAAAATCCCTATAAATCCTTCAACCAACTTCAAAAGTGTAGTTTTCCATAGGTCCTAAACACTTAAAACCAGCCATAGACAAAACTAAATCTGCGCAAATTCGATCAATTCATAGGAGAAAAAAGGTATTGAAAGGCTTCAGTTTTGTTCACGTAGCGGATTTGCATTTAGGCTATGCACAATATGGGTTAGAGGCTAGACGTGAAGACTTTGAAAAGGCATTTCAAGAACTAGTAGATAAGACAATCGAATTAAAGCCAGATTTCATGATTATTGCGGGAGACTTGTTTCACCATGCTCGTCCTTCAAATGTCACATTAGAGAACGTTATTAAAAATTTCAGTCGCCTTCGCGACGTGGATATTCCAGTCTTAGTTGTGGACGGTTCTCATGATTCGGCTCCAAATATTGTAACTGGTACCATTCTGAATCCTCTTGACAGTGCAGGATTAATCTATTACTTGCCAAAGCATGAAGGATCTTGTTGGCGAAAACCAGACTGTTGCTACGTTTATGGCATACCGAATTTCAGAACAAGACGCAGAACAGAAGAATTGCTTCCAGCCTTCATGGGGCAAAACAAGCCTAAGCCAACTTCAGACATTTTCAACATCTTCGCTTTCCACATGGCTTTAGATCTCCCAAGCGTAAAACCCCCATACATAGAAGCTGAAGCTCCACCAGAACTTATACCTGAAGGCTTCAACTATTATGCTGCGGGGCATGTACACACGCAATACATAGAAAAGTTCAAAACGGGACTGCTTGTGTACAGCGGGTGTACAGAAACAGTAAACTATGACGAAGCAAAAATCAAGAAAGGCTTCTACCATGTAAAAGTAGATGAAAAAGGCAACGTTTTACCAGAGTTTATAGAACTTGAATCACCACGCAAATTTATAATCATAGAGCAAGATTTCACTGGGGTTCCTCCATCCAAAATCACGGAGCTTGCAGTGCGACTTGTGAAAGATGCCGATGAGAAAGATGTAATTATCATTCCAATTTTGAAAGGAGTTTTGCCTACTGAGGCAAGTCGTGCAGAGGTAGATATTACCCAGATCAGAAATGTTGCTGAGCAAGCTTTGTTTGTGCATCCTCTCATTTTACTGCGTGAAAGTGAAGTTTCAGAAGAAGTTGTTCGCTCAATCTTCGAAAGTGAATTTAAAGATTTGAAAACGAAGGCTTTCGAATACTTCTTGCAGATTTTTTCTGAACGCTACAATCACAATGATGCGGAAAAAATAGCCCACATCGCAGTCAACCTTATTGAACCTTTGAGCAAAAAAGAAGAAGAAAAAGTGAAACAAACTATAGAGGAGCTTCTGAAATGAAAATTGAAATAGTCCAGCTTGAAAACATTCGCTCCCACGTAAAATCAACAGTTCCCTTCGCAAGAGGCTTCAACTGTCTCGTCGGTGGTTTAGGCTGTGGAAAATCCAGCATTCTCTACGCTATAGACTTCGCATTATTTGGAGATCCCATTGGCAGAAGCTACGACTACCTACTACGCGAAAACGCAGACAGCGGAAAAGTCACAGTTCAATTTATTCAAAATGGAAAAAATTACAAAATATCCCGTGCGCTAAAAAGACGTGGAAAGGGCATAAACCAAGATTTTGATGAACTGAAATTTTTCGAAGACGAAAACCTAATTGCAAGCATAAAAAGCGAAGCTGTAGATGAACAGCTCCAAGCAATAACAGGCTTAAACAAAGAGCTATTCCGTGAAATAGTATGGGTCAGACAAGAACATTTAAAAGAACTCTTGAATGCACGCCCAAGAGACAGACAAACAAGATTAGATGAATTGTTCGGTTTGTCAAATTACGAAACAGCATGGAGCAATCTTTTGGGTTACAAACAAAAATATGAAGGAGAAAAAGAGGCCTACGAGCAAGATGCAGATGTTGTTGGAATGGAAAAACTGAGCACCGAATATAACCGTGCAGCTGAAGAATTAGCACTTCTAGAAATTGAGTTACAAGACATGGCAAAAAAGCTGGATGAAGTCAAGAAAGCCTTCGAAGAGGCTGATCTGAAACTCAAAAAATTGGAGGAAATAAAGACTCACATAGAAGAGCTCAAACGAAAAGAAGTTCAAATTCAAGCAAATCTAAATAACGTCAAGGACGCATCCGCCTCATTGGCTGAAAAGATAGAAGGAAAAAAAGAAGCCATTGAAAACCTAAAACAACGCCTAAACACTATAGTAGCACAGATAGAATCTTCAAAGATTAAACTCAAAGAAATTGGATTTTCAACTGAACAGCCTATTGAAGCCTTAAGGCAATATTTGACAACATTTGACGACAAGATCTCCAACTTAAAAGCAGAGCAAGAAGTAACTCTAAGAAATTTGCGGGAAGATCAAAAAAGAGCTTCTTCGCTTTCAACTGAGAACAAGTGTCCACTTTGTCTGCAATCGCTAACAGAAGAATACAAGAACAGCCTAATGCAGAGAATTCTTGAAAATAATAATGATAGGCAGAAGATGATAGGTCAACTGCATCACGACATTGAAGAGTTACAGCAAATAAGAAGTGAGGCAAACAGTGCCCTTTTAAACATTCAAATGTCTCTCCCAAAAATCGATGATTTAAGAACACGCCTAAATGATGAATCACAAGCTTTAACTGAACTTTCCAGAGAATTCGAAGAAAAACAAAAATTAGAAAAAGAACTGCACTTGCAATTGGAAACTGTACAGATGGAAATCAGCAAATTTAACATGTCTCAACTGTTAGATGCAAGAGCCAAACGAGACCAAGCTTCAGAAAAATTCTACGCAATAAAATCTGATAAGCAAACCAAGGAAAATAACAAAAAAAGAATGCTGGAACGTATAGGTGAAATTAAAGAAAGAATAGACAAAGCACAACAAAAAATTGAGCGCATGGAAAAAATAACAAAGGTGATCGAAATTATTAACTGTATACGTGATGCCTATAGAAGTATACAGCCTAAATTGCGAAGTGAATTTGTAAAGGTTTTGAGAAACTTTGTTCAACAAGTTCTTGACAGCCTTATTGGCGAAGAAAGTCCTCTTCTGAACGTCTTAATCGATGAGACTTACACGCCATATATCAAGAGTGAAAGTGGCGTCGAAAGAGAAGTTTCAAACTTGTCTGGCGGAGAACGTACATTGCTTGCCTTTGCTTATCGCCTTGGGCTTGGTCAACTAATTATGCAATCAAGAACTGGTCATGGATTAAGTATGCTTTTGTTGGACGAGCCAACTGAAAGCCTTGGAAGAGAAGATGGTTCAATAGAACGTTTAGCTGAGGCAATTTCACGTTTTAAAGCTATAGAACAGATAATTGCAGTTACGCACAGCGAAGCCTTTGCGGAAAAAGCTGAGCATGTAATAAGACTTGAGAAGGAAGCGGGTGAAAGCAGAGTTTCTGTAGAAAAATAATCTAAAACACTTTTGAGTAATAGCTTTTAGACAATAGAACTTTTAAAGCGAAAAAAGGATAATTAATAGTGGGAACCAAAAGTGAAAGAAATAGCCAAAAAAGTAAATTTGCTAAAGCCCCTCAATATAGATAAAATCGTCATAAAGCGAGATCACTATTTTTCAGAAGCTTACATTATCGATCTTCCTTTAGATTCTACTCCAGATCATGTTTGGCAGGACATTTTCGAATGTGAATGGAAATCAAGCAGACACTTATGGGATAGAAAACTCTTCGTTATTAGTGATAAGCTTAGACTTGTAACAACGATGGATGAAATTGAAAACAAGCTGGAATGGGTTAAACAAGTTATAGACCAAACTAACAAAGGCATCGACGAGTATAATCAAGAAGCAGAAGCTCGTCTAACTCAAATAGAGGAACAAGCAAAGAAACAAGCATTAGAAGACGAAACAAAAATTGAAAAAATCAGAGATACGATAAGAACCAGATTCGGAGCTTTCTAATCGTTATTTGAGTGAAGCCAAGTTTCACTGGATTTCTGTAACACTAGTTAGTTGTCTTTCTACTCTCGAGAATGTTTTCTATAGCTACTAGAAAACGGCAACTATCGCACATTTGATCCTCTTTAGTTGCCTCTCTTTCTTTGCATTTAGTACATTTGACTTTTTCTTTAGATTTCTGTTTTTGGAAAATATTCATCATAGACTCTCAACTATATTTTTTGGTTAAGACAGTTATGGTTTATGAATTTAGAATATGGATGCAGAATAAACATAACAAAATCTTTGCGAATCCTCTTTCAGTTTGGAATTATGCCAAGTGTTGTTACAATGATACCATTGCTTTTAAGTTCTTGAATGAAAGGATTTATGCCAACCGAATCACTTGCAATATGTCCGGTGATTACCAGATTGCCTACACCATCGTTTCTCAGCTTTGCTAAATCGCCAGAGCTTATGTGAATATAGACTACTGTTCCAATGCCATGTTTAAAATATGCTTTTGCAATTTCGTAACCTCCATTTGTTCCTGCTCCATGTGAAACAACAACTTTTCCAGCAAGATTTTCAGGTTTTCCAACTCGAATCTTAATTTTTGTAGCTGCCTTCTTAAATTCGGAAAGCTCCGTTAAAGCAGCAACTACATCTTGAACAGTGGAATTTTTTCTGATTCTTTTGTTGATTTGGTTGCTCATAATTCTTCTTCCAATTTCGTCTAAAGGTGTGTGGATGTTCATGTAAGGCATTTTTAGAAGCCTTGCAACGTCAATTACATGAGCGTAGTTTCGAGTGTGAGCTTCCACTTCTAATTCTTCAAGTTTCATTTGAACAACATTTTCTGCCTCTTTTTTTGGAATTCCAGCAGCAACCATTTGTTGAATGTGCCTCTTAAAAACGTGGAAAAAGTTTATTACCGCTGTTCCACCTAGCGGATGATGAGCAATCACAGCATCATAGCCCAACTGTTTAGCAAGCAAAAGCTCTGCTACACCTGCATCAATGCTAAACAAGACTTTCTTAATGTTTTTCCCACTCAAATATATGATGCTGTCTTCTGGCACTTCTTTCAATCCCGCAAGCTCCAACGATAACTTCATGATCTTTTCAGTGTTCAGCATATTTTACACCCCCAATCCTTGAATCTATTAACCTGAACAAGGGTATATTAATTAAGCATAGGAAACCATGGTTGAAAATGAAGCTGGGATACATGTGAGGACAAGAAGGCTGGCTCTAACAGAAGGCATAACAGCTGGGGTTCTTTTTGGAACGGCGGCAATCTTCATAAAGTTTCTGGAGAGCCTTGACTCGTTCTCTATAGCTTTCTGGCGTTTAATAATCGCTTGCTTAACATTGGCTATAATATTAATTCTTGTCAAGAAATCTTTTAACTTCAGTCTTGCACGAAAAAATTTAATCAATCTTTCAATACTTGGCTTTTTTCTGGGATTACACTTCATATTCTTTATATCTGCAGTAAAGGACACAACAATTCTGAATGCCACAGTTCTTGTCAATACAACCCCACTTTTTTCAATGTTTATTTCCACTTTCTTCTTAAAGCTTAAACCATCCAGTCTTGCGCTGGCGGGTTTAATAATTTCTTTTATAGGTGTATTTGTGATTGCTTATGCTGAAACTATAACTGCGAATGCAGTTTTTTCTGCTAACCTGAGGGGTGATTTGGAAGCTGTTTTAGCTGCTTTTGTTGAGGCTATCTATCTTAATTATGGAATGAGAATAAGAGAGCGAATGGATATACTTTCAATAATGTTGCCGATTTATATTTTGGCCGCCATCATTGTAGGAATTTTGGGAATATTCATAACTGGCAAAATGTTGATAATACCAAATGAAGCAACATTTTTAATTCCGCTGATAGGCTTAGGATTACTGCCAACAGCCATAGCGCATACACTATATTTCTCTTCTTTATCAAACCTGAAATCTTTCGAAACTGCAACGATGGCTTTGCTTGAACCAATCGGTGCAACAATTTTGGGCACACTTCTTTTCCATGAAATACCAACATATCTATTTGTTTTTGGCGCAGTTTTAATTTTACTTGGAATATTTTTTGTTGTGAAAGAGAAGAAGTGAAATAATTCATTTTTACAAAACAAATAATAAAGAATTAGTAGATATTTGCTGAAATGAGCGAGACAATGACTATTAACGAAAAAATATTGGGGGCATTAAAATCCGCCACAACATATTTAGAAATTTCTACATCAGCACTGAGCAGGAAAGATGATGACTCTTTTGCTGATAGCCTCTGGCATGTTGGAGCAGAACTTGAATATGCACTTTTCCTATTTTCAATAACCTCCCAAAATGAAAACCTTACATCAAAATTGAAGCTGCTTTCTGAATCTAAAAAAGATGAAATTGTTTCTACACTGGTGGATTTGAGGAATCTGTTAGAAGAGGCTAAAAGATTCGTTTTGAATGAAAAATTGGTGGACGCTTACAAGAATGTTCATGTTGCAAGGCAATATTTATTAAAGATTAAGGGAGATCTTGCTAAAAAGAAACGTGAAATAGTGAAAAAGAAATGAAGGCTATTCTTCAGCCATTTTCCTCTTCTTGACCATCAAAGCCTTTTCTTCTTCACCTATGACCCTAAAATATTCTTTCAGCTCATTCTTGTGTAGGAACTTTTTGAGAAGCACACGTATGTGTTTTTTTGAGACATTTTTCTCTTCGCCTTTTACGATTATGGCTTCTACTGTTGTTTCAACCTCTGCTCCTGTCTTCTCCTTTATGAATTCAGCCAGCTCTTTAACCAAATCGCTTTCTTCGCTTTTCAATTCAGATATATTAATTC
>Ga0209102_1000215_pt1 | contig 40163 bp, 41 predicted proteins | sample ConPoolayeHmetaG_FD_185483 | JGI IMG/M metagenome (GOLD analysis project Ga0209102, IMG submission 185483) | Hot spring microbial mat communities from California, USA to study Microbial Dark Matter (Phase II) - Cone Pool mat layer H metaG... ...
GCTTGCTATGCCTCCGACTGTTTGGAAGCGGAGAAAACCTTTGTTGTCTATAAACGTAACAATGAAGCCTACTTCATCCATGTGGGCTGCAAGCATAACCCGAGGTAAACCTTGCTTGCCATGTTTATAGAAGAAGATGTTTCCAAGCTTGTCAATTTTTGTTTCGTCAGCATATTCCTCAAGCTCTTCTCTAAGAATCCTTCGCACTTCCTCCTCGCTTCCAGAAGGACCGAAGGCGTTGGACAGCGATTCCAGAAGCCCGACTAAATTCGTCAACTTAACCACCAAGATTCTTTCATCTATATTATAGTTAAGCATTACCACAAATAACGATTAGCGCCAAATCTCTGAAACATATCATAAACTCGGAAGGTTGCAAAATACAAAGTCTATTACTTGGCTTGTTGCTCTAACAGTTCTAGTAAGCAATTTTTTAGCCTAAATCCATTTTTCTCGTTCATTCAAGTTGTAACTTATACGTGACAAGAGTAATTGTTCCACCCCAAGGAGGATTAATCGTCTCCTCTTTAACGGGTTTGAAGCCGTTCTTTTCATAAAACCTTTGTGCATGAGTTTCACCTTTACCTGCGTTGACGAGTATGGCATTAACTTTTTTCTGTTTTGCATCTTCAATGATTCTTTTCAAAACCGTGGTTCCGAATCCCTTTCGAGTATGTTCTGGAAATATTACGATGCGGCTAAGTTCCAAGGTTTCTTTGTTTCGTTGCACTGTCTGGGCAAACCCAACGATTTCTTTATTTTCGTCAAAAACTAGGTAAAAAGTTGATTTTTCCGAAGAAGCAGCCTGCAGCAACGTTGTTTCGGAAAAAGCTTCTTTGACGTACTCAATGGGAATCCTAAACTTGGCAACATTCTCTCTGTACACTTGGCTATCTTTGTTTTCGAGCATACCCTGTAGTTTCTTGCTTAAAGACCGAATATCCTGTTCAGTGGCAATGCAAACAGAAACCATTAACTTCACCGAAGATTAACATGCAATTAATTTTTCTGGAAATCTATGCTATATAATAAGCGTTTTAAAAAGAGGGGGAGGAGGCTACAAACCAATTTTAATGCCGTGAAATCTGAAGGTTCCAAACGGCGTTTTGACTCTTTGCCCATAGACTTGTTTCAACAGATTGATGAAGTCCTCACTTTCGTCCATTTTGAACTCGTACTTTCCCATAGGAGTATGAATGTCGACTTCCATTTGACGTACGTAGATTCCTCCCTTATCCCGTTCTTCCTTTAGCTTGATTTCACTTATGGCGTTATTGTCAATGGCGAAGTTGCCAGGCGTCTCGGCGAGAATAGCAGAAGGATGCATGGACAAGTACCGTTGCGAAAAGGTAAACGATGATTTCAGCTGCTCCCCCCATTGCCCCCAAAACCCTTTCCCCTGAGATTTCGCTTGGTCTCTCGCTGCCTGCGAGGACTGTGTAACAATTTCTTTAGTCATCTGGGCGAAAATCATCCTCTGACTGGTCACAACACAAGTATAGCTGTCGTATCTTCCAAGAGCCTTTGTTTTCCTAAACACATTAGCTCCCAAAACTCTTTCACCAAACGTTTGTGGAGGTGGTGTATACGCCGGCGTTTGAACTGGAGGCGGAGGCGGTGACGAAGAAGGGATAGATGGGGGTGGAGGTGGCGGAGCCACGTAAGGTGATTGAATTGGTCTAGAAGGTGGCGGCGGTGGAGGTGGAGGAGGAACAGAACTTACTTGTGGAGATGGCTGAACAACTGGAGGTGGAGACTGTACACCTGGAGAAACTGGGCTTTGTAAACCTCTTTGAGGAGCACCACAGTTTCTACAGAATTTCGAATCCGCACTAATTTGCGTGCCACAATTCTCACAATAAGGCATAATTAATCACTAACTTAAAATTCGCTAAGTAGTTAAATAATTTTACTAAGAAAATAATACCTAATCCGCAATGCATTGTCTTGAACACTAAAATAACGACTTTGCCACACAATTATAGTAACCAAACTTGAAACATAAAAAATCCGGACATCAATGCCTAAACCTGCATTACACCAATAATCAAAATATTAAAAAATGGTCAAAAAACTTGACCCGACTATATATCCCCCCCTCCCCTCAGCTCATCTACTAGAATCACTAACTATCCACTCCTCTTTTTTCCCTAAGAAGATCTATATTTAACTAATTCACTGATAGGCACTGAAAACTAGAAAACGTCGACTTAAGATCAAATTTCACAAAAAGGATGTTTCTTATTCGCCTATAGAAAAAACTGTGTTCACAGTGACGAGGATTAATCATTAATCTCTATTCATTATTCTCTAAAGCAACCTTATTTTCAAAAAAAGGGACACAGCCACAAAAAGGGCATGCAAAAAACATTAAAGACGATACAGTAAAAATTGAAGCGATAGTGAAAATATGAAGGTCGGTATAACGAGCTATGCTTTTCGCTGGGCAGTCAGTACCGATAAAAAATTCGGAGAAGAAATTTCCGCAATTAAGCTTATGGAACCGCAAGATCTCATTAGGAAAACCGCGGAACTTGGATTAGAAGTAGTCCAAATATGCGAAAACGTTGACCTAAACATACCAGAAAAAAAACTTAGAAATCTCAGTAAAACAGCAGAAGACCTTAATGTTACTTTGGAACTGGGAACAGTTGGCCTAAGCAAACCCGTCATAGAGAGATACCTGAACATTTCAATGTTGACTAACGCGCGTTTAATACGTGTTTACCCAAATGAAAGAGAACCTATCTCAGAGATTGTTGAAAGATTAAGAAGTTTTTCACCTATTCTACGCTCAAAAGAATTAACGTTAGCCATAGAGAACAGCAGCCTATGCCTTTACACTAGCCGTCAGCTCGCCGAAATCATGAGAAAGGTTAACAGTCCACACGTCGGAGCCTGTGTTGACGTAGCCAATTCAATTGGTCTTCTAGAAAAACCTATTGAAACAGTAAAAATTTTGTCACAATACGCCGTTTCTCTTCACGTTAAAGACTACCGGATTGAGCGGAACAGCGCTGGCGGCGGTTTCACAATCTACGGTGTTCCACTAGGAAAAGGAATGCTTGATCTTAAAGCCATTTTGAAAATTGTCAAACATACAGGTCGAGATCCGAACATACTTTTAGAGCAATTCATAAGTCAAAAACAAAACAGGATGGAAACACTTAGCGAGGAGGAACGCTGGGTTAGGGAAGGAATAAAGTATCTGAAATTACTGCTTAAAAAGGAACAATCCGTCAAAATTAGAAACCAAGAATGACAATTTCGTACGAGAAATCATGTAGAATTTATTTTGATTGGTCTTCCTCAATTATTTTGAATACGCCAATTTGGTCTGTTGTGGTTACTCTTTCAAGTTTCACCTGCAAACCAGTTTCAAGATACCCATGTAATATTTCTATTGGAAGAAACGGACGTTTAACAACAAGTGTATTCCCCGACAACTCAAAGGATCCCCAACCTACATCCTCTAATATCTTAAAGGCCTGTTCCCATTTCTCCTTAACAATTGGCTCTCCATACCTTGCAAAATGAGCATCTATCCATGTTTGCCCCATTCTTCTTCCAACCTCAAGCCGCTCTTCAGGCTTTATTCCTTCTACAAGCAGTCTGAGTGAACGCTGAGAAAAGAAAGCATGCCTCAAACCGAAGAAATAGAAAATGTTGTCGTTCCACTCACTCATACTGAAGGCTTTATGGAAAGCTAGCATGTCGCTTATTAGCGCTTTAAGACTTTTGACTTTTCCATTTTTTAGAAGAGATTCCACATACTGCATCGTCTCTTCGGGAATATCAATCGTTGTAACTGGCATCTTCACTCCTCCTGTTCAGACATTTCATTTGTTTCAATATTAAATTATATTTCGATAATTAAATCTTATATCTTAATATATATGTTTCTCTGTTTCTATACTTCTATCAAACTTCTTATGAAGTCTGATCGTTCAGGAATTAAGCCAAAGCATAAGTAGGCTCCTCTCCGTTGAGGACCTGAAACACTTGCTTACAAGCAAGCAACGATTCTTCATTTACACTAACATCAGTTAATCCTGCGGTATGAGCAGTAAAAATTACGTTATCAAACTTTAGAAGCTGGTTATCGAGACGTACCGGCTCATTCTCCGTAGTGTCAAGAACCGCTCCTCTCAGCCCTCCTTCACTAAAGACCTGGCAAAGAGCGTCCTCATCCATAATTCCTCCCCTAGCTGTATTAATAATGAACCCCCCTTGCTTGATGAGTCTCAGTTCTTTTAATCCAATCATGTGGAACGTCGCTTTCGTTAGGGGCGCATGAATAGTTACGAAGTCTGATTTTCTAAGCAAAACTGGCAGTTCAGTCTGATAAACAAAATCTTCCTGTACTTTAACATATGGGTCATAAACAAGGACAGTCGCACCAAAACATCTGGACAACTCCGCAACCCTTTTTCCTATTCTGCCATACCCAATTATGCCAATTGTTTTTCCCTTGATTTCAATGTTTTCCGCAGTGTACCTAACGTTCCACCTGCCGTTTCGGACTTCCAAATTATATTTGTCGAATTTTTTCGCTAACATAAGTATGGCGCCTAAAGTGAACTCTGCAACGGCATTTGCCATAACGTCGGGTGTGTACACGACTCTTATGCCAAGATTTTTTGCTGCCTCAACATCAATGTTGTCAACTCCGACGCCGTGTTTTGCAACAACTTTCAAAGAGTTTCTTTTGCCAATCTTTAGTAATTGTTCCGTAATTCTTGCTAACCTAACAATTACGCCATCAGCTTCTGTTATCGCTTCTTCAAGCGGTTTTTTAGACTCATATAGAAGCTCAAGATTGACATTATTTTTTCTTAAAAAGTCTATGCCGCTTTCATGAATTTTTTCAACAATCACAACCTTCACTTTAGATTACCTTCTTCAATAACAATCACTCTGACAGGAAAAGCATCCAGACCTCGAACCTTCACAGGCAGAATGAAGGCCATTCCCCTGTTTTTAAACATTTGAAGATTTGCCAGATTTTCTATGACCAAAACGTCATTTTCATGTAAAATTTCATGAATAACATACCTTTCTTTACCTTTGCCGCGAAAACAATCCAATCTCGGAGCATCAACGCCAACTAACTTAACCCCCATACTTACTAACCATTTTGCAGCCTGAATAGACAGGCTGGGGCTGTCTAACCAATATTTTTCTCTTCCCCAAAATTTACTGTGATCAGTTTGCAAAAAGACCATGTCACCCCTTCTCATCTTTCCTCTACTCTGTTGCCTGACTTCTTCGCATGTTATGGATTCGTTTACCTTCTTGTACGAGAAGTCAAGCTTAATTACAGGTCCAATAAGAGATTCTAAAGATAATGATGCGATATCTTTTCCATCCTTTTTCCAGTGGTAAGGCGCCTCTAAGTGCGTGCCACAATGCGTAGAAGTACTAAACAAATATGCAATGTGCCATTCAGTTTCTGGATCAGGCTTAATAAAATGGCAAAAAACGGATCTCATGTTTACATCAGACAATTTTGACTTATCGTCGAAGAAAGAGGGAATTATTTCATGCGATAAGTCTAGAATCTTTGTCTTACTCTGCTGAGTTTTGACTGCCATTGCGATTACAACCCATAAAGAATGAATTTCACTGTTCTTGCCTAGCAGATGGCGATTGGGTTAATAGGCGACGCTGTAGCCCCAAAGATTCTTAAAGGCAAAGCGATGAAGAGAAATTCGTACACCTTATCTTTTGCTAATTCTTCTAGATTCATCAATTTCATAAGCAAAACTCCTTCATTGTTAATCATTTTTCTATGAACCGGGTGGGTTGGACTTGGATTCCTTTCATAGCTCACAGTGTCCGAACCAGAAGCAATAATGCCTTTGTCAATGAGCCACTGAGCTCCTTCCAACTCTGGTCCAGCGCACTTTCTGTAAAAAACTTCGTTATCTGGCCGCCAGATTTTTGCGAACCCTGTTCGAATAAGGACGCAATCACCCCGTTTGATTTCTACCCCTTCAATATCGCATGTTCCTTGAAGGTCATTTACTGAAATTGAATAGCTTTCTGGTAAAACTTGGACGCCTTTGTACAATGGAATATCTAAAAGAACTCCTCTGGTAATTATTGGCGGGCATCCTTCTATTCCGAGATTTCGAAATCCTCTGAAATGTTCAGTATAACCAGCATCTATATTGCCAAACAGAAGCGTTTTACCATCTTTGATTTCACCTATATGGCATAATGCATCAATATGAGTCGTAGAATGACCGCTCATTACGATTGTTTCATCAGCCTCGGTAAACTTCGTGTTTCCCTCAAGGCCAATATCTTGAATCTTATGCCTACGCGAAAGAGACAATATTAACGGCGTCATCCCAGACGGATATCTGGGCGGATAGGAATTAATGAAGGCTAACGGATACACCTTTCCCGATTTTATTAACTTCATAAACTCTGGCTTAAAACTTGGTTGTGGTATTTTTCCGTAGATTGCTGACATCGTTATTTTCCCTCACATAGCAATATATAATGATAAATAGAACAATTGTTATATAAATATTATTCGATACTTACGCACACGAAATTACAAGTGAATAATCTTGAAATGTAAAACACTTGAAGATAACAAATGCGGAATATGCTTTTCAACGGTTTCGTTTTTATTTAGTTTTAACAAAATAATTAATGAATTTCGGATTCCTTTTTTTATCTTCATATTCCAATAGAGAGAAACTCGCCTGAAAACAATAAATTCATATAGTAATATATAATTAATAATATGATGATATAATGAAGTGAGAAACATGCTAATAGACTGCCACGTTCACAGCATGGGAAATGAAATTGTTGACGACGTAACAAAAGCTATGGAATCCGAAGGAGTTAGCAAAGCAATTGTTTTCTCGCCTTATCCATGGGGAAAAGGAGAAGACCCAAACCCAGTTGGATTCATGGGTTTCTCTAACAGAGGTGTTACTGAAACTCAGCAATTAAAGGTAATAAAATTCATATCAAAGATACAATCAGAGGCTCCAGACAAAATCATAGCCTTTGCTTGGATTGAACCTCGATTAAAAAACGTTATTCGTATTCTTGAAGACGCTGTCACAAAATATGAATGCCAAGGTATAAAGCTAATGCCAGACCACTTCTACCCATATGACCAAAAATTCTTTTCTTTTTATGAAAAAATACAAGAACTTGGTGTCCCAATCATCTTTCATTCTGGAATACTTTCAGATAACAAGGATTCTTCAAGATTTTGCAAACCAGTGTTCTACGAGGTTATGTTAAATTTTCCCAGAATAAAGTTTGCTTTAGCTCACATGAGCTGGCCATGGGTTGACGAATGCATCGCTGTCTATGAAAGGTTTATGTCAAGACTTTGGACAACCCCAGAAGCAGAAAAAATCGATAAAATGCAGATGTACATCGATTTAACACCTGGAACCCCAAAATTCTACCGTAAAAAAGCTTTAGAAACCGCATTAGCCATGGGCGCTGAAAACCACATGATGTTTGGAACTGACTCGCATGCTTCAGATTTTAATCCTGACTGGGGCGGAGTTAGACGAATTCTGGAGATTGATAGAAAAATAATAAGAGAAGAACTTGGATATCCCGAGGAAGTGATGGAAAAAATTTGTTACAAAAATGCTGAACGTTTTCTAAAAAGGTGAAAAAACAATCTATGAAATAACCGAATTTAAAAACAATGGAGATAAAATATGGATCATATACTTGAAGTTGAAAATTTCAAAGTTTACTACAAAGGAGTCGCTGGTGACTATAGAGCTGTAGACGGAGTCTCATTTGAAGTGAAGAGAAGGGAGATTTTCGGGATTGCAGGGGAATCTGGATGTGGAAAATCCACTTTGGTTGAGGGAATCCTTAGAATAATTAAACCTCCAGGCTATGTTGCTGGTGGAAAAGTTATTTTTGATGGTATCGAACTTTTAAAATTAAATGAAGAAGAACTCCGCAAGATCAGATGGAAAAAATTATCATACGTCCCTCAGGGATCTATGAATTCCTTAAATCCAATTCTTAAAGTGAAAGACCAAATAATTGACGCAATCGTGACTAATTCAGAAATTACCAAAAAAGAGGCGGAAAAACAGGCTCCGAAGCTTCTTGAAACTGTGGGTCTTCCGACAGACGTTAGCGAAATGTACCCACACGAGTTAAGTGGAGGTATGAAACAAAGGGTCATAATTGCCACTGCCATCGCCTTAAAACCAGACCTAGTTGTTGCAGACGAACCAGTTACCGCACTTGACCTCGTAGTTCAAAGAGGAATTCTTCAAACAATTTCAGAACTACGGGAAAAAAATAACGTAGCAATACTATTTGTTGCTCATGACATGGCTGTCCACGCTGAACTTGTTGACAGATTGGCGGTCATGTATGCAGGACTGATTATGGAAATTGGTCCAGTCATTGATGTGTTTAAGGATCCTTTGAATCCCTACACGAAGCTACTAATAGATGCTATACCATCGATAGCAAAGAAAAAAATAAAAGGCATACCTGGAATTTCTCCAAGCCTTTTCAACTGGCCGGCTGGGTGTCGATTTCATCCACGGTGCCCATTTGCCCAAAATGTGTGTAAAACTGAACTACCCCAGATGAGAAAAGTTGGTCAAGACCGTTTTGTTGCGTGCCATTTGGTTGGTGAATAGTTATGACTACGACCCCCCTTTTACAAGTTAACCATCTAAAGAAAATTTTTACAACTGGCGTTTTAACGAAGAGGCAAATAAAAGCAGTGGACGATGTATCATTTACAATTTTCGGAGAAAAACCTCAGGTGACGGCGCTCGTTGGTGAAAGTGGAAGTGGAAAATCGACAATACTCAGAACCATTTTGGGGCTCATTAGGCCAACCTCTGGTGAAATATTGTATAAAGGAAAAGACGTCTTTGAATTACTAAAGAAGAACCCTAAAAATTATAGAAGAGAGGTTCAAGTAATTTTTCAAGATCCATATAGCATCTACAACCCGTTCTACAAAGTTGATAGAGTACTTGAATTAGTTATAAAAAAGTTCAATCTAGCTTCAGAAACAAATCATGATGATCTAATTAGAGATTCCCTGAGGAAAGTAGGGATCCGACCTGAAGAGCTTCTTGGGCGATATCCTCATCAAATAAGCGGAGGAGAACGGCAAAGACTGATGCTAGCCAGAATATTATTAATTAAGCCAAATCTTTTACTTGCTGACGAGCCAGTTTCGATGATCGATGCTTCTTTAAGAGCCATTTTTCTTGATATTCTTCTTGAATTCAAAAAGAAGTATAATATTTCTTCCATTTATGTGACCCATGATTTTAATGTGGCAAACTATGTTGCTGATGACGTGATTGTTCTTTGCAATGGTGTAATTGTGGAAAAAGGCTTGATTAGCGAAATTATTTCTGACCCACTTCACCCCTATACAAAAAACCTCATCAGTTCTATTCCAGTTCCAGACCCAACAGACAGATGGAAAGATAAGATACAATTGAAAGTTACGGATTTAGGCCGCCGAGTAAAATCACAAGGGTGTATTTACTTTGGCAGATGCCCAGTATCCTGCAGCGAATGTTCTGAAAGAAACCCAATGTTAAAAAAAGTTGGAAACAACAGAGAAGTTGCTTGTTTACAATATGATTGATTCGGAAAAATGAAATAACGGTGTTGGAAATTGAGCAAAGAGAAAGAGATCATTGAGAAAGCAGATAAATACTTGATTACAAGTATGGTAAAGAAGATCGACCCCATTGTTGTTGATGAAGCGAAAGGCGCTGTAATAAAGGATATCAATGGTAAAGAATATATCGACTGTTTTTCAGGCATCTCAGTCACAAACAGTGGCCATTCACAAACTGAAATAATAGAAGCTGCATTAAAACAAGCCAAAAAGTTTGTGCATGTCTGCAATTATGTTTATTACGTTCCAGTCGTGGCGCAATTAGCTGAAAAATTAGCTGAAATAACACCTAGAGGCTTACAAAAAACTTTCTTTTCAAATAGTGGAGCTGAAGCCGTAGAATGCGCCTTAAAACTTGCTCGAAAATTTACTAAAAAACCTGAATTCGTCGCATTAATGCGTTCTTTTCACGGAAGAACAATAGGCACATTAAGCGTTACGGGGCAGTCAAGTCGACGAAAATACGACATGGGACCGTACCTCTCAGGAGTTTATTTCGCGTATCCTCCGTATTGTTATCGTTGTGGATTCAAAGGAGAATATCCAGATTGCGACATGCTTTGCGCCAGATCAGTTAGAGACATCATAGAATATTGTTCAGGCAAGGGAGTTGCAGCTTTCATCGCTGAACCAGTTATGGGCGAAGGAGGAATAATTGTTCCTCCAAAAGAATACTTTAAAATTATCAAAGAAATACTTGACGACTATGGCATACTCTTTATTGCGGACGAAGTTCAAAGTGGATTTGGTCGAACTGGAAAACTTTTTGCAATTGAACATTACGGTGTGGAACCAGATATCATGTGTATGGCTAAGGCGATCGCGAATGGGTTCCCACTAGGAGCAACTATTGCAAGAGCAGACATAGGTAATTCATTTGAGGCAGGGGATCATCTCTCTACTTTTGGAGGAAACCCAGTTTCTGTAGCAGCGGCACTCAAAAACATTGAAGTGATGTTACGCGACGACTTACCAAGGCAAGCGGCAGGAAAAGGCGAATATTTAATGAAAAGGTTGAATGCATTAAAGACCCGTTTTCCCATAATAGGTGACGTAAGGGGAAAAGGGTTAATGGTAGGAGTCGAACTTGTTGAAGACAGGACTAAGAAGACGCCTGCAAGAAAAACTACAGAAAGAATTAGAGACTTAGCTAGAGAAAAGGGTCTACTTATCGGATCTGGAGGAAGCGAAGGCTGCGTGCTAAGAATTCAACCTCCATTGATAATAAGTAAAAACCAACTAGACCATGCAATTGATATTCTTGAATCTTGTATGAAAGATGCATAGTTTTGGTTTTCTTAGAGGCAGAAAAACTAGAATTTTAATTATTCTAAAAAAGGAAGGGGAGATAATACAAAAAACGACTATTTAAGTCGTCTTTGCATTAGAATTACAGTAGCCATTAGCACTATGATAATTGCTTCGATGACTGTGACCATCACTAGCATATTGTTTTGGCTGCTGATAGTAGATACCATGTCAGACAGTTGTGCCAACGAATCTTTTAGATCGCCTACATCTCTTGAGACGTCAGAAAGTATCGAAATCATTTGAGTTAAGACTTGCGAAGGTATCTGATAGGTTGCTTTGCCTTCTGAAACTAATCTTTCAGCATCTCTGCTTGTGACACGAGCATATTCTTCAGCATTAAAAGGACCATATGTTTGTCCATCAGTACCAATAAAAGCTGCAACGTTTTCGGTAATCCATACAAATGTGTAGGCTTCTGGCCTATAACCGGTAGATATAACGCGATTTATGATGAATTTATATTCTGCACAGCTACCTGATGGATATGCGTAAAGATTCTCTTGTGATGGGAATCCAGTCCAGTATCTGTTGCTGAATAATTCCATTCGTTTATATTCAGCTATTGGAATTGCAGGCAACTGTTCCATAAATAGTTCAACCGCTCGGTGGGATAGTGGTTCAATATCTGGATCACTTGTCGATATTAATTTCATTTGTTCCACAAGTTCATCAATTTCTTGGTGAGTGAATCTCCCAGCTCTTGTATTGTCATATTCAGATAACGGTGTGCCAATCGGAGCATAATATTTACTTTGATACTGCTCAATAAGTGGTAAAACTTCTCCATAGATGGCTACACCTAAAGATGCATGCGGAGAATCCCACCAAAGGTCAAAGTCGCCTACTGAAGTTCTATCAGTTATCACGTTCCACGGTTGGCCTGTAAGCTTTATTTGGATGCCGATGGAAGCAAAGTTGGAAGCAATCGAATAGAACATTGGCAGAAACGTTTCAGAATCATATCCAACGATGATTTCCCACGAAAGTTTTGTTCCATTCTGTGTCTCTCTGATTCCATCTCCATCTCTATCTATGAATCCCAAGTTGTTAAGGATGTCTGCAGCTTTAGTTAAATTATATTCAAGTTTGTACACATTGAAGATGTCAGAATACCTGAATTTTGTTGTAGATCCCCAATCGGCCCAAGGATATTTTGCAGGCGATAATCCCGGATACCAAGGACATGAAGCACAGAAATTTTCTCTTTCAAAGGCATATGAAATTGCCCATCTTACTTCTGGCATGCTTAGCGGGTATTTGCCACAATTTATGAATAAATAGAAATTCCCAGGGTCGGTATACTCGATGGTCGTAACATTTTTTCCCACTTCAATTGCGGTAGTCAACAAATCTTTTGGCATCCATGTGGCAAAACCTCCATCATATGCTCCTCCGCTTATTATCTCTTGAAATTCGATGTCATTTGCTTGCATGTTTCTGTGTATAAAATATTTTGGTTCAGGAAAGACGCCTAGCACATCTTTTGCCCAGTAATCGTCGTCTCTAACTAAGATTACCATTCCAGCTTCTTGAGAGACCTGGTACACCTGATATGGCCCAGTTAAAACATGCGGTACTGCATTGTCACCTCTTCCCCAAATATCAGCAAGATGTGGGTTTTCTACGTTTTTCCAAATGTGCTTGGGAACCATCATTAGACCTCCCCATCCAGCAGCAGCGAGCTTTTGGTCAGCTCTAGGATTAGGCATAGTAAAAGTGATGACTACGGTGTTATCGTTAGGAGTTGAAACAGACTCGATCCATTCAGATACCCAGTCGTTATTAGTTAGCAACGGATTGGATTTTATTAAGTCTAAGGTAAACTTAACATCCTCTGAAGTGAATGGTTCACCGTCACTCCATTTGACTCCTTGTCTAATGTGTATAGTCATGCTTGTATAGTCATCTGAATACTCATACCCTGTTGCTTGCCAGTAAATTCTTTCTCCAGTAGCCCAGCTATCATACCATAAGAACTCGCCCTCTAGTTGACTAAGAGTCATGTAATTAGCGTATGGTACCATCAATGGATTTTGAAGAGAGTCAAAAGTCGTCCATCCCATAAACACAAAGGTTTCTTCTCTCGGCATGGGTATTTCAATGCCGGCGTTCACTTTTTCTGTTGGATTTATTATGATTATAGAACTTAGCAACAAAATGGTCAATACTGAAATTATGGTTGTGTTTTTCATTATTTGATCTCCTTTTCTTTTTTATATATTTCGACTTATATATTTACAGTTACTTACATTTAAGTTTTTTCCAATATTCGTATATAAGGTTAAATATTACAATTAATTACTATAGGTTCAGAAAAACAAATTAGGAAGAAACAAGTAAATTGCAACTGATGAACGCCGTAATAAAGTACATTTCTGCTCGAATTATAACTTATTTAATTACCTTAGCAGTTGCAGTAACATTCGTATGGTGGATGTTTCATCTTCTTCCCGGAGATCCCTTAATACTTTTCTACAGGTCAATAGTTTTAAAGTACGGTTCGCAAAGTCAGGCTTACGCGCAGATAATAAATGTTTACAAAGAAGCTTTCGGCCTTGACAAACCTATTTGGGAGCAGTACGTCACATTTATTAGTGAACTGCTTAAAGGAAACCTAGGCCCATCTCTTATAGGATTTCCCACGCCAGTTCAAGAACTACTAAGAAGAAGAATACCGTGGACCATTGGGCTTCTTTCAATATCAACTCTACTAGCTTGGATTATCGGAATAATCTTAGGTGCCGTAGTTGGGTGGAAACAAGGGTCAAAAATTGATAGGATAGTAAGCATATTCGCAATGAGTATGTCGCAGATACCTTTTTATATCTTCGCTGTATTGGGAGCGTTATTTCTCGGCTATTTCCTTAACCTGTTTCCAACTTCTGGAGCCTACTCATTAAAGGTAACGCCTGGTTTCAATTTAGACTTTATTATCTCGGTGATACAGCACGGCACTTTACCCGCTCTTTCAATAGTCTTGACCTCTATGTTTGGTTGGGTGATGTCGCAAAGATCCCTAATCATTTCGATCTTAGGTGAAGATTACTTACAATTTGCAGAAGCTAAAGGACTTAAGAAGAGAAGAATTTTCTTTACCTATACATTAAGAAATTCTTTACTTCCTCAGGTTACTGCTTTAGGGATCAATTTAGGTTTCATAATGAGTGGTTCAGTGATAGTTGAGAATATATTTAATTACCCAGGAGTTGGCAGATTCTTTTCAGAAGCTTATCAAGTATTAGATTATAACTCAATAATGGGCTTTTTTATTTTATCAATTTTCACAGTGCTTACTGCTAATTTGGTCGTCGACCTTCTATTACCCTTAATTGACCCGAGGATAAGAGTAGGAGGTTAATGAAATCAAAATTAAGAAAATCCTATGGCAACCCTTCAAACTCTTATTAGATATTGCTAGAATGAACCTGAAGACGAAGGTTGGAATATCGCTTTTGATTGTTTTTATAGTCATATCACTGACTGAACCAGTAATAAATCACTATAGACTTAACGGAAAAAGCCCCCTTGAGATTGGAGAATATCCTGGATTTCAACCTCCATCATTTTCGCTTCCTTTGGGAACCGATCCATATGGTCGAGATCTTTTTGCGTTGCTACTTATGGGAACAAGATATACATTAACGATAGGATTCACAGCTGGCATAGTTGAAATGTTAATAGCCTTAACAATCGGGTTCTTTGCAGGGTACAAAGGGGGATTGATAGATCACTCATTAAGATCCATCACGGATGCATTGCTGGTTATTCCTACATGGCCATTGGTGATTTTCTTAACGTTATACCTAAAACAAATAGACATACTGAGTCTTAGTCTAGTAATTGGTCTATTCAGCTGGCCTGGCGTCACGCGACTTCTGAGATCCCAAATGCTAAGTGTAAAAGAAAGGTCATACGTTGAATTAGCAAAACTTTCTGGAGAGGCTGATCTGGAGATAATTTTTAAAGAAATTGTACCTAATATACTTCCATATGTTGGAGTTGGCTTTGCAGAAGCAATATTGGCAGCTATGATGATTGAGACTGGATTTAGGATGTTAATAGGTGTAGGACCAGTGCATTTAGTAACGCTTGGTTACCTTGTGAAACTTGCGATCGCTCAAGGGTTCCTCACTACAAGGTTGTATGCAATAATTCCGCCGATACTCTTCTTGGTTCTAATATTTATTTCATTGAATTTGATTAACGTTGGACTTGACGAAGCCTACAATCCAAGACTTAAGAAGATTACAGGAATTTAGGCGATAAACGATGGATAATATTGGTGCTTTCAGCAGATGCTTTTCTTTGAATTTTTACTCCCTGATCTATAAGATTATATATTCATAATTAATAATATATATAAAAAAGTGATTATATGTCTGAAATCAATTTGGCAATAATTGGATGTGGACTAATATCACATAAGCATGCTGCAGGTTTACAATTGCTCCGCAAGAAAAACATTAGAAAAATCAATGTCTTATCTGTCTGCAGCAGAACCAAAGAGAAAGCTCAAACTCTTTCGAAAGAAATAGGCAGTTTTCAAGAAAAAAAGCCAATAGTCTACACCGATTACGAAACGATGCTGAGGATGGAGCCGGATCTTGACGCTGTTGACATCTGCACTGAGCATCAAAATCATCACAACATAGCGATTTCATGCATTGATGCAGGCAAACATGTTATTGTTGAGAAACCTTTGGGAATAACGATGAGAGCATGCAAGTTGATGAATGAAGCTGCAAATAGAAATAATCGTATATTAGCCACAGCTGAAAATCTCAGAAGGACTGTTCTTAACCGAACAATAAGATGGGTTATTAATGAAGGAATGATAGGTGACCCCAAGTTCACGATATGGCAAGAACTAACGTATGACCTTGGTGTTGTCGACGGAACTCCTTGGCGCCACGACAAATTTTACGCTGGAGGCGGATGGGTTTTAGACGTAGGATCACATGTTGGTGACCTCCTGATTTATAATCTCGGCGAAATTGATGAGGTGTACGCAACAGTAAAGACATCAGAACCAATCCGTTATCTTGACTGGCCAAATAGAGAGAAGTCTGTAAACAGTACCGTCGAAGACTTTTCTATATCTACTTTCAAATTTCACAGCGGAGTTCTTGGTCAATGGACCTGGACTAAAGCTGCGCCTGGTAGAGGCTTGCTTCACCGAGCGATCTATGGAACCTTGGGATCAATTGATTGGCAAAAGGGTCTTGACGCTAATTCTAGCGATTTTAAAACACACAACGTTCTTGGATTGGAAGAACTATCTAATATGATGCTAAATAGTCTCAGCGAAGAGCATAAAGAAAAATTGTTTCCCAACGGTATTGGCTCTGAATACAAAGCTACTTTCTGGGGAGGCGAGTCGAGTTTTGCCATTGAGCTTTTGGACTTCGCTGAAGCCATATTAAATCAAGGTAGACCTGAAGTTGATGGCGTTTTGGGAGCTAAGGCTGTGGCTATGCCAATGGCGATCTACGAGTCTTCATTTATTGGTAAACCCGTGAAAGTTAGCGAAGTTGAAAACTGCAAAATCGAGAATTATCAAAACGAAATTAACGAAAAATTAGGGATAAAATGATACTTAAAGAGGGACTTTAGTATGACTGTGTTGGAAGAACCGATAAAAAAGATTCTAGACATCAAAAACTATATAGACAACGAATGGGTCGAGTCGGAAGGAGAAACCGTTAACGTCGTTAACCCAGCTACGCTTAAAGTCATAGCGCGTGTTCCAATTTCAACAGAAAACGAACTAAATGAAGCTGTTGACGTGGCTAAAGAAGCCTTCCCAGACTGGCGGAGGACGCCGACGCTTATCCGTGCAAGGTGCCTTTTCAGGCTAAAGGAACTTGTAGAGGAACGGTTCGAGGAGCTAAGCCGAATTCAGACTATGGAGCACGGAAAAACCATCGATGAGGCACGTGGGGAAACAAGGCGAGGAATCGAACAAATTGAGGTTGCAACTGGCATCCCTTCATTGATGATGGGTTGCAACTTGGAAGACATCGCTGCAGGCATCGACGAATACCTCATCCGTCAACCACTTGGAGTATTCGGCATAATAGGTCCATTCAACTTTCCGTTTATGGTTCCATTATGGTTTGCGCCGTATGCTGTTGCCGCGGGAAACTGTATAGTCATTAAGCCTTCAAGCGAGGACCCTATAAGCCAATTCAAACTTGCTGAGCTTGTTGAAGAAGCAGGGTTTCCACCAGGCGTTTGGAACGTCGTAAATGGTGGAAGTTCAGTAGTCTCAGCGATGTTGACTCATCCTGATATTCAAGGAATCTGCTTTGTCGGTTCAACTGCTGTTGGAAGAGACGTCGTCTATAGAAAATGCGGTGAAACAGGTAAACGGGTTATTGCCCAATGCGGCGCCAAGAACTTTCTTTTGGTGATGCCTGATGCTGATATGGAGAAGGTAATTGCAGCTTGTATGACGTCTTTTTATGGAAATGCAGGTCAACGATGTCTTGCAGGTGGAAACCTTGTTATTGTAGGCGAAGGTCTCAGTGAACCCGAATATGAGGTGTTCTATAATAAATTTATTAATGCTTATGTAGATGCGGCTTCAAAAATTAGAGTTGGCTATGGGCTTGATGACTCAGTCCAAATAGGACCTTTGCGTGACAGAAACAAAAAAGAAAGAGTTGGAAAATTCATTGAAAGGGGGATTGAAGAAGGAGCGAAACTTACACTTGATGGAAGAAATATTAGGCTCATTGGCAGTTGGCCAAAGGACTGCTTCTTAAACCCTTCAGTTTTTGAAGATGTAACTCCTGACATGGAAATTGGAAAAGAAGAGATTTTTGGTCCAGTTACATGCGTAATTAAAGCTAGGACATTTGATGAAGCTGTTGAGATGATTCACAAGAATCCTTATGGTAATGCTGCATCAATTTTTACTTCTAGTGGTAAATGGGCACGTGAGTTTCAATACCGGGTTGAATGCGGCAATATAGGCATCAACATTGGCATTGTTGCACCAATGGCGTTCTTTCCGTTCAGCGGAATGAAAAATTCCTTTTTCGGCGTATTACATGGACAGGGTCAAGAGGCTATTAGATTCTTCACCGAAAGCAAAGTAGTCATCCAAAGGTGGTTCTAAAATGGCTGTAACCACCTCAGACGTAATAGGATTTATTGAAAGACTTGAGGACGACTCATCAAAGCTCTACTATGAAATGGCAGAAAAGTATCCATGTCAAAAAGACATTTTTCTAAAATATGCTGAGGAATGTGAGAAGAGTAAAATTTTGGTAACCAGGACTTATCAAGAAACGATTACGGACGCTTTAGAGGCTTGTTTCTCATTCAAGGGTTTGGAACTGGAAGAACATAAAATTGAGATTTATGTACCAAAAAAGACAAGCTTTGCAGAAGATTTGAAGAGAGCAATAGGAATGGAAGAAAAGGCCATAAAGTTTTATGAAGAAGTTATAGAGTGTTCACGCGGATTGCTTGCTACTATACCCAACGCCTTCAAAAAGGCTGCAAAAATACGAAGTCGACGAACGCTAGAATTAGAAAAATTAAAAAACACTTCAATTATTTAGGCACTAGATATTTGTGAAAAAGGAATTTAAACAAATGGTTTAAGCAATTTTTTGTTCAAATACACCCTTAACAGATTTTATGCCTACGACCTATTTAAAAATCTCTGAATGTTTTTTACTATTTGCAAGCTGTAAATTACTTTAGGCTTCAAATAATGTTGATGTAATACTACAAAATTTTGCATCCTCACTAACCCACGTAAATTGATTTTTGCAGTAAATCCTGATTGATTGTTAACCCTAATTTTCGTTTATGCAATTAAATAACCTTGTTATAAAATAATAAGTTTTATATATTTAGATAAAACAAAACCAATCTATATAACAATTCCCATAAAAAAATACCCTAGATGCCTAAGTACATTGGAATATAATCTCCATTAGAAATCTGGATTCCTATTCATTGAGCTAAAAATTGATTTCCCCATTCTCCTAAGAAGTCTTTGCTATTATCTTTCATAAAGAAACAACTATGGCACATTCTCTGATATCCCCCTAAATAACGGAAACATTATTAATGGTGAATTAGGTTACGGGGCAACTGAAAAACTGGGCAACTGAGAAACAGCTGCTTTTTCAAAGCCTCATTGATTTTTTCTTCGTTAGTAGCTTCGGAAACTGTTGTTTGCAGGTATTCTTGTGATCTTTTGTATGCTTTTCTCATGTCTTCAATCACGTTTTCTGGAAGCTTCTGCTTGTTCGTTGTGTACCGGTTCTCAATATCGCCTTTATGTCCCATCCAGAGCTGCCTGTAGTCGCGCAAAACCAGCCCCTTCGATTCCGCCAGCATAAGCTGAGTGTCGAAGTAAGACCTCAAAACGTACGGTCTCCAAGGAAACCCAGCCTTTCTTATTACTCCTCTAATTATGTCTCCAACGTTTATGGATCTGATAAAGGGCTTAATTCTCTGTTTAGGCGTGACGACGGCGGATTCAGGTTCGATTTCTTCGCCTTCTCTCATTCGCCCTTCCAGATAGTCTTTTAGATAGTCGCATCCTTCTTCGCTCAGAAAAGTGAAGTATTGGTGTCCAGCTTTGCTGAGTTCCCTCCTGACAATGATTAATGTTGGAATCTGATCGAAGCTAGCCGAGTTTTCCTCAATTCTCATTTCAGGCAAATCCTTGATTCTTAATCCGCTGCGGGCGACGAGGACGCATGAAGTTCTGGTTTTCTTGTCTCCTGAGAGAATTATCCATCTCAGCTCTTCCTTCGTAGGAACTCGTTCATCTTTCAGAGAAGGCGTGTCTTCTATGCCCTTGATTTTAATCTTTGTCTTAACCTATTTTCTGTTGTGGGCTAGCCAGGACTTTAAATCTTTCAATGTTGAGCGGATGTAGCTTCCAGCATAACCCTTCTTTTCAGCCGATGTCACGTAGTCTAGAAGCATGTTGCCTAGTTCATCTTTAGTCATCGAAACCATCCTGCGAGGGGTTATTTTGCATGATTCGCAATAGTTTCCCAGTCTGCGGAGATGAACATCAGCCGTGACTACTGAGCCTCTAGAAACATTTTCGTACCAGGCCGAACATTATCATCTTCAAGCAGAACCGCGTATTTAGCTCTTTTCATCATAAATAATTGTTTGTCTCACGTTCCGAACCTAAAATTTGGCGGGCCCGCTGGGATTTGAACCCAGGGATCTCCGGCTCCGGAGGCTTGCGTGCCTTTTTTAGGCTCGGCGCCTTTATCCTGGCTGGGCCACGGGCCCTTTTCTGATTTTTGTTTTTAGGTTAAGGTGTTATTTCTGTTAGTTCTTCGTTGAGCCACCATGCTTTTCTTTTGCCTGCTTTTTCTCCACCGAAGTATTCAATTATTGGTTTTCCAAGCTCCTTTTTTGATCGGCTCATTATCCGTTTCAGCCTGTTGAGAATCAGCCATCTGTTGAGTTTCAAGGCCTCGGCGAGCTCTGGTGTTGTGGCTCTGTTGTAGTGGATTAAATGGTCAACGATTGAGTGGTCTATTTTGTCAACGCAGAAGATGTGAGGGTTGATTTTCCCCCTTTCGTAAGTGAGAACTTCAATATCTGCGAGGCTCTTCTTTATTATTGCAACATCATTCTCTATTTTTCGAATCTTGCTTTCCAACTCGAGAATCTTGTCTGGACGTGGAGTTTTCTGTAGTTTCTCGATTATGGCGTCGCGGATTAGGCTGCTTCTTTCTCCCTCCGGCCAACGCAAGACTAATTCGTTATAGACCTCTTTCGGTATCTTTATTGAAATCGTAACTGTCTCTGACATTTCAAACTCGGCTCTAGAGTCTTTTTGCTAAACAATAGGTTTTCTAGAAGCCCTAATAAACCTTAGTTGCTATCAAAAAATGAAGTGGAGCCTAGAAAAATTTTACGTAGATTTTGCTGTGAATCCCAATATTTTTGCAGACGGCTTGTTTGATGCAGCTTCCACTTCTATGTTTAAAGGCTCCATAGACAGCTTGGCGCCGCACTTAGGGCACTTCCCATCGTAAGCCTGCAAAATGTCTTCAGGAGATTTTAGCTCTTGCCCTTGATAAAGGGCATATCCACATTCGTGACAATTTACCTTCTGAGGCACTTCTCCAACCTCTTTGAAGCATGTTAGAGAGAAATATATGTAGTTCTACCTAATAAGGACCACGGCAACGGATATTTACCAGTCACAACCTAAGTAACAATATTCCAAAACAGTAAACATCAATCAAAATTTGTAAAGACTAGAGGAAAAACGCACTCTAAGAGGAAGCCCAGTTGGCTGCAAAGAATGTTCTAATACTATGCGAGAAACCTAGTACTGCTGAACGAGTGGCGAAGGCTCTAGATGAAAATGGGAAGCCAAGAAGAAATGAAACAAACCGGGTTCCACATTACGAGGGTTACCGCGATGGCAAAAGGTTAACAGTCGTAGCAGCGTTAGGACATCTTTATATTGTTGCTCCGAATGTGACTGACCGCGATGTTTATCCAGTTTTCGAGTTTAAATGGGTTCCAAGATACGTAGCTGAAAGAGACGCTAAGGACACGCAAACGTGGATTGAGGTTATATCAACCCTTTCCAAAGATGCTCACGAGTTCATTCTCGCAACCGATTACGACATTGAAGGAGCAACATTAGGCTACACCATCCTAAAGTACGCTTGTGGAGAAAAGGAAAAAGAAGCAAAAAGAATGAAGTTCTCAACGCTTACCACGGATGAGCTGAAAAAATCCTATGCTGATCTTATTGAACACATCGAGTTCCCAATTGTTGAAGCAGGAGTCTGCCGCCACTTCCTTGACGCGATGTACGGCATCAATCTTTCTCGAGCCATGACTGTTGCTGCGAAGAAGTGGAGCGGTAAACACCTCACTCTAAGCACAGGCAGAGTGCAAGGCCCAACACTAAAGTTCCTCGTAGAAAGAGAGAAGGCAATCAACACCTTTGTTCCTGTTCCTTTTTGGGCAATAAAAGCCACAATCGAAGTTAACGGGCAAACATTTGACGTGGAGTACGAGAAAGACAAAATACAAAGCCGAAACGAAGCTGAAGCCGTTGTAAATGCTTGCAAGGAAAAAAAAGGAACAATTTCAGATATGGAAGTCAAGAAGTTTCGTCAAAACCCACCAGTTCCCTTCGATCTAGGCGCCCTACAAGCTGAAGCTTACAGCCTTTTCAAATACACGCCGAAACGAACCTCTGACATCGCTGAAAGGTTGTACCTCGAAGCCTTGATTTCTTATCCACGAACCTCAAGTCAAAAAATTCCACCCTCAATTAACAGCAGAGCTATCTTTGAGTCATTAAGCTATGAGCCAAAATACAAAAGCTTAACAGAACAACTCCTAAGCGGACAAAGCCTTGTTCCAAACGAGGGAAAAAAGGACGATCCAGCGCACCCTTCAATTTATCCAACAGGCACCCTTCCAAGCAAAGCCCTTGGTGAACCTGAAAGGAAAATTTGGGATTTAATCGTGAGAAGGTTCATGGCTGTTTTTGGCAAACCTGCTATGAAGCAAAGCGCAAAGGTAACGATAGCAAAAGATGGTCACAAGTTCTTTTTGTATGGTAAACAAATTTTAGAGGAAGGCTGGATAGTTTTCTACAAGCCCTTTATACAGTCAGAGGAAGTTTTGCTTCCACCATTGAAGAAGGGGCAGGAAATCACGTTTAGAGAGGTTTGTGTGGAAGACAAATTCACTAAGCCTCCTCCTAGATACAACCCAAGCAGTCTGCTTAAAAAGATGGAAGACGAGGGAATCGGAACAAAGGCGACAAGAGCAGGCATAATCGACACGCTTTACAGCCGAGGATACGTAACTGGAGAAAGAGCAACCGCATCAGAACTAGGGCTTGACGTAATTAACATTCTTGAAAGGCACTGCCCCGAGGTCATCTCAATTGACTTCACGAAAGAGCTTGAAAGCAACATGGAGGAAATCCAGAAAGGCATGAAAAACGCTGATGGCGTCCTCAAAAAAGCTAAGTTAAAGTTAGAGCCCGTCTTAACCGAGATGAAGAAACAGCAAGAACTATTAGGTCAAGAGCTTTCAGAGGCTGCGAGAAACGCCCAAATGCAACGACGGGTCATAGGCAGCTGCCTGCAGTGTGGAACTGGGAAGCTCATTGTTCTTTACTCTAGACAAACTGGTAAACGTTTTTTGGGATGTTCAAACTTCTTTAATGGGAAATGCAGGGCTTCGTTTCCTCTTCCTCAGACGGGCATAGTTAAGCCATCTGGAAAAAGCTGCGATGTCTGTGGGTGGCCTACGGTTCAGTTTCAAGCAAAAGGCAAACGACCTTGGGTTTTTTGCGTTCGACCTGAATGTCCTTCAAGGGAGGCAAGAAAATAGGTGCGATGCGAAATTTGTACTAGGAAATCTGAAAGCAGGTTCTGCGAATTTCACGAGGCAGCATACAAAAACCTAGTTAAGAACTTCGAAGCTTGGAAGAAATCCATGAACGTTACCTGGATCGAATACCTGATGCAGATAAAAAACAACGAGTTCAGCGGCATCTGGGTTAAAGAAGTCGCTCAACATCTTTTAGCCTCAGGCTTAAAAAATGAACCTATAAACTGAGAAACTGAGGTGCACAAGGTTTAAATTGTTTCCGCATTTTATATATCGAATCAAAATAGTGGATTGAGTTAAAGAGTGGAAAGCGGCCTTGTCGAAGAACTCTAATCGTAAATTCTCATCTTGGAACTATTTCCTTCAAAAAACCAGCGCAAAGCTGGCAACCTATCGCCCATCTCAGCTATTTACCGCTATAGTGGTTATGGCAGCAGCAATTTTTCTATTAGGAGGCGGCGTGTACGATGTTCTTATGAATCCGGTGGCTGCGATTCCCTTAGGTTCAGGAAGGTTTCTCGCCTTTATTCCTTACCAAATTCACGACCAGCTGCTGATAGGTAGCATAGCGGTCATGATTCTTTATGCCTTGGGGGCAACAGGGTTTTTACTTATTTACCGAAGCACAAGGCACGTTCATAACCCTCGCCAAGTTTCCTTTTTCATGGGAATTGGCATTGCCCTTGTACTTATAGCGTTTATAGCAATAGAGATCGAGCTATACTGGATTCTGCATTATGCTTCATAAACCGAAAAATGATTGATTGATAAAAACAACAAAAAACTAATTCTGGTTAAAACCTATATTAATCGAGTCTTCAGTATCTTTCAAATAGCCATTAAAAAGTGTTTGGGAGTGTGCGATCGTGAGGACGATTGAATGGAGAGACGGCGTTGTCTACACAATTGACCAGACAGTTCTGCCGAAAAAGGAAGTCTGGATTGAGCTTAGAACAAGTGAACAAGTTGCCCAAGCTCTCAATGAAATGAAGATAAGAGGTGCACCTCTAATTGGCGTGGCAGCAGCATACGGTTTAGCCCTCACTGCACTTCATTCTAAAGTTCAAAACAGAGAGGATTTTATGCGTGAAGTGGAAGTAGCAGCGGAAACAATAAGGAATACTCGTCCCACTGCTGTTAACTTGTTTTGGGCTGTTGATAGAATCTTGAAAAAAGCTCATGAGACAAGTGGTGGAGTTGAAAGTCTTAAAGAAGCTATTGTCTCAGAGGCTCTTAGAATGGCTGACGAAGACGTAGAAGTGAACCATAGAATCGGAAAGCACGGTTCAAAGCTAATTAATGATGGCGACGTTATTTTAACTCACTGCAATGCTGGCAGCTTAGCCACGGTTGAATATGGAACGGCCTTGGCTATTGTTAGAGTCGCTTGGGAGGAAGGTAAACGCATTAGAGTTTTTGCAGATGAGACAAGACCACTTCTTCAAGGCGCAAGGCTTACAGTTTTCGAGCTCATGCGAGACAATATTCCTGTGACCCTAATTACTGATAACATGGCTGGGTACGTTATGTCCAAGGGGCTGGTTAATAAAGTGATTGTCGGAGCAGACAGGATTGTCCACGATGCAGTGATAAATAAGATTGGCACCTACTCAATTGCGGTTTTGGCGCACGAAAATAACATTCCATTTTACGTGGCTGCTCCTGCTTCGACGTTTGATTTTTCTCAGTCAGCTAAAGACGTGGTAATCGAAGAGCGGAATCCTGATGAAGTGACGCGAATTGGAACTGAAACAATTGCCCCAGAAGGTGTAAAGGTAATTAATCCAGCGTTTGATATTACGCCGATGAAGTACGTGACTGCCATAGTAAGCGAGGATGGAATCATAACTGGTAGAGAACTGAAAAAAGGCTAAGAGGCTGAGGACTATAGATCAATGTGGTATTGTTGGTTGGAAACACCTATGATGGCTGAAAGTGGTAATGGCAAAAAATGTAAAGAAAAAGAGGAAAAACAGGTTGTTCTTAAAGGAATCCTTAAAGACAATGGCGTTCTTGTTCCCTCATCCGAGGGCATTGAAGGTCTTACGTTACGTGGGTACGGAACACCTGAAAACAACAATCTCGTCCTGAGCTATTATGAAGCGTTGTATTTATTGGATAAGGGAATAATTGAGGTTATAGATGGAGAAACAAGTACGCAAATTAGTTTTCAGCACTTGTTAAACAAGGCAAGGATTGTTGACAATGACGCTTGGGTTCGTTATCTCATTTACCGTGACCTTAGAAGCAGAGGCTACGTTGTCAGAGAAGGGTTCGGCTTAGGAATCGATTTCAGAGTTTATAAAAGAGGAGAATACACCAAGTCCACAGCTGATTACCTTGTGCTTGGAATTAAAGAGGGACAACCTGTTGCCATTGAGGATCTTGCTGGAATATTGTCCCGTGCACAGAGTTTGAAAAAAACATTAATTCTTTCAGTTCTGAACAGAAGAGGCGAAATTGTCTACTATTCGCTTTCACGATTATCATTTAAAAAAGACGCTTGAAAGGAAGGTTTTTCATAAAGACATTTTAAACGATTCAAGACATCTTTTGATTTAAGGAAAGAGCTTTTAAAAACGATGTTACAAAATAAGAGGATAAATAACTGAGAATTTTTCTTAGGACTGGGTGTTGTGTTTGGCTTCTGAATTTCGCCGAACAGTTCGTGGAATGAGAGACCTTGTGGACGAAGAAGCTGAAAACCTAAGGCTCATTGAGCAAAGGGCAAGGAAAATTTCGAGGCTCTACGGGTACAAGGAGGTTATTACGCCCCTCGTTGAGCACTACGAGCTTCTGGCTGCAAAACTAGGTGAGGAAAACAGAAAACGTATGTTCGTCTTCGAAGACCTTGGCAGAAGAAAGGTTGCGCTTAGACCTGAGTTCACAGCTTCTGTCGCTAGGCTTGTAGCCACAAAAATGCAGAGCGCCCCTCGACCATTAAGGCTGTTTTCTGTTGGCAGCTTATACCGTTATGATGAGCCCCAATTTGGAAGGTACCGGGAATTCTGGCAGGCAAACTACGAGCTTTTCGGCTCCAATAAACCTGAAGCCGACGTTGAAATTTTGGCTTTAACAAACAGTTTACTAAAAGAGATTGGCTTAAAGAATTATTTTTTCAAAATTGGCCACGTGGGGGTCTTGCGAAGCATCCTGAACCACGATGGGATTTCTGAAGAACAACAAAACAGCATCATGCAGCTTTTGGATAAAAAACAGTTTGACATAGCTCTTAAAACAGCGAAGAATGCTGGTAGTTCAAAAAGTAGCTTGGACACGTTGGAGACGCTCTTAAATATAAAAGGAAGGCAGTCTGATGCCGTTATTTCTGAAATTTGTGAGGTTGTAAAGAGCTATTCTGAAGCTATAGAAGCTGCAGGAAACTTACGTGAGATTATTAGCATATTGAAAGCAGGTTGTGTAGATGTTGATTTATCAGTTGAAGCTGGTTTTGCCCGAGGCTTAGAATATTATTCAGGCATGATTTTCGAAATCTTTGCTACAAACATGGACATAGCTGTTGGGGGAGGAGGACGTTACGACAAACTGATTGAACTGTTTGGCGGCGGGCAAGTACCTGCAGTAGGTGTCGCCTTAGGTGTAGACCGTCTTTCACTTGCGCTGCAGAAACAGGGGCAGACAACTCAAAGGTCTGAGGAAAACCGTGTTCTGGTAGTAGCGGTTGAAAATTCCCTTTTAGGGCACGCATTCAAGATTTCTAATATGCTAAGAGAAAAAGGCATTGTAGTTGAGCTTGAAACTATGGGGCGCTCGGTTTCCAAGGCACTTTCAGATGCGGATCGACGTGGAATAACGCACGCCGTTATAGTGGGATCAAAAGAAATCCAAGAGAACATGGTTGCCCTGCGGTTTATGAGAGAAAGAACCCAAGAGATTGTTTCAATTGAGCATCTGTTTGAGAGAATTAGGCAGTAAGGCGAAAAAAATGAAGTTTCGAACAGCGGCTTGTCTTCTACTTCTTATGTCGTTGTTTCTTCCTTGGAAAATTATTTGGGGCACAAACATAACTGGGACATCAATTTCGTGGTTCTATATTTTCGAGTTTCCTTTTGCGGCTGAATACATAACGAACTTTGGTTCATTAGGAACTTACACGAGCTGGGAAACCTATAACTTTGTTCCGAAGTACTTAGGAACAATGTTTGTAATATTAGGTGTAATCATATGCCTATGGGGAACAATCAAACATAGACGAGATTACCTTGTCGAGTGGGGAGGCATCTCCAGCTTAGTTGGAATGGTACTTTTCGCCGGTTCTGGATATGAGGAGGTTTATATTCCATATGTGCTATATCAGACTTACCAAAGCCTTCCCCTTGGCATGTTTATACCTGTTGCCTTTTGGCTTATGATCCTCATGAGTCCCCAAGAAACAGAGCGATACCTTTCTAGGGAGCATTCCAAAAGGTTGAGTTTCTTTTGCGGAGAATGCGGGAAAGAAGTTTCAGTTGAATTCGAATTCTGCCCTTTTTGCGGAAAATCAATTCAAAAGATCAACTGCAAAAGCTGTGGTAGAAAAATTCCCACGCAATATACTTTCTGCCCTTACTGTGGTGAAACAATTCAAAGGGATTTTGAAAAAACATTAATTCTTTGATTTCTTCAGATAGGTTGTGTCTTTAGTCTCACTAGCTCTGATTATTGTTCCATATTTTTTTAACATACAGATGATTCGTAGGCGTTAAGTAGTTTTCAATGGTGTAAACTGTCTCATAGGCTATATAACATGAAGCCGTCGGTGTTAAAGCGTGGCATCCAAACCCGAATCAATAAAGACCTACTCACATGCCTCGAAACACGGCAACGAAAGATTCAATGAATTGTTATTTGAAACTATTGACGAAGTGTTAAAAGCAGCCTTAGGTGATAAAAGCACCCAACTGATTTATGAGTATCTCAGGAAAAAGTCATGTTCAATAAATGAAATTTCAAATAACCTTACGATTTTCTCCACAGAGCTAAGAGCAATCTTATCAGATGATAACACGCCAACTAGGTTTTCCATTGAAGTAACCCCTCATGGAAGGTCTGCAATCATTGAAAGAACCATTGCAAGAATCCTTTGCCAAAAATTAGGGTTAGATTTCAAAGAAAAAGGGCCTGTTGATTTTCCAAACTTAATTTCTGAACTTAGACGCGTATACAACGATTCTGAAAGAAGCACTCTAATAGTAGCATACCAAAACAGGAGGTCCTAACAGAGTGAAAAACATTCGAACGAATACTGAGGTACATTCATTTTTAGCAACAGCCAATGAAAAATCCTCCAACCGAGAATTAAGATTGTTCTATGAGAAAATTAACGTTATTTTTGAAAACGTAAATGATTACGTGTTTCTTCTTGATTTAACAGGTAAGATAATTGACGTTAATAAAGCAACCTTGAAGCTAACTAGAAGATTAAAAGAGGACTTAATTGGGAAACAGTTTGTCGAGTATGTCGCAATTGATTCAGAAGTTAAAACCCAATCCTATGATGTATTTAGAAAAATGCTTTTTGGCAAAAGACTAAGCCTCAAAACACGCTTTAAAAACAAAAATAATCAAAACATCGTGATTGAGATTTCTGCCTCGCACATTAGGCATTATGAAAAAGCCGTGGGAATACTAATTATTGCGAGAGACGTAACTGAACAAAAGATGGCGGAAGAAGAAACAAGGTACGAAGCAGAAAAATACAAAAGCCTTGTTGAAAACGCACAAGACGTTATTGCAACATTCGACCTAAAAGGCAATTTAACATCGGCAAACAAAGCCATTGAAAATTATGGATTCAAGATACGCGACATCACTGGCAAAAACATGTTAGAGTTTGTTTCTGGGAAATACTGGCCTAAAGTTATGGCTGATGTTGCAAAGATATCTCGTGGCAAGGCAATCAAGTCGGAGTTGGAGGTAATAACCCCTATTGGGAAAAGGATGGCTGAATATCAAAGTAACCCTGTTATGAATGGAAAAAAAGTTGTTGGCATCCAAACCGTTCTAAGAGACATTACTGAAAGAAAAATAATTGAGGAAAAACTCGCTGAAAGCGAGGAATGCTATAGAGTTCTTTTTGAGAAATCCCCGATTGGCATTTGTATGATGACCATTAATGGCAGAATCATTAACGTGAATAAAAAAATGGAGGTTATAACGGGCTATAACAGCGCAGAACTAATGAAAATGTCATTCTTGGACCTCTGCAAAGATCCTGTTGCTGTGAAAACACTAAAAACCATTGATGGCCAAGATGCTGTTAGAGAGATGCAAACACAAGTGAAATGTAAAGATGGAAAGTTGATCCAAGTTCTCCTAAACGCATCTAAGATTCAGCTACGTAACAGTAGCTTCATACAGATAAGAATTCAGGACATGTCCGAACTGGTCATGACAGAGAAAAGGCTTAGAGCCTCTGAAAAGAAATACAGGGCATTATTTGAGGAAGCAATGGATGCCATATTTGTCGCGGACGCTGAAACTGGAATATTGTTGGACTGCAACCGCGCAGCTTGCCAGCTGGTTGGAAGAGAAAAAACTGAATTAATAGGTAAACACCAAAGCATCTTGCATCCGCCCACATCAATAGAAGGCAAATTCAGCAGAACCTTCCGACTACACCGGACTGAAAAAGAAGGGCAAATACTGGAAGATAGGGTGGTAACAAAGGACGGTGAGATCAAGGAAGTTTCGATCAAAGCTAACATCTTCGAGTTAGAAAACAGGAAAGTAGTGATGGGAATATTCAGAGACATTACGGAACAAAAGAGAATTGAGGAGGAACTAGTTCAGGAAAGAGATTTCTTGCAAGCTCTTATGGACAACATTCCTGACACCATATATTTTAAAGATATAGATTCCAAATTTACAAAGGTTAACAAGGCTCAAGCAACGGTTTTGGGAATAAGTGACCCAAAAGAAGCAATTGGAAAAACTGACTTTGACTTTTTTACGCCTGAGCATGCAAGAGACGCTTTTGATGACGAACAAAGAATTATCAAGACAGGTCAGCCACTGATCGGTAAAATTGAGAAGATTAGGAGAGCAGACGGTCAGTTCCGCTGGGTTTCGGCAACGAAGACACCGATTAGAAACAAGCAAGGTAAGATCATTGGCTTGGTCGGGATTTCCAGAGACATAACGGAGCAAAGGCAGATTGAAGAAAAAATGGAGTATCAGAAAAACCTTTTCGACGCTTTGATGGATAACATGCCGGATTCCATTTACTTCAAAGACACACGATCTCGGTTCATCAGAGTGAGCAAAGTTAGCTGCGCAGGCATGGGAATCAAAAATCCAGACGAGGCTGTTGGAATGACGGATTTCGATTGGGCGCCTAAGGAACTGGCGGAACAGTATTACGTCGATGATCAAACGGTTATGAAAACTGGCATGCCAATCATTGGTAAGGAAGAGGTTAGCATAAGCAAAGTTGGAAAAAAATGGTATTCTGCGACTAAGGTGCCCATTAGAGATAAAGAAGGCAACGTGATTGGTCTTGTAGGCATTTCACGAGACATTACAAAGCTCAAGGAAACTGAGGAAGCGCTTAGGCATTACTCTCTGCATCTGGAGGAAATCGTTGAAGAAAGAACTCGTAAGCTTCGTGAAGCTCAGCGTCTAGCTACGATAGGTGAGACTGCTGCCATGGTTGGTCACGACCTCCGTAACCCCTTGCAGGCAATCGCTGCCGTTCCATACCTGGTTGAAAAAACACTTCAAACGTTGCCTAAACAAGTCGAGGAGGCTGTTAAAAAAAGTTCTATACCTACGTTTATGAACATGCTTCAGGAACAGACGCTTTACATGAACAAAATTGTTTCCGACCTTCAGGACTATGCTAGACCAGTTAAGCTGAACCTTAAGGAAACTAATCTTTACAGCATGCTTGAAGATGTTCTTTCTACTGTGAATGTTGCTGAAAACATAGAGGTCAACATTGAGATTGCACGAGACATGTTAGCAGTTTTTGATCCGCACCTATTGAGAAGAGTTTTCACAAACCTGATTAACAATGCAGTGCAAGCCATGCCTGAAGGTGGCAAATTGACTATAAGAGCTACCCAAAACGGTGACGGCGTGTGCATAAGTTTTCAAGACACCGGTGTTGGTATACCTGAAGAGAACCTGTCCAAGATTTTTCAACCTTTATTTACGACGAAGTCTAGGGGGCAAGGTCTCGGGTTGCCTGTTTGTAAACGGATTATGGAGGCTCACGGTGGCAAAATTACTGTAACAAGTAAGCTTCATGTCGGTAGCACCTTTACCGTGCACATACCTTTCAAAAAGGAGGTGAAACAAGACGAGTAGCGAGAAAAAGAGAATCCTAATCGTAGACGATGAATCTTCGATCTGTGAGGTCTTCAAGTTAATTCTAGAGGCACAAGGTTACGAGGTTGAAACTGCGGAAACTGGGCTTCAGGCTTTAAGAATGTTTCAAGAAAAATTTTATAATCTTGTCACTATAGACATTCGACTTCCTGACATGGAAGGAACGAAGCTGCTCAAAGAATTGCACAGCTGCTCTCCAAAGTCAATGAAAATTATGGTCACAGGCTACCCTAGCCTTGAGAACGCTGTGAATTCATTGAACATTGGAGCTGACGCCTACATCATTAAGCCCGTTGAACCTGATGATCTAGTAAATACTGTGAAGGTGAAGCTTAAGGAGCAGGAGGACATAGAATCTCTAAGCCAGGAGAAGATAGACAATTGGATATCAGCAAGGCTTCAAAAACTTGAAGAAAAATATGGAATTCATTGAGTCCATGTTTTGTGTTTGACGTGACAGTTTTCACCATGTTATTTCATCAATTTGGGAACTGATTTAACATTATGTTGATGTTTAAAGGCCACTTAAATCTGGGCATAGCTACTTTTAAAAGAAAAGGTGTCTAATTACTTAACTGAGCAGTATTTGCAGTTTCGTTGGGCGGTTAATGTTTATGAGCGAGGAGAAAACAAGAATCGAGGATTTAATCAAACGCGTCGACGAGTTAACGAGGATTCTGAAATTTCTATCAGACGACCTTTCTGAGATTTCACAAAGCCTCAAAGCGGGTTTAGGCGTTGTTCCGCAGCTATCAACGTCTGAGCCTTCGAGGGTTCTTCCTCAACCAAAGACTTCTCAGCAAACTATCATTGCTGGCGAACCTTCAGCTGCCCCGTCTCCTCTAAGCAGCATTCAGTCAGTGGAAGACGTGCAGAAGGTTTTTCCTCAAGACTTGTTAAGTATGTTGTATTTCGAGGAGAAAGACGACCAAGTGGTTATTAAGCCCAGAGCGTTTCTAGGTTCAGACAACTTTAGGCGAATAGCAAGTATCGTCCGCGACCAGATGAACGGAGAATACGTCAGCGCCGGGAAGGACAGCCACTTTAGGATTATGAAGAGGGCTTAGCCAAAATTCTGGTTAAATGTAGAATATGTCTTCTGGGCTTCTTCTGGCTCTTTCTTCGGCTTCTCTTCTTGCTTTTTGAGCTACAACGTTTTTGCTTGCCCCTTTTTCGGTTACTTCCATGTCGTATTTTATGAAGTCTTGTATGAAACTCGTAATTTTCTTGTTCATGGCTTCGAGTTCTTCTCGTGTAAAAGACACCATTATGTCCGGGTTGTTTACCCAGTTAAGCCAGCCTAGTATGCTTCGATGTAGGGCATATAAAGAAAACCTCATCGACTGAATTATGTCCAGTCTATCTTTATCTGGTTTTTCAGCCATTTTCTCGATTTGCTCAAGAATTCTGGCACAAGTTTCAACCCAACCTTCGCTCATTGAATCACCTTTCCTGTATTGCCCCAAAAACTGTTTGGCGCAACAAGTAACAACTGTGCAACGACTAATATTTCTTTTGGTTTCTATTGCAACACCAGAAGGATTCATTGTCAGTACAAAACACGGAATCTGTCAAATTCTCCTGTGGGTTGTTCCCAAAGCACATCGACGCCTGTAACTGTGGCCCCAGGAGGCCCATGGCGGCAGAAATCTATCATGGCTTCCACCGCTTCTTTTTCACCTTCAAAGACTGCTTCCACTCTTCCGTCACGCAAATTTTTTACCCATCCAGTTACTTTATGTTGCGTAGCTTTTGTTCGGGTTTCGTACCTAAAGAAGACACCTTGAACGTATCCTCTGACGAACACGTGAGCCCTAACCCTCATGTTTGTCAGCCTACACGAAATTTAACGGGGTTAACAGATTTACTGTAAAATTCATGCAGCAGTAGATGTTTAGATTAACATGAGCTTAAGAGACTCTGTGGAATTTTATTGTTCCTTCAGCCAAATTAACATCATAAACCTGGTTTACGTCGAACCTTACGCCTAGCGCTTCGTACTCTTGCTCTGTTAAAAACAGTATAATTTTTGGTGAGCTGAACCTTGCCTGTGCTCCAATTATAGGCATCTGTTGCTGTAAAGCCTTAAAAACGTCTTGAATTATTCGAGCCTCCTCGGTTGGAGGTCTAATCGCGTAGCTTGGCATAATTTCCTCCTCGACGAGTTCCACCCGTTTACCAAGGTTACCAGACGGATCTTTAATAGATTCAATTCGTTGAACCAGAACTCTCATCGCGTTGTCACCTTTCTACATGTTATTAGACGTTGCTTAAAAGGAGACCGTTATTCCATCTCTATTGTCGCCGGAGGCTTGGGCGTAATGTCGTAGTAAACAGACGAAACGTTCGGGCACTCCCTGAGAATCTGAGATGCTGTTTCCTGAAGAGTAGGCCATGGGATTTCTGCTGCCTTAGCCTTAAGGAAATCTTCTGTCTTAACAGCTCTAACAACAACAACGTAGGGCTGTTTTCCATCACCTTCGCCTATCTCGTACAAGACCCGCGTGGCAGACCGCATCCTTGACAATATCCTCTTTTGAAGGCCATCTAATTTCATAAAGTCGGGTTGATAGAGTTCGCCACCGTCTTTTCGGCACGTAACAGCCACAATTTCGCCGTATCGCCGAGCCCTTTGTTTCATGCCCGTGGCTTTGTCTGCGAGAACTTTGACCCAAACGTTAATTTGGCTTAGTTTAAGGTGCTTCGCCGTTGAGTTTACAAGATTTCTGAGGTTTGGCCTAGGAAAAATTTCCTCGTTGTTAATGATTGCAGCGAAATACTGGCTTGGACTATGCTGGGACAGGTTGTTTTCCACAGCTACTGTCGCCTTTTTCAGTGACGCTAACTTATCAGGGGTAATCTCTCCCACAACTCTGACTGAAAGTCCAGGTCCAGGGAAGGGTTGCCTTTCGGATATTTCTGGCGGAATCTTGAGGTATCTGGCGACCTGTCTTACTTGGTGCTTAAGCAGTGTCACTAAAGGTTCAACTACCTTAAATCCGTAGAGTTCCCTCGTACTGATGCCTATTTGTTCTAAGACGTTATGCTGCGTCTTTATTCCACCCTTTGTTTCAATGATGTCTGCAAGAATTGTGCCCTGAACAAGAAACTTGCTTCCCTCCCTTTTCGCAACGTCACTGAGAGTCTCATAAAAAGTCTTCCTGAAGGCTTTCCTCTTCTCTTCCGCGTCTCTAAGTCCACCGAGCGCGGTTAAGAAACGTTCCTGAACACGTTCAACCTTCATCGGAAGATTCAGCGGTGGTTGCGAAAGGAGTTCTGCGACCTTTTCCGGCTCTCCTTCTCGCATAAAAGCGTCGTCCAGTATGACGCAGGCAAGGTTGTCTCCAATTGCTTGATGAGTAAGAACAGCGCATGTTGAGCTGTCTACGCCGCCTGAAACTGCAATTACAGCTTTTTCGTTGCCTATAACCCGTCTTATTTCGTTGATTTGGTCTTTAACGAATTTTTCCGCGTTGAATCCCTTCATATTTCTTCTCCTTCTTCATGATAATTGTTGTGAACGTCTAGATTACGCTTCATTCATCTTATACCAAATTCTTTTAAACTTAAATGTTGTACATAGTAATAAAACCATATGTTAGTATGTTATGTTGAGGCGCGAAACGTATGAAGCTTGTAACCGTTCTTCTTCCTGAGGCATACCTTGAAGGACTCGACGAACTTGTTCGTCAAAACATGTACCCAAGTAGAAGCGCAGCTATAAGAGCTGCTGTACGCGACCTCCTAAGAAGAGAACTGTGGAACAAATAGGCTCAGAACTCTTTAACATCAACAGTTAGAAGAACCAGATGCTTTCATTTAGAGGTAAAAAGAACTTTCTTTTCTGAATAGTGTGCTAGTTTTTTACAGCGTCTCTAAACGATTTTGCAGCTTGCTTAGGGTTATCCGCAAGCGTTATTGACCTTCCAACTATCAAGTATTCTGAACCTGCCTCAACAGCTGCTTTGATGTCTCCACCTTGTGCACCTACGCCAGGCGAATATATAGGCACTTTTCCTTTTAGAATGGTGTGGATTTCTCTGATTTTTTCTGGATACGTTGCGCCTACAATTACGCCGTCTGCCTTCCACGCCAATGCTTTTTGAGCGAAAACTAGGTATTGTGCTTTTAGCTCATTGGCATTTGGGTCATGAACCATTTGTCCGTAGCCCTCCCATGCAGCGTTGTGGCTCATATAAACGAGCAAGATTACGCCTCGGCTCATTTTTTCAGCAACCTCGAAGACAGGTTGAAGCCCATCCTCCCACCCAACGAAGGGGTTCGCGATTACAGCGTCAAAACCTGCATTAAAATAGTTTTCAGAAATAACACGGTTCGTGTATCCTATGTCGTTTATTTTGCAGTCCATTATTGTAGGCAAACCGAGGCTGTGTGCTTTATCCACGATTTCCTTCGTTCCGTCGAACAACCCCAAAGGTAGGACAAGATGATGGTTCAACTTAACTGCGCAGATGTAGGGATAAGTCTCCTCAAGAATTTTTATGCCTCTTTCAACAGGAGTTCCCGTGCCCTCTGGAATCTGGTCCAAGGCTAACACGATGTTGGAATCCCTTTTTTCCGCCGACTCAGCCATTTTCTGCTTGAACGACAACACACTTTTTCACTTACTTCCAAAGTGTTTTTCCACGTTCTAAACCCTTACGGTTCCACCACAAAACCTCGTCACATAATCAACTGTAACCTTCATCGCCTCCAACAGTTTTTCTTCAGTTATACCTGGAACGCCACAAAACAGCAACAAGACGTTTTTGGTTGCTTCCGAGACCTTTGAGTCTTCAGAGTCCCTGTAGGGGTAAACGGCGACAAGTTTCTCAGCGTCCTGAACCACGATTTCGCTGCCTTGAAGATTCAAGGGCTTATTCATTCCGATTCCATGGAACTTTTCGCCTTTTCTTGCGAAACGCATTATCAAGTCTCCACGTAGATTGTCAGCATCGAACGCAGCGACAGCGACCTCTGTTTTGATTGAGGCAAGGTTATATGCGTCGACCAAGGTGTTTATGCGAGGTAATGGATTCCCAACAACAACTCTTCGTATTAAGGCCTCAGCTGCGGGACGAACCTTTGTAGGGTCAACATTGATTCTCCAAAAAAAGTCACGGTAAGCCCTCAACACAGGCCTATCCTTAAGAGTTTCAGCATCGTAAAACTGCCTCGTTTCTTCCGTTACAAGCTTCTTAAACTCCTCAAGCTTCAAACCAGATGACTGCACATTGACATTGTTTATTTGCACAACCAAGACTGTTAAATCGGGAAACGCAGCCTTCACACCTTCATCTATAACAAACTGGGTCAAACTTCTGCCTCCAAACCAAAATCCTTCTCAACCATTAAGAAGCAACAACCCATCTTATATAATAATAGAAAAACAATTGCACAAAAAGCCATAAACTAAACCCAAAATTCCAGTGTTTCCACAGAGCCTATGTAAAGAAAAAGTTTCAATGCGCATAGAACAAGAATAGGTAAGATGGCCAGAAAAGCTGACCTGATTATATATACCCTCCCCCCTCAACAACTTACACAAAAAAGGAAACCCACAAAAACTAACGTGCAAACCACATGTAGCATGCTTGAAAACATTCGAAAATGGCCCATTTACGTCGTTTTTATATTTCCTCCACATATGTATTCTTAGGGATTTAGGATGAGGGTTAGAAGAGCTTCAGCTTGGGGGTTTCACCCCTTTAACAGCAAGGAGGAAAAAGAGGAAATAGAATGGTGTTTCACATCAAAACACGGAGTCGGCGAGCTGCCTAAAATTCCAGAACACGGGGAGAGACGCATAGTTGGAGCAGTGGTTCCTCACGCTGGACTTGTCTACTCAGGACCCATCGCAGGATACACCTACCACAACATAGCAAAGGACGGAACACCAGAAACCTTCATAATCATAGGAGTAAACCACAGAGGCTACCCAGGCTTCAACACGATGCTTGACGGAATCTGGAAAATGCCACTAGGAGACGTCGAGGTAGACTCGGAACTTGCAAAAACTATTACAAAAAATTCTGAGTACATAGACATAAATCCAGAGGCACACGACCAAGAACACTCAATAGAGGTTCAACTCCCATTCCTCCAATACATCTACAACGGAAAATTCAAGATCGTTCCAATAACCGTGGGCTACGGCGACTACACGATGTGCAAAAACGTCGGCAAAGCAATCGCAAAAGCAGTAAAAGACCAACAAAAAGACACAGTCATCCTAGGAAGCACAGACTTCATTCACTACGGCCCAAACTACGGGTATGCGCCTGTTGGAATGAGACCCTTCGAAAAAGCTTTAAAATGGATGAACGACGCAGACAAATCCATCATAGACATCATCCTCAAACTAGACGCAGAAAAACTGGTAAACACAATCCAAGAAAAAGGCTACACGATGTGCGGTTCCCTTCCAGTCGCCACAATGATTGTCGCAGCTAAGGAACTGGGCGCAAAAGAAGCTAAACTTCTAAAATATGCGACAAGCCACGACACAGGCGGAGGAACAGATCTAATCGTAGGATACGGCTCAATCATAATCCTAAAGTAAGAAACAAAAACACACTACACACTAACACACCGGAATCTTACCCATAGCTAATTCCATACAGAATTTCTCAATGTTTTCCAGCTCAAAATCAACAACTTCCTCTGCTTCCCTCTTAACCCTATCAAAAGAAATACGCCCATCCGGGATAATTTGAACTGCTGCTACTGTAGGTTGGTCAATAGGTTGCCCAATCTTACTCAACAACCAAACATACACCTCTTTAACGTCCTGAACCTGTTGATGAATCTTGTTTGCAATCTGAAAAGTCAACAAGTTATAGATTTTCCCGACATGACTAACAGGATTCTTGCCAGCTGCAGCTTCCGAACATTGCGGTCGATTAAGCGAAATAAGCCCATTAACCCTGTTTCCTCTACCAACCTGACCAGAATCAGCCCCATCTGCGCTTGTACCCAAAACAGTTAAGTAAACTCCATCTATCCCTCTTCCTGGAGTGTCCAAAGTATTCAGCTGCACCTGCGTCTTAGAGAAGCTATTATTCTCCTCAACATATTGCACTACATTTTCAAGAATCTTCTCTTTTGATTCAAAATAATGCTTTTCACTTTCGATGAAACGATCAACAAAAGCCATCGAAATAATCAATTCCAGATTATCATCTTTTCTCAGACCCATAACTTTAATGTCTTCACCAGACTCTGGAAAACTCTTCTTAAACTCCTTCGAGTTCAAGTAATTCTCCGTCTTTAACACAGCCATCTCCGTCTTCGTAAGAGGCGCCCAGCCCACAGCTGCCGAAGTGTCATTCGCCTCAAGAACCCTACCGCCTCTTCTGAAAATATCCGTCAACGCAGATGAACCTGGCTGAATTTCAACTTGATACACAACATGTTCATTAGGATTCACAAACCGCATGTTCTTTTTAAACCATTGCTTCGCCGTTTGAACCGCAATCTCCTCAACGGGAATCTCGTCTCCATCAACCTCGTACGTTGCTCTGTCACCAAAAATTAGCTTCATCGGCTTTCTTACTATGCCACCCTTAAATCGCGTTTCCACGTGCCCAGCAGCTAAAAGAGACTTGTCAATATTATGATGCAAAATACTTCCAGTCCTTTTCAAGTACTCCTTGCTAAGGTTAATTGAAATATCATTCATAATGCTGTCGCAAATGGTATCCGGATGTCCAAGCCCCTTTCTCTCAATCACTTCAATTCTCTGGTTTTCCAAAGGAACCTGTTTAAGATCCGTAACAACAATGTTTCTCATGGAAACTACACCGTTCCATCTTGCTCTGTGCTAACACCTTAACTGAATATATACTTTACGGAATAATCTTTACACGAAACATGCACTATTATACATCTAATAAGTAATAAAAACATTAACAACTTAAGAGAAAAAACATGAACACTAATTTTCCATAGTTATTTCACTAACTTTATTTATACTGGAATACTTGCTTGCGCTGGCAGCTTTTTCTGTAAAAAGTTGGATAAGAGTTTCTGAGTTTTCAAAGTCCAAACTGCGATGTGGTTTCATCTCATTATGCCAGTGCTCACACTCATCCATGCTCTTGAACTGATGCGTTTTCTGTCCGTAGACTCCAGAGAACCGTTCCAACTTCCCGTTTGTTTACGGATGGTTAACGCAACATAGAATGTACTTGATTCCTTCCCTAGTAAGGTAGAGCCCGAACCTATTCACGACTTGCACTTTACATTCACTTCCACTAGTGCAGAACTACGTTCCCCTATCCGTCAGTATCTTTCCTAGTAAGTTGTTGCCTCCTCAAACACGCTATAAACTACAACCAGCCTTGAATACAATTTCATGGTTCCGTAGAGTTAAGGTTCTGTAAATACCTGTAACTGATATTTCTGTCTGATACAAACTAAGTGGTAGAGAGGCTTAAAAAAGATATACAATAGTTTAATGTAAATGTCATTCATA
>Ga0209102_1000216_pt1 | contig 40140 bp, 33 predicted proteins | sample ConPoolayeHmetaG_FD_185483 | JGI IMG/M metagenome (GOLD analysis project Ga0209102, IMG submission 185483) | Hot spring microbial mat communities from California, USA to study Microbial Dark Matter (Phase II) - Cone Pool mat layer H metaG... ...
TCTTCCCAAAGAAGATTCTGGGATAAGGTTTCTGATAAAAGAGAAATCGATAGAGGAGAAAATCTTTGCCAAGGGGTCATCCTTGGAGATATTCTGAGAGATTATCCAATCTGCAAAACTAAGTTGCCCTTTCATGGTTACTTCTCCTTAGGGGAGGTAAAGGATAAAAAATATACCAGATATCTCTTTAAATATCAATATTTTAACTAATTTTGAACAGGCATAGTCAAGAATTAAGGAGGTAAAAGATGAAAATGCTTCTCAATGGAGAATGGGTTGATAGGGAGAGAAAAATCATGGTAAGAGACCCATTTGATGATTCTCAGATAGATACGGTTCCCTGTGCGACTCGAGAGGATGTTGACAAAGCCTTCGAAGCAGCCACGAAGGGATTTGAGATTGCCAAGAAATTAACTGTTTATGAAAGGTCTCAGATTCTTTCCAGGACTGCCTCCCTAATCTCAGCAAATTTTGAAGATTTTGCTCGCTTAATAGCCATGGAATCCTCAAAGACTATCCGCGAAGCAAGAAAGGAGACCAGCCGTTGCATAAACACCTTAACCGTCTCGGCTGAAGAGGCAAAAAGGATCCTCGGAGAAACGATTCCCTTCAGTTCTTTTCCCGGGGGAGAGAAAAGGCATGGTTATTATTACCGCTTTCCGATTGGAATCATTCTGGCGATAACTCCTTTTAACGACCCTTTGAACCTCGTTGCCCATAAACTCGGCCCGGCAATCGCAGCAGGAAATGCGGTCATCTTGAAGCCAGCTACCTTGACTCCTCTTTCTGCTTTGAAGCTGGCTGAGGCGCTTCTCGAAGCAGGTTTACCTCCACTCGTGTTGCAGGTTTTGACTGGATATGGGGCTGAGATTGGAGACCTTCTCGTCCAGGACCAAAGGGCAAGGATGGTGTCTTTCACGGGAGGGGTTGAGGCAGGGATGAGGATTGTAAAGCTCGCAGGATTGAAGAAAATCGGGATGGAGCTTGGCTCAAATTCTCCAGTAATTGTCTGGAAAGATGCAGACCTTGATTGGGCAGTTAAGTCCTGTGTCTCCGGAGCCTTCTGGGCAGCGGGACAGAACTGTATCGGAGTCCAGCGCCTCTACATCCACAGGGAAATCTATGAAGAATTTAAAGAAAAATTTGTGGCCTTGACTTCAAGCTACAAGATAGGAGATAAACTCTCAGAAGAGACCGATATGGGTCCCATGATCACCGAGGAGGAGGCTAAGAGAGTGGAAGTTTGGATTAAGGAGGCTGTGGAAATGGGTGCGAGTCTGCTTACAGGCGGAGGACGAAAGGGTGCGCTTCTTCAGCCGACGGTCTTAGAAAATGTTCCTGAAAATGCAAATATTCACAAGAAAGAGGTTTTTGGCCCGACCGTAAATCTTTACCCAATTGATGACCTAGACGAGGCTATAAGAAAAGCAAATGAGCTCCCTTACGGTCTCCATGCTGCTATCTTCACTAGAGATGTCGACGTTGCCTTCAAGACCATTCTGAATCTGGATTGTGGGGGAGTGATGGTCAACGATTCAACTGATTATAGACTGGATTCCATGCCTTTCGGAGGGGTAAAATATTCTGGACTCGGGAGAGAAGGGATTAAATTTGCGCTTCAAGAAATGACAGAACCAAAGGTAGTTTGCTTTTATCTTCCGTAACCCTGAGAAAGACTTTTGCACAGGGAAGAGAGTCGAAACCGCCTCCGACTAAGAGCTTAAAGTCTTATTTAAGTCACGAAACTTGCCTTCAGATTCAGACTAAGGATTGTAAACAAAGGGCAATTACCCTCTCTGAGGAAGCAAGAATATAGATAGGATAAAAATATGTGGAGAATCGAAGGAGTTGAGTTTAAAGATAAGAATTGTTAATTTTCTATATATATTTTATATAATTTTCTTTCCTGATTTAAGAACATAAGAAAAAAATGCCCTTATCATCAGAGGTCAAAAAAATTATTTTTCCTAACTTGGTCAATTTTTAACCATAAAACATGAAAAACAGTGATTTTTTATAAAAAAGGGTCGTAATTTGTTGGCTCCTAAATAGATAATATGAGTTAGAAAAAGTGGAAAATTGGTATCCTCAAACTTATGGATATGAATGGATATGAAAGGAATTATAATTCCAGGAAATGCATCCTTCTCTAAATAAATTGGTAAGTAATAATATAAGGGAAAGAAGGAAAGAAATAGAGATTTTATTTTGAGGGTAAAGATTAATTAGAGCACAAAAAAATCTATCTTTCATTTTCTACCTTATATCGCGACTCTTATTCTCATCGTTTCTTCAATGACATCTTTCTATTACTCCTTCAAGGATAAAGATTTTTATCAATTAACCTGGGGAAGGGCCAGAAATTTATTCCTTTATGATTTCCTTATTTATAAATAATATTAATTAAAAATAATTCTTGACAAATAATAATTATTATTTTATTTTAAATACATGTTAGATTTGAATTCAATTCTTTTAAAGCTGCGCAAGAATGGTCTTAGGGTCACTCCCCAGCGATGTGCCATACTTGAACATCTGATCGGCAACAAGAATCATCCCCCTGCTGAGGCGATATATGAAGAAGTGAAGAAGCGTTATCCTATGATGTCACTCTCTACTGTTTATAACACGCTCGATGCCCTGCTTGCGATTGGTGAAATTCAAGAGCTACTTCTCGAAGACAAAAGAATTCGTTTTGACCCTGATCCATCGCCTCACCATCATTTCCAGTGCTTGAAATGCGGGAAGGTTAAAGACATTTTTAGAGAGATAGATATCCCGCGGGATAAGATTGACGAAAATCGAATAGAATCATGGCGGGTCTATTTTTACGGGACTTGTTCCGATTGTTTATAAAATAGGTTTAAGAAAGGAGGAATTATCATGAATGAAATGAACCAAACGGAGAGGATGCCTCTTATCGGAGAAAAATTTCCCAGCGTGGAGGTAAAAACAACGCATGGGCCTTTGAGGCTTCCTGAGGCTTATGCGGGTAAATGGTTTATACTTTTCTCTCATCCTGGAGACTTTACTCCTGTATGTACCACTGAATTCTATGCTTTCCAGCGGCGTTACTCTAAGTTCCGCAAACTCAGCACGGAACTCATCGGCCTCAGCATCGACCAGGTTTACTCCCACATCAAGTGGACTCAGTGGATAAAAGAGAACCTCAAAGAAAAGATTGAATTTCCTGTCATCGCTGATGATTTAGGTCGCATCTCATCCCGGCTGGGATTAATCCATCCTGCAAAAGGAACAAACACAGTCCGTGCGGTTTTTATCGTTGACCCCCAAGGAACGATTCGTGCGATCCTTTATTATCCTCAGGAGCTGGGAAGGAATATAGATGAAATTCTGAGGATGGTCGAAGGGCTCCAGGTGTTTGATAAAAATAAGGTTGCTCTGCCTGCAAACTGGCCAAATAACGAGCTCATTCAAGATGGAGTAATTATCCCTCCGGCTGCAGACGAAAAAACAGCCGCGGAGAGACCCAAGAAGTTCGAGTGCTTTGATTGGTGGTTCTGTCACACAAAGCTTAAAAATAACCCATGAAGCTTGACTAAATAAAGATTTAGAAGGCTATATTTTTCTCTTCTGTCTTTTTGATGAGTAAATTTAGAAAAATAGAAACATCACGAAAGGGAGAACATATCGATTACTTTGCACATCATGCGCTCCCCAACCCTTCTCATTTCACCCCCAAGAAGCCTGATGATTTTAATTTTTTATTGATAAAGATAGAGGAGAGATATTTAAGTTCGGGAAAACTAGATTTAAAGGACGCTTGAAGGATTGAACAATTTTCAGGATGGGGAAGCTAAATTCTCCTCGAGAAAAGAAGTTCCAAGAGAGAGTAAAGAATGAGCCTTCGAGAAATGTCTTTGGGGAGAAGGCGAGGATTTTGAGATTAATTAGAAAAATTATGAATCTGATTCAATAGAGATTCTTAGGGATGAGTGATTTTAAAACCCGATAGATTTCAAGGAGAAAGAAATGTTTATCAATGTATTGAGGAAGAGGGTTTCTTCTATAGTTTTTAGCTTTTCATTCCTTACCTCGCTGCTTCAGGCGCAATTTTATAAAGTTTACCCTTATCAGCCTGTAGAGGCAGGGGAGATAGAATTTTCTCTCTGGAACTCTTACATCGCTTCCAGTGATCTGAATTACAATTTTTTTAACCAGAAATTATCTCGAGAGGGCCTTGTTGCCCATTCATTTGAGCTCGAATACGGCCTTAGCAGAAGATGGGGAATCGCCTTGTATCTTGACTATGAAGACCCGAGGGGTAAGGCTCTTCGCCATGTGCGAACCAAGGCTTTGATGGCTCACTATGCTTTTTTTGAAAAGGGGAGCCGTCCCCTCGATATTGGGATCTATCTTGAATATATTTTTAATAACAAAAGTCATCGAGATTATGAGGAAATTGAGATAAGGCTCATCTTGGAGAAAGATGCGGGCGCTTTAAGAATCGACTTTAACCCCATCTTTGAAAAGAAGACAAGTGGCCCAGAAGTTGGAGAAGGTGTTGAACTCAATTATGCTTTTGGGCTCTATTACTTGAACAGGGGAGAAGGGATTTATTCCACAGAAAAAATTATTATCCAGCCTGGAATCGAGTTTTACGGAAAGATGGGAGAGGTAGCTAAACTAAAGCCATGGAGAGATCAGAGTCATTATATCTTCCCTACTCTGGATTTTTTTATCTGGAGAAGAATTAAGTGGCAGACAGGGATTGGATTTGGTTTGACAGAGGCTTCGGAGAAGATAATCATCAAAAGCATCTTTTCCTATGTTATAAAATTTTAATTTTGCTAAAGGGAGAGAAAGATGAGAAGACAAGCAGTGCTCTTTAGTCTGTTTATTTCCATATTTTTATTGAGTTTATTCGCATCTCGTCAAAAAGAGGAGAGAAGCCAGAAAATCGTAGACAGGGAAACTCAAGAAAAGTACAACCTCTTTGAAAATCCGCAGATCTGTCTTGGTTGCCACGTGGAGAAGTTCTCTACTTGGGAGAAATCGCAGATGTCTCGAGGATTCAGCGGAGACTTTTTCCAGGCTCAGTATTATAAACTCGCCCTTTTGGATGCAGAAAGGGACGAAAGGGTTAAAGGGCTTAAAAAAGGATGTCTGGGATGCCATTCTCCCTCGGCCTTTCTTGCTGGGGATCACCCTCCCTCTCCAATTCCTTCCCAAAAAACCGATAGTTTCTGGCTGAAGAGAGATGAAATGAGGCTTTATGCGCAAAGAGGTGTCTTCTGTGATTTATGCCATACAATCGAGGGCTTTGAGGATAAAGTTCCTTTCAACCACAATTATCTCTCGCACCCTACTCCCGGGGTTGATCCAAAGAGGGGAGACCTTGAATTTCCCTGGTCTCCCTATCACAGGACAGTAAGATCAGAACTCCATGAAAGTGCAGAATTTTGTGGGATATGTCACAATGAGTTGAATGATTTTGGAGTCTGGGTAAAGGCAACAGAAATGGAGTATAAGGAAGGCCCTTATCCCGCAAGAAATATCGTCTGTCAACACTGTCACATGCCTCCTTTTTCAGGAAAGCCAGCCAAAATGGGACCTCTCAGAGAGGAGAATCATGAGCATTGGTTTGGAGGAGGTTTTGAGGGCTTTGTCGAGGGAGCGGCAAAGGTAACCTTATTTCTCGATGAGTCAAGTTTAAAGGTGGGAGAAGAAGTCAATTTCAGGATTGAAGTTCATCACCTTGCTCCCGGACATAAGTTTCCTACAGGAGCTTCAGAAGAGCGGGACCTCTGGCTACATGTTGGAATCTATGACGAGGAGGGAAGAGAACTGGAGCAAATAAAGATATTGCCCAATCCAGATGACCCTTATGATATGTATTTCATAACCACGAACGAAAAAGTTGCCTACCCTACCCACAGCAGATACAGCGAACCTATAGAAAGAGACTCTCTTCCCGAAGGGGATAGAATCTACCATAGTGTTTTTCTTGATTCCGATAAGAATATTACCTATGCCCAGTGGTATGCCACTGAAGAGATTGAGAATAGGCTAAGGCCTCTTGAAAAAAGGGTCGAGCATTATCGCTGGCAGGTTCCAGAGAGACTATCGGGGAAAGATGTCATTTTAAAGGCGGTTCTGAATTATAGAAGAATGCCTGATTCCTATGCCCGTCACCTTCGAATCCAAACTCGACCTTTGATAGAGGTCGGTCGAGACGAGAGAGTTTTGAGGATACATTGAGAATCATCATGAATTTTATTTAAACATGGGTTGCCTCTTTGTTCTCTGAATTTTCCTTTGCTCATGCTCGATTATCTTAAATAGCCACTCTAAATTTTTTATTGAATATTAAAGATTGGTAATTTGAAGCTATTAATTTGAAGAGGGAAGAAAACGTGAGACACTGAGTCAGCGAAACCAGAGAATGGATAATCTTTCTTGTTTTCAAAATAATTTTTTCCTCGAACCTTTAAACAAAAGAAAATATGAATAGAAAATTGCCTTTTGAGAGGCGCACATAATCATCCTTTTAGGCTGACTCATACACATAAAGGGAGCGAGGAGCATCCTTTTTTGCGCAATGAGATTTAGATCTACTTTCACCAGTTCCTCAGCAATTCTTCCCATTGCCTGGAGGTAAGGAGAATGGAAAATCCAAAGCTGAGGTTCTTCAGCGAAGCAAGATGAAGTTTCTCGCTTACGGTTGAAGTTCCATCAGCGAGAAAAAACACCCTGAAATCTCTCATAAAGGCATCTCTGGCTGTTGTCTCGCAGCAGAGGTTAGTCATCACGCCTCCAATAACCAAGTCCCTTATTTTTAATTGTTTCAATTTATCTTCAAGCGAGGTTTTAAAAAAAGCACTGTACCTTGTTTTTTCAACCAGGAACTCATTCTTCCCCACTCGAATCTCGGGAAGGAGTCGAGCTTCAGGACTACCCTTGAAGATGAGCCCTCCCCACCACATCCTAAGAAGATTTTGTTTTTCTTCTGGAAGATTTCCATGCTGGGTAAAGATTATGGGAATTTTTTTCTCATGCGAGACTTCAATGACGCGCAAGATATTATTCAAAATGGGATTAACATAATCTCTGAAGTATTCTTGGAGGTCTATTAGGAGAAGGGCGGTTTTCCCTTTCCTTGGCTTCCATCTGTGTGAATTTAAAGCTTGAAAGTTTTTTTCGAATTCAATCAATTTTCAACCTCCTGGCTTAAGAATGGTTATGCTTTCGGCAACAGATTCTATTTTCTTTCGGGAGAAAAAGACAGGGAAATATTCTCCCCTTGCCCAAGGCTCGAATAAATCTGAATAGTGCGGGCTTCGGGGGTCGCCAGACTGTCCAGGACAATTTGTTCCCAAAGTGTTATCCCAGTCCTTGAGGTCAACGATGATGCGGAAGCTGGCGCCAGCATTTTGGTTATCCTCGTTTGTGGTCATATTTACGGTGAAGGAAGAACCGCCCCTCGCTATTGGTCCCACATCAAGCTTTTTTTGAAGATTGTCACTTAGAGCCGCACTTAGGCTATGTCGAATCTTAACATGATGAAACTTTTCATCCCCATATCTCCATTTGCGCATATCCTTTCCGAAGCGAGTGATGAGGTCCTTAACTCCTTCATCAAGACTTCGCACAAGGAGTTTATCGCGGGTGAGGAGAGGGTTTTGGCCAAAGGTTTCATCAGGTGTCATCAGAAGTTCAACCATTTTTTCCATTGAAAGAAGGGGAAGGAGGACCTCTTTCTTTTCAGGTAAGCAAAGGTTCCAGAAATTCGTGGAAAGTCTTCTCATCCAGCTGGCAAAGATAGCTGCTTCAGGTGAATCTTTTTCCATCAGAAAATTCCACTTCAAGAGCATCTTCAGAGCCCTGTTGGTTATCTCATCTTCTGAGGCAAGAGGTTCGAGTAGAGGAATGATAATTCTGGCAGGAATCGAAAGCACGTCATGCTGAAGGCTCATCATTTCCTTCAGGCTGAACTTTTTTCTTGAATTCAGGACTTCCTTAATCCTTAGGGCGCGATAGGGCTCGCTCCAGATAAAGCCGAGCGCATGAGGATAACCGGAGGGAACATTAAACTCGTTCGCCGTGGCTATGAATCCTTCCTGAGGATTGAAAGAATGGGGAAGTTCCAAGAGGGGAAGATATCCCTCCCATTCAAATCGACCGTCACCTGGAACCGGAAGAAGTCCTTCCCACCCTTTTCTTATGGGGGTGATTCCTGAGGCTTGCCATCCGATATTGTCTTCGCGGTCGACCCAGACCATGTTCTCCGATGGAGTGTGGGAGAAACTGCAGGCCTTGCGAAATTCCTGCCAGTTTCTAGCCTGATCCATCCTTAAGCTGGCAAGATAGGGTGCACCACCAATCTCAAGCCATGCAGCTCTGAGCGCATAGCAGAGACGATTTTTCAGGTCTTCTTGAAGCACAGGACCATGTCGGGTGAATTTTAATTCGACCTCGACATTTCCCCTTCCTTTGACGGGGATATTTTCGCGGATTATTTCCATCTCTTCCCATTCTCCTCGATAAAGATACTGATTAGGATTCGAAGGGTTTGTTTGATAAATATAAATGTCTTCCTGGTCTATGGCGAAAATTGTAAGTCCCCACGCCCCGTATTCATTGTGTCCGATTGAGACTCCAGGTAAGGCTGGTTCCCCTCCTCCCACCACATTCCAGCCGGGTGCATGAAGATGTACCCAGTATCTAAGGGAAGGGATTTGAAGACTTCGATGGGGGTCGTTGGCCATCATCGGGAATCCAGAAGTTGTCAATCTTCCTCTTAAAACCCAGTTGTTACTTCCCCAAAATATTAAGGGATGAATAAGGGGGGGAAAAAATAATCTTAAGGGGTTGTAGGGCTCAATCTTCATTTCTTTGAGAGGAGAGGAATCTTCAATATCCTCAGAGTTTATTTTAACTTCAGAGTGTAGGGCATTGTAGAACTCGAGTATTTTTTCCGAGATTCTACCAAGTTCAACACCTTGAGCGGGAGAAAGCTGGGGAGAGAAGGGTTGAAAATTTATGAGTTTCTTTACCTTCTCTTCACCTAAAAGATTCAGGGATTTAGAAAGAATTATTTCATGACTTGCGTTGCGGAAAAGTCCATTATGTCGCGATAAAACCACCTCCTCTGTCCATTTCCCGGGTGAAAAACGCATGATTTTAAATTCTAAAGGAAGGAGTGAGGGATTTTTTTCAGCAAGCTCAATGTATGAATTTATGCCCTTTACAAAAGAGGTTAAAATCTCTTTACCATTTGGATGGTAATGCGTCATTTCTTTTTCAAGCTCTACTCGCGCCTTGAGCAAGCGTGAACCTATATCACTCTTCAATGCCTTTTCGCCTAAAATTTCAGAGAGGGTTCCAGTTGCCTTTCTGCGCCAAACCTCGAGCTGAAATAATCTGTCTCGAGCCACATTGAAACCCTGTGCAAAGAAGAGGTCCTTCTCTGAACCGGCGAAGATATGGGAAATGCCCCATCTGTCTTTGATTATTTCAACTTCTTCAGAGAGTCCACTGAGCTTAATAGTTTCCTTTTTGATTGCCGAATTGAGGGCATGAGGAGAAGCTCCAAACAGAATAAGAGAAATTATGGTGATTAATATTTTTAGAAGAGCTATCCTCATGGCTTCCCTCCAAAAAAATTATAAATATTTAATACTATTCTCAGAATTGAGTGTCAAAACTAAATCATCTTGAGTAGATACTAGCCTTTCGGCAAAAATTAATTTCAGGAAATGTCTATTTTTGTTCCTGACATGTCAGCCCTTAAGAAAAGGATAAGGTCTATTTTCGCCATAAATTCAATCTTTCTTTCCCCAAGCTTATTAGAATATATTTTTTCTTCTTGCCTGCCCTAGAATGATTTTAATTTATTTTCTATTGTTTAAACTGATTATAAAGAATAAGATTCTCATTGTTTTAAAATTTATTAAAAAAACAGGCAACCTTTTTATTTAATTTTTCATCAAGATATAAAGGAACGAAAAGAATGCTTATCATCTTAGTTTAAGCTGGAGAGGAAAATTGCCTGGAGGCTATCGAGCAACAAATTATGTTAGAATGAGGGGAAAAATATTAACCCCTGTTATGAATCAAAGTGAGAAGGATAAGCTAACTCTTCAGAATCTTGATTCATGCTCAGAAAAGCAATTAATCACAGAAAGCCTGAAGGGAAATAAGCACGCTATGGAAGCGCTTTATGAACTTTACAAGCGTCCTTTGTTCAATCTGCTCTATCGCCATACTTATGATTATGAAACTTCAGAAGATTTATTGCAGGAAGTCTTCATTAAGATTTTTACTAACCTTTGCAGGCTTGAGGATGAAAGCATGTTTCAGCCCTGGGCTTTTAGAATCGCCTTAAATACTTATTATAGCTATTTAAGGGAAAAGAGAGAAGAGAGGAAGATGGTTTCTTTTGATGAGGTTGAATCCTCACTCCCTGAAGAGGAAAAATTCACCTGTGAAGAGCTAAAAAAACCTCTCGATGAGGCAATAGAAAACCTTCCTTCCAAACTGAAGAGCGTCTTTCTCCTTCATGATGTTCAGGGGTTCAAGCATGAAGAGATAGCAGAGATATTCGGCTGGAAAACAGGAACTTCTAAGTCTCAACTCTTTAAAGCAAGGATGAAGATAAGAAATTTTCTTGAGAAAAAAAGATTTTTAAGGAGGTAGAAAATGAGGTGCTCAAAGGCAAAAAAATGGATTAATGACTACCTCGATGGCATTCTCGAAAAGGAAAAAGAAATAAATCTAAAGAACCACTTAAATTCTTGTCAAGATTGCAGATCATTTCTTGGAGAGCTAGAGGAGATTTTGCAGGAGGCAAGGGGATTAAAAGTCATGCACCCTTCACCCCACCTCTGGTCGAGGATAGTCTCCGGTGTGGAAGAGAAAGCTCAGCAAGCTGAAAGAGTTAAATTTTCTCGAGAAAAATTATTACCAAGCCTCCTTTCTCAGAAAAATTTAAGGTATGTGTTTGTCTCGGCTGGGGTGTTAGTCTTATGCGGAGTAGTTTTGTTTTTGAGTTATCGCCCTCTAAAAGAAAAGAACATCTTGCCCATGAGTGATCCCCAAGCTTATGCTCTGGCGAAACTAAAGGAGGCAGAACTAAATTATAGGCAAGCTTTCGATTCTCTTTCTAAGGTAGCCTTTTCCGCCCAGAGTGAGCTTGACCCGGAAATTATAGAGGTCTTCCGCAAAAATCTAGCGCTCATTTCTTCGTCCATACATAATTTAGAGAAGGAAATGCGCGAAGATTCTTCGAATCTCGAGCTTTATGACCATTTATTGTTTGTCTATGGCGAAAAGCTGGATCTTCTCCATAAAATAATAAGCACAAAATCTGCTTATTCAAGAGGAGAAGACTCGAATAAATTTCTCTAAAAAGGAGAGATTAAGGTGAAAAAATTCAATTATTTATTTATGTTTACTCTATTCTCACTTGTTTTTTTCAATTCGGCTCTTTTCCTTTCTTGGGCTGCAGAGAGAGAAAGTTATGAGGAAAAATTCGAGAAGACTGTTGAGCTTACCAAAGAGGGGACAGTCATCTTATCCAATGTTTCAGGTGATATTGAAGTTAGAACTTGGGACAAGGCTGAAGTAAAGATTGATGCCCTCAAGGTCTCCAGGGCCTCCTCGCTTTCTCGGGCAAAAGAAAATGCAGAGCGAGTCATAATTGAAATCACAAAGGAAGGAAATATTTTGAAGATTGAGAGTGATTATCCTAAGACCTTTTTTAAATCAGTAAATGTTACCGTTCATTATCACTTGACTATTCCTGATGAGGCTTCGATAAAAGTGAAATCTGTGAGTGGGGAAGTGAGACTCTTTGAAATCGGAGGCTCACTTAGGGCAGACTCAGTAAGCGGAGAAATTGAAGTCAGGGAGGCAAATAAGGGAGTTGAATGCAAGAGCGTGAGTGGGGATATAGTGGTCGAAGAGGTCGTTGGGGATTCCTTACTGGGAACTGTTTCAGGAGACATAAAAGTCAAAGGAATAAAAGGATCTCTCGATTTTGAGACAGTAAGCGGGGATGTGGTCTTGAGTGGAGTTTCAGATGCCTCTATTTTGAAAGGGAAAACGGTGAGTGGCTCAATTTTGTTTGAGGGAGAGATAAATCCTCAAGGAAGATACACTTTATCCTCCCATAGCGGAGATATCGAGCTTCATCTTCCCCCAACATCGGCCTTTAATCTTGAGGCCAGCACCTTCAGTGGTTCGATTGAGAGTGAGTTTGAAATTCTGACGTTGGGGAGAATAAGAGAAAAGGGAATACAGGGTGCGGTGAATGGAGGAGGAGCCGAGGTCTCACTTAAGACTTTTAGCGGGGATATAAGCCTCAGGAAAAAATAACCTTCTTTTAACCTTACCTCCTTCTCCATATATTACTTCCCCATGAGGTGGATGCTATCTCTTAACCCAAATGAGTTCTTGAATTGACAATTCTTCCGCTCTAGATATATGCTTTTTTGTGGAGTCGGAGAGAGGATTTCTTCAAACATGAGGATAAAGGCTTGAAGGTTAAGCGAAGAGATTGGATGAATCCTTGGTATTTATAATTTTCTCTGAGCTCCGGTTGAACTTTTTATGGAAGATGAAGTTTTAAAATCAGGAAAGAGGGTTCTTATAACTGGAGCAACTGGATTCATTGGCTCCAACCTCGCTAAATTTCTGGAAGCAAAGGGCTTTTTCCTCAAGCTTCTCTGCCGCCCAACCTCGGATTTTTCAAATTTTTTGAATGACTCAGTGGAGATATGTCTGGGTAACATCCTCGATGTCCAGAGTCTCGAAAGAGCAATCGAAGGTTGTGATTTCGTTTTTCATCTTGCAGCCTATGCCAAGAATTGGGCTAAAGACCCTGGCTCTTTTTTTGAGGTCAATGTCAAAGGCACCCGAAATGTTCTTGAAGTTTCGCGAAAGGCTGGAGTAAAGAAGGTAATTCATACTTCCACCTGCATGACCTTCGGCTCGTCTAAGACTATGCCCGTTGATGAGTCGTGGAGAAGAGAAGAAGATTTCTTCACCGAATACGAAAGAACAAAGTCTAGGGCGGAAGAGGTGGCAGATATTTTTTTTAAGGAAGGGCTTCCTGTGGTGATTGTTAGCCCTACCAGGCTTTTTGGTCCAGGACTCCTGAGCGAAGCGAATTCGGTGACCAGAATGATTAAGCTTTATCTTCAAAAAAAGTGGCGCTTGATTCTTTCGGATGGCACATCTGTGGGAAATTATGCCTACATCAAGGATGTGGTAGAGGGAATGTGGCTTGCGCTTTTAAGGGGAAAGCCCGGGGAAAAATATATTTTAGGGGGAGAAAACCTCTCTTATAACAGATTTTTCGAAGTATTGGGAGCCATATCTGGAAAGAAATACAGAATGTTCCATATCCCCTTGTGGATGGCATTCACCTTTTCCAGATTACAGCTCTTCCTTGCTAAAAAATTGAGCATTTATCCTCTGCTCACTCCAGGCTGGGTTAAGGTATTTGCCAGAAACTGGGCTTTTTCATCTGAGAAAGCCAAAAAAGAACTAGGTTACCGGATAACTCCCTTTCAAGATGCATTGACTCATACTGTAGCCTGGCTTCAAAAAGAGGTTTTGGGAGAGAGAGGTAGAAAGTGAAACAGTCATTAAAAATTCTAAATCCTGAGGGACTCTACTCTCACGAGCAGCTAAAAGCGACCCTCATTCTTTTTCTTGGTGCATTTATTCCTGCCTTTCATCGCTACTTTGGCTCAATTTCCTTTGCCCGGAAAACTTTCCCTTTTTTTGGGGAATTTGAATCCTCTCTCTACATGTTTGTAACGGCATTTGTGTTAATGGGGGTAATTCCTGGAGTGCTTGTGACTTTGGTTTTCAAGGAAAGCCTTAGAGACTACGGACTCATCCTGGGAGACTGGAGAAGGGGTTTAAAAGTCTCTATCATTCTTCTGATTTTGATTGCAGGTGTATTGCTTTACCCCGCCTCTCAAACCCAAGAAATGCGTTTCTCTTTCCCTTTTGATAAAGCTATAAGTGAAAGTGCATTCTATTTTTTTCGCTTCCAGATTTTAAGAGGATTATTTTTTTATATTGCGTGGGAATTTTTCTTCCGTGGGTTCATGCTTTTTGGGTTAAGGGAGAGCTTTGGAGACTGGCCTGCGATCTGCGTCCAGGTAATTCCTTCCTGTCTGTGGCACATAGGAATGCCAGTAGGAGAGATTTTTTCTTCCCTACTTGCCGGTTTTCTTTTTGGAATTATAGCCATCCGAACCCGTTCGATCATCTGGGTTTTTTTTATGCACTATTTAATCGGCGTGATTCTGGATTTTTTCATAGTTTTAAGTATGTAGGAGATAAGGCTTGGGGCTTTTAACTGGTTTAGCCGAAAAGATAGCTTTATTCTGGAAGAGGCGTTATGGAGGCTTCAAATTTCGTTTAGTTGACTTTAACTGTCTTGGTTACTTATCGCTTATTGGTCTTCTTCTTTTCATTTTTCATGAGAAGGTCGAGAACTGGGCTTTCTATTTTATCCTCCATGGAGTACTCATAGTCTCTATTCTGGAAACAGTTCGTGCAGGAGAGAAAAATCCTCAAAGAAAACTCCTCTGGATTATGAGGACCTTCTACCCTGTGGTGGTGATTCTTTTCGGATGGGGAGAGCTGGATGCTCTAGTGCCGATGGTGTTTGGAAATTATTGGGCTACGGATTCAATCATACGTCTTGATAAGTTAGTATTTAGAGTTCATCCTACGCTCTGGTTCCAAGGGATTTATCGACCGTGGCTCGATGAACTCATGACTTTTTTTTATTCGGGTTATTATCTGTTCATGCCTGTCGTCATCTTGCCTCTTTATCTTAAGGGCAGAAGGGAGGAAACTTTTGCCGCCTTCTCGATGGCGACGTTCACCTATTTTTCCAATTATTGTCTTTTTTATCTTTTTCCGACTCTTGCCCCGAATATGACCGAGACCCTTTCGGGCTTGAACAACAATCATTATACAGGATATTTTTTTGCTGAAGTTACCCGCTTAATTCAAGCCAATGGAGCAGTAAGAGGAGGGACCTTCCCTTCCTCTCATATTTCTGCTGTTTTAGTCTGGTCTCTGGTAGCCCTTCGTTATGAAAGAGTGATAGGGTATTTTTTGATGCCTATGGCTTTTGGGGTTGCCTTTTCCACAGTCTATTTGGGTTATCATCATGCAGCTGACCCATTCTTCGGATTCATATGGGGAGCAATTTGTTACCCGATTGCTTTAAGATTGCTCAAGCTAAGAAAGGAAGAGCCGCTCTCCTTAGCCTCCGAAAAATTAAGGCCTAATGACCTATATTCTATGATTTAGAGGGAAGATAAAAGAAGAGAAGGGAAGAGAAGGCAGTTTAGATGAGTTTCTAAGCTAGAGACCAGGCTCTGTGGAGAAAAATTAATTCTTTAGATTCATTTATTTTGACCCAGAAGGAAAGGGGGAGGAGATTACGAGAGGGAAGAGGAGAGATGAGGAAAGGGTATTTAGTCAAAAGGAGATGAAAAATATTTCAAAAATTCAACTTGTGGCTGCAGCCATAATCCACAAGGGAGGAAAGGTGCTGATTGCGCGAAGAGCGAAAAAAGGGCATTTCGGCGGGCTCTGGGAGTTTCCAGGGGGGAAGGTAAAATTTAATGAATCTCCTCAACAGGCTCTAAGGAGGGAGCTATTCGAAGAATTTGGAATAGAAGCAAGAATTGGAGCGCCTTTTTCTTCTGTGAAGTATACCTCTCCACATCTTTCCCTTCTTCTTCATGCCTATGAGGTCTTTTCTTTTTCGGGAAACCTTACGCCAAAGGAGCATCAAGAGGTAAGATGGGTCTCAGCCAAAGAACTAGGAGGCTACGATTTTTCTCCACCTGATCAGGAGATTGTAGAGAAAATAAAATCTAGAAAGAGGGAAAAAGATGAAAAAAAATCAGGCAGTCATCCTGAAGGAAGAAAGAGAAAAGCCTGTTAAGAACAGACATCACTGGATTTTTTCTGGAGCAATTAAATCCTTTCCCGAAGATTTTGAGGAAGGGAGTATTCTTCCTGTCTTGAGCAATCAAGGTGAGCTCTTGGGACATGCTTATTTCAACCGTAAGTGTTCCCTAATAGGAAGAATTGTTAGTTTTGGAAAAACACCTCCCTTGAAGGAAATTGAAGAGAATATCCGAAAAGCGATTAAATTTAGAGAATATCTCACCAGAAAAGAAACGAATGCCTATCGGCTGATAAACGGAGAAGGTGATTTTCTTCCCGGTTTGATTGTGGACCGTTATGGAGAAGTGCTAGTCATCCAGGTTACAACCCTAGGAATGGAGAAACTCAAACCCTTTATATTAGATAAGTTGGTGAAGGCTGTAAAACCCGTGTGTGTGTATGAAAAATCTCTCTCTCCTTCTCGGGAGGAAGAAGGACTTTCTGAGTTTGAGGGTATTCTTTATGGTGAAAAAATTGATAGAATCAAAATCTTGGAAGCAGGAATTTCATTTTTTGTCGAGTTCGAGAACTCTCAAAAGACGGGTTTTTTTCTTGACCAGAGTGAGATGAGAAGTCTGGTGCGCTTATTTTCTTCGGGAAAGAAGGTGCTTGATTGTTTCTCCTATACAGGAGGGTTTTCTGTCTCAGCACTGAAGGGAGGGGCAACGAGAGTTGATGCCGTTGACAGTTCTGAAAGAGCCTTGAGTTTGGCTCGCGAAAATGTTGTGCTCAATGGAATCGATGTTTCTTCTTTCAATCCCTATCCTGAGGATGCATTCAAATTTTTACGCGAGTGTGATACCTTCTATGACTTTATCATTCTTGACCCCCCTGCTTTTGCCAGGAAAAAGAAAGATATAATCTCAGCCGCAAGAGCTTATAAAGATATCAATCGAATAGCGATCGAGAGAGTGAGTCCAGGAGGACTGTTAATGACTTTTTCTTGTTCTTATTATATAGAGGAGTCTCTTTTTCGAAAGGTTGTCTTTCAGGCAGCACGTGAGGCAGGGAGGAGAGCAAGAATCATCCAAAAACACCGCCTTTCTTTTTCCCATCCCATTAATATCTTCCATCCCGAGAGCGAATATCTTAAAGGCTTGTTTCTTTATCTGGATTAAAAAACTTTTCTTTAACCAGATTCCAGGAGAAAGATTTCATTCTCTCCAAAATAAAATCTTCAAGCTTCAGGGAATAAATAAGCTCGTGATATTGCTCTCTCATTGAAATGATTTTTCATCTTTTCATCGAGCCTTTCGCTTATCTTGGAAGAGGAGGAGAGTAAGGTGTAATTTATTCTTTGAATAAATCGATAGATATGATAAAATAAAAATTAAATTAATCGGTATTTTAGGAGAAAATTATGATTAGAAAAATAGGCGAAGATATCTTCTGGGTGGGAAAGGTTGATTGGGAATTGAGGCTTTTTCACGGCTCTGAATATTCAACTCACAGAGGAACTACCTACAACTCCTACCTTGTGAAAGATGAGAAGACCGTTCTCATTGATACTGTATGGGATTCTTACGGGAGGGAGTTTGTTGAAAATTTGAAGAAGGTGATTGATATTGAGAAAATAGATTACGTAGTTTCAAACCACGCTGAAGTAGACCACAGCGGTGCCCTAGAAGAATTGATGAGGTTTATTCCTCAGGCCCCGATTTATTGCACAGCCAATGGAGTCAAATCCTTAAAAGGTCATTTCCATAAAGGCTGGAATTTTAATCCCGTCAGCACAGGAACGAGACTCAATCTGGGTAAAAGGGAATTGATATTTTTTGAGGCACCCATGCTTCACTGGCCTGATAGCATGTTCTGTTATCTGACGGGAGAGAAGATTCTCTTTTCCAATGATGCCTTCGGTCATCATTATGCATCGGAATTGCTGTATAATGACCTAGTTAATCAGGGAGAACTTTTCCAGGAGTGCCTAAAATATTATGCTAACATTTTAACCCCGTTTAGTCCGCTCGTAGAAAAGAAAATTTCCGAACTCGCAAGCATGAACCTTCCTCTAGAAATGATCTGTCCTAGCCACGGGGTAATCTGGAGGAAGAATCCCCTTCAGATTGTTGGTAAGTATCTTGAGTGGGCAAGGGAGTATAAGGAAAATCAGATAACAGTTGTCTATGATACCATGTGGAAGGGGACGAAAAAGATGGCAGAGGCAATAGTTGAGGGACTCAAGGCTGAAGATGAAGAGGTAGAGGTAAAGATTTTCAAACTCTCAGGGTCAGATAAAAACGATGTCATTACCGAAGTATTTAAGTCAAAGGCAATTCTTGTTGGTTCACCGACCATTAACAAAGGGATTCTTTCTTCCGTGGCAGCCTTCCTCGAGATGGTTAAAGGATTGAGGTTCAGGGGAAAAAAGGCTGCTTCTTTTGGAACCTACGGATGGAGCGGTGAGTCAATAAAAATGATTAAGGACGCGCTCAAGGATTCAGGATTTGAGATTTTAAACGAAGGATTAAAAGTTAACTGGAATCCTGATAAGGAAGCTTTGCAGATGTGTTTCAATTTTGGCAAAGATATAGCATCTCAGACAAAAATCTTTAAGACTTGAAGCCTTCCAATTTCAGAAGGAGAGAGATAAATGAGTGAAGAAATTAAAAAGCGAACAAAAAAAGAAGTCATAAAGGATATTATCCTCAAATTGCACAAGGGACTCTCAGTCAGGGAAGCCAAAGAAGAATTGGAGAAGGAAGTAGGGAAAATAAGCTCAACAGAGATTGCCGAGATTGAGCAGTCTTTAATCAACGAGGGTCTTTCTCCAGAAGAAATAAAGAAGTTCTGTAATGTCCACGCCCTTATGTTTAAAGAGACGCTTGAAGAATCCATCACCAAAGAGACATCACCTGCGCATCCAGTTCATCTTTTTAAACTGGAAAATAGAGAGGTGGAGAAAATCACAAAAGGCATAAGAGAGCTCTTTGAGAAAAGAGATGGGAAGTCGCTCGAGAGATTGAAGGAAGAATTAAGAGAAATGTTACTCAGGCTCAAAGAAGTTGAAAAACACTATGAGCGTAAGGAACAGCTCCTTTTTCCATTCCTCGAAAAGCAGGGCTTTTTCGGTCCCTCCAAGGTCATGTGGGGAAAGGACAACGAGATAAGAGACCTTCTGAGAAACTCTCTTTCCAAGGTTGATTTGATAAGAAATGAAGAGCAATTTGATGAATACCAAAAAAGCCTTTTGAATCCTTTACTTGAAGAAATAGAAGGCATGATTTTCAAGGAAGAAAATATTCTTTTCCCTACTTCCCTTGAAAAATTGAAGACAAGTGATTGGGTAGAAATCCTCAAGGAAAGCGATGAAATTGGGTATGTTTATATTGAGAAGCCGAAGGAAACCGAAGCCTTGATCAGGGAATTGAAAGAGGCGCTTTTAGAGGTGCCAGAGATTGAAGAGGAGAAGGTCTTATTTCCCACAGGATCCCTTAGCCCTGAAGAGTTAATGCATATGCTAAACACCTTACCCGTGGATTATACCTTTGTCGACAGAGAAGACCTAGTGAGATATTTTTCAGCAGGAAAGGAAAGAATCTTTGTCAGGACAAAGTCAGTCTTAGGCAGGAAGGTTCAAAACTGCCATCCGCCCCAGAGTGTTCATGTTGTGGAGAAAATCCTTCAATCCTTTAAAAATGGAAGACGGGAACCTTATGAATTTTGGATTTCTTTTAGGGGGAGGATGATTTATATCCGCTACTTCCCTGTAAGAGATAGAGAAGGAGCGTATCTTGGAACCCTGGAAGTAACTCAAGATGTGACAGAAATTCAAAAATTAAAAGGAGAGAAAAGGCTTCTCGATGAAAGCTATTGACCTTGAGAAGACTGTCTACGAGCTAACTGAAGAATATCCTGAGCTTATAGAGATTCTTAAAGAAATGGGCTTTTGGGGAGTTTCGAATCCTGTGGTTCGCAAGACTTTAGGGAGGATGACCACCATCCCTCAGGGATGCAAAAAGCAGGGGAAGGATTTAGGAGAGGTAATTTCAAAGCTTGAAGAAAGAGGTTTCAAAGTCATAAAAAAACCTTAAAATTAGGTAAGAGAAGTTGAGGCTTCGATCATCTGAAGCTTCTCCTAAAATTAAAGAATTTATCTTGATCGAGAAAAAATCTCTCGGTTTTAAATAGAATAGATACAGAGTCTCTTAATAGTCTTTTGCGGTGATTTGGATCAAAACAAAGATCACCCCCAGATTCATGCCGAAAGGTGATTCATCTTTTTTGTGATTGGGGAAAAATAGGCTCATCGAGAAAAAATTAGTCAAGGATTGAAGAGAGGATTTCAGGAAATCTGATTAAATTTAATTAAGAAACAGATCAGAAATTTTTAAAATCAAAAAGAGTTTTTCATTGAGATTGGATTGAATCTCAACGAAGAAGAGAAATTTGCTTTGAAAGAAGAAATGGACATGAACTCAGGGAATTTTTTCAGGAAGCTCATTGAATCTTCTCCTGATGCCTTGATAATAACTGACTTAGAGAGAAGAATCATTTTTGTTTCGCAAAGGACTCTTTTTCTTTTTTCCTGTGAGAAACAAGAAGAGCTCATCGGAAGAAATATTTTAGATTTTGTCAAAGAGGAAGATCGGCCGAGGACTGTTGAGGATTTTAAAAAGGCTCTCCAGGGGGAATTAGTCCTCAATTCAGAATACACATTCCTGAAGAAAAATAGGACTACTTTCAAGGGAGAAGTGGCTATTGCTTTAACCACAGAGAGTGGAGGAAAGCCGATGGCTTTAAATATGGTTCTTAGGGATATTAGCAGGCTTAAAGAAAAAGAAGAGGAAATAAAAAGATTGCTTGAAGAAAAAGATGCCCTCTTGAGGGAAGGCCACCACAGGATGAAGAACAACATGCAGGTTATTTTGAGCCTCCTCGGTCTTCAAGCTGGGAAGACAAAGAATGAAAAAATCAGAGAAGTGTTCAGGGCCATTCAGAGGAGAGTAAAATCAATGGTCTTGATTCATGAAAAGCTCTCCCATTCAAAGGATATGTCAAAGATAGATTTTTCTGATTATCTCAGAAGGTTAGCTGCCTACCTTTTCTCAGCCTATGGCAAGGAGAAGAGTAGGGTTAAGATGGAGCTTGCCGTGAATGAATTTTCGCTCGATATCGATAGAGCCATCCTCTGTGGCCTGATCGTCAATGAGCTGGTGTCAAATTCTCTGAAATATGCTTTTCCTAATGGGAAGGGGGGAGCAATATCGATCCAGATGTCAGAGGAATTGGATGGGAGGTGGAGACTCGTGGTTAGAGACAATGGTGTAGGACTCGGCAGAGATTTTGATGTCGCGAATGAAGAGACACTCGGCATGCAACTAGTAATGGCTCTAGTAAAGCAGCTTAACGGCCATCTTGAGGTGAGAAGAGAGGAGGGGACTGAGTTTATCATTACCTTTTGATTGAATATAGGCCTGGTTAAAGGAAATCTTATTTTCCCAGAAAATTCGAGAAAGAAGAGCAAATTTTCTTTCATTTTCATAGACTCAATAAATTTTCAAGGTTAAAATCATGACTATGAGAACAAGAGTCAAGGGATTAGGAAATAGAAGAAGAGAAAATAATAAACTTAGCTTCCTATTGTTATTATTAACCCTCATCTTCTCCCTCAACTCATTTGCAGAGGAAAAGGGCGTAGGCCTAGGAGTAATCCTTGGTGAACCAACCGGGCTTAGCTTCAAGGCATGGATGCAGAGCAGAACCGCGATCGACTTAGTCGTGGCATGGTCTTTGGAAGGAAAAGATACGCTTCATTTTCATGGAGACTATCTATACCATGACTTTGACTTTATTAAGGTAGAAAAAGGGAAATTTTGTGTTTATTATGGATTAGGTGCGCGGATAAAATCAGATAAGAAGGCTAGATTTGGGACTCGAATCCCGCTTGGCATAAGCTACATGTTGGAGAAGGCTCCTTTGGATATTTTCTTTGAACTCGGCCCAATTCTTGATCTGACACCGTCTACAGAATTCGAAATGTCAGGAGGAGTGGGACTAAGATATTATTTCGAATAGAAGGGTTTCTTCTTTGATTTTCAGAGCATAAAAAGGGAAGCTAAATTCATCCCCTTGTTTTCAAATTGAATCCAGAGCTTGTTTCAAATCTAGAATAAGAGATTCTACATTTTCGATACCCACTGAAAGGCGAACAAGGCTTTCGCTGATACCCGCCTTGGCTCTTTCTTCAGGACTGAGCACAGCGTGAGTGTTCGTGATAGGCTGATTTGCGAGGCTTGTTACTCCACCAAGGCTTGTGGCGAGTTTTATGAACTTGAGGCTATCCATAAATTTTTTTGTTTTTTCAAAATCAGCATCGAGTTCAAAGCTCAGCATTCCTCCGAATCCTTTCATCTGACGCTTTGCAATTTCATGGTCAGGATGGGATTTCAGACCTGGGTAATGGACTATACGAATCTTTTTTTGAGTTTCGAGGAATTGGGAGATTTTCATTGCGTTTTCGTTCTGCTTTTGGATACGGAGTTCGAGGGTCTGGATTCCACGCTGGACAAGAAAAGCTGTCATTGGGTCCATCACTCCACCCAGGATTTTTCTGTAGTGCCAAAGCTTTTCAAAATGTTTTGCCTCGCAGCAAACAAAGCCGCCAGTAAGGTCATGGTGACCGCCAAGATATTTGGTGGCGCTGTGAAGCACAATATCGATGCCGAAATCACGGGGGCGCTGATTTATTGGCGAAGCAAAAGTTGAGTCAAGCATCACGATTGCACCTTTCCTGTGAGCAGCTTCAGCAAGGGGCTCAAGGTCTACAATCCTGAGGAGAGGATTGGTTGGGGTTTCGAGATAGAGGATAGTTATCCCTTTATCTATCTCAGAGAAGAACCTCTCCGTGTCGAAACAGTTGATGTCGACTGTTTCGATTCCCAGACGAGGAATTAGGTCGTGGAGGAGCTCAAATGTTCCTCCATATATTTCTCGCTGGTATATCACTCTGCTCCCTGACTCAAGAAAGGCGAAGATTGAAGTAGAAATGGCTGCCATCCCAGAACTGAACCCAAGGGCAAATTCATATCCTTCAAGTTGTGCCATGGCTTTCTCTGCCTCCATGACAGAGGGATTATCCCAGCGTGAGTAGATATATCCTGAACGATTCTGGACCACATCTATGAGGTCGTCAGAGCACTTGAATTTAAAAGTGGCTGTCATGTAGATGGGGGGAATAACGGGCGAACTCTTCATCTTTCTTCTCCTTTTAGAAAAAAATTCTCACTAAATTTTATGTTGAAGGAATTTTACCTCGTTTATTCCAATAGTCAACAGATTAAAAACGTAATTTATATTTATCCTATTTTTCTTTTATTCTCCCCAGTGTCTTAAGATGTTCCATCGAGCCATAAAGTTTTACCAATTTTTTAAACTCTTTTTTGTCGAAGAATGAACATTTGCCTTCTCCGAAGGCTTTGGCCACTTCGACGCAGAATCTTACGGCAAGCTCAATATCCAGCGCATGGCTGGCACCTGTGGCGCATCCCGGAACAGCGACCTCTGTAGTTATGGCAACTCCAACTACAGGGGCATGAGTAGAAGTTGATGGTTGAAGAATGCTATTGAGGTGGTAGATATTGTTTCCATAGGGAGTTATATCCTGGGTGGTCAAAGGAAAGACTACAGGAAGCTTTCCTGTAACCTGTTGCATGATATCGAGGAGGTCATCGCTGACTTTGAGGATGTAGCCATCTTTGACAGTTGGAGAAATGGCGAAGCCCCGCTGGTTAATGATACGGTTTCCTTTTGTGGTATCAATGGAGAGAATGGCGTCCATGGCCGGGCTCACCTCGAATTTATTCATCACCTCAAGAGAAACCACAGACCCCATGAAGGGAACGGGATCATGGGGGATGATTGGAGCATTAGGGCAGAGATGAGTGCAGACCATCACCTTTCCCTCAAACTCATCTCCCCGGTTCCGCATCTCAGCCAGCTTTGCTGCCACGGCAAGCGCACACACCGCACCATCTGAATCGGAGACAAGCCCGATCTTATGCGGCCTTGCTCCTATTCCTCCCAATCGACCAATGATACCCAGAGTTGGAACACGTTTTTTATTAGCTTTTTTTGTTTTTCCTCTTATGGTAATTTTTATAAAATCGGTTGCCCCTTCTTTTCCTTCAACCCTCGTTGTTTCGATTTCTGAATCAAGAAGCCCCTTTTGCTTAAAATAATCATTTATGGATTCTATGTTTATTACTGGGGTTTCAAGAAGGTCCAGCACTTCTATAACTTGTTTAAATGACATGAGCCTACTCCTCGATAATTTCTTGGATGATTCTTCCCAGAATTGTCCTGGGCAAGATTACTGGTTTTCTTATTATTTCTTTTACCATTTTTTTTATTTTAAGATTATACCCAATGCAGTCAAGAACAACGAGGTCTAGAGCCTTATTTTCCAGTTTCAGGAAAGGATGCTTTAAATCCCCCAGCCTTGCATAAGGATTCAGGTGAGAAGTGGTAACTTCGAGCGCTGTTTTTTTCCATTTTTCCTCGACTTTTGCCATCTGCTCTTTCAAGGGAGAGAGAACAAGGATTCTTCCCTCATCAAGAAGAGATAGCACTGCATGGATGAGGATTTTTGAAGGCTGTAAGAGGAGTTTAACAGAGCGAAGCCCGGGAAAGGTTTCGGTACAGAGAAGAATAGAGAAATCAACTTGAGCTTTATCAAGCCTTTTCACCAGGTCTTGGACAAGGGGAGTAATATTTCTTTTTCCTATAACCACAGCGCTCCCGTTTCTCAGACGCGTTAGGAGCGGGAAATCTTCCTTTTCAGGCTTGAGTCTTTCTATCTCTTTTTGGGAAAGGTTGTCAAGTGCTCCCATTTCTAAAATTTCTATTTTTTTCCCCACGAGGCTCAGGATTTCAGGGATTACGTCTTCTCTTGGAGTTTGTCCGAGGGTAATAAATCCAATTTTCATCTGCCCCTCCAGCATCATGGGATATTTTTTCCTATTTCTTCGGCTACTAGCCGGAGAAGATTCGAATCTTTCACCCCCTCTCCAAGAATAAGCCTTCCTGCTGGCACAAAGATAAGAAAGACCTCGTTCCCTTCCTCTATTTGTGCACTTATTAAAGGAGTGAGCGATTGGGAATCGAAAGTCATGATAAGGTCAGGAAAGGTTGCTTCCCTAATACCGTTTAACTCGAGGGTCATGTATTCATTCCAGATAGAAATCTCTGCCCTTCCTCTTTCGGTTTTCAAAGAGAGGATTCCAAGGTCTAAACCCTTTTCTATTCGAAGCCTTTTTTCCTCAACATACCCCTTTCCAATCATTTTTCCCCCTAGGTAGCTGAGAATTTTCTTCAAAGCAATTTCTGGTTTTTTCTCCTCTTCAAGTAACATTTCCCCGATTTGAAGAGCCATCTTGATTGCTCCTTCTGCTCCATGTTTTCTCACGTAATGAACTGGACAGGGGTTCCTCGCAACCGCAACCATCCCTCCCGAGGCAATGGCTGCCTCTCTGATTCTCGTAGAAACGCTTTCAATGTTTCCTGAAAAGAAGTATTCGACTCGAATCCCTTCTCTTCTTCCCACGGCAGCCTGTTTTGAGATATAGCCCTTCTGGCGCTGAAGCCCCATGGAGCCCATCAGGGTAAGGGGATGAGCACGTCCATTACAGGGAGCATCTATGACAGGGATTCCTAAGTGAGCCGACTGAAGCCAGCCGTTGACAACTCCCAGAGCACCGATTTCAGATGAGATCAGACCCTCAATCTTTAAACTTGTCTTCTGAATGAAGTATTCAACAACTCTGACATAATCCTCAGGCTCAAGGAGATCCTTTCCTGCAGAGGGGGCACCAACAGCCGAAACAGTGAGAAGCAAAGAATCATCTCTGAGGTGGTTTAAAGAAAGTATCTCGTGGAATCCTCTTTCAAAGGCTGAGAAGGCGACCTTCTTCCCTTCCTCTATCCATCCCCCTCCCCCACCACCCAGCACAGCTCCACCCAGGACGAGGGCTTCTATTTTCCTCTCATCAATTTTAATCGATTCTTCCCTTTCTCCCACTTTCTCAATCCTCTTCAGCCGGAAATTCTAGCGCCGCGGCTTCGAAAGATTCTCATTCCTACCCAGTAGAGGAAGATTGCTGAGACTATTCCGTTAAAGGCGTAGATTGAAAAGGGGAAAAAGGGGATGCTTAAAGCAGGCCCTGAGGTCAGAAAACCTATCACTACTGAAATAAGATAAGCTCCGAGTGCAATGGGGTTCCAGGGCTCAAACGATTCATCCTCTTTATGGCTAGTTTTGTTTTTTCTTAGCAAATATTGCTCGGCAATGAGGATACCCCCGATGGGACTTACCACTATGCTCAGAAGGCTCAGAAAAAGCCCTAATCTAGAAAGAATTCCCAGAGCAGCAAGGAAGGAGGAAAAAATGCCCAGGAAAACAGCAAGCTTCCATCTCTCCAGCTTCAGGAGGCTGTTAAAGGCAAGAACAGAGGAATAGAGGTTGGAATCATTAGTAGTCCATTGAGCGAAGGCAATGGCAAGAAAGCCTACAATTCCCAGACCTGCGAATTCCGAAGAGATGATGATTCGAGGGAGATTTTCATGATAAAGACCAGTAGAGAGAGCAAAAATTGAACCAATAAGCTGAAGGAGAGCACTGATTCCCATGGAAAGAGTAGAAGCATAGAGAATCTCGCGAAGACGAGGCCTGGCGTAGCGGAAGATGTCAGCCGAAGTCACCGCCCCCACTATGAATCCCCCAGCGATTATGGAAGCCGAGGCTCCCAGAGTGGTGGGATAGGGAGAGGGGGTATGATTGAAGGCAAGGGAAATGAGCCTCTCTTGGGGCAAAAAGCCTAATCCAGTCTTCAAAGCAGCCACAAAAAAGACGATAATCATGGGAGGAACAACCACCCAGCTCAGAGCCTTCAACCCCCTGAACCCGAAAACTGCAGGAAGCATCATCAGCAGACCGCTTGCGAAGGCAAGATAAGGAGAGGGGATGGATGTTTTTGAATAGGTGATCAAGGTCTCTGCAAAGAGCCCAGCCTGGATTGAAAACCAGCCCATGAAGGAAAAACCCAGGCAGACGGAAATGAGGAGGGCGCCTTTAAGGCCAAATGAACTTCTGGCAAGAAGCGGAGTTGAGAGTCCTTCCTTTGCGCCCATATATCCAGTGAGTGTCATCATCGCCACTAAGAGAGTCTCGCCAAGAAGATAAGCAAGGAGTGTACGATGAAGAGAACCAAGCCCCATTCCAACTATCATCCCACGAAGAAGGGCTGACATAACAATGGCCACTCCAATCCAGACAATGGCAATGTCGACCCAAGACTTTCTTTTCTCCAAAGGAACAGGTTTGAGGGAATAATCTTCGAGTTTTTCGGCCACCTCCATTCTTGGCTCACTTCCCATGATTTTCTGTTTCACTTGGGTCTGAATGATTAGTCCTCAAAATTTTAATACATTATTCCTTGAGAATCAAAAAGATAAAAAAATTGGAATTGAGATGAAACAAAGGTCCTTTTAGTGGAAAGAAATTATGTTTTTAACCTTATTACAGAAAATAATTATTTCTGATAAAAAATCTTTTTTACCACCCGAAACTTCTTCTGCTAGAGCCTCTTCAGACGATGATGAGAAATCCCTAATAAAATGAAACAAATTTCTCTTATTCTGAAGACTTATTCCACTGGAAAGGGTCTTCGAGGGAAAAGTCAGGAATGAGGTGCTCTTCCTCGATGAAGGGCTCAGGCTGGATAAAGAGCGTGGCAAGATTTAAAGATAAAGCCTTTTCCACAACCTTCCTATATTTCAGAGGATCTACCTTCCTTTGGATTTCCTGCGGAGCCTTGAAGCAAGGGCGATACTGACTCATCAGGCTCAAACAGATTGAGGAATCGAGATTTTCGCCAATCCAGGAAATAAGACGAAGGGAATCTTCTTCATGGCCAGGTAGGAGAAGGTGGCGGAGGATAAGTCCTTTGCGTGCAATCCATTTCCTATCCACGATGAACTCAGGCTGTTGCCTATGCATCTCTTTGAGGGCTTTGGAAGCCCAGAAAAAATAATCTGGTGCAGAAGAAAATCTTTCAGAGACGAATGGAGAATAGTATTTGATGTCGGGAAGATAGATATCCACAACACCTTCTAAATGTTTTAATGTTTCGGGCTTTTCATACCCTCCGCTGTTATAGACTATGGGAATGTTGAGATTCCTGGAATAAGCGAGACTTAAAGCTTCAAGGATGGGGATCAGGAGATGAGTGGGGGTGACGAGGTTTATGTTCAGAGCTCCTTTTTCCTGAAGGTCTAACATCAAATTTGCGATAGACTCGGGAAGATGAGGTTTTCCCATGTTTTGCCAGCTGAGTTGATAGTTCTGACAGTAAAGACATTTAAGATTGCAGCCAGAAAAAAAGATTGTCCCCGAACCGCCCTTCTTAAATCCCAATTTCTTCTTATTTTTGAGAAAGTTAGAGTAACCGCTGAGCACTGGCTCCTCTCCAAAGTGCAACCCGGCATGAGAAATCGATGCTTCCTTCCCGCCTAGACAAAAGCCCTTTTCTCCCTTGCTTCGATTGACACCACAATTTCGCGGACAAAGGCGACACTCCCCCTCATTTGGCCTCAGGGACCTAAGGGCATTTTTTACCCTTTCAAGCTTTTCTTTTCTTTCTTTAGTACCTAGCGCTTCCGCTACCATTATTAGAACTAAATATTATAAGCGATCGGCGATTTCCTGGCTATAAGGCGAAGGAATGAGGAAGGTTCTTTTTTGAAAGGAGGCTAAGAAAAATTCAACAACGAATAAATAAAATTTTTACTTTCTCTGTAGAACAGGGATTTTCCTCTTCGTCCCTTATTTGAGTTCAATTCAACGAACAATCAAGGATTAGAAACTAAAACTAGTCTTAAAATTACTAAAGGTTATTGATAAATTTCTGGCTTAATTTTCTCAATCTGGAGGAGATGACAGAAGTAATTCTTGACATTATCAGATAGCCGATATGATTATTTTTCTTGAATAAATCACCCAGGGTATCTCCATTGAAGACAAGAAATTCTGAGGGCTCCATGGTCCACGAAGCTACAGTAAAGGTATGGGGCTCAACAAGAACAGACCAGCCAAAAAGGTCCCTTTTTTCGATAGTTTCAAGCGGCAACTGTTTTTTTCCCTTGTCTGTGCTCATTCTGATTTCTACCTTGCTCTTGACAACAAGATACAGGTTTGTAGCGATTGATTTCTCTTCAAAGATTCTTTTATCTGCCTCATAATCCTCTCTTTTCTCTATTTCTGTTATTCTGATATTGTTTCTACTCGTAATCTTTGAGGTCTTTGAAAATTCTAAATTTTCTTAACTCTTCAATTAAAATTATAAATCTTTTTCCCTTCTAAATATACTATTTCGATTGTTTTAATAATATTTATTTAAATAATGATGAGACCTTTGTCAAGCTTGGATCTCACTCAGGCATAGATATGGAATATAGAGGAGAGGGATAGTGATGTAAGGGAGAAGCCGCCAAGATGAACAAACTTTTAAGTAACTTAGGAAGAATCGATAGAATTCATTCCCAAAACTTAGCGAGCTCTTTTCAGTCATTTTCCTTTTCCTTACCGACGAGCAGATGGAGAATAGTGCTACGGAAAATTTAGAATATATTCACTCAATCTGAGTTAAGTTTTGGCCTCATGGATAGAGAATCTCTTTGAAACTTTGATGTTTATTTAATCTTTAGCATTTGGCATCGTGCGAAGCCATGTTTAGCCATAAAAAAAGAAAGCTCTCCCCAATTTTAAATAATCCTTCTGGATCCAATTTAGTCACTAAATAATAACCAAAATGGTTCTTGCGAATTTAGTGGGGGTAAACCCAAAGAATCCAGAATATCATAAAGCCTTGAGAGAACCCTTAAATGAGATAAGTTAAGGCAAAATTGACAATGAGCCTCTCTGGTCTATTGATATTCAGCTTAATAACCCGACCGACATTAATTCCTTCTTAGCTACCTGAAAATATATTTTTTACTCATAATAAAAGCGAATTAATCGAAGTAGATTAGATTTTTCTTTTTCTTATCTTAAGGTTAATCTATACGATCGAGAATAATATTTTTTGAGAGTAAAATTTTTAAAAATGAAAAGGCCAATCGATTCCAGGATTCTTCTTGCATTAATGATGCCCTATTTAAAGAAAAGAAAGATACAGAAAAAATTTTAGGATATTACTTTTCCACGAATAAACAATCATTAAAGTTTGAGAGAAAAAAGAATATCTTAATTGAGGTTAAATTGAGGCGAAATTTTTCTCTGGACATAAAAAAGTTAAATTCTCAAGCAAAAATTTCATAGAATTGAGAGTTAAAAGTAGAGGAGAATAAAGAAATGAGATAAAATTAAATTTGCTTGTGAATGAAGAGAGAAGGTGAAAAGATTAATTAATAGAAAATAAAAATTATTTTATTCATCCTCATTAAAAGAAAAATGCGATGAAGATTTTGACTCTTTTCTTAAAGTTTTTGTCAATGAGTTTACTCTTTTTTATCTTTCTTTCAATTCAAGTTTTTGGACAAAAAATTGTGCAGAGAGAAAAGCAAATTCAAGTCGACGGAAATCTCGAAGAATGGACGAAGTTTGAGGAAATTGCGCTTGAATTTTCCCCAGAGGGAAGAAAGATTGAACCTTCTCGAGACATTCAAGTGATGCTCCAATTCAGCTTTGACGAAAAAAACTTCTATCTCGCAGTAAAAGCCATCGATGATATTTTTGATTTCCAACAAAGTGGCTGGAAATATGGGGATGGTATTTATCTCACCTTCGTCGAGCCTTCAAAAGGGAATGAGGGCGAAAACTTCATAAGCTTCGGAATCTGGATAGAGGGAAATAAAGAAACGATGGTAGTAGTTAACAGGAATGGGGAATATTTTCCCCATATTTCTCTAAGAGATGCCAGAGTAAAGGCTATTGCCGATTATTCTCAGAGAATGATTTTCTATGAAATATCAATCCCCTGGAAAGAAATAATTCCCTTCAGACCGTTCATTAATCAAAAATATGGCATAAACCTTGTTTATGTGGATAGCGACAAGGAAGAAAGGGAGGTATTGCAGCTTGAACCTGATCCTGACTACGATAGTGAAAACTCAAGGAAAAGACGGGGACTCCTCTTTGATTTTATGTTTCATTTTCCAGAAGAATATGAATTTCAAGCCTCATTGAATGGAACCCATTTTTATATGAATCAAGAAAGAATTCTCACCTTAGCTATAAATTCCTTCCAACAGGCATCAGGGTGGCAGCTAAAATATATCCTAACTTCAGCTAGGGGGAATGTTTCAAGTGAAAAGGAAATTAGCTTGAAAGAGGGCTTAAACCTTTATGAAACACAGCTTGGAGGAATCAATCTCTGTTCTGGTTCTCATCTCCTGAGTGTGGGAGTGATTGATGAACAAAAATCTTTGAGATACGCCGAAGATTTTGAGTTTTATCTTGTGGATAGAGAGGAGTTAGAAAGATTCGAGAGAAAGATTTTAGAGGCAAAAGGGAGTGAGGCTTTTTTAAAAGATGAAAGATTCAAGGAAAGTCTTCCCACTCTTGAGATAAGGCTTGAATGGATAAGGGAATTTATGGAGAGCCCTTCTCGGTTTTCGGATATAAGAGAATTGAAAAATTGGTTCGAGGAAGTGGATTTACTTTTAAAGAATGTTGAGGAGAAAAAGCCAGCTCTTTTCCCCGAAGGAAGCGTGGTAAGACTTGCTTACCGTTCAAAGCTTGACGGCACCCTCCAGCCATATTCGATTCTTATTCCCTTTAACTATGATTCTAAGACCCCGATTCCCCTTTTTATGACTCTCCATCCAAGCGGGATGGATGAAAGCAAGGCTTTAAACGAAGTTGCTTCTGCCTTTTTCAGGACAAGGGGAGTAAGGGAGGGGCTGAATTTTATAATAGTTTCTCCTAAGGCAAGGAGTCTTTCCGACTGGTATCTGGGTGATTCAGGTGAAGAGGTCCTCGAGTGTCTAAAGCATGTAAGCAAACTGTATAATATCGACAAGAAAAATATGGTCCTGGATGGATTTGCAATGGGGGGTTACGGGGCATGGAGACTTGCCCTTCTTAATCCAGGACTCTTTAAGGCCCTCATCATCCGGTCCGCTCCAATTTCTCCCCCGGATTACCTCAAAGGAGAGAATATCCTTGACCTTCTGGAAAAGGGCAAGGGCTTCAATGTATTCGTCATCCATGGGATAAAGGATAGAGTGGTCCCCGTGGAACAAACGCGGAGAGTTGTAGAAAAGCTAAAAGAGCTGGGGATTAATCATAGATACCTCGAGTTGAAAGATGCTTCTCATGGAGGATATGATGCATGGAAGGAAATCTTTAATTGGCTCAAGCTTGTAGTGAAAAGAGAAAAAGGAAAAAGAGAAAAAATCCCCTTTAGAACCTCCTTTACTAAAATCTCATCGCCAAAAATTTAATTTGAGCGATTTTCTTTTATCTTTATTCGAAGACCCTATATTAACCCTTTCCAAGGATTCAGCAGAACGTTTGCCATGGTAAAAAGCTTGAATTATTCTTTTAAAATTTATTCTTTCAATTTAAACTTTGGTTGGTCTTTCTTTCCCTTTGTGTGACGATTGAATACACTTTATCCGAGCAAAATAGGAAGGAGTAATTTAAGTTTAAAAATTTAAGTTTAAATCGGGTGGGATAAGGACTTTTTGATTCAGTTCATCCCCAATATGCGATTGGCTAGAAAATATTTATCCTGTATTATAAGTTTTAGCCTAGGCCAGATTTCTTGAAGTCTAAGTCTAACCAGGCTAACATAGGTTTGATTTTTAGCGAATGCGCTGTGGAGCTCATTCCATGGAGGAAGGAGATGACCAAGAAAAGTAATAAACAGATCTATAGAGAGTGGATTTTCTTTCTTTCTTTAATCCTTCCTTTATCTTTCTCTTATACGGTTCGAGCCGTGCAGAATAAAGAATATGAAAAATACAGGGGCTATCTTTTAGAGCAGATAAAGAGAGTTGAGGAGGAATTCAAGGCCAATCCAGAGAATGGGGAACCGAGGTTTAAACTTGCCCATCTCCTTTTTCAAGCAGGAGATTTCTGGGAAGCAAAGGAGCTGCTTCAGCCACTTTTTAAAAGACCAAGGCCTTCTGTGGAAGCGGCTTTCCTTATGGCAAGGCTTGAATATCTAACTGGTAATTATGAGAGAGCAGAAGAAATATTGGAGAGAATCAGAACGGGCTTTTCTAAGGGAGATAAGATTCTGAAAAACGCAGAAACTCTTCTGCTATTCGTTTATTATCAGACAAACCAGTTTCATAAGGGTGAAACTATTTTTAAAGAGGGAAGAATCGAGCTTCCTTTGCTCGAGTTGATGAGGTCATTTAAAGAAGAAGTCCCTTATCAAATTAAATGGAAAGGTGAGAAGAAAGTAGCAGAAGCCTCTTTCCTCGTCACAGACCCAATTCCTGTGATTTCTATGGAGGTTGAGGGGGAAAAGATTTACGCCCTGATTGATACAGGAGCAGACTGTTTCATTCTCGACACAGAAAAAGCCGAAGAGCTAGGGATTGAAGAGATTTCTAAGGTTGAGGGGACATTCGGGGGAGGGAAAAAAGCTGAGCTTGGTTTTTCAAGAGTTAACTCGATTAAGATTGGAGAGGTTTCTCTAAATTGTGTTCCCATTTCGCTCCTTCCCACAAGGAGGTTCTCCAGGGTGTTCGCTGAAGGAAGATATATCATTGAGGGAATCCTGGGAGTGGGGGTCTTGAAGCAGTTTTTATCCACAATAGATTATTTGAAAGGGAAATTAGTTCTTCGGGAAAAATCAGCAGAGGGGAAGAAGGTGTTTCTCAAAGAGATCGAAGGAAAACCCTTCACTGAGGTTCCTTTTATTCTTGCTCAGACTCATATGCTTTTGGCGAGGGGGAGGTTGAATGAACGCGAGGATCTCACCTTTTATGTTGATTCAGGCCTTGTGAGTGAGGCGGCCTTTTCAGCACCCATTCAAACTTTAAATTACGTGGGAATTCCCATTCCTGAAACTAGAGTCCAGGAAGATTCAGTCGGAGGAGGGGGCAGTAAGTGGGCTTCAGGGATTTTCCCCATAAAGATATTGGGACTTGGGGAGCTCAAGCAGACTGAGCTTCTGGGTGAATATGGCTCACGAACACCCGATACTTACTGGGGACTTGGCTTCATTCAAGACGGAATGATCTCACATCGCTTTCTGCGTCGTTATTCCTGGACGCTTGATTTTTCAGAGATGAAATTTATTTTTACAGAATAATATTCAATGAGAACAGAGTTTGAGAGGAGGATTGAATGAAAAGATTTTTAATCTGGGTCCTCGCTTTTCCTCTGGTTCTTTTTGGACAGCAGAAAATGTTCAAGGAACCATTGAGTAAAAGAATAGCGAGTTACAACATCAGCTGCAGGCTCAATCCCGAGAGTAAAATCATCAGCGGAGAAGAAATCCTCACCTGGAAAAATACCTCCAAGTGGCCGGTAAGAGAGCTTCAATTCCACCTCTATCAGAATGCATTCAGTGACCCGCGGAGCTCATTTCTTACAGAACTTCCGGAAATTCCTGAAAGGCTAAAAGAGGACTGGGGATATTGCAAGATTTTGAAAATGATACTTCCTGATGGCACAGACCTCTTGCCTAATCTTGTCTTTATCCAGCCCGATGATGCTAATCCTTTTGATAAGACTGTTTGTGCAGTAAGGCTTCCTAGCAAGATAGAACCTAGAGGAGAATTGAGGCTCTTGATTTCATTTGAAACCAAGCTTCCGCCTGTTGTTTCCCGTTCCGGATATGAGAGAAATTTTTTCAGTGTCACGCAATGGTTTCCCAAAATCGGAGTTTTAGAAAACGAGCGCTGGGTTTGTCACCAATATCATAGCCACGGTGAATTTTATTCCGATTTTGGTGTTTATGATGTAACAATTACAGTCCCAGAGGAATATACCGTCGGGGCAACAGGAATATGCATCGAGGAAAAAAATCTAGGTAACGGATGGAAAAGATTACGTTATTATTGTGAAGATATTCATGATTTTGCCTGGTTTGCTGACCCCGACTTTGTGGAGATTAAAGATCGCTTTGAAGATACAGAGATTCGCTTCCTCTGTCAGCCAGACCATCTCTCCCTTGGCGAACGCTTCCTCAAGGCTGTTAAGGTTTGTTTTGAATATTATGGGAGTCGATACGGAAAATACCCTTATCCCATACTCACCATGGTAGATACAAAGCATAGAGACACAGGGGAGATGGAATATCCCACCATCTTTCTCACTGGGAATTTCGATTCAAAGTATGAAATTGAAGTGTATCAGGCTGAGCCCCTTCCCCCTTCTGACCTCTATATAGAGTGGTTAACAATCCACGAATGCGGGCATAACTGGTGGATGGGAATGGTTGCAAACAACGAAACAGATGATGTCTGGCTTGATGAAGGCATAAACTCGTATGCCTCTACCAGGGCTCTTGAATATGGATACGGAGTTTATCTTTTAAAAGAACATAAAGGAATTACTGAAACAGCAAGAGAACATGAGAGAAGTTTTTATCTTAAGATACCGAGGGCAGCCACTGTGCTTCAGCCCTCATGGCTCTTCCGACCAGGAGATGAATATTTCACCTTCACTTATTGCAAGCCTGAGCTAATGCTTCATACCCTGCATAATTATTACGGAGATGAACTCTGGGGGAAGGTGATGAAGACATTTTTCGAGAGATGGAAATTTAAACATCCTAAAACAGAAGATTTTTATGAAGTAGTACAGGAAGTGACCGGGAAGAATTGGAAACGTTTTCTCGATGAATTCCTGAAAACAACTCATACTTTGGACTTCAGGGTGGAGAAGGTTGAAAATAAGAAAGTCTGGATAAAGAGAGAGGGTTGCCTGAGATTTCCAGTTAAGGTTTTAATTCACTTTCTAGATGACAAAGAAGAAGTTCTGGAATGGGATAATATCCTGGATTCAATTCTGTACGATTTTTCAGATAGGGGTGAAATTGAATATGTGAAAATCGACCCTGAGGATATCATCGAATTTGAACTCGAGAAGAGAAATAATTACTGGATTAAATAGGAAGACTTAATCTCTATTAATGCAAAGGAGGTTAAAGAAAAGAAGGGAGAGAAGCTCTTCATTATGCGGTTCTTAAATTTTTCGCTTTTATTAAAGGCGATTGACCTTTCGCGAAGGATACCAAGTAGCCAGTCGACAAACTCTAAATTAGTCAAAGCATAATTTGCCTGAGCCGGGGATGAGGGAGGTTTATTGGCGTTCAAATTCAGGTTCTAATCCACTCCATTTATTTGACCTTTATTCCAGAATTTGTTTTTCTGAATCAAAATATCGAATCCCTTAAATCGGTAGCGGCGGATGTCGTTATCTTCTAGATATTTCCCCTTTCCCTCAAGAATTGTCTCAAAAGCCTGGCTCACCCGGATAAGTACCTCACTTTCCACCCAGGGTTCATTATGTCCAGAGCAAATGTGGTCGAATTCCTCTAGACGGAGTACGAGCTTTTTATTAGAAGCGATATAATCAGCAATTTTTGAATCAGGGGTGTGGGCGTATAGAGGACCTGGAAAAAAGTGGTCCCCTGAATAGAGAATCCGCTGGGATTTATCCAGCAAGCACATCTGACCCGGAGAATGGCCGGGAGTGTATATCACTTCAAGTTCCCGATCTCCTAGTTCGATTATATCCCCGTCCTCAACCAATAAAGTTGGAGTAATAGAGGGAATGGTCCAAGTTTCGGAGTCAAAATTTTCTGGGAGAGGCTTCCAGAGATAATCACCGGAGATGTATCTCTGGAGTGAGGCGTTATCCATTCCTCTTGCCAGCACTTGCAAGGCAGTTTCATTATTGTAATGGATGATTTCATCGAAACGCCAGGCTCCCCCCACATGATCATAATGTTCGTGCGTAAGCACCACTACAATCGGCAAATTAGTTAATTTCTCGACTACCTCACGGATATTTCCAATTCCGGTACCGGTATCTACTAAGGCAGCCCTTTCCTTCCCTTCAACAAGGTAGCAAATTGCTTCTTCAAATTGATTAGGCTCATAAATAGCATAGGTGCCTTGAGCGAGGCGGTAGACATCAAACCAGGACTGAAACGTTTTCACTTTTTCTAATTTTGAATAAACTGGACGCGGATGGACTTTCCACCATTTATCCGGCTGAATTAAACGGGATGTCTCCCTTTCAGATTTGCAAGTCCCTCCAGCCAAAATTGAAACCATAGAAATTCCTATGAAGATAACCATCCCTATGTTATGCATTTTCTCTCTCCTGAATTTTAATTCAAGCCGCTTTACGTTTTATTCTTTACTAAAAACTGAAGGTAAAGTAAATCTTACCCTAAAGCGGGAGGCTCTTGCTTTGTTTTTTCTAACTAGAACTCTTTGGGGAAAATAAATATTTTTTATAAAACAAATATGAAACCAATTTATATTTTGAAAATATATGAAATAAAATGAAGAGATAAAATTAAAATGCAAATTTGTGAATCAGGTTGGTCGTTTGAAATTTTTTTCACATTTACACTCGAAATAAGCTTTAAAAAACTTCTCATAGGCTTTATTTTCTGTTGATTTTTTCTTGCAATTTGATAAATTGCCTTAGAAAATGTTTCAGAGAGAGGAAGCCTTAAATGGGGGCTCTGACGTTTAAGAAATATTTTGTTCCTGCGCTTGTCTTTCAGGGGGTCTTAATCGGCGGGGGATATGGAACTGGCCGTGAAATTGTGGAATACTTTATGAAATATGGGCCTCTTGGCGGTATTCTGGGCATGTTTCTCGTCACTCTTGTCGTCTGGTCTCTGATTCTTGCCCTTACTTTTGAATTTTCAAGAAAATTTCGTCATTATGATTATCGTTCTCTGCTGAAGAATTTACTGGGAAGATTCTGGGTTTCTTTTGAGCTTCTTTATATCCTTCTCCTTGTGATTGTTCTAGCTGTTGTCGGGTCAGCATCGGGAGTATTGTTGAGAGATCACTTGGGGATTCCTTACCTAGTAGGGGTCTCGATTATGTTAATTTCTTGTGCCTTCTTGACTTTCAAAGGAAGCAATCTAATCGAAAAATTCCTTTCAGCCTGGTCAATTTTCATCTATGTTGTCTACGGCATCTTCCTGGTTGTTGCTCTTCTAAAGTTCAGTCCCATGATAGAAAAGAATCTTGCCTCAGGAATTATTCACTCCAGATGGGCGCTTGGTGGGTTTAAGTATGGACTTTACAACATGTGTGTAATTCCTGCAATTTTATTCTGTATTAGACACATTGAAACTAGGAAAGAAGCCATCCTCTCTGGAATTATTGCTGCTCTGGTGGGGATTATCCCTGCGTTTTTATTCTATTTGGGTATTCTCGGTCATTACCCCGAAATAATAACCAAAGAAGTCCCTGCTGTCTTTGTCATCCATAAGATGAAGATGCCCATCTTGCTCATTGTTTATTTAATAATGCTTGTGGGAACATTGGTTGAAACTGGAACAGGTTTCATCCACGGAGTTAATGAGAGAATAAATTCGGCTTTTCAAGAAAAAGGTAAGACCTTTCCCAAATGGCAAAGGCCGATTGTTGCGGTGGTGATGCTTCTGGGAAGCCTTGCGCTCTCAACTTTCGGATTGATTGCTTTAATTGCTAAAGGCTATGGATTCATAAGCTGGGGGATCTTTTTTGTGTATTTCATTCCTCTAATCACGATAGGCCTTTATAAAATATTAAAGTACTAAAAAAATTAGCATTTCTCTAGCAATCTAGATTTCTTGAGCTCATTCCCTTCTCTCGAAGCGATAAAAATCTCTCTTTTTGATTGCTATTAAGAAGAGTGGAATTTATGATATTTTTTAGGTTCGAGAGTGGAGGTAATTAGATCCGAATTATTTCTTCAATTTTTTTCAAACTTAGCCTCATCCTTAAGAGTTCTTTTCGCTTCAGTTAAGTTTTATATTCTATTTTCTTCCTTTTTTCAGAGACAAGCGTAAGATACAAATAAGAGAAATGAAGAAGATAAAAGAATTAAAATTTTCCCCTTCGATTCTGGCGAGTAAAGGTTAATCACCCTAAAATTCACCCCTAAAGGCTATTGTTTTACCTTATTGAGGAGTCTATCATCGATAAGGATATATGTAGACAACGAAGTTTAATTTTATTTTCTTCTAATAGAGAGAAGGAAAATGGCTGCATCCAGAGCTAAAGTTCTCTTAGTAGAGGATAATCCTGTAGATGCCGAAATGATTGCCAATATTTTGAGGAAGAAAAATCATAAGGTCATAGTGGCTACCAATGGAAGAGATGGAATTAGGATGGCTCTAGAAGAGATGCCCGATTTAATTCTGATGGATATGATTTTGCCGGGCATGCATGGACTTGAAGCCACAATAAAGTTAAAAAAATTCCCTAAGACCAAGGATATCCCCATCATTGCTATCACTGCCTTACATTCTCCTGAGTTTATCTCTGAATGCTATGACGAAGGAATCGATTGCTTCATACGTAAACCCTTTTCCCCAGATGAACTCTATTCAAAAATCGAGAAATATTTGATTAAAACTAAGAGAGAAGCTAGGAAATTGATGATTGTGGCCGATGACCCTATTCTTATTACCATGCTGAGCATGAGTTTGATAAAAAAGGGATATGAAGTGTTCACTGTTCCGTGGAAAAAAAACATGAAGAGCGAAGTAAAAAAATTTATGCCCCATTTGATTCTTTTAGACGGTGTCTCATTTGAGAGAGAAGATAGAGCCATTTTGGATGAATTTAGAAAAGAAATAAATACCTTAGGAACCCCTGTCATTATAATGTTAGACAGTGGAGATTTTGAGGAAATTAAAGGACGGAGTAAAGGATTTGAAATATGTGAATATCTTATGAAGCCCTTTAAATCAGAGGAGATGATGAGCAAGATTAAAAAGCTACTTAAGGTATAGACCATCTGAATATTCTCTTCTTTAAGACACAAAGATTAATTGTCTTTAATCTATGATTGATGCCTTTTATGCAAATAATAAGAGGATACTGATCAAGAAGAAAGGTTTAAAAAATTAGATTAATAAAAAATTTTGGTTCAGCCGACTTTTCTGTGGTTCTGGGGGGATATAAAATGACTCCGAAAGGATCGGAGTCATGCAAGATACAGAGCTTTAGCAGTATGTTTTGGGTCTTGAGGAACCTTGGGAT
>Ga0209102_1000217_pt1 | contig 40115 bp, 39 predicted proteins | sample ConPoolayeHmetaG_FD_185483 | JGI IMG/M metagenome (GOLD analysis project Ga0209102, IMG submission 185483) | Hot spring microbial mat communities from California, USA to study Microbial Dark Matter (Phase II) - Cone Pool mat layer H metaG... ...
TCTTTGTTTATTCATTACATCATCGTACTCCACAACTCTTTTTCTTAAATCAAAATTAAATCCTTCGACTCTAATTTGGGCCTGCTCTATTGCTTTGGAAACCATCAGATGTTCAATCGGCTGGTCTTCAGGAATTTTTAGAGTCTCCATTAGGTGGGAAATTTGCTCGCCTCCAAAAATCCGCATTAAATCATCTTCCAGGCAAACAAAAAATCGTGAAGAACCAGGGTCTCCCTGACGGCCAGACCGACCTCTAAGCTGATTATCAATCCGCCGAGATTCATGCCTTTCTGTCCCAATAACATGAAGTCCTCCAAGTTTAACTACTTTTTCGTGCTCCTCCCGCCATTCTTTTTCTTCTCTTCCTTCCTTTGTTCCTCCTAAAACAATATCTACTCCCCGACCGGCCATGTTAGTAGCCACCGTCACCGCCTTAAGTTTTCCTGCCTGGGCAATAATTTTTGCTTCTTTTTCGTGATGTTTAGCATTTAAAACCTGATGGGGAATTCCTTTACGTTCCAAAAATTTGGAAATAATTTCATTTTTTTCAATTGAAGTAGTCCCTACTAAAACCGGCTGGCCTTTTTTATAACATTCCTCAATTTCTCTCACCACCGCCGCATATTTTACCCGCATATTTTTGTAAACCACATCCGGATAATCTATTCGAATCATTGGTTTATTGGTAGGAATAACCACCACATCCAACCCATAAATTTGGCGAAATTCCTCGGCTTCGGTAGCTGCTGTACCGGTCATTCCCGCCAGTTTTTCATACATCCGGAAGTAATTTTGGAAAGAAATAGTCGCAAGAGTAATCGACTCTTGCTGAATTGGCACTCCTTCTTTTGCCTCCACTGCCTGATGCAAACCATCAGACCAACGCCGGCCAAACATCAACCGACCGGTAAACTCATCGACGATAATTACCTGATTGTCTTTAACAACATAATCTCTATCCCTTAAAAATAAAGTTTTTGCCCGTAAGGCATTTTCAATATGATGAATCGTTTCGTAGTCCTCTTCGTAAAGATTTTTTACCCCCAAAAGTCTTTCTACTTTTCTTATCCCATAGTCAGTAAGGGTTGCTGTTTTGTGCTTCTCGTCCAAGGTATAGTCTGTTTGGGGATCTAAATTTTCCACCAGTTTGGCAAATTTATAATATTTTTGTGTTGGTTCAGTATCGGGAGCAGAAATAATTAAAGGCGTTCGTGCCTCATCAATTAAAATTGAATCAACCTCATCAACAATGGCAAAATGATGCCCACGTTGAACTTGCTGGTTTAAATCATAAACCATATTGTCACGCAAATAATCAAAGCCAAATTCATTGTTTGTTCCGTAAGTAATATCTGCCAAATAAGCCTCCTTCCTTTCCACTGGCCGCAAGTGCCGCAATCTTTCATCATCCTGACCTTTTTCCTCATAATTTGGATCCAAGACAAAAGCCTGTTCATGAATAATACAACCTAAAGAAAGACCAGCGAAATTAAGCGCCCTACCGTACCAGCCAGTATCCCGGCGGGCAAGATAGTCGTTGACGGTAACAATATGGACTCCCTTTCCTGCCAAAGCATTCAAATAGGCAGCAATAGCGGCTGACAAAGTTTTTCCTTCTCCTGTTTTCTGTTCGGCAATTTTTCCCTGATGTAAGGCCGCAGCTGCCATTAGCTGAACATCAAAAGCCCGCTCACCAACCACTCTCCGAATTGCCTCTCGGGCCAAAGCAAAAGCTTCAGGCAACAAACTATCTAAACTTTCTCTCCCAGCCACTCTCTCTTTAAATTCGGCCGTCTTTTTGGGAATTTGCCCATCCTTAAGCTTTTTCATTGCCGGCTCAAGGGAATTTATCTTCTCCACCAGCGGCGTCATTTTTTTAAGCTCTTTTTCGTTTTGGTCAAAAAGTTTATTTAGAAATTTAAACATCTTGACAATTACTCCTCTTTTGCTATAATACTAACTAATCACGATGAGAGGACTACCAAAGGCGGACCTTGTTCCCCGCGGGAATGCCTCTCTTTTTATATTTAACAATTTTAAGCTTCTCTTTCAAAACCGAAATCACAATAATATACTTTGCAAATTTTCTTAATAAAGACGAGTATTTTTTATTCGGAGCAAAAATCTTCAAAAGTTTTCCCTTTTTTTCTAAGTACTCAATTAAACAGTAAAAATCACCGTCTCCACTCACAATTATGGCCTTATCGTATTTAGGATATTCAATCATTGCGTGCAAAACCAGCTCTGCGTCGACATTACCTTTAATTTTTATCTTTTTATTCTTTTTTAACTCAAGGGTGGGCTTAAAAATACAGATATAACCAACCGATTGTAAATAAGTGTATAGGGCTTGATTTCCCTGAACATACCCTAAAAATAAAAAAGTCTTACTTACTTGATATTTTGTAATCAAATACTGACGAAATTTCCCAAAATCTAATCTCCACCCCTGACTTCTTACTCCTAAGTTCAAATTTTGACTATCAATGAAAGCATAAACAACATCTTTCCTTTTTTTCTTAGTCATAGGTTAATTTTAGCACAACCTAGCGGTAGCTGCGGGCCTGAAGTTCGAAAAGATGGGCGTAAATCCCTTTTTCCTCTATCAATTGCCGATGGGTTCCTTCCTCAACAATCTTTCCTTTATCTATTACAAAAATTCTTTTCGCCCGGCGAACAGTAGAAAAACGATGGGAAATTAAAATCAAAATTTTCCCTTTTGCCAACTTCCTAATTTTCTCAAAAATTTCTTCTTCGGCTTTAGCGTCAACATTGGAGGTTGGTTCATCTAAAACCACAATTGGGGCGTCTCTAAGTAAAACTCGGGAAAGACCAATTCTTTGCCATTGACCCCAAGAGGGATTAACACCTTTTTCAAAATCTACTACCAAGGGGTTCTCGTATTTTAAAGGCAAAGATTCAATGTAATCATGAATCGCTGATTTTTTGGCAAATTGGGAGATTAAGGTTACTTTGTTTACTTTTTCAAGCTTTCCATAACCAATAGATTCCCTTGCAGTAAAGGGATATTTCTCAAAATCTTGGAAAAGAACAGCCAAGTTTTCCCATAAGCTCTCCCGGTTGTATTCTTTCAAATTCACCCCATCAATCAAAATTTCTCCTTTTTGCGGTTCATAAAAATCGCATAAAAGTTTAATTAAAGTCGTTTTTCCTGCTCCGTTTTCTCCTACAATAGCAATACTTTCTCCCGGCGCAATAAAAAGATTTATACCTCGCAAAACCCAGGGCTGGTTTTCTTTATACCGAAACCAAATATTTCTAAATTCAATTCCTTTTTTAATTTTTAAAGGAAATTTTTTGTTGCCAGAAGAAATTGTTGGTTTTAAATTCAAAAACCAAACCAAGTCGGTAACAAAAAGATAATTTTCATATAGTTCTAAAAGCGAACCCACCAACCCAGTTAGATTATGTTGAAAAGAATAAGTGGCCCGAAGATACATTTCCGCACTACCAACAGTAATTTTTTTCCAAATTGCCAATAACCCCAACCAAACGCTTAAAAAGAAAATCAAGATATTTTGAGGAAGATAAGCTAAAAAATGGGCAGTTTCCCGCTGACGGCGAATTTTTAAAGCTTCGGTAAATATCTCTTCTTGAATTTCTTTCATCTTTTTTAAAAAGTAGGGGGGGAGTTTTAGAATTTTTGTTTCTAAAAGATTTTTGGTTGGTGTTAAATACCAACTCATCCATCCCCATAAACGATATTTTGGCGAAACTCTTGTTTCAAATTGGTATTCCCTTTTTGTATATTTAGCATCCACAAAAAACTCAGGAATAGCTAAAAGGAAAATTATTAAGGCTAAAATTGGGCGGAAGAAGAAAATTAAAGAAAAGGTAGAAGCTAAACCAAAAAAATAATTGGGAATATTAGATAGAGGCCAAGCTAATCCCCAAGCTCGCTGACCGCCCTCTCGTTCAACTTTATTAAATCTATCTTTGAAATCCGGGTCATCTATTGTCTCCATATCCAACTGGGAAATTTTTTTCGCTATTAAAATATCTAAGTGGGCAGAAAAAACCCGAGCAACAGCAAACTGCAAAAAACCAGAAATCCTCATTAATCCAGATTGAATAACTCCTAAACCAACGCGAAGAAAAAACAACCAAACCAAAATTTTAACTGCCTCCTGCCAATAGGGATTACCAATATTTTTTACCAAAGCATCAATTGTTAGTTTTTCCAACCAAAAGGTAGGAAAAATCAAAAGCCCACTTAAAATATTAACAACAAAAACGGCAGCAATTAAATTAGGATTTGCTTTCCAAACCAAACGAACTGTTTGAGAGAAAGTAAAAAAAACCTGATGCAAGCCTAAAACAACATTTCTGGGTGTAAGTTTTTTAATCTTTTTCATTTCGGGAGAAAATTTTTTCAAAGCCACAATATTTTTGCAAAACTTCGGGAACTAGAACTGAGCCATCTTTTTGCTGATAGTTCTCTAAAATAGCAATTAAAATCCTTCCCATCGCTACTCCAGTATCATTAACCGTATGACAAAAGCCTTTTTCTCCTTTTTTACTAGCAAATTTTATATTCATTCTTCTTGCTTGATAGTCAGTGGCATTAGTAGCAGACATTGTTTCCATATACTCTCCACTCACTGGTAGCCAAACTTCAACATCATATTGTTTGGCCGAGGCATGATAGCCCATATCCGCGCTACATTTTTGCCAAACACGATAGGGAAGTTTTAAAGATTGCAAAAACCATTCATTAATTCCTACCAAATATTCTAAAATTTTATCAGATTGCCAGGGAGCGCAAACTACATCCATTTCCAACTTGTCGAATTGATGAACTCTTTTCATTCCTCGAACATCTTTTCCCCAACTACCTGCTTCAGAACGAAAACAAGAAGTATAAGCCATCACTTTTACTGGTAACTCTTCTTCTTTCAAAACCCGATCGGCAAAATAAGCAAACAACGGCGGTTCAGAAGAGCCTACTAAATTTAAACTTTCCTTGCTTTCCACATTTTCTTCTTTTATTTTGTAAACTTGCTCTTTACCTTGGGGAAAATGACTAGTACCGTACAACACCCAATCTTTAACCAACAAAGGAACAATCATTGGAATAAATTCTTCCTTAAGTAATTTATTTTTTAGAAATTCAAAAATAGCAAATTGTAAAATTGCTGCTTCCTTTTTTAAGTAAACAAAACGACTTCCAGCAACTTTTCCTGCCTGTTTAATATCTAAAATATCTAAAGACTCTCCAAGCTCTACATGATCTTTTCCTTGAAAACGAGGCATAAATTCGGCTGATTTCCAACCTTTGCCAATTTTTTCTTTATATAAAAAACCTTTTTCCGGCAACCAAACTTTGACCTCTATATTGTCCGCCTCACTTTTTCCTGAAGGAGTATCTTGTGAAGGAAGATTAGGCACTTCATATAAAAGATTTTTTAATTCTTCTTCAATTGCCTGCAAGTCTGGTTCTAACCGCCGAAGAGTTTCTTTAATCTTTCTGCCTTTTTCAATGTCTTTCGAGCCTAACTTATTTCTCTCTGCCCTCAATTTTTCTATTTCACCAATAAGTTGCCTTCGAGTCTCATCAATTTTTAAAACTCGGTCAATTATTCTCGGATCGCAACCCCTCAGTTGGACCCCTTTTTTTACTTTATCTGGATTTTGACGAATAAAATTAATATCCAACATTTTTAGGACAATAGGATAAAAGTAACTAGTGATTAGTATTAGTCAAAGACCTAACCGTTGCTATTAACATTTTAATCACTTGTTCATTTAAAGCCAAGATTTTATTTATTTCTGCCGAGTATCTAGGATAAATTTCTATTAACATCTCCAACCAATATTCTGTCTCCCGAGCTGATCCTAATGCCATCTGAATAAATCTTTTATATTCTTTCCCTTTATATTTACCAAAACCTTCAGCTATGTTAGCTCCAACTGAAAAGGCAGATCTTAAAACTTGATCACTAATAATCCAAACTGCTCTTTCATTTGGTAATTTTTTAATTAAATGAAATATTAACAGGCTAACTTGTTTTGCCAACCCCCAAAACTTCAATTCTTTATAACTGCTTACTTTTTGACTCATCACTCTATTCTTCGTTCCTATAATCCTAAATCTTTACTAACCCCTTGCATTGCCCCAAGAGCAATTTCTATAAACTCTTCAAGCGTTAAACCTAATTTTTCCTGACATAAAGCAATATCATCCCGCCGAGTTCCCCGGGCAAAAGATTTTTCTTTAAAGCGATTCAAAACATTTTGAACAGTTAAATCGACTAGCTTTTTAGTAGGCAAAACCAAAGTTGCCGCCACAATTAATCCTGTAAGGCTATCTCCACAAAACAAAGCCCAATCCATTTTTGTTTTCGGCTCCACACCAGTATTTTTCCAATTGTGGGCAGCCATTGTTTGGGCTACGTTTTGGGGAATTTCAAACCCCTCCTCCCGAAGCCATTGGGTAATTTGCACCCCCTGCTTTTCCGGAGGAACCTCCGGACAATAATCTCCATCATGAAGTAACCCGGCCATCATCCATTCTTCTTGTGTCCCTCTCAAATCTTTCTCACCCTTAGCAACTAATGCCTCATAAACTCCTGCCATTAAAGCTTCGCAGGCAATCATATGCTTAATAATATTTTTATTTTCAATTTTTTTATTTAAAAACTCTAAGGCTTGCTGACGACTAATCATTTTTTTTAGGCGCTAAAGTAGGAAATAAAATCACATCGCGAATGCATTGTTGATTGGTAAAAAGCATTACCATTCTGTCTATCCCTATTCCCAAACCGCCAGTTGGCGGCATTCCATACTCCATTGCCTCTAAAAATGCTTCATCCATAGGATGAGCTTCTTCATCTCCTGACTTTGCTGCTTTTACCTGTTCTTCAAAAAATTCTCGTTGGATTAAAGGATTATTTAACTCACTGTAAGCATTTCCTACCTCAAAACCAGCGATATAAGGTTCAAAACGCTCAATTAACTCTGGCTCGTCCGGTTTTGGTTTACATAATGCTGTTGTTTCTTTTGGAAAGTCTATTACAAATGTTGGTTGAATTAAATATGGCTCTACCAACTCAAACAAAGTAGCAATTGCTACCCCCCGATTAAACCCAGCGGCTACTCCGCTTAAAGTTGGTTTTTCCTCGGCAATTAATTTATGTTTCTTAAGTAAATCTTTAATCTCCTCATCAGTCAATTTATCAACATCAATCTTGGCATATGTTTTAAGTCCTTCTTTCATTGTTAATCGTCGCCAGGGTGGCTTAAGGTCAATTTTATGCTTCCCAAAGGTAATTTTAGTAGTTCCTAAAACTTTTTTGGCAACAAAATTAAAAAGATTTTCAGTTAATTCCATCATCTGGTTATAGTCAGCATATGCCCAGTAGCATTCCATCATTGTAAACTCGGGATTGTGAAAACGATCTGTGCCTTCATTACGAAAATCCTTATCTATTTCATAAACCTTTTCAAAACCGCCAACAATTAATCTCTTTAAATAAAGTTCGTCAGAAATTTTTAAATAAAAATCAGCATCCAAAGCATTATGATGAGTGACAAAAGGCCGGGCGGAAGCCCCTCCATAAATTTCCTGTAAGGTTGGCGTTTCTACTTCCAAAAATCCAAGGTTGTCTAAAAATTCTCTTATTGCCGAAATAATTTGACTCCGCCGCCGAAAAGTCTTTTTTACTTCTTCATTCATTATTAAATCTAAATAACGCTTCCGGTAACGTTCTTCAATATCTTTTAACCCATACCATTTAGAAGGAAGGGGGCGAAGGGATTTTGCTAAAAGTTGAAAATCTTCTACTAATACCGAGATTTCTCCTGCTTGGGTTTTAAAAACTTCTCCCTGAGCCGCTAAAAAATCGCCAATATCCAAAAGAGCAAGAAGTTTGAAGCTTGATGCTTGAAGCGCATCTTTTTTAAAAACAAGTTGGATTTTTCCTGATTCATCACGTAAATCAGCAAACTGAATCCCTCCATGCCCGCGAATAGCCATGATCCGACCAACTACCGCCACTTTCTTCCCCATCATTTCTAAAGCCTTGGCAATTGTTTGCTTTCGTTGGCAGCGGGACGGATAGGGATCAACCCCCAACTTTTTGATATTTTTTAGCTTCTGAAGTCTGATTTTTCTTAGTTGTTCAATTGGCGGAGCCATTTACAATGGAGTTTATCACAAATCCAAAACCTTCTCAATTAATCTTTACAATTCTATAAAGAATTTTCCCGGCTGGAGCCTCAACTTCTACTTTCTCGCCTACTTTCTTCCCTAAAAGAGCTTTACCCAAAGGAGAGGTATGAGAAATTTTTTTTGCCGAGGGATCGGCTTCTTGTTCGCCAACTAAACAGAAAACATAGTGACTTTTGCCATTAGTCACTGTCACCCGACAGCCTAATTTCACCTTCTGACAGTTTTGATGGTTTTCATCAATAATCATTGCCGTATTTATCAGTTTCTCTATTTCCCTTATCCGGCCATCAATAAACGAAAGGTCCTCTTTGGCTTGAATATATTCGCTATTTTCAGTCAAATCGCCTTCTTGACGAGAAGAAGATAACCGTTCAATAACCGCCGGCCGTCTAAAATTTATCAACTGGCGGTATTCCTTTTGTAAAGCTTCAAAACCGCCACGAGTTAAAAGAATCTTATCTTGGGTAGTGCTCATATGAAATAGTTTTGCGAAGAAATTAATAGTTTGGGATAATAACCCAATAGGAAATATTTGTCAAGTGGGAATTTTTAAGATATAATAAATTTATTCAAGGCGAAGGGCCCCCTCAACTATTGTAGTAAGGCTATCAGGTCCCGCCTATCAAAGCCGCCATCGTCTAGCGGCCCAGGACGTCAGGTTCTCAACCTGAAAATCGGGGGTTCAAATCCCCCTGGCGGCACCAAAAGTGCTAACCAAAATTTTATCTGCTGCCCATTTTGGTTTAGAAACAATCCCCGTTGAGGTCGAAGTTAACGTTTCTAAAAAAGGCTTCCCTGGTTTTAATATCATTGGCCTACCAAATAAAGCTATTGAAGAAGCAAAAGAAAGAGTCAAAACAGCAATTATCAATTCTGGTTTGGATTTTCCCCAAGCAAAAATTACCGTCAATTTAGCCCCGGCTGATATTCCCAAGGAGGGTTCTTGCTATGATTTGCCAATCGCGGTGGGAATTTTAGCTTCTTTGGGCTTAATTTCCCTCCCTTCGGAAAAATCATTTTTTTATGGTGAGCTTTCTTTAGATGGAAGTTTACGTCATACCAAAGGTACTTTTCTTTTAGCTTTAGCGGCAAGAAATTTAGGAATTTCCAATCTTTTTATTCCTGCTCTTTCAGCTAACGAAGCGCGGGTAGTAAAAAAGATAAATATTTATCCGGTAAATTCATTAAAAGAACTCATGGCCCATTTAAGTGGTCTTGAGTTAATTAAAAAACTTTCTCCTTTCTCTCAAGAAGAAAAATCAGTTTTTTCCGAAGAAAATTTGGCGGAATTTGATTTTGCAGAAATCTTAGGTCAAGAACAGGCAAAAAGAGCTTTGGAAATTGCCGCTGCTGGGGGCCACAACATTCTTCTTCAAGGACCACCGGGAGCTGGTAAAACAATGCTTGCTCGAGCGTTACCGGGGATTCTGCCTCCCCTTACTGAAGAAGAAAGTTTGGAGGTAACCAAAATTTATTCTGTTACCGGCAATATTCCCCCGGGAGGCTCTTTGATTAGGACCCGTCCTTTTCGGTCCTCCCATCACACCACCTCTCGTGCTGGTTTGATTGGCGGTGGCAGCCCACCCCATCCTGGAGAAATTTCTTTAGCTCACTGCGGAGTTTTATTTTTGGATGAATTTCCAGAGTTTTCTCGCTCAACTTTGGAAGCCTTGCGCCAGCCAATGGAAGATGGCTTTGTCAATATCTCGCGGATCACTGGGTCAGTTAAGTTTCCCGCCCAATTTACTTTAGTGGCCGCGGCAAACCCCTGCCCCTGCGGTTATTTAGGAGACCCAAGGAAGGAATGCCGTTGCACTCCTCGACAGATTCTTCACTACCAAAGCAAACTTTCTGGTCCTCTTTTGGATAGAATTGATCTTCATATAAATGTTCCGGCGGTAGAGATTGAAAAATTAATTCCTAAAAAACAACCTATGGCGGAAAAATCAGCTGTGATTCGCAAAAGGGTTGTCGCTGCCCGAAAAATCCAAACCCGCCGCTTCGCTAGTAGTGGAATTTATACCAATGCCCAAATGAAAAATAAGCATTTAAAAAAATTTTGTCATTTGACCGATAAGGCCCTTACTTTATTAAAACAAGCAGTTAATAATTACAATCTTTCTGCCAGAACTTACTTTCGTTTAATTAAGGTTTCCCAAACAATTGCCGATTTAGCCGGAGAAAAGCTGATTACCGAAACCCATATTGCTGAAGCTCTCCAATATCGGGTGCGCATCCAAGAAACCTAAAATGAAAAATTTAAATTACCAAACTGGAAAAATTGGTGAACAACTTGCTAAACAGTATCTACTTAAAAAGCAATACCAAATCGTCGCCACTAACTTCCGCAGCCGTTTTGGGGAAATCGACCTTATCGCCTCAAAAAATGACACCCTTGTCTTTATTGAAGTTAAATTGAAAACTGGAGAAAACTCCGGAACCCCGGAAGAGATGATTAATCAGGCTAAAATCAAGCAAATTCACCAAATGGCAGAATTCTTCCTCCAAACTAACCCTCAAATTGCCAACACTTTTTCAAATTATCGAATTGATGCTATTTGTCTTGTTCTCAACAGCGATGGTTCGAGTAAAAGAATTACTCATTGGAAAAATATCGAAATATGAAATGGTATGAATATCCAATCAAAAAATGCATTTTGGGGGATAAAATTTACCCTAAAATCCTAGGCAAAATAAAAAATCCCCCAAAGTTTTTGTTCTTTCGCGGCAATATCGACCAAAACATTTTTGAAAAATCATTAGCCATTGTTGGTAGCCGGCGAATCACCCGCTATGGAAAAATGGTAGTAGAAAAATTTATCCCCTTTTTGGTCCGAGAAAAAATAACCATTATTTCTGGATTTATGTACGGAGTAGACACTGAAGCCCACCAAAAATGCTTGGAATATGGAGGTAAAACAGTGGCTGTTTTAGGAGGAGGATTAAATGTGATTTATCCTCCAGAAAACGAAAAACTTTACGAAAAAATCTTAGAAAAAGAAGGGGCAATTATTTCCGAATACGAACCAGATTTTAAACCCCAACTTTGGACTTTTCCCCAAAGAAACAGAATTGTCGCCGGACTGGCTTCTTTAGGGGTTTTAGTAATTGAGGCAGGAGAAAAAAGTGGTGCTCTAATCACAGCACAATTAGCTCAGCAGCAGGGAAAAAAGGTTTTTTCCGTTCCCGGACCGATAACTTCTGCAGTTTCTTTAGGTACTAACCTTTTAATCAAAAATCGGCGGGCAAAAATGGCAATTGCCCCTGAGGATATTTTAGGAAAAAAGATAGAAACTCCCTCACTTTTTTCTTTAGAAGGACTTTCGCCTCTGGAAAAGAAAATTTTGCAATTATTAGAAACAGAGCCCCTAACTGCCGATGAAATTGCCAAAGCAACTGAGGAAAATATTATTGAGATTGGAAAAAACTTATCTTTAATGTCTTTAAAGGGAGTAATTTCGGAGTACGCCGGAAAATATTATTTAAACACCTAATCTTTACCTAAAATTATTATCACATCAAATTTCTCCTCTTCAGAAAGAGTCTCGCCTTCCTTTGCCGGCGAATAATTTTTAGAAAGATCCTCAGTGAGTAAAGAAAAATAATCCTTTTTACTTTCTTTTATCTTAATTACTGTTTGGGAATAATCAAAATTATCAGCATTGCCTGTTTTTATCCCCACCCAACCAAGCTTTTCTAAGAAGTTAGCCGCTTTACTGGCGGCGCCGGGAACACCAGTTCCATTAAGAATTTTAATTTTTAAATCAGCTCTATTAAGTTTTGGCGTAGGCGAAGGAGAAACTTGAGCCATTTCTGTTGGCTGAGATTCAGGTAAAGAAACAGTTAGTTCGGGAGCAGTCGATTTCTCTCCTTTACTTTTTAAGGTTTTTTGGTAAACAAAAATTCCTCCCCCAATTAAAGCTAAAACGGCAAAAACTACCAAAAAAATTGCCCCCCATCTAAAGGGATCAAATTTTGATTTTTCCTCAATTCCGTCCATGATTATTCTCCTTTTTCCTTAAAGCAACCCCCAATGCTTCATCCATATGGGAAATAAAAATAAACTCAATATCTTTTTTAACACTTCTAGGAATATCTATCAAGTCTTTTTTGTTTTCTTTTGGTAAAATAACCCTTTTTAAACCTGCCCGATGGGCGGCAATTACTTTTTCTTTCACTCCTCCGATTTCTAAAATTCGACCCCTAAGCGTTATTTCTCCGGTCATTCCTGTATCTTTTCTAGTAGGTGTTTTGGTTAAAGCAGAAATCAAAGCAATAGCAATAGCAATACCAGCCGACGGTCCATCCTTAGGGACTGCTCCCTCAGGTATATGGATATGAATATCTAAATTTTTGTAAAAATCCTTTTTTAAACCTAATTGCTGCCAACGACTGCGAACATAAGAAAGAGCTGCCTTGCCCGATTCTTTCATTACTTCACCCAATTTTCCGGTAAGCAACAAGTTTCCTTTTCCCGGCATCAAAGCAACTTCAATAAAAATAATATCTCCACCAGCTTCAGTATAAGCTAAGCCGGTGGCTATTCCTATCTCATCTTTTTTCTCGGCCAAAGTCTCGGTATATTTTCTTGGGCCAAGATATCTAGCCACATCGGCTCTAGTAACAACCTTTTTTATTTTTTTCTTTTCCGCTATTTTTCTGGCTAATTTTCGGCAGATAGTGGCTAAACTTCTCTCTAGTTCTCTCACTCCTGCCTCACGAGTGTAACGTCTAATAATTTCGTAAATAGCCTCATCAGCGATTTTAACTTCATCTTTGTTAAGACCATTAAATACTAACTGTTTGGTCCAAAGATATTTTTTGGCAATATGGAACTTTTCTATTTCGGTATAACCAGGGAAAAAGATTGTTTCCATTCGGTCGCGTAAGGCGGGGGGGATAGTGTCTAAAATATTAGCGGTAGTAATAAACATTACTCGGGAAAGATCAAAGGGAACTTCTAAATAATGGTCGGAAAATTCCCGATTTTGCTCTGGATCCAAAGCCTCTAATAAAGCAGCCGAAGGGTCACCACGAAAATCTGTTCCTACCTTATCTATCTCATCTAACATAAAAACGGGATTATTTGTTCCGGCATTTTTTATTCCTTGAATTATCCTTCCCGGCATCGCTCCCACATAAGTTCGCCGATGTCCCCGAATTTCTGCTTCATCTCTAATACCTCCTAAGCTTATTCTGACAAATTTTCTCCCCAAAGCCCTGGCAATTGATTTTCCAATAGAAGTCTTCCCTACTCCTGGAGGCCCAACAAAACAAAGAATTGTCGGTCCTCCCTCTTTGGCTTTTTCTTTTTGTTTTTCTCTTAATTTCATCACCGCCAAATATTCAACCACTCTTTCCTTAACTTTTTCCAATCCCCAATGGTCTTCATCTAAAATCTTTGCCGCTTTAGCGATAGAAACTTTATTTGGAGTAGAAAAAGACCAAGGCATATCAGTTAACCAATCAAGGTAAGTTCTAATATAGGAAAACTCTGGGTGATTAGGATTCATTCCTGCAAGCCTTTGAAGTTCTTTTTGGGCTTTCTTTTCGACCTGCGGGGGCATTTTTGCTTTCTTAATTTTTTCTTTTATCTCTTTTATTTCCTCATCTTCTCCCCCCACTTCCCCCAATTCTTCCTCGATGGTTTTTTTTCTTTCCCGAAGAATAGTTTCGCGCATCGATTTATCAAACTTCATTTTTGTTTTAGAATCAATTGCCCGCTCAAGCTCTAAAACCTTAATCTCATGGGCAAGATATTCTGTTGCCTTCATCAGCCTTTCTTTAACTGATAAGGTCTCCAAAAGGTTCTGTTTATCAGCTGTTTTTAAGTCCAAAACATAGGAAATCTGGTCGGCGACTTCTTGAGGAGTATTTTCTCCCAATAAACGCATAACCGTCATCACATCTACCGACTTTCCTAGATTAACCGCTTCCTGAAAATTTTTGGTTAAATTATTAATCAAGGCAGTAACCTCATCTGAAGTCTCTACAATTTCCGGAATTTCTACTACTCGACCAACCATAAAAGGCTTCACCGCTTCCAACGACTCCAGTTTAACCCGGCTTATCCCCTTTACCCAAGCATTAATTTCGTTTTCGGTCTGCAAAAGCCTCTCAATCCTCCCTAAAGTTCCTATTTGGTAAAGGTCGTCCTTAGTCGGCTCGGCTACTTTAGGATTTTTCTGACTCAGAAAACAAACTAGACGGTCGGTTTTAAAGGCCGCCTCAACAGCAGCAACCGAAGCTGGTCGACCAAAACTTAAGATGGTCTCGACATGAGGAAAAATAACACCCTCACGGAGAGGTACAATAGGAAGAACTCTTTCTTTTCTTGGACTAAGTAAAATAGGCATTTTTAGCAGTCTAACATATTAATTGCTAAAAGTCAATCGTGAATTACCACCCTGGTTCCCGGATTATCCTTAGAAGCATAGACAACGCTTCTTCCTTCGGGAATAACTGGCGATGTCCAGTAAAAAAGTTTTTCTGCATCCGGCGTTGCTAAATTAATACAACCATGACTCATCGGCTGGCCAAAATTATTATGCCAATAAGTTCCATGAAGTCCGTAACCTTTATAAAAATATTGGGTATAAGGAACATTAGGAAGATAATAATAGGTCCTTGTTCCTCTTCTCCCCCCCTCCATTTTCGTATACTTAAGTTTTATCCAAATTCTGTACTCTCCAGGAGGTGTAGGCGCCCACTTACCTGAGGAAATCAAAAATTCCCAGACAAGTTTATCTCCCTCCCAAGCGCGCAATCTTTGCTCTGAAAGATCAACCTCAATCCAACGATCATCTGTTTGGGCTCCTAAAACTGCCCCCTCTTGTTGTTTTAAAGCTTCCTGGCCAGGAACCAATTGAGCCATTTTATATTCTTGTTGTTCGCCGTTAAAAATAGCAGTTTTTTCTTCTGTCTGAAACTCACCTGTCGCTTCCGGTCCTGGCATTCCACAACCACAAGAATTTTTATTCAAAAAATGGCGGCCGGAAAGAAACAAAACTCCGGTGGCAATTAAAATCGCTAAGGGCAAACCAAGCAAATAAATCCGCTTAGTTTTCATTCTCTTCAATATACCACAAAAATCTGCTAAAATAAAAGAGTTGCGGGATCAGCTAACGGTAGGCTAACTGGCTCTGAACCAGTCAATCGTGGTTCGAATCCACGTCCCGCAGCCCTAAGAGCGCGTGGGAGTTATTAATAGCTGCGAGGACCGCGAGTTCTTCCTCTGGTATCCAATCTTGGTCTTTCTTCTCGTGGTCTGGCAACATTAACAACGATTTTTCTTTCTTCGATTTGAGTTCCGTTTAACTTCTCAATCGCCTCATCGGCTTCTTTATCATTTTCCATTTCCACAAAAGCAAATCCCTTACTTTGACCGGAATATCTGTCTTTAATTATCTGGCAAGAAACAACCTTTCCAAATTGAGAAAATTTCTCTTCCAATTGGGCATCTGTAGTGCTAAAAGGAAGTCCGCCAATAAATAGTCTTTTTGCCATTTTTTCACCTCCCTTCTGGTTACTCTCTTCAGGGAAAAAGTAAACGAAGAAAAGAGTAGGCTTTTATTTTAACACATCTTCCAATCTTTTTAAAGTCTCTTTTCTGCCCAAAATTTCCATTGACTCAAAAAGAGGAGGGGTTACTGGTTTTCCGGTAAGAGCAATACGGATAGCCATAAAAAAATTACCCACATGCCATTTATTTTTCGCCGCTAAATCCCGAAAAACCTTCTCTAAAACTCCTGCTTCCCAATTTCTGATATTTGATATTTGATATTTGATATTTGATATTTGATATTTTATTAATCTCTCGTCCCCCCCGCCTTTCTGAATTAAAAGCTGGCGGTCAACTTTTGGTTTTTTGACCAAAAACTCAACCAAACTTGGGTAGTCAGAGAGCTTAATCATTCTCTCTTTAACCAGGGGAATAGTTCTTTTTACCAACCCATCGCTCATTCTTTTAGGTTTAAAGGGTTTAAGAAGTTTAAAAAGCTCCGAGTCGGTTTTTTTACGAATATACCAACCATTAAACCAGTCAAGCTTTTTCCGGTTGAAAACGGGATTGGCAACTTGAAGATTACCCTTTAAAAATTCTTCAACAAAATCATTGAGGGAAAAAATCTCTCGATTATCTTTTGGAGCCCAACCTAAAAGCATGACAAAATTTAAAATTGCCTCAGGTAAATAACCTTGAGCTAAAAATTCCTCGCAAGAAACACTTCCTTTTCTTTTAGAAAGCTTTCCTCCGCTCGGGTCCAAAATATCAGTTAAATGGCCAATGGCGGGTAGGGGAAAGTTTAAATATTTAAACAAAAGAAGATGAACAGGGGTGCTCGGAAGCCAATCTCTCCCCCGAATAATATGAGTAATCTTCATCAAATGATCATCAACAACCACTGCCAAATGATAGGTAGGAAAGCCATTAGATTTCAAAAGCATTACCTCGTCAATATCCTTAGTCTGCCAAGAAATTTGCTTTCTCAAAATAAAATCATTAAAAGAAACTTCACCGGTATCCGGTACTCGTAAACGAATAGCCGCTTTTTTACCCGCCCTAATTTTTCTTTCTGCTTCATTCAAAGAAAAATTGCGGCAGGGGTCGCGGAGTTTGATTATTTTCTTTTCATGGCGAGATTGAATCTTTTCTTTACTTTCCGGTGGGCAAAAGCAATAATAAGCATAATTTTTCGCCACTAGCTTTTCTGCATACTTTTGGTATATCTTTAGCCTTTTTGATTGAATATAAAGTTCATCCCAGTTAAGCTTAAAAAGTTTAAGAGTTTCATAAATTTTTTTGATTGCGCCGGGAACAAGGCGGCGTTGATCGGTATCCTCAATTCTTAAAATAAATTTTCCTCCCTGGCTTTTGGCAAAGGCATAAGAATACAAAGCAGTCCTTAAACCGCCAATATGCAAAAAACCAGTAGGGCTGGGAGCAAAACGGGTGCGAACCATTTTCTTGATTTTAGCATACTAAGCTTTTATACTCAAAGAAAATGGCTACCTTAACAGAAACTGCCTACTGGACGCGGAAAATTTTCAAATTCGGAACAATTGCTTTAGTGGCTTTTATTGTTTTAAGAACTACTTTGAAAATTGGCAGCAATATCTGGCGCCAATTTCATCCCCCTCCACCCCCGCCACCAACGGTTTCTTTTGGAAAACTGCCAAAATTAGTTTTTCCTGAAGAAAATTTACCATTGGAAAAAACAAAAATTTCTTTCAAACTAGAAACAATTCAGGGGGGGTTACCTAAACTTCCCCAGGTTGGTAAAGTTTATTTTATGCCCCAGCGAAACCCGAATCTTTTGGCTTTAGATAGAGCAAATGCTTTAGCTCAAAAACTTGGTTTCAGAGTTCAGCCCCAAGCCTTAAGCGAAACTCTCTACCGCTGGGTAAGTCAAACAACGCCGACGACAACCTTAGAAATGGATATCAACAATTTAAGTTTCCATTTAGTTTATGATTATAACCAAGACCAGGAAATTTTAACGAGTAAAAACTTACCCAATAATCAGCAGGCAGCCCAGGAAGCAAAAAATTTCCTGGTTAGCAATGGTCTTTTGGAAGAAGATTTGGCTAACGGTACGGCCGAGTTTGAGTATCTACGATTTGGCGCCCCCCAGCCTATACCGGCACCCTCCCTTTCTGAAGCTGACCTGGTCAGGGTTAACCTTTTTCGGGCTAATCTTGACAACCTAAAGATTCTTCCTCCAAATCCAAAAAAATCGCTTATTTCTTTTCTTTTTTCTGGTGCCAGAACTCCAGGTAAAAGAATCGTCGAAATTATCTACACTTACTTTCCGGTAGAAAAAGAAATCTTTGGAACGTACCCTTTAAAGCCAATTACCCAGGCTTGGAATGAACTTCAATCAGGTCAAGGTTATATTGCCAACTTAGGTCAAAATGAAAATGGACAAATTACTATTCGCCAAGTCTATTTAGCTTTCTATGATTCTTCTTCACCCCAAAATTATCTCCAGCCAATTTATGTTTTTGAGGGAGATAAAGAATTTTTTGGTTATGTTTCCGCCATAGACCCTAAATGGACGGAGTGACATCTATCCAGCGGTGATTAGAAAAAGCCCAATTAACTAACTTTTCTGTTTCCCCAAATCTATCCTTGCTCCCCAAAATGACGGTAATAATTCCCTGGCTGTTTCTTTCAACATAAGAAACCAAACACTCCCCTGCTTCTTCGGTCCAACCGGTTTTTCCTCCTTTAATCCCCTCAATTTTCCCTAAAAGCTGATTGAGATTAAAAAGCTGATGGACAATTTTGCCAGAAATATCAGAAACAGTAATTTTTTCTGTGGCAATTATTTTTGAAAATAAAGGGTTTTTAAATGCTTCCTTAGCTAAATAAGCTAGATCTAAAGCAGTGGTGTAAGAAAAATCAGTTAAAAATTTTCCTTCCTCGTCACTATCCAATCCAGTAGGATTAGCAAAATAGGTATTGTTTAAATGAAACTCGGCCGCTTTTTTATTCATCGCCGCCACAAAAGCAGTTAGACCTCCAGGGTAATTTTCGGCTAAGACAAGGGCGGCATCATTTGCTGAGGCAACCAAAAGACCATAAAGTAAATTTAAAGCCGCAATCTTTTCCCCTTTTACCAATTTCATTTTCTGACCGTGCGGCTCAATTTTCCCCACCAGTAAAATATCGTTTGGTTGATAATAATCTAAAGCGACTAGGGCGGTCATTATTTTTACAGTTGAAGCGGGTAAAAACCAAACCTTTTCGTTCTTGGAATACATCACCACCGAAGAATTTTTATCCATCACTACCACTGAACGGGCAGTCAGATTTGGTGGATTTTCGCCAGTAAAATTTAAAGGATAAAGGGCAGGAGTTGGTAAATCAAATTCAAATGAACGAACTGCCGAAGGTTTAAAATCAACCCGGGCGGTTAAATAGTAATTTTGCCCGGGAAAAAGAAAAAAAATCAAGCCTAAACAAAAAAGGCTAGCTCTTTTTAATTTTAGCAAGTCGGACATCGATCCTTTCCATATCCCGAGGAAACAAACTTGCTTCGCGGATATTTTCCAAGCCTAAAACTTGCATCGTCATTCTTTCTGCCCCCAAACAAAATCCTCCCTCTGGTGGCATTCCATATTTGAAAGCCTGTAAATAAAGCTCAAAATCCTCGGGTTTATTTCCCCATTTTTTAATATGGTCAACTAAAGTTTGATAATCATTGATTCGCTGACCACCAGTAACCCATTCTACCCCCCGGCCCAAAAGGTCAAAACTACAGGTATATTCCGGGTCTTTGGGGTCAGGATAAGTATAAAAGGGCCGTTTTTTAGTCGGATAGTGGGTAATAAAAATTAGCTCCGAACCATATTTTTCCAAAGCCCAACGGCAGATTTCTCGTTCGTCTTCAGGTTCCAAGTCAGACTCTTTTCGATTATCCCTACCAGTCCTTCTATAAATAATTTCCTGAGCTTCTCTCATTTTTAAACGGGGAATTTTTTGAGAAAGTTTAGGTAGGGTAGCTTTAAATAATTTTAATTCCTCTTTTCTTTCCTCAGCTATTTTTTGAAAAATAAAGCGAACTACTTTTTCCACCATTTCTATAATTTCCTCAAAGGAATCAATAAAACCCATTTCTGCATCCAAACCTAAATATTCTGTCATATGACGGGTGGTGATTGAGGGTTCAGCCCGATAGGCATGAGCCAAAGTGAAAACTCTCTCAAAAACCCCAACCATAATTTGTTTATAAAGCTGGGGCGATTGAGCCAAAAAGGCTTCTTTATCAAAATATTTAATCTTAAAAACTTGAGCCCCTCCTTCGGTAACCGAAGGAACAATTGTTGGGACTTGAATCTCAGTAAAGCCTTCTTTTTTTAGGATTTCTCGGAAAGCAGTAATAATTGTTTCCTGGACTTTAAAAATCGCCCGCACTTTAGGATGTCTTAAACTTAAAGCTCGGTAGTCAAATAAAGTGGGAAGGCTGACTTTTAAATCTTCCCCGCCGGTATCAAATGGCAAATCTTGAGCCGCAGAAAGAATTTTTAATTTTTTAACCTCTGCCTCAATTTTTCCTGTGAGAAGTTTGGGATTTACTAAATTAGCCGGTCTTTTTCTTACTTTCCCCTGGACATCAATTACGTCAGAAATCCGTAATTTTCCTAACTTTTTTTCCCCAACTAACTGTATAATCCCGCTCCGATCCCGCAAATCAACAAAGACCAATTTTCCATGAGCACGACGGGCATTCACCCATCCGCAAAGTCTAACTTTTTTGCCAATTTTTTTTATTGTTTCAGCGGCTAAGGTTCTCTCCATCCTAATAATTTTATCTTTTACGGAGGTGTTTTTCAATCTCTTGCCGTGCCAAACGAGTAACTACAAAATTCAGCCAATCGGCAGATGGTCCTTTTTTACTTTTACTGGTAAGGATTTCCACTACCTGGCCACTTTTAAGTTTATAATCCAAGGGGGCTAATTTTCCGTCAACTTTAGCTCCAGTGCAACTGTTTCCAACCTCGGTATGAACCGCATAGGCGAAATCAACCGGGGTCGCTTCCGCTGGCAAATCATAAACATCTCCTTTTGGGGAAAAAACAAAAATTCGGTGAGCTAAGGCATCAAATTTTAAAGATTTTAAGAACTCTTGGGAATCCACTATTTCTTTTTGCCAGGCAACCAATTGCTTTACCCAACCCATTTTTTCTGTGGGCACAAAAAATCCAGCTTCCACCTGACTATCTTTAACCTCCTTACCTTTTTGTTGGCTGAAATACCAATGGGCAGCAATTCCATTTTCCGCCTCTTCATGCATTTGGTATGTTCTTATTTGAACCTCAAAAATTTTGCCCCCTGATCCAAAAACTTTAGTATGAATTGAACGATAGCCATTGGGTTTGGGTTGGGCAATGAAATCACTGATCGCTGTGGCGGGTACCGGCTTCCAGATTTTGTGAACTACCCCTAAAGCAGCATAGCAATCGCGAACAGAATTAACTAAAATTCGCAGGGCCATCAAATCATAAACTTTCCTGATATCTTTATTAATCTCTGGCCGTAAAAGTTTACGGTATAAGCTATAAAGATGTTTAGCTCGGCTATGAATTTCTGCTTTGATTCCTTCTTTAGCCAATTCTTTTAAAAGCTTTCTTTTTACCTTAATTAAGTAGAAATCTGCATCTTTATAAAATGGCGCCGAATAGCTTTTAACCCACTGATATTCTTTTGGATAAAGATAGGGAAAAGCCAGGTCTTCTAATTTTCCTTTCATTTCTCCAATTCCTAATCTTTCGGCTAGGGGAGCATAAATTTCTAAAGTTTCCCTGGCGATTCGCCGTTGTTTTTCTTCAGGCAAAAAATTTAAAGTTTGAAGATTGTGATAACGGTCAGCTAATTTAATCAAAACCACCCGCAAATCTTTAGCCATAACGAGAATCATCTTTCGCAAATTCTCCACAAAATTTTCCTCCTGACTGCCGCGTAATTTTAGTTCTCCAGTTTTGCTAACCCCGTCGACTAAATTAGCAATCTTTTTCCCAAATTCTTTTTCTACTGTCTCTTTAGGCACACCTCCGTCTTCAATTACATCGTGAAGTAAGCCGGCGGCAATCGAGACGCTATCAAGTTTCCAGTCTGCCAAAATTTTAGCCACAGATAAGGGATGGTTAATAAAATCCTCACCGGAAAGCCTTTTTTGACCGGCATGGGTTTTAAAAGCAAATTTGAAAGCTTTATTTATTAAAGCAAAATCTGCATCGGAATTATAAGTCCTTATTTGGGCGAGTAAATCTTTAAATTGCTGGTTCATTTTTTAATTTTTATATCTTTTAATTTCAATTCTAATCGTCGCCGGCCATTCCACTCATCAACTGTCAAATTATAGGCAATATCGACTGGTTTTTCAGGAGAAAGTTGGTTATACAATCCGCCCATATTAAAAGCAATAGCATCAAATTTTACATTTGAGATTTGAGATTTGAGATTTAATTTCAGGTGTTGACTACCGTTACCAACTAAATGGGCATCCACAACCCTAACTTTCCGACTAGCAAAAACCGGTTGGGGATTTCCCTCGCCAAAAGGAGCGAGAGCGACTAATTGGTCATATAAAGTTAAGTTCAAATCTTCTAAATTCAACTCTGTGTCAATTTTAAGGGTTGGTTTTAATTTTTCTTTATCAAGTTTGTTTTCCGCCAATTCAATTAGCCGCTGGCGTAAAATCTCAATTTTGCTTTCCTCAATACTAAACCCTGCTGCCCGAGGATGCCCTCCATGAGGCCCTAAAAGATCAGCGCAGGTCCGAATTGCCTCAATAATATTAAATTCTTCAATTGAACGAGCCGAAGCAACCCAATGATTTTCTCTAGGAGCCAAAACTACTGCCGGTCGATAAAATTCCTCCATCAATTCCCTGGCGACTAAACCAATTACTCCTTCCTCATAGCTTTTATCTTGAAGAAAAATTAGGGCGCTTTTCCCATCAGAAGTCAACCATAAATTTCGAGCATGAGCCACAAATTGCTCTGTCAGGGCCTGACGCTGGCGGTTTTTCTCCTCAATTTTTTTTGCCAAATCCCCTGCCCGATTTTTGTCTTTGGTGCAAATTAAACGAAGCGATTCCAGCGGATCATCCATTCTTCCAGAAGCATTCAACCGTGGCCCAATAAAATATCCAATTTCGTAAGTGTCTATCAATTGGGGAGAGATTCCGGCAATCTCATACAAGCTTAAAAGTCCGACTCTTTTGGTCTTTTTTACAGATTCAAGCCCATATTTGACCAGGGAACGGTTTGGCCCAATTAAGGGAACAACATCGGCAACTGTCCCTATAGTAGCTAAATCCAAGCCGGTTTCATCCCCAAGGTGTTTTGCTAAAAACCAAGCAACTCCCGAACCTGATAGTTTAGTTGTATGAACAATTGCCAAAGATTCAGGTTTTTGAGAACCAGGGACGTGATGATCAGTAATAATTAAATCCAACCCCAAATCCTTTGCCTTTTGGGCCTGTTTTATAGCCACAATCCCCTGGTCAACCGTAATTATTAAATTCACTCCCTCTTTTGCCATTTGTTCTAAACGTGTAACCTTCATCCCATAACCCTCTTTCCTTTTAGGAATAAATGGCATCACATTGGCTCCAAGTTTGTAAATAGCTTCCCATAAAATAGCCGTAGCGCAAACTCCGTCAGTATCATAATCGCCATAAATAATAATTTTGTGGTTATTTTTTACTGCCTTTTTAATTCGACTAATTGCCTTTTTAAGCTGAGCCAAAGAAATCCCAACTTCTTTTGCCGTCAATTTATCTGGAGGTTTGGGGTTTAAAAATTCTTCTTGTTGTTTTCTCGTCTTCAACCCCCGATTAGACAAAAGAATGCTAATGATATCTTTTGGTTTTTTATTTAAAATTTGCCAGCGCATGGTGTAGTATAATAATAAATAATACCAGTATGCGTGCTAAACTTCCAGAAGAAATCAGAAAAAAAATTACCCCAGAAATTTGGAAAATTTTTAAGAAATTTACCAATAAAGGCTACGAAATTTACTTAGTAGGTGGAGGGGTAAAAAACTTACTTTTGGGAAAAACTCCCCCAGCGGACTGCGATTTTACAACCAATGCCACCCCGGAAACAATCCGTTTACTTTTCCCAAACTCTTTTTATGACAATATTTTTGGAACAGTAGGCATTCCTCTAAAAAGTCCCCAAGGCGACGGTAAGATAGAAATCACCACTTACCGAACAGAATGGGGTTATTCTGACCATCGTCGACCAGACCAAGTCAAATGGGGAAACAAACTAGAAGAAGATCTAAAACGCCGTGATTTCACTTTTGATGCAATTGTAATTGGACCATTTCTGAAAAATAATCGTTGGGATGAAAAAACCTTAGAAATTATTGACCTTTTCGACGGGCAAAAAGATCTTAAAAACAAAATTGTTCGGGCAGTCGGCAAGCCAGAAGAAAGATTTGCCGAGGACGCTTTAAGAATGATGCGAGCAGTACGTTTTGCCTCCCAGTTGGGCTTTACTATTGAGGAAAAAACTTTCCAAGCGATTAAAAAAAATGCCAGTTTAATTAATCAAATCAGTTGGGAGAGAATTCGCGATGAACTTTTTAAAATTCTCTCCAGCGATTATCCTGCTGACGGTTACCAACTTTTACGCAATTGTGGTTTAGCGCAAATTGTTTTTCCTGAAGTAGAAAAAATGTTTGGTGTTGACCAAAAAAGTCCTGGCCGGCACCATCAAGATGATGTAGGAACCCACGCTTTAAAATCTTTAAAAGCAAGCCGCTCCCACGACCCGATTGTCAATTTAGCAATTCTTCTTCATGATATTGGTAAACCAATTGTTGTCGCTAAAGATAAAAATGGGACAATTACCTTTTACAACCATGAAGTTGTTGGTGCCTCAATTGCCAGAAATATTGCCAATCGCTTAAAACTTTCTAAAAAAGACACTGACCGTCTTTTCCGTCTTGTTCGCTGGCATCAGTTTACTGTTGACGAACGCCAAACCGATAAAGCCATTCGCCGATTTATTCGCAATGTTGGTAAGGAAAATTTAACGGACATTTTAGAAGTAAGGAGGGCAGACAGAATCGGTGGAGGAGCTCGGAAAACTTCCTGGAGACTGGAAAAGTTTAAAGAAAAATTAGCTGAGGTCCAAAAACAACCATTCACTGTCGAAGATTTAAAAGTTGATGGTCATGATGTTATGAAAATTTTAAATATTTCCCCTGGGCCTCTTGTAGGGAGAGTTTTAAATCAATTGTTCGAAGAAGTCGTTGAAGACAAAACAAAAAACGAAAGAAAATACCTACTCCAACGAATTAAACAAATTGGAAAAAGTTTAGTTTGATTAATTAAACTATTGCTTCCTTTTTACTATCTTGTCCCAAACAACAAGCAAGGGAGCAGCTGTAAAGGTGGAACTATAGGTACCAGAGATGGTGCCAATTAATAAAGCAGCGATAAACCAACGGATGGTTGCTCCACCTAAAAACAAGAGGGTGGTGAGCATAAAAATAATCGTCAAGGAGTTGTTCAAAGAGCGAACGATAGTTTCCGTGATCGCTTTATTAACAATTTGGGGAAAAGGAGTATTGGGAAAAAGTTTTTGAGATTCGCGAATGCGGTCGTATACCACCACCGTATCATGAATGGAAAAGGAAAGAACAGTTAAAACCGCGGTTACAAATAGGGTATCAACCTCAACTCCGAAAAAATGACCAAGCAAAGAAAATGAACCAAGTAAGACAAATGTATCATGAAACATCGCCAAAATGGCGCAAACTCCAAATTTTTTATCTTTAAATCGCCAGGAGACATAAGCAACAATCGCTCCGGCAGCCAAAAAAATAGCAATAATAGTTTTCCGCAAAAGCTCTTTTCCTAAAGTCGGCCCGACGGTCTCAAAACGAATTTCTTCAACGCTTAAGTTTAACTCTTTTTCAATTTGGTTTTTAATTTCTTCAGCTTTATCTTTATTTAAAGGGGCAAATCTAAAAAGATAGGTTTTTTGGGCAGTTTGTTGAAGAGAATAAAGCTCAATTTGGGGAATTTTTTTCACTACTTCTTCTATTTTATTTTTCTGAGTTTCTTGGGAAAGTTTATATTCCAAAAGTGTTCCCCCGCTAAAATCAATTGAGGGACGAAGACCCCAACGAGCCAAAGAATAAATTCCGGGAACTAAAATCGAAGCAGAAAGTAGAAAATATATCCATTTAAAACGCATCCAATTCATTCTTTCTCCTTTCTGGTCAAAACACGCAAAATTGTTCTGGTAACAACAATACCGGTGAACAGGCTCAAAAGTACCCCCAACCCTAAAGTTAAGGCAAAACCGCGAATCATCCCTGAGGTATTCAAAAATGTCCAGTTTAAAGGATTGAAAAGGACAAAACAGGTAATTAAAGTACAAACATTGGCATCGCGGATTGAATCCCAGGCCCGACCAAAACCGAGTTCCATTGCCAATTGCTTAGGTTTACCAGCACGAATTTCTTCTCTCATTCTCTCAAAAATTAAAATATTACTATCGACCGCCATTCCGATCGAAAGAATAAAACCGGCAATCCCCGGCAAAGTTAAGGTCACCGGAATCAACTTATATAAAGCGAAACTAAACAAACCGTAAACTATCAATCCCACATCAGCCAAAAAACCCAAATAACCGTAATATCCAATCATAAATAAGATAACCATTAAAAGACCAATCAAGCCAGCCTGAATACTTTTTTGAATCGATTCCACCCCCAAGGTAGCCCCGATGTTTCTTTGTTCGATGATTTTTATTGGCACTGGTAAAGCTCCGGCATTAAGTTGAACAGAAAGCCGTTTTGCTTCTTCCAAACTAAATTCACCACTAATCACCGCTTCTCCGGTAGTAATCTGCTCTTTGACTAAAGGGGTAGTCAGCGGCCACTCATCAAGAAAGATTGCTACCGGTTTGCCTACATTCCGACCGGTAATTTCGGAAAATTTTTTTGCTCCCTCCGAAGAAAATTCTAAACTAACAACCGGTTTGCCGGTATTTTTGTCAAACCGGACACGAGAACGAGACAAATCCCGGCCATCAAGATCGGTTTTCTTGAAATCGGCAAAAGAAGCGGCAGCAGTTGCCCCGGCCGGCAATTCCCGAAAATCAAGTTGGGCTGTTTGGCCAATTAAGTCAATTGCCTGATTAATATCGCTAATACCAGCCAGTTCTACAATTAAACGGTATTCTTCTCCCAATTTGGAAGTTTGGACCACCGGCTCGGTAATACCAAATAGGTTAACCCGGCGCTCAATATTATTTTTTGCCGCCTGCGCCGCTGAGTCTTTATCGGCCGGGGCAATTTTGCTCATATCTGCCTGGAAGACTAAATGGACACCTCCGGCCAAATCAATTCCCTGTTTAATTTCCAAATCCCGATAGAAACGAAATTTTCCTATTCTTAAGTCCAGTTTGGGCCTGGAGATTTCCTGGTCAAATTTAGCAAATTTAATCCGCGTTTTTGCCGGCAAATCAATCAATCCTGCCAATAAACTTAAAATTGTAATTAACCAAAAAACGCGTTGCGGTTTCATTTTTTCTTCCTTTTTTTAATGAAGTTTTGAGAAAGTGGAAGTTGTTTACTCCCGGAGAAAGTATAAATCACCTGGCCGGTTTCTGGTTCAAGTCTTACCGATACTTCCTGACCAGCCATAATCCCTACTGTATGAACAAAACCAGAGGGAATAGTAACCGCTAAGCTATTGCCGGTTTTGATAATTTTTTGCTTTCCCATCTTAATCGACCAAATCCATCTCGTCTCCAATCAACATAATTCGTGAGTCAGTGAGAATTCCTGTCAAAAATGGATCGTGACGCTTTTTCCGAAACTCCAATTCCTGTTGGGTCATCACCGTATAATTTATCTCCCGGCCAATTTTAAGCTCTTGTTCACGAACAATTTTCGCCAACTGGGGCAAGTTAATCTCTCCAACCACCAGCAAATCCACCGCTCCTTCTTTAGTTGGTAAGCCGCGAGCAAATCTTCCAGAAAGCATCGCCAACCTCACCTTACCAATCTTTGCTTTATTTTTAATAACCGCTGCCCCTAAACCAACCGTCTTACAGATTAAGGCAAGTAGGTCGCCATAAATTGGGCAATTTTTGTCAACCCAATAATAAATTCTATTCCCCCGACTTTCTTTTTTAACTATCCCTGATTTTTCCAAATGATTTAGTTCCCGACGGACAGCATTAATCTCTTCACCAGTTGCCCGAACCAATTGACGAATGTAAAAGATTTCATTAGGTTGGGCAAGAAAAATCTGAAGCAGCTTCACCCGACATTTAGAAACAATTAAGCTCCCAAGCACGGCCATCCTTTCTGGGCAGATTAAAAGCTAACTTCACCACCGGCAGGTAAAATTTCAATCCAAATTTGTCCGCCGTTAAATTCAATTTCTTTACCTTTGGTATCTAAAAACTTAGTTCTTTCCTGACGCTTTGCCTTTGTCCAAGTAGCCTGAAGTCCCTGGCCATCTTGAAAAATTATTGCTTTTCCCTTACCAGTAGTCTTATAAAGGAGATGTTTAAGCTCATCGATTGGTCCCTTTTCTTCCATAAACTGAACAATTACTACTTTGGCCGCCAATTGCTCGCCATTATTTAAATCTTTATGAGGTGCTCCGCCATTTGCCCGCCGGTATAAATTAGCCTCCTTATCGTATTCCCAAACAACGGTGTAATCTTTATATCCCTTCCAAAAATCAAACTCAATCCTAGTCATCTGCCCTCTTTTTTCCGCTGATGCCTCTTCTTTGAATTTCCAACTAACAAAATTTTTATCCCAACGATTGCCCTCACTGTCCTGAGCATCCAGTCCTCTTTTATGAGCTACCTCCCAAAGTTTATCAGTTGTTGAATAGACTGTATGTTCAGTCGCTACCGGATGGCCAATTCGCTCATAATCCCGCCAAAAAATAGGAAAGCTAATCGCAAATTGGTTCAAATCATTTCCTTTTCTCAACCAACCATAATCGCCGATTTGACCTAAGGCATTAGCTGGTCCTGGTAGGTTAGCGCCGCCAACATGAGCATACAAAGGATAATCACCGTATTCTGAGGCAAAATCAAGAAAATAAGTTCTTGCTGAACGAACCGGACCAATGGTTATCTCTTCGGCTGAAGCACCGCAATAAAAAACTGCCAAAAATCGGGTAATTCCTCCTTCGGCTACCGCCTCGTAAACAATATCTGCCCGCGATAAACCTGATTGGGGACGAGCCTCGGCATGGTTTTCTATCATCACCGTCAGTGGCCGACGTTGTTCCCAAATTTTTCTTTCTTCTTTGGTAAACATCCCTCCGTTTAGGGGACACTTTTCTGTTTTTGGGACAGATAAATCAACTCTGAATCCACTTTTGGGTTCCGGCAAGGGAGAAATTGGGACAATTTGGGACGGTTTGGCTAAATAGCGAAAGCCGGCAAATGAGATTCCGGCAGAAACCAAATATAAAACTAGTCCCCCTAAAATAGTCAAAATTAGTTTTTTATTTTCAGTGAATTTTTCTCGCATTTTTAATTGCTTGAACTTCTTCTGTTGACAACCGATAACCAACAGCTTTTCCTTTTTTTACCGGTTTGGCATAAATTCTTGTGCCTTCCCGGCTATGTAAGGAAGAGATTACCAAACCAGAATCCTCCCCGTCAAGCAGGGCAAGGCAAAAACTTTGATCTCCTCCGGTTCCGGCAAAGGGATTAAAGCGGACCAAACCAAGCTTTTGAATATTACGGATATTTTCTTTATTTAATTTTTCAACTATTTTAAACAGATTATCTAATCGTCTTTCCTCCTCCCCAAAATCTTTAAGCAACTTCTCTAAAACCGACCGCAAGTCTTTTTTGTCTACCCCCTCGGTAAGTTTTTCATAATGGGTCGCTGTTCGCCAAAGAAAAAATGTCAAAGCTCCCAGCCAAATAAAAATAAAACCCTGCAAAATTATAAGCAAACTAGAATTATTCATTTCTTAGTTGATTTTAAAACTCATTCGTGCTATTGTCAACTTTGAAATGGGAAAGAAAAGAAAGACTCGCCAAGAAAAAATTATTCTTCAGTTAAAAAGAAAGCTTGCCGCTCAAAATTTAAAAGCTGCTTCTTTGAGCACAAAATTTCAATCTCGTCAAGAGGCAATTTCTTATAGGTCTAGTAGTCAAGTTGAGGCTGAATCAAGCTCGAAAAAGCTCAATAACACAATCTTTTCTTATGATCCAAGGCTAGTTAAAAAGGATCTTTTAAAGACGGTAATTTTAGCTTTAGCCATTATCAGCCTCCAATTTGTGTTATACTTAAAGTTAAGGTAGGCTTATTCCGGAAGGAGGTGAGAACCAACTATGGCAACCTTTTATTGTGTTAAGTGCCGCGCCAAAAAGAGTGTTCCCGATGACAAAGTAGAACACATTACGATGAAGAACGGTAAACCAGCAATGAAAGCAGTCTGTCCAACTTGCGGCACAAAAATGTTTAAGATTGGCAAGTAATTAGTTGCCAATTTGTCTGCCGAAAAGCCCCCCGCCGTTTTAGGCGGGGGGTCTATTTTTTTAGGAAGATTTTACTTTCTCTTCCTCCCTCCCTTCTTTTTCTTTTTTGCCATAATTATCTCACCCCCTCTCACTTAATAAAAAAGCCCCTCAAAAAGTAAAGACGGGCTTTATTTTGGGCAGATAAATTTTTTGCATTTTTAGTTATTAAGAATCCTAATTTTAGTTTACACATTGAATTTTTTTTGTCAAGAGATTATAATTACTGAAAGCCTGGGAAGTCGGGCAGTCGCCCCAAAGTAAGCTTTGCTCTACTTTGGGGAGGAAAGTCCAGACAGCAGAAGACAAGGGTAGTCATCGTAAGATGACATCCCAAAAGGTAAAATCCTTTGGGACTAGATAGGGCCACAGAGACGAGCAATATGAAACGAGGTAACCCTCCCTGCTGCAACCTTCGAACGAGACGTTATTAGGTGTCTTCCCGAGCCTCAAGGTTTGAGGGCGTCAGATAGATGACTGCTAAAACAGAATCTGGCTTACGAACTTCCTAGGCTTTTTTAAATTCTTCGGAAATAAAAAATTCTTTTAAAAAAGTCTCTAATAAAATTATAAAGGGAATTGCCAACACCGCTCCTAAAGCCCCACCAATTTTAAATCCCGCTACCAAAGCCAAAATTGTTATTAGGGGATTAACCCCTACTTCTTTTTTCATTATTTGGGGAACAATAATATGGTTTTCAAACTGTTGAACCAAAAAATACAAAGCAGCGACAGCCAAGCCCATTAAGGGAGAGATAACTAAACCAACTAAAACAGCGGGGATGGCAGACAAAGTAGGACCAATATTAGGAACAATTTCTAAAACTCCAGCCAGCAACGCCAGGGGCAAGGCAAAATCGATTCCCAAAAGCCGCAATCCCACATAGGACATTACGCCTACAATTATCATTAGAGTAAATTGAGCTCTTACCCATTCTCCCAACCTTTTTTCAACTTTATCAATGATTTTTCCTGCCTTTTTATCGGCTGGACCAAAAAGTTTTCTAAGATACTCATCAAGGTTTTTTCTTTCTAAAAGAAGATAAAAACTAACAAAAATTAAAGTAAAAACAGCAACAAAATTCCCAAAAATTCCAATTGTCATTTTAACAATATCAAAGGAAATTGAACCAAGGCGGTCTAAAAAATGATTTAGCTGAGAATCAAGGAAGTTATTGTCAATTCCCCAAAATCCTAAAGATTCATAATACGCAGGAAGGCGGGAAATAAGAGTACTTGTCTGGCTTGCCAGAGGGGGAATAACTCCAGCCAAAATTAAACCAAAAAAACTAAAAATTACTAAATAAATTAAAATCGCCCCTAATGGCCGGGGGATTTTAAATTTTTCTAGTCGCTCAACTAAGGGATTTAGGGCTGCCATTAAAATAATCCCAACAAAAAGAATCACCAAAATATAACGAATCTGATAAAGAAACCATAAGAAAAGTAAAAACAAAACAGTAAAAACGATTGTTCGGTGGGAAATTTCAATTTTATGAACCACTTGTTTTTCCATAATACCAATCCCTTATTAATTCTTCTACTTTATATTGCCAGTTTTCTTGGTAAATGTCAAACCAGCAACCCTGAGCTTGCCGAAGGGCTTTTTTAAACCAGGTAATCTGCCGCCGGGCATAAGCATGTTCGGCAAATTTCCAGCGCTGAATTATTTCTTCTTTTAAATTGAACCCTGAAACCTGAAACCTGAAACTTTTAAAGTATTTTTCCCATTCCCTATAACCAATCGTCGTTCCCAATGCTGAATTTTCCCAATTATAGCCTTTTTTAAGTAATCTTTGGATTTCCTTAATTATTCCTTTTTCTACTCTTTCTTCAACTCTCTGATCAATTCGCTGGTAAAGAAGTTTATATGACGCCCTTAAGCCAATAATTAGCAAATTATTAATTTTTAATTTTGAATTGCTATTTTGAATTTTGAATTTTGAATTTTGAATTTTACTTGCTATCTCTATTGCCCTAATCAACCTCCTCGGATTATTTCTGTCACTTTCATTCATTTTTTGCCAGCGCTTGGGATCTAACTTTTTTAATAAATTTGATAATTTGATAATTTGATAATTTGATAATTTCTCCCTTAATTCCCAATCCGGCGGTACTCCTAAACTTTCTATTCCATCAATTACCCCTTTTATATAAAATCCCGTTCCTCCAACCAAAATTGGCAATTTTCCTCGCCGCCAAATATCTTTAATTACCACTTCGGCACATTTTACATAGTCGGCCACGCTAAATTTATAATCTGGCTCCACCACATCATAAAGCCAAACTCTTACTCCCTCAATTTCATAAAATCCAATCGTCAAGTTTTTAGATTTAAGATTTAGATTTGACATTTGAGATTTGAGATTTGAGTTTGCCGGCAAATCTTTCCCAGTACCAACATCCATTTCCTTGTAAACCTGCCGAGAATCTGCAGAAACAATTTCCCCATTAAATTTTTTTGCCAAATTTATCCCCAGTGCTGTCTTTCCTGTCGCTGTTGGCCCGCAAATTACTAAAAGTTTGTTCATTTTTTATTAATCAACTCCTCTAAAGTCTTCCATCTTCTTTGTTTCTCCTCATGCGACACATCGTCTTTTAATTTAAAGGCGGCGGTCCCTGGACGAGGAGAATATTTAGCAATATAGGCTTTGACAAAACCAACCTTTTTGCATAAAGCAACAGTATTTTGAAAAGCTTTCTTGGTCTCCCCGGGAAAACCAACGATAATATCGGTGCCAATTTTAATATCAGGAATTCGCCGGCGGATTTTTTTAACCAAGGCAAGATATTGCTTTGCCGTATAGGGCCGATTCATTCGTCGCAAAATTTCATCATCTCCGGACTGAACAGGCAAATGTAAGTACCTATCAATTTTAGGCAAACTCATTGCTTCAATAATATCATCAGTTAAATCCCAAGGGTTAGAAGTAACAAAAGATATTTTTTCAATCCCCGGAATTTCATGCAAAACCGCCAACAATAAGGCAAAAGGGGATTTAAATTTTTTAAAATTTTTAATTTTTAATTTTAATTTTGAATTTTGAATTTTGAATTTTGAATTTTTCAGACCATATGCATTAACATTTTGCCCTAGCAAAGTAATCTGTTTGTAACCACGTCTGGCTAATTCTTCAACCTCACAAACAATTTCTTCAAAAGGCCGGCTTTTTTCCGAACCACGGGCATAAGGAACAACGCAATAAGTACAATAATGAGAACAACCTTCCATAATCGGAACCCAAGCGTGAATTTGCGAATTGCGAATTGCAAATTGCAAATTGCGAATTTTAAATTCGGAAATCCTCTTAAATTCATCAACTGCTGGCATTTTTTTCCGCAAATCAGTAATCGGATATCTAAGCATACAACCAGTGAGAATAATTTTAGGTTTTAAAGATTTTCGGATTTTAGATTTGGATTTGAGATTTGAATTTTGAGATTTGAGTTTTTTTAGATTGTTTATCAGTCCATATACCCGATCCTCGGCTGACTGCCGGACTGAACAGGTGTTAATCACAATTTCATCCGCTTCCTCAAGGTTTTTTGCCCTCTTCCATCCCCGCCTTTCATACCAACCGGCAATCTTTTCCGAATCACTCTTATTCATCTGGCAACCATAGGTTTTGATAAAATATTTTTTCATTGTGGATAACTTATTTTATCATGTTTAAAAATTAACTTGAGGCAGAAGAGTACCTTAAAAGGGCATATTGCCAGAATTTTAAAGAAAACCATAAAAACAAACCACTAATAAGGAAGCTTCCTAAAACCCATTGCCAAGACAAAATTCCCATTAAAGCTTTTGCCGGAACAGTGATTAAAATAACTACCGGAATAGTAAAAGTTAAAATCAGACGGATTCCCCGCTGGTAAATATCAGTGGGAAACCTTGCCATATTGGTTAAATCCCGATAAACCCAAACTAAATGGTCAATTTCTGTCGTCAATACACAAATAGCGCAAACAAACAAATGAAAGGCAAAACCCAAAACCAGACTAGAAACAAAAAGGGCTAAAAATAGCAAAAAATTTCCGAGTCTAAAAATTCCCTGGCTAAACCCAAACCACAAAAAATATCCCCATAAAGGAATAAGGGTAATGAAATCCAAAATATCAGTCCAGCCAAAAATAGGCCGAAAAAAAGAAGGCAAAGGTTTTAATAAATCTAAATCATAGTTTCCGGAAACTACTAATGGTCGAAATTGATAAACACCGCGAAATAAAAATTGGACTGAGATATCAACCAAATTAAAAACTAAGAAAAATAAAATCACTTGCTTAGGATTATAACCTGCCAAAGTTTCCGCCGACCCCAAAACAGCAAAAAGAAAAATAAAAAAAAGCAAAAACCTAAATACTTTTCCAATGATAAACAAAATCCCTGCCCAACTGGTTAAAAGTTGACTTTGGGCCGCCCGCAAACTGACCATCAACCAAACTTTGATCAGCCTAGCCACCATATGCCCCATAATTTTTTGCTCCTTTTTGCCACAAAACTTTAGCCAGCCACCAAAAAACTCCCAACCAACCAGCGCAAACTAAAATCGCCTGTATCGCCATTGCTCTGGAAATCTGCTCAAGCCAGATTTTCAAGGGAAAGAAAACCAAATAAGGAAATGGGGTAAGATAAATTATTTTTTGCAGCCAGATTGGCAATACATCAATTGGGAAAAAAGCGCCGGCAAAAAACTCTAAAAAAATCACTCCGAAAAGCCAGCGAGTTGCCCAAACTTCCTCGGTCCAAAAAGCGATCGCCGAGATAACAAAGCTCAAAAAGAAGTATAAAAATAAAGCTAAAATTACCAGTAGAATAAAAATAATATAAGTTTCCGCTTTGGTCGGAAACCAAAAAGGAAATTTAAAAACTGTTAAAACAATTCCCAACTCCAAAAGGGTAAAGAAAATATTTAGAAGTTTATCTACTAAATCGCGGGAAAACCAAAAAGAAAATATTCCTAAAGGCCGAAGAACTATTTTTGTTAACTCCCCGCTTCTTATTTGCCCACCCAAGTCAACTGAACGAGAACCTAAAATGACACTCCGCAAAAAAGCAATCCCCACTACATAAGTCAACATTTGGGATTTTTGGTAACCTAAAAATTCACCCCGATTGCCGTAAATTGCCAGCCAAAAGAAAAATAAGGTCAAAAAACTAACAAAACTGCGAAATCGCCACAAAACAAAATTTAGTCGATAAACTAAATATTCCTCTAAAGTGATTTTAGCCAAAGTTAAATATTTAGGCATAGTTTTTGCCGGTAAAAAGCTCACGGATGATATCTTCAATTGGTGGCTCTTCGATATTTAAATCGGCCACGGGAAGCTGGTCTAAAACTTTAGCGGCAATTTTGGAAACCTCGTCTTTCTTAACCTGATAAACTAATTTTGGATAACTAAATTCTTTAACTTTAGCCAGGTCATTCAAAATTTTTTGGTCAACCTCCTTGGCCAAAATCAAGGAAATCAATTTGTGGTCAGCGTATTTCTGAGTAATTTCCGAAAGTTGGCCATCAAAAACCAACTTTCCTTTATCAATAATTAAAACCCGACGACATAATTCCTTAACATCACCCATATAATGAGAAGTAAGCAAAATTGTCGCTTTGTAGCGCCGGTTATACTCTTTAATAAAATCGCGCATCTTTTTCTGCATTACCACATCCAACCCAATTGTTGGTTCGTCTAAAAATAAAACTTTTGGAGAATGGAGTAAAGCGGCTATCAACTCGCATTTCATCCGTTGACCTAAAGAAAGCTTACGAACTTGAATTTTTAAAATGTCCTCAACCTCAAGAAGGGTTATCAACTCGTTTAGGGTTTCTTTATATTTTTCCTCGGGAATTTCGTAAATTTCTTTGTTAAGCTGGAAAGTTTCCAGCGGCGGTAAATCCCACCAAAGTTGATTTTTCTGACCCATTACTAAAGATATTTGACGGAGGAACTCTGATTTTCGCTGATGAGGTAAAAATCCTAAAACAGAAATAAAACCAGCAGTAGGATACAAAAGTCCGGAAAGGCATTTTAAAGTTGTCGTTTTTCCCGCCCCATTTGGACCAATAAACCCAACCAACTCGCCTTCTTCGATGGTAAAAGAAACATCATCAACCGCTCGGACCTCTTCATATTGCCGGGCAACGAGTGATTTTATCGACCCAACCAACCCTGGTTCTTTTTTGTGAACCTGAAAGAATTTCTTAAGCCTTTTTACCTCAACTACAGAAGAATTCACTAACCAATTTTACCTTACCTTACCTCTTTTTTCAAAGGTTTTCCCGGAGAAAACCGAGGGGCGCGATGGCTCTTAACCACTTTTTTCTCCTTTGTTCTAGGAATAATCACCGGCTTATCTTTAACTTTGACAACCTTAAATGTCCCAAAGCCGGAAAGAACAACTTTTTCCCCTTTTTTCAATGCCTTGGTGATTTCCCCCAAAAAGTTTTCAATCGCTTCCCGGGCGGCTTTTTTGGTTAAATGAGCCTTAGCAGCGATTAACTCAATAATTTGCCTTTTTGTCATTATTCATCCCTCCTTTCTAGGCAGTAATCAATTAAAAACTATCAGAAAAACTTCAATTTGTCAAGAAAAATCGGGAAAATCATTTTGCCTTAGTCATCTGTGAAGCCCGACTTTCCCGAATACAGGTAACTTTTATTTGTCCAGCATATGAAGCCTTTTCTTCCAAAGCTGAAGTAATTTTTTGAGCTAAAACCACTAACTGATCATCGGACACTTCTTCTGGTTTAACCAAAACCCTAACATCTCTTCCTGCCTGATAAGCAAAAGCTTCCTGGACTCCTGGAAAACCGCGAGCAATCTCTTCTATCTGAGAAATCCTCTGGACGTATTCTTCGTGAGCCTCATAGCGCGCTCCTGGTCGAGAACCGGAAGCAGCATCGGCAATCCAAACAATCCGCGATTCGGCTGAAGAAAAAGGTTTATCCTCATGATGCTCAGCAATACAGGCAATTACCTCTTCCGGTAAGCGATATTTTCTAGCTAAATCAACTCCAATTTGAACATGAGTTCCTTCTTCCTCGCCAACAACCTTACCAATATCATGAAGTAAACACCCTAATCTAACAACATTAACATTTGCTCCAACCTCATGAGCAATCTGCACTCCAATTTTTGTTTCCTCCAGGGTATGAACAATCATATTTTGACCATAAGAAAAGCGGAATTTAAAACGCCCCAAAAGCTTTATTAAATCAGGATGAAGGCGATAAACACCAACTGCATGGCAAAGTTTTTGCCCTTCTTCAAACATAATTTTTTCTACTTCTTGACGGGTTCGGCCAACTACCTCCTCAATTCTTGCTGGGCTAATTCTTCGGTCACGAATAAGTTTTTCCAAAGCCCGACGGGCTATTTCTCGGCGAACGGAATCAAAAGAAGATAAAACAATGTCATTACTTTCATCAAGCTCAATTTCCACTCCAGTTGCTCGCTCAAAAGTGCGGATATTTCGGCCCTCTCTCCCGATTATCCTTCCTTTTATCTCCTCATCGGGTAAATGGATAGTAGAAACTGTATACTCAGCCACATAATCAGTCACTCCATGTTGCATTGCTTCAATTAAAATTTCCTTAGCTTTCTCCTCTGCTTGGGTTTTAATCTCCTCTTCAGCTTCTTTAATCTTCCGGGCGATATCCTCACTAAGTTTTTTCTCAATTCCCTCCAAAATTAGCTTTTTTGCCTCCTCGGCAGTTAAACCGGCAATTTTTTCCAGCCTGACAACTTCGCTTTTTTTGATTTCTTCTACCTCTAATAATTTTTCTTCAAGCTTTTTTGCTTTTTCCTCAAGCAATTTTTCTCTCTCATCCAACGCTCCTTCTCTTCTTTCCAGCTCGGCAATCTTTGCCGCCACTTCCCGTGCCAATTCTACTTCCTTCCTTGGTTTTCTTTTCACCGAAGGGGGTTCTTCTTTAGCTAATGCCTTAACTAAAGTATCTAAAAGACCCATATACCTCCTTCTCTTGGCTTTTGGTATCAGAAAATACGCACGCAGGATTTGCGGTGTTAAACCAGATTTCTTTGTGGGTTTTTAAAAATTCCAAAAGTCATTTTTATGATACCAATCGCCAAGAAAACTAAATAATAACTAACTTCTAAGGATAATTTTACCTTTTTTGAAAAATTTCCGCAAGGGATTAATGATAATAATCCTCAATTATTTTTTTAATCGTCGGCCAGGAAAAGCCCCGAGAGGATAAAAAGGTGGAAATTTTTTGATAAAATTCTTTGGGGGGAAGTTTTTTGTAGATCTTTATTTTTTTCTGAACCGCTTTTTTTGCCAAAGCAATCTCATCAACTTGAATTAGAATTTTTTCAATAATTTGAGTATTTATCCCCTTTTGTTTCAGCTCAACCTTCAAGCCAATTTTTCCCTTTGGCCGGAAATTTTCTCTTTGTTCAACCCACCATTGGGCAAAGGCAAAATCGTCAATCAATTGTTGCTCTCGTAAAATTTTAAATAACTTTTGGGTAATATCATCAGCAATTTTTCTTTTTTTAAAATAATCAGTAATTTCTTTTTCTGAGCGGGGACGGAAAGATAAAAACCGATAAACTTTATCCAGAAGTTTTTGGAATTTTTCCTCTGAAAAACTATTCTTTTGCTTCACCAATTTCTTTTCCTGCCTTAATTTTTTCTTCTTTGACCTTTTTCCAAATTTCACTTTCAATTTGCCTTGCTAATTTAGAGTTTTTCTCTAAAAATACCTTAGCTGCTTCTCGTCCTTGGCCTAAAATTGTTTTTCCATATTTGAAAAAGGCTCCTGACTTTTCCACAATTCCCAAATCAACAGCTACATCCAAAATGTTTCCCGCCTTGGAAATTCCCTCCGTATTCATAATATCAAACTCGGCCACTCTAAATGGGGGAGCAACTTTGTTTTTGACCACCCTTACCCGATGGCGAGAGCCAACAACCACCTCTCCTTCTTTAATTGACTCAATTTTTCTGGTATCAAGACGAATTGAGGAATAAAATTTTAAAGCCAAACCACCGGGGGTTGTTTCTGGATTGCCAAACATTACCCCAATTTTGTGACGAATCTGGTTGGTAAAAATAACAACCGTTTTTGATTTGGAAATCGCCGCTGTTAGTTTTCGAAGAGCTTGGGACATCAACCGAGCCTGAACTCCCAACATGGCATCACCCATTTCCCCCTCGATTTCTGCCCGGGGAGTTAAGGCGGCAACTGAATCAACGGCAATTACATCAACTGCTCCGGAACGAACCAAGGTCTCCACTATTTCCAATGCTTGCTCGCCAGTGTCTGGCTGGGAAATCAAAAGCTCGTCTAAATTAACCCCAAGTGTTTGGGCCCAAGCTGGATCCATCGCGTGCTCAGCATCAATTAGGGCGGCCGTTCCGCCCATTTTTTGCGCCTGGGCTAAGATACTTAAAACAAGAGAGGTTTTCCCCGAGGCTTCCGGACCATAAATTTCAACTACTCTTCCCCGCGGCAGTCCGCCAACTCCTAAAGCAATATCTAAAGCAATTGAACCGGTGGGAATAACATCTACTTTCTTTACCGCCCCCATTTCTCCCAACCTCATAATCGCCCCTTTTCCGTATTGCTTGATAATCTGGTCAATTGCCGTTTTTATTGCCTGAAGTTTTTGGTCGTTTGCCATTACTTTTATTTTTACAAAGTTTTTGCTAAAATGCAAGTAGTAGACGGAGCGTAGTTCAGTTGGCTAGAACGCTGGGCTGGGGGTCCAGAAGTCGGCGGTTCAAGTCCGCCCGCTCCGACCAAAACAGAAAAAAGCTTTTCTAGGGGAAATTTAGTCTTTCAAGAATTTCTTCTTTTTCTTTTTCTTCGGCAAATCTTGGCTGGCAAAAATTCTCAATAATTACCGGAAAGAAAGAGATATT
>Ga0209102_1000219_pt1 | contig 39986 bp, 41 predicted proteins | sample ConPoolayeHmetaG_FD_185483 | JGI IMG/M metagenome (GOLD analysis project Ga0209102, IMG submission 185483) | Hot spring microbial mat communities from California, USA to study Microbial Dark Matter (Phase II) - Cone Pool mat layer H metaG... ...
AATCTTATGTTGAAGATGATCGACTTCTTTATAAAGTCCAGAGAGGGCAGCTCTTTTGTTCAAGATTTTTTCCACCCTTAGAATTAATTCGGGAAAAGAAAAAGGCTTGGTGAGGTAGTCGTCGGCTCCTATTTCAAGGCCACGGACCCTGTCTTCCGGCAAGGCTCTGGCGGTTAACATCAATATGCCTATTTTTCTGATTTCCGCATTTTCCGCCCGGCGGATGATTTGGCAGAGGTCCCAGCCATCAAGCTCGGGCATCATCAGATCAAGGATGATGACATCGGGTTTCTCCGATTGAATCTTTTCCCAGGCCTCAAGACCATTGAGAGAATAGCCTTTTGCTTTTAGGTGATAGACAATTAGTTCGACTAGGTCCTTCTCGTCATCGACAATCAATATTTTTTCTTGACCATGCCCGGCTGAACGCTCCATGCTCGCCTCCTTTTTAACCCGCCTCTCGGCAAGCAGGTTTTTTCCTCGTTTTTCCTTGGAAGTAAGCGAGTAACCAATTCCTTTTTCGAAAGACTTTTTTGATTGCGTCTGTTTCTTTTCTACTAAGATTCGTGATTTCCAAGAATCGCGGTGCTCCCGATCAGGAAAAATTATAAATCTTAAGACCAAGGATAACTAAAAGGTCAAATTCCCATTTCGCCCACACGCATTTTTGCTTTCTCATGATTTTCGAGGCTGCGCAGATTTTGGGCATGAAGGAGATGGTTTCGGGCCCCCGCTGAAGGTAGAATGAATGGGTAAATCAGTCCTCAGCCATTTTCTCATACTTAAATAATTACTCTCTCATGTGACAAGTAGGTTTCGGAAAAATGAAATTTCGGCGATATCTTTCCTTTAAATAAAAATTTGGCTTTCTTCAAGATATTTATTAGTTTTCTATAACTCTTTCGTTGACCTCAGGTAGAGAAAATAAAAGGGAGCTTTACCCAATTCCTTTCTGATTTCTAACTCTAAAAGAATCATCATTCTGATCACGGAGAGGGAAAATTGGTCAACCCGCGTGGTCATAAAAACGCCAGAAATAGATTTTTACCATCTTATTCCTGACAGATTGGCAAGGTGAGAGAGAGAAAGTATGGTCTACTCCATTACATGCTTACCCTTTCATCCAGAGGTTCTATGAATAGGAGAGATTTCCCCTCTTCCATCCCGCCCCGTGTTCTTGATTAAATTTGATGGAGTGTTGGTTCCGGGAGTTGATAGAAAAGCGCCTTCGCAGAGGCTTCTTTAACAGTATAGATGATCTTTTGGGAGCGATTAAAGACTATTTGGATCATGAGGACCATAATCTGTAAAGCTTTGCCTGACGTTCCCTGGTAGAATAGCTTAGAAAAATATACCACATGCAAAGAAATTATAGGCTCCTTATGTTAGATTTTTTTTGATTATCAGATGAAAATAAATTAAGATAAAAATATAAAGTATGGCGGGACGTGGATGAAACCCATTCTAATTATCGAAGATGAAAAGGATATAGTAGATCTAATTGCCTACCATCTAAAGCAAAATGGGTTCCCGGTAATCTTTGCTCTTGATGGTCCTTCCGGATTAGAGAAGGCCCGAAAGGAATCCCCCGCACTCATTATTTTAGATTTAATGCTTCCGGGCATTGATGGCAAAGACATTTGCCGGGCCCTAAAAACTAACTCGGCCACTAAATCAATTCCCATCTTGATGCTCACAGCTAAAACAGAAGAGGTAGACAGAGTCGTTGGTTTTGAGCTGGGGGCAGACGACTATGTTACCAAACCTTTTAGCCCCAAAGAATTAGTATTGAGGGTGAAAGCTATTCTTCGGAGAGTTAGCCAACCTTTAGATGAAAAGCAATCAATTAAAATTGGTGATCTGCTCATTGATATCGACCGTTATCATGTTTCCTTTAAAAAAGGTTCTATAAAATTAACTTCTACCGAATTTAAGCTCCTTGTTGAACTTGCTTTAAATAAGGGAAGAGTTCTTAGCCGCGATCATCTTTTGGATAAAGTGTGGGGCTATACTTATGAAGGCTACAGTAGGACAATTGACACGCATATACGTAGATTGAGGGAAAAACTTGGTTTAGCTGGCGATTATATTGAAACTATCAGGGGCATTGGATATAGACTTCGTGATGAATAAATATATTAATCGGAGCAATTAGATATTTACAGTTATCACTCTTATCTTACTCCGTGGTCTGGCTTTATCGAGTTTCCCAAATGAAATTGGGTCGTAATTACATATAAGAAATAAAGCCAAATGCGGCAAGGGACAAGCCCTTGCCCTACGTTTGAGATTTTTTAAATTTCTCGTAGGGCAAGCCCTTGGGGCTTGCCGAACCACGCATGAAGATGTCGTTTATTTTATGCTCCCATTAATAAAATAGCCAATGAATAATATTAAAATATGGAAGAGTTTCGGCCTGCTTATTTTACTCCTTATTTTTTGGGGAGGTATGCAGGGGTACCTAATTTATTATGGGCAAAAGTCATTTTTGGCTTCCTTTTTTTTAAGTCTCCTTATAGTCAGCCCATTTGCTTTTTTATATGTATGGTACTTTATCCGGCCCATTAGTGAAATGATTATAGCCATTAAAAAGTTAATCGCCAGCCAGTTGAACGAATACCCTAAATTTTTTGGGCCTGATGAATTGGGAAAACAGATGCGGGAAATTTTCCATATGTTTAGGGAGCAAAGGAATCTAACTGATGAGATTGCTAAAGAGAAGAGATACTTGGAGGCTGTTTTGAACGGGATAGGAGAAGGTGTTTTAGTTGCGGACGGCCGTGGCCGTATCCTCAGAATTAATACGGCTCTGCGGCAACTTTTTTCTCTACCCCCCGATGCTCAAGCGCAGATTCCCTTGGAAATTATTAGGCATGTGGAGCTGGAAGAGGCGATCAAAAGAACTATTCAGGATGGGCAGAAGAGATCTTTTGAATTTACGCCACCTTTGGGCCAAAGAACCTTTAGGGTCAATGTGGTAGGATTTTATCCTTCACCAACAAGGGAAAAAGAAAAGGAAGAACAAAATAAAGGAGCAATAGCAATTTTTCATGACATCACCCGTTTGAAAGAATTAGAAAGGATTCGGCAAGATTTTGTGGCCAATGTTTCTCACGAACTACGCACTCCGCTTACCACTATTAAAGGCTATGCTGAAACCCTACTCGATGGATCTATAAAAGAGGAAGTAGCTGAGCAGTTTGTTCAGGTAATTAAAAAACACACTGACCGCTTAATAAAGATTGCCGAAGACTTGCTTACTCTGTCCAAGGTAGAATCTAAGGAGTTCCAATTGCAGACGGAAGAAATTCTCCTGGCTGATTTCATAGAGGAAGTGTTAGTTTTGGTCAAAGAAACGGCCGCCAAGAAAAAAATTAAGTTCTGTAGGCAAGACATTGAACCTTCATTGGCCGTAGTCGCTGATCGTTATTACTTAGAATTAGTTTTTCTAAATCTCTTAGACAATGCCATTAAGTATAGTCCAGAGGGGGGCGAGATAAGGATTAGCATTAAAGTCCAAGATGAAGAGTATGTGCAGGTTACTATTCAAGATACAGGGCTAGGTATTCCTCCTGCAGACCTTCCCCGGATTTTTGAACGTTTTTACCGCGTGGAAAAAGGAAGATCAAAAGAATACGAAGGAACAGGACTTGGTCTGTCCATCGTCAAACATATCATTCAAGCTCATCATGGTAAGGTTTGGGCCGAGAGTGAACTTGGGAAAGGTTCTACTTTTCATTTCACCCTTCCGCTAAAATCATTGGCGGCTAATTTTATTAATGGGAGCATTAAATAAATGACATCCGCCGTCCTTAACCCCTCACCCTAACCCTCTCCCCAAGCATGGGGAGAGTCGATAATAGTCGACCACGGGGAGAAGGTGAAGGGGATAAGTGTAAATATTTAATTGCTCCGAGTAATAAATAATTAGTTTTTTAAGAAATTTCTATCCAAATTTTCCACAGAGATATTCCTCTGTTCTCTTGTCCTTAGGGGAGGTAAACATTTTCGCACTTGGTCCGAACTCAATAAGCTCTCCTAAATAAAGAAAAGCCACAAAGTCGGACACGCGAGCTGCCTGGGCAATGTTATGCGTAACTATTATAATCGTTACCACACTTTTTAATTGGGTGATCAATTCTTCAATGTGCGAAGTTGCTTTGGGATCCAAGGCGGAAGTTGGCTCATCAAGCAGAAGAATTGAGGGCTGCATGGCCAGTGCTCTGGCAATGCACAAACGTTGTTGTTGGCCACCGGAAAGAAAAGTTCCCCTTTTTTGCAGCACATCTTTGACTTCCTCCCAAAGAGCGGCTTTTCTCAAAGATTCTTCAACAATTTTTTCTTGAGTATCTTTAGGCAATTTAATTCCATTCAAGATATACCCAGCAATAACGTTATCGTAGATGCTCATCATGGGAAAGGGATTAGGCTTTTGGAAAACCATGCCGATTTTGCGGCGAATGTTGATCGGATCGGTGGCGTAAATATCTTCGCCCTCCAGAAAAATCTTACCGGTTACTTTGGCATCGGGGCTCAGCTCGTGCATGCGGTTGATGCATCTAATGAGTGTGGTTTTGCCGCAGCCTGAAGGACCCATAATGGCCGAAATTTTATGGCGAGATAGCGAAAGGTTTATGCGCTTTAAAACCTGGTTTTCGCCAAAAAAAGCTTCCAAATTCTCAATTTTTAAAATTGGATTTTCCATTTTTTAGTCACAAGTTTGGTGAAGAGATTTAAGATTAAAGTTAAAATAATTAATACCAAAGATGCTCCCCAGGCAAGTTTATGCCATTCCGGATATGGGCTGGAGGCATAATTGAAGATGACCAAGGGGAGGCTATTAATTGGTTTCAGAATATTATAATTCATATAAGGGTTGCCAAAGGCGGTAAAAAGTAGCGGGGCTGTTTCGCCAGCAATCCTGGCGGTGCCCAAAAGAATTCCCGTTATAATTCCACTAAACCCTGCCGGTAGAATTACTTTTAAAACGGTCCGCGGGTAAGAAACCCCCAGGGCTAAAGAAGCTTCTCTTAAGCTCTCCGGTATCAATTTCAAGGTTTCTTCTGTGGCCATAATGATTACCGGCAGCATCATCAAGCCAAGGGCAATTCCACCAGAAAGGGCCGAAAAGGAGCCTAGGGGAATTACTAACCAAATATAGGCAATTATTCCTATAACAATGGAAGGAATTCCCTGGAGGATTTCCGTACAGAGTCTGGTTAGGTAAGCCAGCTTACCATTCCTGTATTCGGAAAGAAAAATGCCCGTTAAGATACCAATGGGAATAGAGAAGATGCTGGCAATGGTTACTAATAAAAATGTACCTATGAGGGCATTAGAAATTCCACCTCCCAATTCGCCAACAGGTTTGGGAAGTTGAGTGAGAAAGTCCCAATTGATCACGGAAATTCCTTTGCTGGTAATAAAAAAAAGGATAAAGAATAAAGGCAGAATGGAGCAAAATGTCAGAAAAATGATGATGGCCTTAAACAACCTATCGTAGAAAATTCTTCTCTTTACCGAATAGCTCTCCATATTATCGGTTCACTGCCATCCTATGAATGATCCATTTACCTAAAGTGTTTAAAAAAGTGGTGACTAGAAAAAGGACCAGGGCCAGTTCGACCAGACTGGCTAAATAGAGACTATCCGTAGCCTCGGTAAATTCATTGGCGATTATGCTGGCCAATGTGTTAGCTGGACTAAAAATACTATTCGGTATAGAATTCCTATTTCCGATAACCATGGTTACCGCCATAGTTTCTCCCAAAGCTCTACCGAGGGATAAGAGTATACCGGCTAGTATTCCCGACCCAGCGTAAGGAAGAATTACTTTTTGAATTACTTCTAAACGAGTTGCCCCTAAAGAATAGGCCGCTTCTTTGAGATCTGCAGGAACTAAGCTTATTACTTCTCTGCCCAATGAAGCTGAGTAAGGTATGATCATAATGGCTAAAATGAGCGAGGCTGTAAATATGCCCACACCAAGTGGAGCAACTCCCAGGCTTAGCTCTAATTTTCTCACTAAAGGAGCCATAACGAATAGGCCCCAAAATCCATAAATGACTGAGGGAACTCCAGCCAGCAGTTCAATCATGCTTTTGATGAAAGTAGCTTTTCCCCCTTGGGTAAAATATTCTCCTAAAAAAATAGCTATGGGTAAGGAGAAGATTATGGAGATGGCTAAAGCCAATAAAGAGGTGGCTAAAGTACCAATCAAAAAGGGAAGGGCTCCAAATTCACTTCTTACAGGGTCCCAGGTAGAGCCAGAAAAAAAATAAAGGCCAAAAGTTCGGATGGCCGGAAAAGAAGAGATAAATAAAGTAAAAAGGATGGCTAAAAGGATAATGATTATAAAAACCCCAGCCAGGGAGAGTAATTTTCGAAAGAAAATCTCCGCAAAAGCTACTTTAGAGAAATGTGCTGCTTTCATATTTAGGTTGTGATTGCATAATAATAATAAAAAAGGCTGGGAATAAATCCCAGCCCCGAGGAAAACTCACTTTACGGTCATTGAATAAGCGAACTTCCTTTATACGAAATAGATTTGATTAATTTTTCAGCCTTTTCTGCTGCTTTTGGGGAAAGAGGAGCATAATGGAGCGGTTCAGCGTGTACTTGGCCTTCATGAGTCATCCACCAAAGCAGCTTGACTAATTCTTTTGCCTTTTCTTTTGATCTCCGCGCATAATCCTGCTCTTGAAAAACAAGTAACCAGGTAAATCCACTTATCGGGTAGCCATCGGGTGAGTCAGTATCAGTAAGGCTTACTTTCATATCATCGGGAAGAGTGGTATTGGCGGCCAGAGTTGTAGATTTGAGGTTAGCCTGGATATAATTTCCCTTCTTATTTTTCACCATGCCATAGGGCATCTTGTTCTGCAGGGCATAAATAAGTTCGACATAGCCGATACTTCCGGGAGTTTGTTGCACTAAACCAGCTACTCCGGGATTTCCCTTACCGCCTATGCCCGTGGGCCATTTTAAGGAGGTACCTTTGCCTACCTGTCCCCGCCATTCATTGCTTACCTTGCTTAGATAGTCGCTAAAAATAAATGTAGTGCCGCTTCCATCTGACCGGTGGACGACAGTGATATTCATATCTGGGAGGTTCGTTCCTGGATTAATTTCCTGGAGGCGGCGATCATTCCATTTTTTAATTTTTCCCAGAAATATGTCGCCAATGATGTCCGGGGTAAATTTTAATTGGGGGCTGCCGGGAAGATTATAAGTAATCACTACTGCTCCGGCACAAGTGGGAATATGTAAGATAGGACCTCCCGCTTCTGCTTGATCTTTTTCGCTCATGATGGCGTCCGATCCACCAAAATCTACGGTTTTGTTTATTAACTGCCGAATACCGCCTCCTGAGCCAATGGCTTGGTAGTTTACCTTAACTCCAGACTCTTTGTGATAAACATCAAACATCTTAGAGTAGAGAGGATAGGGAAAAGTGGCGCCCGCTCCCAGCAGCTCTTTTTCGGCAGTAAAACCAATTTGGCCAAAGCCAAATAATATGAAAAGAATTGTGATAATCTTGAACGTTTTTTGCATTTTAGCCTCCTTTAGACTAGTTATTTTTTGTGACATTCTTGTTACAAAAAATTTACAATTTTGTTAAATTATTTAGCCCTCTTTAATTGCTTTCACCTCCTTCTTCGATGTATTTTCTATGCCCCAATAAACTTTTCGCCGAGGAGTAAGAATCAATCCGTAGACGGAAAATAGTACCGGGCCATTTAGAAATTTCTTAGGTTTAAATATATTTGGCAAAGGCGACAGGATGATGTCGAGAATGTTAAATTTTTATGACAAAATATTTAGAAAATTTGCGGAATGAAGAGATGGGTAAAAAAGATGATGAAGATAAACAAAAAGGCTATTTGGCTAACAGGGCTGCGCCTAAAGCACCGATAATTTGGGGTTCGGGGGGGACAAAAATCTTTACTTGCAGTCTATCTTCCAAAGCGCGGACTACGCCTATGTTCTTAGCCACACCGCCCGTGAGCATGACTACTTCTTTAATCCCGATGCGGGCAATTAATCCCAGCAAACGATCAGCAATGGCTTCGTGCAATCCCCGGATAATTACTTCTACGGGTTCATTCTGAGCGATCAAGGAAATAACTTCTGATTCGGCGAAGACCGTGCAGGTGCTGGAAATTTTTATGGACCGGGGAGCTGCTTGGGATATTCTGCCCAGCTCCTCTAATTTTAGGCCTAAAGCCTGAGCCATTACTTCTAAAAACCGTCCAGTGCCCGCCGCACACTTATCATTCATCTGAAAATCTATATTCCGTCCCTGGTCATCAAGCCGGATGACTTTGCTATCTTGTCCGCCAATATCGATCACTGTGCGCGTTAAGGGGTTCAAATAGAAAGCTCCGCGGGCATGGCAGGTAATTTCCGTGATTCTTTTGGTGGCTCCAGGAAAAGAAATCCGGCCGTAACCAGTAGTTACGATTGCTGCTAAATCTGTTCTTTTAAGGCCTGCTTCGGCCAAGGCTTTAGTTAGCGAAAACTCGGCAGCTTGGATACTATTAGCGCCTGTTGGTAAAATAGCAAAACTCAAGATTTGTTGATCCTGCATGATGACTGTCTCCGTTGATATAGAGCCAATGTCAATTCCCGCCACGATCATGATTATTCCCCTTGAGTAAAAATATTTATTGCAGTATATTACGATTCAGCTAAATTATACAATTAATCCTTTGGGGAGTGAAACAGGGAAAAGACCATGAATTTCTACCTGACGGAAGAACACCAGATGGTGCAAAAATTAGCTCGGGATTTTGCCGCCAAAGAATTAAAACCCCGGGCCGCTGAAATCGATGTTACGGGTAAATATCCTTTAGAAATCCTCCGGGCCTTGGCCCAATTGGGCATGATGGGCATGAACATTCCGGCCACATATGGCGGAGCCCAAGCCGGCGTGATCAGCTTATGTTTGGCCCTCATGGAAATTGCTAAAGTTTGCGCGGCTACCGCGGTCACCATGTCGGTGACTAACATGGTAGCCGAGGTGATTAACGCCTTCGGCGAGGAAGAAATTAAAGCGCAGCATGTGCCCAAAATTTGCCAAGGTGATTATTTGAGTGGAGCTTTTGCTTTAACCGAACCTACAGCAGGTTCAGATCCTGCTTCTATGAAATCCACAGCTCGACCCGAAGGTGATTATTATGTGCTCAACGGGAATAAAATTTTTATTACGAATGCGGCCATTGCGGGCGTCTTGGTGGTTTGGGCCAAGACAAATTTGGCGGCGGGCTCGCGGGGCATTAGCGCTTTTCTGGTAGAAAAAGGCCAGACCGGGATGACTATAGGAAAGAATGAAGGAAAGATGGGTCAACGTGGCTCATGCACCAATGAAATTCTCTTGGAAAATTGTCTGGTCCCCCGCAGAAATTTGCTGGGCCGAGAGGGGGATGGGTTTAAAATTGCCATGATGGCCTTGGATGGCGGCAGAATCGGCATTGGCTCCTTAGCTGTTGGTTTGGGGTTTGCTGCTATAGAGTATGCTACAAATTATGCGCAAACCCGCATCCAGTTTGGCCGGCCGATTTCTTCTTTCCAGGCTATCCAGTGGATGATTGCCGATAGTTTTACGGAACTGGAAGCGGCTCGTTGGTTAGTTTTAAGGGCAGCTTTTTTAAAAGAAAAAGGGCAGCGTTTTACGAAAGAAGCTTCTATGGGTAAGCTCTTTGCTACCGAAGTAGCCAATCGCGTCTGTTATAAGGCCTTGCAGATTTTGGGAGGATACGGTTATATGCAGGAATATCCGCTGGAGCGTTATGCCCGTGACTGTCGCGTAACCACTATCTACGAAGGAACTTCGGAAATACAGCGCTTGGTCATTGCCCGGGAAATTTTAGGCGCCCCATTTATTTAATCATCAAGAAAATATGAGTATGGGTTAATAAAGTTTAGAGAGCATCTCCTATTTCTTTTTTCATCTTAAACCAGCCTTTAGCTTTAGCTTCTTCCAGGCGTTCTTCTAACCAGGCTGACAAGATCAGTTCCTGTTTTTCGCGGAGCAGAGCTTGGCGAAAATTCTCCTTATGCTCTTGGAATTGCTTCTGGTCTACTTCTTTGACCTCTTTTAAACGCAATATTACATATTGGTCATTAAGCAAGAGGGGATTTGGAGCGTAGGGATTTTGCGGCAGGAGGGTAAAAATGGCTTTCCGCAATTCCTCGGAGAATTCCATCTTGGGCGGGGCACCAGCTCTCTCAAAAAAACCGGTCTCCTCGATTTTTAACTTCTCTTGAGCAGCCAAAGCCTTCCCTTCCGCTCCCTTTTTAATTTTTTCTAAGATATCCTTAGCCTTAGCCAGAGCCTTCTCTTTTTGCTTTTTCTTTTTTAAAGCTTGCGCTACTTTATCCTCCACTTCCTTTAGTTCCGGATTTCTGGCTTCTTCCTTCTGGACTACTTGCAAGATCGCCAGAGTGTCTCCTAAACGAAGCACAGGACTAATATCTCCGGTATTTAAAGCCAGAGCAGAATCGATTAATTTGGGATTAAGATCGGTTTTGTCCTGCGCCGAAAAAAGCCCTGTCTCTTTGAGACTCAAGTTTTTTTCTTGGGCAAAATTATCCAATTTCCCATCTTTCATCCCTCGGGCATAGGCCTCGTCTGCCTGGTCATAAGCTAATTCGCGAGCCTTCCGTTCTTTGAGCATCGTTTGAATCCTTTCTTTCACTTTGGCTAGAGGCTCCACTTGTTGTTCTTGAATTTCATCTACTTTAGCTATGTGGTAGCCGTAGAGAGTTTGGATTACTTTACTAATTTCCCCGGCTTTCAGGGAGAAGATAGCGGCCTCAAATTCCGGGATAACTTGTCCCCGGGAAATGTATCCCAAATCACCTCCCTGATTTTTTGTTCCTGGGTCATCTGAATATTTCTTGGCTAGCTCCGCAAAATCTTTCCCTTTTTGGGCTTCTTCACGGATGGACTCTGCTTTTTGGCGGTCTTTAGCCGATACCTCTGGGTCTTTAAAGTCAGTTTTAATCAGGATGTGGCGTACTTTCAAACGACGAGGTTGGGTAAACTTTTCCAGGTTATTTTGATAATAGTTTTCGATTTCTTGAGAGGTAATTTGAACTTGCTTCTGATAGTCTTTGGGATCAAAGAGGAGATAACGAATTTTCACCCGCGCAGGTATCTTGAAGTCTTCTTTATGTTTGGTGAAATATTCTTGCACTTCTGCCGCCGAAAAAGAAATATCTTTGAAATCGTCAGGATTAACAAAAATAACTTCTAAATTTATCTTCTCAAAGTTGTGCCGATAATTATCCCACACTTCTGTGTCTGTCACTTTTGCTCCGGCGGTAATCAAGTTATGAATTTTAGAGATGAGGAGCATTTGGGCCTGGTTGCTCTCAAATTCTTTGGCTGTCAGGCGCATCCTCTGTAAAGTGCGCAAATAAGTGTTTTTATCAAAATGCCCATCTTTCTGGAAGGCCGGGTAGCTCTCAATGGCTGTCTGGATTTCTTCCGCCGTGACCGTTAAACCTAAGCGGCGGGCCTCTTGGAGCAAGAGGGCTTTATTAATCAAATCTTTTACAGCCTTTTCTTTTAGGCCTAATTTCTTGGCCATCTCTTCATTAAATTGGCTACCATATAGTGAACGGTATTGGTCCAGCAAATTTTGGTAGTAATTTCGCGCTTCAGCCACCGTTAGGGAATAATTGCCAATTACAGCTAACTCTCTTTCTCTTTCGCCCCGGGGAGTCCAGATACCCCAGAAAATAAAGACTACTACTACGGCCCCCAAAGCGGCTTTAATCATCCAGGATTGGGCATGGCGCCTCATAAAATCCAGCATAGTGGTTTTCCTCTGCGCTGCAAATTTTGTTTTTCTTTCTTAAATGCTAATTAACCCAGCTCAAAAAGGCAAGAAGTTTTTAACTGCCTGTCTAAAAATTCTAATTCTCAATGCCCCAATCTTTAATTTTCTTGCACCCCTTATAAAACTTTGCTAATATAATCAATAAATTTTCGTCAAAGAATTCGCTGGTAATATCCAGAAAGGAGCCGGCCGATGATTTTTGACTCCCTACTCGGTTTATTTTCAAATGACTTGGCTATCGACTTAGGTACGGCTACCACTTTAGTTTATGTAAAAGGAAAAGGCATCGTTCTTTGTGAGCCTTCAGTGGTTGCTGTACGCAAGGATTCTCGGGGCGGAAAGAAAATTTTGGCCGTGGGCAAAGAAGCTAAGAAAATGCTAGGGCGAACGCCTGGAAACATAGTAGCTATTCGGCCGATGAAAGATGGAGTCATTGCTGATTTTGAAATAACGGAATCAATGCTGCGTTATTTTATATCTCAAGTGCATAAAGGGCGAACTTTAGTCAGGCCAAGAATAATTGTTTCTGTTCCATCGGGGATAACGGAAGTAGAAAAAAGGGCGGTGCGCGAATCTGCTCAATCAGCAGGAGCGCGGGAAGTATACCTTATAGAAGAGCCTATGGCGGCGGCTATCGGAGCCGGATTGCCGGTAAGCGAACCCTCTGGAAATATGATCGTGGATATCGGGGGAGGCACTTCCGAAGTGGCCGTTATCTCTCTTTCGGGAATCGTCTATAGTCAATCAGTACGCGTGGGTGGAGATAAGATGGATGAAGCCGTAGCCCAATTCATTAAAAGGAAGTACAATCTGCTCATTGGGGAACGGACGGCAGAGATGATCAAAATTCAAATTGGCACTGCTTATCCGGAGGAAGAAGTACGCACTATGGAGATTAAAGGGCGAGATTTAGTAGCGGGAACACCCAAAGTGATCCAGATAAACTCCGAAGAGATTCGAGAAGCTTTAGCTGAGCCGGTAAATGCCATAGTGGAAGCAGTTAAAACTACTTTGGAGCGGACCCCTCCTGAATTGGCGGCGGACATTGTCGATAAGGGAATTATTTTAGCCGGCGGCGGAGCCTTGTTGCGCAACCTGGATGTCCTTCTCCGCGAAGAGACTAGTCTGCCCATCACCATTACGGATGACCCATTGTCTGCAGTGGTCCTAGGTTCGGGGAAAGCCCTGGATGAACTTGATCTGCTCAAAGAAGTGATGATCAAGTCATAAGAACTTTGCAGACGAGAAACATTTTTACAACCTGAAACATAATAGAGGCTAATGTTCAACTGGTGGAAGCGCTACTCTCTTTTATTCACCATTCTTCTTTTTCTTTTTATTTCCCTTTTCCTTCTTTCCCGCTATGGCCACTATAAAGGTGAAGCAATTTTTTTAGAGAAGACCTTACGTTTTCTCGCTTATCCTTTGCAAAAAAATGTCCAAAGACTAGTTACCTGGGTGAAAGAGATCGGGGAGAGTTATTTTTTTCTCATAGGAGTGCAAGAAGAAAACAAAATTTTGCGAAGGGAAATTAGCGAGCTCCGCCAAGAAAATGCTCGCCTCCAAGAAATCATTTTTGCTGAGGAAAGGTTAAAAAAGCTTTACGCCCTCCATCCTAAATCGGGAATTATCGCTCAAATTATCGGGCGCGACCCATCCAGTTGGTTTAAAAGCTTATTGGTAGATAAAGGGCAGTTGGCCGGGGTAAAAAAGGATATGGTGGCCATAGGAGCTGGTGGAGTAGTAGGGAGAGTCATCGATGTTTCTGCCCAAACCGCCAAAATTTTGCTCATCACCGATCCGAATAGTGCCGTTGATGTCTTAATCCAGCGTTCCCGGACGCAAGGAATTTTAGAGGGAAATGTGGAAGACTACTGTGTCCTTAAATACGTGCCCAAAGCAGAAGATATTCAAGTGGGCGATACGGTGCTCACTTCCGGGATTGGAGGAATTTTCCCAAAGGGCTTAATGATCGGCACAGTTCGCCGCGTAGATAAAAAAAGAACGGGTATTTTCCAACACGTGGAGGTTAGTCCAGCCGTAGATTTTGCTAAATTAGAAGAATTGCTGATAATTCATGGGGAGCCATGAAGATTCGTCCTATTGCGGAAAAAGATTGGCCGACGCTAAAGAATATTGTCCAGGCCCAAGAACATTTTCGCCCGGCGGAAATCCGCGTCGCCTTAGAAATTATTGACTTTGCCCTGAAACAAAATAGGGAAGAAGATTATATAATCCGGTTGGTGGAAGGGGAAGACCATGAAATTTTGGGCTATGTTTGCTATGGAAAAGCACCACTGACCGATGCTGTTTATGATCTGTATTGGATAATAGTCCATCCTGCTTATCAAAACCAAGGAGCGGGTTCGTTTCTGCTTAATTATGCGCAACAGGATTTAAAACGCCGTCAAGCCCGGCTTTTGCTTATCGAAACTTCATCTTTGCCCGCCTATGCTAAACCACGAGCTTTCTATGCCAAGCATGGCTTTCAAGAAATAGCCCGGATAAAAGATTACTATGAGCAAGGGGACGATAAAATAATTTTTGGCAAAGTCCTCAATTCTTGGTAACCTTCTTTTTTTTCTTTACTATGGACCCACAGAAGCCTCATTTGGGAAGTCCGCCTATATCCGCCTGAGGCCAGAATGAATTTTTCAGCCTCCTTTACCGCGGAATTTTAAAGTGATCGGCATCCACATGTTTTCTTCTTTGACAGAGGTAAAAATCAGCGTATAATTTAATTAAATTATTTAGATAAATTTAATTAGCCTCATTTCCCCATGACTTTTTCCCTCTCCCAAAGAAAGGGTGTTGCCATGGTGAGCAAGGGCCTGAGGCAGGCCTAAATGAAGAAACAGCGGTGGGATAAGAAGATGTTTAAAACTTACCAACGCTTTTCTACCAAGGGCGGACAGATCGTTAAACTAAGCAATATGATTAAGTTTCTAAATGCACCCGCACACAAGGAAGATCCGCTGGCGCATGATTCTGCCTGAAGGCCTGCTCAGGGTTCTTAACCAAAAGTTAGCTATTCATTAATTATGACCCAGTCTTAAAGGGGGAGCGGGCTATAATTAAGGGGGAAGGTAATTTTTTTACTTCGCATGTTCTCCTTTCTTAAGAAAAAAATCTCAAATATTAAAAAAGGGGAATCCCCCTTTCTGCAAAGGCCTTTGGGTTTGCAGACCAGAATTACCATTTTGGTAGCCCTAATCGTCGTCAGCGTCTTGGTCATTTTTTCCTATTTAGAATTCCGTTTTTCGGAACATGCTCATCGTGAACTTTTGCGCGAAAGAGCTATTTACGTGATTCGCGAAATTGATTCCAAAATATATAGCGTCAAAGATTTAGAGAATAAATCCTTTTTGGAAGAAGAGATTGCGGGATGGTTATATACCCGCCCTTCTATAAAGAGTATTGATATTTTTGTTTTTCATAAAAATAGCTATAAAGTGCAGGCTTCCAGTGCCGAGAGAGTAGACTTAGGTATTACTCATCGAGACTTAGAATCAATAAAACTCGACCGAATTATATCCGTCCTAAAAAATGATGGTGAAGAAAGCTATTGGGAAATTTTGGCTCCTTTGCATGTAGGCCGCAAAATAGTCGGTGGCTTGAAGGTGATCGTCTCTTTAGAAGAAGCGCAAGAATTCTTGGGTAAGAAAAAGACTAGGACCATTGTCTTCACTTTAGCGAGCGTAGCCGTTTTAATCCTGATCTTAACTCTATTTTTCAGCCGGGCTATAAATCGGCCTATCCAAAGATTAGTTCAAGCTATGTCCCAAGCGGAAGAAGGGAAATTAAAAGTGGAAGTACCCATTAATTCTCGGGATGAATTGGGCCTTCTATCTGATCATTTTAATCGCATGCTGGCGCGCCTAAGCCAGTTTAACGAAGAATTAACCCGCCGAGTAGAGGAAGCCACTAAAGAATTAGCCCAACGAAATGAGGAATTGAGAATAGCCAACGAATCTCTTTTCCAAGCGCAAAGGCGATTAGTCCAAGCAGAAAAATTATCTGCTTTGGGACATATGGCCGCTACTATGGCGCATGAAATCGGCACCCCCTTAAATTCTATTTCGGGATATATCCAACTTATGCTCATGGAAGGAAACCATTCAGAAGTAATGACTCGCCGCCTAAAAATTATTGAATCCCAGCTTGATCGTTTGACCCAGACCATCCGCAATCTATTAAACTCTACTCGCCAACCTGCTCCTAAATTGGAACCGTTAGATATAAACCAAGTGCTTGAGGAAGTTATCAATCTAACGCAACCCGGCCTGACGAGCCGCGGAATTATATTGGTGCGCGAAATGACTCCGAACCTCCCGTATATCCAGGGCGATCCCATGCTTTTGCAGCAAGTTTTTTTAAATATAATAAATAATGCCCTAGATGCCATGAACACAGGAGGAACTTTAACCATTGGAACTAAAATAACATCTCTTTCCGAAGAAGCTCGCTATATCGAAGTGGTCGTCGCTGATACAGGGGTGGGCATGTCTGAGGAAGTTAGGAAAAAAGCTACGGAACCTTTTTTCACCACCAAGGAACCGGGTAAAGGGGCGGGTTTGGGGTTAGCCATTTGCGATGAAATTATACGTAGTCATGGCGGGAAGCTTTTAGTAGAGAGTGCCTTGGGAAAAGGTTCAACTATGCGGGTAATGCTTCCTATTACTTCAACGGAGGAAGTTTAAAATTATGACCCCTATTCACGTATTAGTTGTCGATGACGATGTGATAACTTGTAATCTTTTGGAAGAAGTTTTGACCAAAGAAGGTTATCTGGTAGATAAGGCCCTTTCTGGCGAGGAAGCAATTCAGAAAGGGGAAAGCCAGTTGTTCGATGTGGTGCTTTCTGATATCCGGATGGCGGAAGTGGATGGCATGGCCGTGCTAAAAGCTTTTAAACAAAAGAGCCCGGATACGATTGTGATCATGATGACGGCTTTTGGTTCGATTGAGACGGCCATCCAAGCCATCAAAGAAGGAGCTTTTGATTATGTGAGCAAACCTTTCAAGTTAGACGAAATTAAATTGACTATCCAGCGTGCTCTGGAACAGAGAGAATTATTTAAAGAAAATATCCTTTATCGGCAAGAATTAATTACCAAATATAAATTAGAGAATATTGTCGGGCGCAGCCCCCAGATGCTCAAGATTTATAAAACCATAGCGCGCGTGGCGGATACTAAATCCACTGTGCTCATTACCGGAGAAAGTGGCACAGGAAAAGAATTAATAGCCCGGGCCATTCATTATAATAGTTCGCGGGCCAGCAGGCCATTTATAGCGATTGATTGTAGTTCTCTCGCCGAAAACCTTCTGGAAAGTGAACTTTTTGGGCACGTGCGTGGAGCTTTTACCGGGGCCATTGCTAATAAAAGAGGTCTTTTCGAGGAGGCCAACAATGGCACTTGTTTTCTGGATGAAATAGGCGATATAAGCTTAGCCATGCAGGCCAAGCTTTTAAGGGTATTGCAGGAGCATGAGATAAAGCGGGTAGGCGGAACAGAGACCATAAAGATTGATGTGCGCATCATTGCGGCTACCAATAAAAACCTGGAAGAATTAGTCGCCGAAAAAAAATTCCGGGAAGATCTTTTTTATCGTCTAAATGTGGTTACCATTCACCTTCCTCCTTTACGGGAGCGTCCTGAAGATATTGAACTTCTGGCTGAACATTTTTTAAATAAATTTGCGACGGAAAACAATAAGCCAGTTCCCCATCTTTCTAAGGAGGCCTTAGAACTTTTGAAACGCTATAATTGGCCCGGCAATGTGCGCGAATTAGAAAACGTCATTGAACGAGCTGTTACTCTTGCCCAACGTCCCTTAATTCTTCCCGAAGATTTGCCCCGCCGTATCCGCCAGGAACAATCGCCTCCTTCGTCAGTTGGATTTTTGCCTTCAAAAATTCCTCTATCGGAGTTAGAAAAAATATATATTAAAAAAGTCTTAGAAGAGACAGGGGGCAATAAGAAAAAAGCTGCCGAAATTTTGGGAATTGATCGCCGTACTCTTTATCGCATGGCCGCCCGGTATGGGCTAAATTTTAAAAAATAGGGGCATTTTGCCTCACAGAGCGGAAGCGCCTCAAATTTAAAAGATTTTGGAATTTTTTAGCTTTTTTAAAAAATAGAAATAATGAGGCAATTTTGCTCATTATAAAATTTAAATTTAGACAAAATATTTCTTCCCTTCCTCCCCTCAATTTTTAAGTAATTGAAATCATTGAATAATTTATTAAGATCTTTTTCTGTTGAGGAATAAAAGATGGTATCGTTTTTGCTGAAAATTAAATAGATTACAAATATTTTGGAAAAAATGAAGTTAAATAAAGAAATAATAATTGGGCTAATCATTTTAAGCTGGGGCATCTTATTCGTTTCAGGTATTTCAGGATGTAGCGATATAAAGAGTGAAAATGAAAGATTGAAACAGGAAATTGCTAATTTGACTGCCGAAAATGAGAAATTAAGAAAGGAACTGAGTACTTTACGAGATGAAAATTCCAAAATGCATATTCATTTGGCTCAATTGAACCTGCAGATTGCTTCCTTGCAAAATGAAATTCAACTTTTGCAAAAGGATATTGATAAATTCAGAAGCCAATTGAAAGGGGAAGAGAAAAAGAATAAAAAATCTTAGCCCCTTTCAGATTTTATATAGCATCAGAAAAGGAGGTGAATAAAAAATGAAGAAGCTAATTGCTTTATTGGTGGCCCTGGCATTTGCCACTACAATGATGGTTGCTGCCTGCGCTAAGAAAGAAGAACCGGCAAAACCAGCCGAGCCAGCTAAAGCAGCTGAACCAGCTAAAGCTCCTGAGCCAGAGAAGAAGGCTGAAGAAGCAAAGCCGGCGGAAGCCGCCAAACCGGCTGAGCCAGCTAAAGCTCCTGAGCCTGCTAAAGAACCTGAAAAGAAATAGTAATTAGGGGATGGCTCAAAAAACAGGTGGGGAATTTTTTGACCTATTTATGAAGGAAGTATATAAGAGGGTAAATAACAATTTATGAAAGGAGGTGAAAATAATGAAAAAGGCTTTAGCTATTTTGGTCGCCATTATGGCATTGGTAGCTTTCACCGGCGGATTAATGGCGCAGGAAAAGAAAGAAGCTCCGGCGCCGGCAGCAGAAAAGCCCAAAGCTCCTAAAATCCTGAAAGCCACAGGCACAGTAGCGGCTTATGAAGCTGGAAAGATGCTAAAGATTAAAGTTAAAGATAAAGAAATGACTTTTGATATCGTTGCTGATGCTAAGGTAAAGGGTGAAGTAAAAGAAGGAGCTAAGGCTACCGTTTCCTACAAGAAAGAAGGAGATAAGATGGTAGCCACGGCTATCACTGTTGCTGCTCCTAAGAAACCTGCTGAACCAAAACCAGCGGAAAAGAAATAAGAATTTTAAAGTTGATCAAAAAGGCATAACCGAAATAAGGTTATGCCTTTTTTTTTGAAAAAAGCAAGGGGGAAAATTTCACCTCTCTACCTCTTGCCTGTTTCCTGCTGGCGATAAATATTAAAACTGTTAGACGGTCAGGGCAAATAAGCCTTGACTAAATGGTCTTTATCTATTATGCTAAGTTATTTGAATTCATTTTAAAAAAGGCCTATGTTCGATTCTTTAACTAATAAATTAAGCACCATTTTTAAAAAGCTGCGGGGGCATGGGAAGCTTACGGAGCAAAACATTGCTGAGGCTTTGAAAGAAGTCCGCCTGGCCCTTTTGGAGGCGGACGTGAATTTCAAAGTGGTTAAAGATTTTATAGAAAAGATCCGTGAGCGAGCCTTAGGCCATGAAGTTCTGGAGAGTTTAACTCCGGCTCAACAAGTAATTAAAATCGTTTATGATGAGTTAATAAACCTTTTAGGCGGGAAAAATTATGGGTTGAACCTTTCTTTCAAGCCACCTATTCCCATTATGTTGGTGGGGTTGCAAGGATCAGGGAAGACTACCACCATAGCTAAATTAGGTAAGTTCTTGAGGGATAAGGGAAGAAGGCCGTGCTTAGTTCCAGCAGATATTCGCCGTCCGGCGGCCATAGAGCAACTTAAAAAATTGGGTGAACAATTACAACTTCCTGTTTTTTCGCCCAACCTCAAGGATAATCCTTTAAACATTTGTCGCCAGGCTTGCCAATGGGCCGAAGCGGAAAATATGGATGTAGTATTGATTGATACCGCGGGGCGGCTGCATATAGATGAACTTTTAATGACTGAATTACAAGAGATTAAGAAAGCCATTAATCCGCGGGAAATTCTTTTGGTAGCTGATGCTATGACCGGGCAGGACGCAGTAAATGTTGCCCAAAAGTTTAACGAAGCTCTTGATATCCACGGCGTTATTCTAACTAAACTTGATGGAGATGCCCGGGGAGGAGCTGCCCTTTCTATAAAAGCGGTCACCGGAAAACCCATTAAATTTATAGGGGTGGGCGAGAAGACGGACGCCTTGGAAGTTTTTCATCCCGAAAGGATGGCCTCACGGATCTTGGGCATGGGAGATGTTCTCTCCTTGATCGAAAAAGCCCAAGAAGCTATCGATGCTCAAAAAGCCAAAGAGTTAGAGAAAAAAATCTTAAAAGAATCTTTCACCCTGGAGGATTTCCGCGAGCAAATTCAGCAGATCAAGAAAATGGGCTCTTTAGATCAAATTCTTTCGATGATTCCCGGGTTAGGGCGCTTAAAAATTCCTAAGGATTATCAAGCCGATGAAAAAGATTTGGTCAAAATAGAGGCAATTATTAATTCTATGACGCGAGAAGAACGGCGTCATCCTGAAATCATAAACGGCAGCAGACGTTTACGGATTGCCAAAGGAAGTGGCACGACAGTACAAGATGTGAATCAATTACTTAAGCAATATTTACAAATGAAAAAAATGCTCAGGCAGTTTAAACGCGGAGGATTCCGGGGCTTCCCGAAAGGAATTTTTTCCTAAACGGCCTGGGTTAAAGGGAAGCAGATAGGGGAGGAATTTAGAAAATGGGGGTAACAATTCGACTAACGCGGATGGGCGCAAAGAAAAAACCATTTTACCGAGTGGTAGTGGCTGATTCTCGATTTCCTCGAGATGGCAGATTTATTGAAGTGGTGGGGACTTATGACCCAAATTTAAACCCACCGGCTATAAATTTACAACAAGAGAAAATAATTACTTGGATAAAAAGGGGAGCTCATCCAACGGACACAGTCCGGAGTCTGATGAAAAAAGTAGGCCTATCTCTTCACCAGTTGGCGACCCCTAAAAAAGAAAGCCCAAGTGGTGGGGAAGAAAAGCCAGCCTAATTTAGAAAAATATTTAAATACAATTGCCGTTTCTTTAGAAACTCTTAAAAAGAGGAATACAACTTCAGGCGAGTGAAAGGGGGCAAAATTCTATGGAAATGAAAGATCTAATTACCTATATTGCCAAAGCCTTGGTAGATCATCCGGAGGCGGTTCAAGTCTCAGAAGTAGAAGGAGAACAGACTTCTGTAATCGAGCTAAAAGTAGCCAAAGATGATCTGGGGAAGGTAATTGGTAAACAAGGTAGAACGGCGAGAGCGATGCGCACTATTTTGAGTGCTGCTTCTACCAAAGTCCGCAAAAAGGCGGTATTGGAAATAATTGAGTGACCTTCCTCAAGAAGAATCCCTGCTCTTGATCGGCCGCGTGGTCAAGACGCAGGGAATTAAAGGTGCAATAAGAATCCAGGCACCCTCCGGAGAAATAAGTCTTATTTCTCCGGGGGTAGTTTTATATTTAAAAAATAAAGAAGGTCGGCTACAATCACTAACAGTAACATCGCTGCGGTACCAAAAAAGTATAATCATCCTGGCCTTCCAGGAGGTAAGAGGGCTAAAGGAGGCAAAAAAGTTAGTCGGCAGTAAAGTTTACATAGCCAAAAATATTCTGCCATCTCTCCCCCCGGATGAGTTTTATTGGTTTCAACTTTTTGGCCTAAAAGTTTTCACAGAAAAAGGGACGTATCTGGGAATAATAAAGGGAATAATACCTACGGGCAGCAACGATGTTTTGGTAGTGCGGCGAGACCGAGAAGAATATTTAATCCCGGCTATTGCTGAAGTAGTCAAGCAAGTGGACCTGAAAGAAAAGATCATGGTTATATGTCCCATGGCCGGACTGTTACCGAAAGATGATCTTTGACGTTTTAACAATCTTTCCAGGAATCTTTACCTCACCTCTGCAGGAAAGCCTTCTGAAGAAGGCCCTGGATAAAAATTTGCTCCAAGTTAGAATTACTAATTTGCGCGATTTTGCCTTGGATAAACATCGCACTACAGATGATTATCCTTATGGAGGCGGCGCCGGGATGGTTATGAAGCCAGAACCCATCATCCTGGCGGTAGAAAAAATTAAGAGCGAAGATCCGACGGCGCAGACAATTTTGCTGACGCCCCAGGGAGAGCTTTTGCACCATAATTTAGTACGCGAGCTGAGTAAGCATCATCATTGGATCTTGATTTGTGGGCGATACGAAGGTTTAGATGAGCGCGTACGTTTAAGTGTTGTGGACCGAGAAATTTCCATCGGTGATTATGTTCTTAACGGCGGTGAAATTCCGGCTTTAGTAGTTATCGAAGCAGTAAGTCGTTTAATTCCTGGGTTTTTAGGTTCCAGCCAATCGGTTGCTGAAGAATCATTCGCCCAGGGGCTTTTGGAATATCCGCAATATACCAGGCCACCGGTTTTTCGCGGAATGGCGGTTCCCGAAATTCTTCTCTCCGGGAACCATGCCCAAATCCAGGCCTGGCGGAGGAGAGAATCTTTGCGCAGAACCTTCCTGCGCCGACCAGAGCTTTTAGAACGAGCTCAACTCTCTGAAGAAGATAAAAAATTTTTAGAGTCCTTGCGTTCTGTGCCCAGATAAGGCCAAGGACAGGGAGGTTTATCATGCATGCCTTAGAACAACTGGAGAAAGAACAAGTACGTACGGACTTACCTGATTTTCGTCCTGGGGATACCATAAAGGTTCACGTAAAAATAAAAGAAGGCGATAAAGAAAGAATTCAGGTATTTGAAGGAGTGGTAATCCGCAAAAGGAGAGGGGCAAGTCGATCAACTTTTACCGTCCGCAAAGTCTCCTACGGGGTGGGGGTAGAAAGAATATTTCCTACAAATTCTCCGGTTATTGACCGGATCGAAATAGTGCAAAGAGGTAAAGTGCGCCGCGCAAAACTGTATTATTTGCGGCAATTGAAAGGCAAGGCGGCCCGCATTAAAGAGCAAAGAAATCTTTAAACTTTATGGAGCCTTTTGAAGACGAGGCCAGAGCCCAAGGCTATCAGATCATTGCCGGGATAGATGAGGCCGGCCGGGGTCCATTAGCCGGCCCAGTCGTAGCCGCGGCTGTAATCCTGCCCATAGGGGAAAAAATTAAGGGCCTCAATGATTCAAAGAGACTGGCACCCGCCCAAAGAGAAAAATTTTTCCACCTGATCTTTGAACATGCTGAAGGAATTGGTGTCGGCATCGTGGAGGCACTAGAAATTGATCGTTCCAATATTTGGCACGCCACTCAAAAAGCAATGGAGGAAGCTATAAAAAACCTCCCGGCTTGTCCCGACTTCCTGCTTATTGACGGGAAGTTGCCTTTGCCCATATCTATAGCTCAAAAAGTAATTATAAAGGGAGACCAACGCTGCCAGTCCATTGCGGCAGCGTCGATTATAGCTAAAGTCACGCGCGACCGCATAATGCTTAACTACCATGAGACTTACCCTCAGTATAATTTTGCCCGCCACAAAGGTTATGCGACCAAAGAACACTTGGCCGCTATTCGCCGCTATGGCTGTTGCCCTATACACCGCCATTCATTCAAACCTATTTATCAAAATTCTCTCCTATGAATAAAGAACGTATCTCTCTGGGTAAGATAGGTGAAAAATTGGCTGTGGCGCACCTCAAAAAAATGAAATACAAAATTCTGGAGCGAAACTATAAATGTCCTTTAGGTGAGGTGGATCTTGTGGCGCGAGATCAGAACACTTTAGTTTTTATTGAGGTTAAGACTAGGAAGACGAAAGATTTCGGGGGACCAGCAGCAGCGGTAGATCTACACAAACAGCGGCAACTCTCCAAAGTAGCTCTCCATTATTTAAATCAAAAGAAGCTTAATAATGTGCCGGCGCGTTTTGATGTAGTAGCCATCGAGCTTATTTCACCTGCCGCGCATATCGAAGTAATTCGTAACGCCTTTGAACTCTGCTATGAGTAATTTTTGTTATTAATCCCATTCCCCAACCCCTATTCTGGCAACAAACAAGGGTTTTAATTCCCTGGGCTGAATCTACTTATGGGAAAGTCAAAAACTTTCTTAGGGAGTTTACTTTCTTTCCTATTTTTCTTATTATAAAGACCATGGATTTATCCATTCTCTATCAAGAAGAAAAATTTCCCGAATTGGTCAGAAAGAAATTGGCTTCTGCTCCTATAGATTATGAAGAGCAATTTACTTTTATTAAAAAAATGCGCTTTAGCTCTACCCCTTGGGAAGGAGCGGGGATTCTTCTGCCTCTCTTTTTTGCCCAGGAGAAAACTAAAGAAAACTTATCTCCCGCGCAGTATACTTTTTTGCTTAATAAACGATCTGCTCTTGTTCAACAACCAGGAGATTTATGTGTGCCGGGTGGAGGAATCAAACCCGCGGATAAACTGCTGCAAAAAATTCTGGCAATGGTCCTTCTTCCCTGGATAAAAAAGGGGGCCTGGTTATTGGCCAAACAAAGAGGGAAAGGAATTTATGAAAAAATTCTCTTGATATTGAGTAACGCTTTAAGGGAAAGCTGGGAAGAGATTCGTCTTCATCCCCTTAATATAGAATTCTTGGGCGCCCTTCCTGCGTATCGTTTGCAATCAAGACGCTGGATCATGTTTCCAGTTGTGGGCCGAGTTAAAAAAGCTTGGAGACCAAAATTAAGCTGGGAAGTGGAAAAAATAATTCCCATACCTTTAGCAGCTTTCTTTGAAGCAGCAAATTATGCTCTTTATTCCTTAGAGGTTCCAGAAAATTTAAAGGCCCAGGGAATTCCCGATCCTTGGGAATTTCCCTGTTTTGTTTACAAAATGAATGGGGCAGAAGAAATACTCTGGGGGGCGACCTATATGGTAATCCGTTCTTTCTTCCATATTATCTTTCCTTTTCCCTTACCTTCTCCTAATGGGCAAAGGATAATTCGTCGTCCCTTGTTAACAAATTATTTTTCAGGTTCCCAAAATTGAAGCATAACTAGCCAATTCCGCAAAAAATGTAAAAGGGAGGCCATATGGAAAGAAAAATTAAAAAAGTTGCCGTAATAGGAACTGGTACATTGGGTACCCAAATCGCCATTCAATGCGCTTCTTACGGTTACGAGGTTAAGGCCTATGATCAAAACCCGGAATCATTCTCCCAGACTATTCCCAAAGTCTTAAGGATGATGAAAATCTTGGGTAAAGGCCCAACCCTGCCTGTAGAGGAGTGGCAGAAAGCGGCCTCAAAAGTAATCTTAACAAAAGATCTGCCAGAAGCCTTAGCTGAAGCCGATCTGGTTATTGAAGCAGTCCCCGAAAATTTAGCCCAGAAACGTCAAGTTTTTGCCCAAATTGACGCTTTAGCTCCGCAGAAGGCTATCTTGGCTACTAATAGTTCTTCATTACCCATCTCGAAGATTGAGGATGCCACGCAGCGGCCGGAAAAATGTTTAAATATGCATTTTTATCAGCCAGCCGTAGGCATGAATATTGTAGATATAATGGGTGGGTCAAAGACTCTTCCAGAAACGATAGAGATGGCTAAAGAATTTGTGCGGTCATTAAATTGCATTCCTTTAACAGTTAAAAAAGAAATTCTGGGTTTTTGTTTTAACAGCGTGTGGCGGGCAATCAAAAAGCAGGCTCTTTTTATGTGGGCTAATGGGTTTGTGGATTTTCGCGATATAGACCGGGCTTGGATGGTATTCACGCAGATGAAACAGGGACCTTTTGGCCTAATGGATTTGGTAGGACTCGATGTGGTTTATGACATCGAAATCTCTTATTACAATGAGTCCCAAGACCCGCGGGATTATCCACCTTCAGCATTAAAAGAAAAAATAGCTCGCGGCGAACTGGGAGTTAAAACAGGGAAAGGGTTTTATACTTACCCTGATCCAGAGTACGCCCATCCCCATTTTTTATATGGTTGAAGCTTAACTTTCTTTTTCCTCTAAGGCGGCAAACTCTTTGAGTAGCTCCTTTTGTCGTTTGCTCAATTTGGTGGGTACTTTGATGACCACTTGCACATGTTGATCTCCCCGCCCAAAGCCATTTAAATGGGGGACTCCTTGCCCACGTAAGGTGAATACCTGGCTGCTTTGTGTGCCGGGGGGGATCGTTAATTTTTTGGTGCCGTTCAAAGAAGGTACTTCGATTTCTGCTCCCAAAGCGGCTTGGGTAAAAGAAATGGGGATTTGACAGAAAATATCATCTCCTTGTCGCTCAAAGAATGGATGCGGTTCAACATGCAGGACCACATATAAGTCTCCCGGTCGTCCCCCTCTCTCCCCTTCGCCTCCTTCGCCAGAAATTTTTAACCGACTTCCCGTATCAACACCAGCCGGTATTTTAATAGTTATCTTTTTAAGTTTTTTGACTTTGCCTGTGCCCCGACACTCCGTACAGGGGTAAGGAATAAAAAAACCTTGGCCCCGACAACGGGAACAGGTGGTGCGTAAAGTAAAAAATCCCTGGGAATGAGTGATTTGGCCGCTGCCATGGCAGGCGGGACAAGCTTCCCGTCTTGTGCCCGGCTGAATGCCGGTTGCTTTACAAGTGGGGCAGGATTCGGGGCGTTCGATTTCAATCTCTGTTTCTTTGCCCAAAGCGGCATCCAGAAAAGAAATGGTTAAATCATAGCGATAGTCGGGCCCCTTCTTGGGGCCTGCGCTTCGCCTGCGGCCAGTGGTAAAACCAAAAAATTCTTCAAAAATATCACTGAAACTCGTAAAGATATCTTCGAAACCGGCAAATCCAGAGAAGCCCGTGCGTTGCAGCCCTTCGTGGCCATACCGGTCATATAGTTCCCTTTTCTCGGGATCTCGCAACACTTCATAAGCTTCGGCCGCTTCTTTAAATTTTTCTTCCGCTTCTTTATTCCCAGGGTTACGGTCAGGATGGTATTGGAGGGCTAATTGCCGGTAGGCTTTTTTGATCTCTGCTTCTGTGGCATTGCGTGGTACTCCCAGAATTTCGTAATAATCCCTTTTAATCATTTGGACAAAAATTTTCCTCCTCAATTTTGAATATTAACATTTTAGAGTGTGATGTCAAGTTCTGGAATAAGCCGGCTTAATGGGCATCTATAGATTCACTTATTAAATGAACAGAGCGCGGGGTTGTGATTTTTATTTTTTTTGGATCTGGAGGAAAAGGGCGGAGTAAGGGGAAGAAGGGGGTTGGGGGAGTTAAATCCTTACATTAAGAATTATATTTAGTAAGCAGCTAGCTTTTTTTTCTGGCCAGCGGAGAAAGCTAAGAAGAAAAATTGGCAAATGGAAATTAAGCTTTTTATCGAGTAATCATTTTGTTGGGCAACCAAAGAGCTAATTCGGGAAATACACAGAGGAGGACTACACTTAACATTAGAATGACCACAAAGGGAGCAGAGCCAATGAGAATTTTAGAAATTGGTACATCCGGAGCAATCCCTTGGACAATATAAAGATTTAAGCCCACCGGAGGAGTGATTAGCCCTATTTCCATGTTAATAGTTACTATTACTCCGAACCAAATGGGATCGAAGCCGTAGTTAACAATTACAGGATGAAGAATAGGGTTAATGATTAAAATAATGGCCACGGGTGGTAAAAAACAACCCAAGATCAAGAGAAAGATATTTATTAAAAACATCAGCCCCCATTTAGAATACCCCAGGCTAACAATATATTGAGTAATCGCTTGCGTAACATAAAGTTTAGTCAAAACTGCGCCATAAAGAAAGGAGATAGAGATTATCAACATGATCATGGTATTTTCTTTAATAGTCCATCTTAAAATCTGGCGAAAATCCTTCCAAGAGGTCAGCCGATATACCAACATTACAATAATTAAAGTAGCCACTGATCCCACCCCTGCTGCTTCGCTTGGGGTTGCCCAACCACCATAAAGGCTACCCATGATTAAAAAAATGATCACTAAAAAAGGAATCACTCTGAAAAATGAAGAAAACTTTTCTTTCCAGGTGTAGGAGACATTTCCATAAAACTCTAATCCTTTTTGGTACGAGAATTTTTTTTCATCCTTTAAAAATCTTCCCCTAGCCCATTGGGAATAAATAACCACCCAAAAACACATAAAAATAGTAATTAAAATACCAGGAATAACTCCGGCTATAAAAAGTTTTCCAATAGAAGTCTTGGTGGCAATACCATAAACGATCATGGTTACACTGGGTGGGATAAGGATACCCAAAGTCCCTCCAGCAACAATACATCCTGTGGCTAAAGTATCGGGGTAACCTCGCTTGCGCATTTCCGGAATTCCCATAGTGCCGATAGCTGCGGCCGTTGCCGGACTGGAACCACAAAGTGCGGCGAAGATGGCACAAGAAACAAGATTGCTGATGGCTAAACCACCTGGCAAATTATACAACCAGCGATGAAGACTCTCATAAAGGTCTGATCCTGCCCGGGTCGCCCCGATAATCGTGCCCATAAGAATAAACAGGGGGATCGCTAAAAGGCCGAAATCATTTATTCCATCAAAAACGATGTGGGCAATTAGGTCAAACTGGGAGCGATCTAAAAAAAGTAAAATAAATCCTAAGGCCGGGACACCCAGGCCGAAGGCAATCGGCATACCGCTGAAAAGAAATATAAGAGTAATTGCGCCTATTATTCCTGCTAAAAGTAGCGGATCCATTATGAGTACCCTTTTATTTATTTTCAGATTTAGGCAACAATTTTTTTGACTGGTGAGCTATGCTTATCTCTTTTACATACTGCAAGGAAAGTAAAGTCATTCCCAAAGGGAGGAAGAAATAAGGGATGGCCAAGGGAACGCTCCATATAGACTCAGATTTCCATCCTTTGAAAAGGGCTTCTCCCCACATTGCCCATCCTCGCCAGGCCAATAAAATGCAAAAAGCCAAAGAGAGGTATGAGGTAATGATGGAAAGCCAAGAATTGAAAGAAGTTGGAAGCAGCCGCGTAACTAAGTCTATTTTAATATGTGCTCCATCTTTAAGGCCATAGGCTGCTCCCAAAAAAGTCGCCATAATTGTTAAATAAACTGTAGCTTCTATTTCCCAAATGGTGGGGGTTCTAAACAGATATCTCATTATGACTTCATAGGTAAGAATCAAAGCCGAAATCAAAATCGCTACGGCACTAAGATAGTAGAGAATCCGGTTCCAGCTTTCAATCTTCTCTCCTAAGGCAGAAAAAATTGTTTGCATTTTTCCTCTTTTTTAATCGCTCAAAAATCGGCGACCCTGCAGACTATTGGCAACTCAAGATTTTTTTATTTAACCGCCAAAGCCCTATCTAATAATTCCTTGCCGCCTTTAACTTTCTCGGCAAATTCTTTCCAGGCCGTTTTGGCGGCCACTGTTTTCCATAATTGCCATTCCTCCGGGGTCATATCATGAACTGTTACCCCTTTAGATTTAAATAGCTCGGTTACTTCCGTATCGTCTTTAATCGCTTCCTCCAAAGCAAACTTTTCTAATTCCCGCCCCGCTTGTTCAATTATTTTCTGATGTTCAGGAGAAAGTTTCTTCCAAGTAATCATACTGATTACAAATGGTTCGAGCATGTACCAGGTGGTAGTATGCCGAGGGGAGTTGTAAAACTTCACCTGTTCATATAGACGAAAAGATTCAAAAGAAGACGAGGAAGTCATACAAGCATCCAGCACGCCAGTCTGTAGAGCAAAATAAATCTCAGTTGAAGGCATGCTGGTGATAGCCGCTCCACAGCCATCATGGAGCATCTTTTCAAACATTTTTCCTGCCGCCCGAATTTTCATTCCTTTTAAATCTTCTGGCTTAATGACAGGTTTGCCTTTTGTAGCTAAACCTCCCCCACACCAAGCCCAAGTGATTATTTTCATCCCGTTGAGTTCACATAATTTTTCAATTTCTCTACCAATAGGGGCATCTTTCCACCGCATGGCTTGGTAATGGTCTTTAACCACGCAGGGCATAAGAGTGATGGAGAATTGGGGAATTTTGCCTGAAGCATAGTCGAGCGGATAAACCGAAAAATCTAAAGCTCCCTTGAGCAAGGCGTCATACTGCGGAACAGGCTTAAATAGAGCAGAAGCTGGATAGATTTCAAATTTCAAGGCACCTCCGGTTTGTTCCTCTACTTTTTTGGCAAAAATGCGGCATAATCTATCCCGAAAATCTCCTTTTTCAATAGTTCCTCCAGGCCATTGGTGAGATATTTTCAGGACCAGGGGTTTTTCTTTGGTCTGCGCTAAAACCTTTTGAACAGGATCACTCATCAATGTTAAAAAAAGAATAGTGATGATTAATAAAATTCCTTTCCTTTCCATAACCTCCTCCTTTCTTAAAAGTTATAAATATCCTTCCCCCTGAGCCAGGTTAAAAATTAGAAATAATTAGCTTCCTCCTGGACTGGCCGTTTTAGATAATTTATTTTTTTCTCAAATTTTGTCAAGCAAAAAATATTTCCTAAGGCAATGCCTCACTGGATGGTGGGTGATATAGTAAGGGAAATTAGTTCCCCTTATTTCACAGAGGCAAGCCTTTGGGGCTGGATACTTTTCAACAAAGGATAAATCCTTGCGCTATAAATTTATTCTATTGTCCATCTTGGAATTTCATAACTCTCCCTACCTCCTCTTAACTTAAGAGGGGAAAAAGGGGTGTTAAGGTATGAGGGGGATGAGGGAGTTAAATCCTTACATTAAGAATTAAATTTAGTTCGCGGCTAGCTTTTCCTTCTGGCCAGCGGAGAAAGGCGTGGTGAGGGATAGCTAAAAAAATGATATAAGGTTCTAACCTCGCTGAGGAGAGGGCAAGGCCCAAAGGGGAAAAGAGGCGAATTGATGTTTGCTCTTTACACCTGTGCGGATTTGCATTATTTTAAGAAAACTAAGCTAAACAAAGGGATTAAGAAGTGAATAAAGAAGGAAGAGGAAAGAAAATCAACCAAAATCATAACCACCATGACTCTTATAAAAAGAGTCGCCGGGCCTTATGGTGGGCTATCGGTTTAACGGCCAGCATTATGGTGGTGGAATTTGGCGGCGGATGGTGGGCTAACTCCTTGGCCCTCATGAGTGATGCCGGCCATATGTTGACCGATTTAATGGCTCTTTTATTGAGCTTATTCGCTCTCCAATTAACTATGCGTCCCCCTTCGGCTACCAAGACCTTTGGCCTTTACCGCATGGAAATCTTGGCCGCTTTAATTAATGGGACAGCTCTTATTCTGATCAGCAGTTATATTTTTTACGAGGCCTACCAGCGCTGGCAAAACCCTCCCGTAGTTGAAAGCAGTCTGATGCTCTTCATAGCCCTTTTGGGTCTGCTGGCCAATGGCTTAGCGGGCTTAATTTTAATGCGCCAAACTCATAGAAATCTTAATCTACGCGGTGCTTACCTGCATATATTAGGAGATGCCCTTTCTTCGGTGGGGGTCATTTTAGCAGGGGTGATTATTCATTTTACTGGGTGGTACACCATCGACCCGCTGATCAGTATCGCCATTTGTCTGGTGATCTTACGCGGCGCTTTCCTTTTAGTAAAAGATGCCGTAAATATTCTATTAGAAGCTGTTCCTAAAGATATCAACTTGAGCAACGTACAAGAAGCTTTGCTGGCCATTCCAGGAGTAAAGAGTTTGCACCATTTACATGTGTGGACTATTAGCTCTGGTAGGCATGCTTTGAGCGCCCATATCTTGGTGGGTGATATGCAAACTAGGAGCACAGACCAGATATTGAAAGAGATAAATCAAACCCTCCAAGAAAGGTTTCAAATTGCCCATAGTACTATTCAATTTGAATGCGAAGATTGTCAAGAAGGCTTGACCTGTCATTTTGATCGGGAGAACTAAAGAAAAACGGCAAGGAGAAAAAAGGCATGGAATATAAGACTATTAAATTTACTGAACCCCAAGCAGGCTTAGGGTTGCTGTTCTTAAATCGCCCCGAGCGCTTAAACGCCCTTAATTTGGAAATGGTTGAAGAATTGCATATTTTCTTCGGGCATCTCCAAAATAATGAAAGTATTAGAGTCCTAATTATCACGGGGGCGGGGCGAGGTTTTTGTGCCGGAGCTGACTTAAAGGATTCGCAGATATTAGGCGAAGGCGGAAAACTTCTAAATCAACCAGCCCAATACTTAGTGACTATCCAGAAAAAATTCGGAGACCTCATTTTAGAAATGCGGCACGCGCCGCAACCAATTATTGCCGCAGTTAACGGACCGGCCGCCGGAGGCGGCATGAGCCTGGCTTTAGCTGCGGACGTAATAATTGCTACACCGCAAGCTTATTTCGTCCCCTCCTTCATTAATATCGGTCTTTCTGCGGGAGAAATGGGATCTTCTTATTTGCTTCCTCGGGCCGTGGGGTTATCCCGAGCAGCGGAAATCCTTTATACGGGCCGGGTCGTGCCGGCTGCCGAAGCAGAGAAAATTGGGATGGTAAGTCAAATAATTGCGGAAGATAAATTGTTGGCCAAGGCGCAGGAAATTGCCCTGCAGATGTTGAGCAAGAATCCCTTAGGTCTGCGGCTTACTAAAGAGGTTTTAAATAACAATTTATTCGCTCCTTCTTTAGAAGCGGCGATTGAGATGGAAAATCGGAACCAAAGTCTTCTTTGCGCTCATCCTGATTTTTTAAAAGCAGTCCAAAATTTTAAGAAAGAAAAGAAATAATTTAGAAAAAGAAAGGAGATGAGGACATGCAAGTTTGGCGCGCAGATCAAATTGACTTTCTCGAATTTTCCATTCGGGGCAAGGAATACGATGTTAAGTTTTTTGGCGTCCAGGCTATAAAGGCCCCGTCGGGAGAAACCCCTTACTGGGAAATTGAATTTGATGACGGCTCCCGCATGGTGACCAATGATTTAATTACTATAAGATTCACCAAGAAGAAAAAGTAGCCCCAGGCTAAGAAGAGGAGGGAAAAGATGGAGGGTGGAAGAGAGAAGCATGAAAAGATTACCAGGAAAATCAGAATTTATCTGGCGTTTGAACCTGTACGGGTTCTGGAAGGGATAGTCACCATCCCCAGTGCGCGAAGTCGTCTTTCTGATTTATTGAACGATGAGAAGACTTATCTTCCTCTCCAAGATGTTTCTGTTCCCGATGGATGGTTGAAATTTGGCGTTGATTTTGTCCTGCTGAACAAAAAAGAAATTAAAGCGGTCGTCGAACTTGGGTAAAATTTCTAAGTATCCCCGTTTAAGGCCGCCAGCGCAGCTTTGGTTTACGGTTAGCCAGAACCTCATCGAGGCGAGAGACTTTAGTTTTATGCGGCGCACTTTTTAAGAGCTCAGGGGCGGATTGCGCTTCTTGGGCAATTTTGATCATAGCCGAGATGAATTGGTCCAAAACTTCTTTAGGTTCTGTCTCGGTAGGTTCGATCATTAGAGCTCCGGAAACGACCAGAGGGAAGTAAATGGTGGGAGGATGAAATCCATAATCCATCAAGCGTTTCGCTATATCCAAAGCGTTGATTCCGTAACGAGTTTGGTTCCGGTCGGTAAACACACACTCATGCATACAGGGGTCATCATAAGGTAGATGGTAATAATCTTTAAGTTTGGCGCGCAGATAATTAGCATTGAGTAAAGCCACCAGACTAGCCTTCCTTAACCCTTCGGCGCCCATGGATAGAATATAAGCATAAGCGCGGACGAGTACACCAAAATTACCATAAAAAGACTTTACCCGGCCAATCGATTTCGGGCAATCATAATCTAAGCGAAAATAATTGCTTTCTTTAACCACCCGGGGAATGGGTAAATAAGGGGCTAAATGGTTTTTTACCCCCACGGGCCCTGCTCCCGGACCTCCCCCTCCATGGGGAGTAGAAAAAGTCTTGTGCAAGTTGAAATGCAGGACATCAACACCCATATCAGCCACGCGGGTCAAGCCGACCAAAGCATTGAGATTAGCACCGTCTAAATAAATTTGTCCACCTTTCTGATGCACGATTTCGGCGATTTGGACGATGTGCTCCTCAAATAAACCCAAAGTATTAGGGTTAGTTATCATTAAAGCCGCTACTTCTTCATCCATCTTGGCGGCTACATCTTCCGGAGACAAAACCCCTCTTTCGGTTGATTTTACTTGCACCACTTGGTAGCCACATATGCTGGAGCTGGCTGGATTAGTCCCATGGGCGGTATCAGGCACTAATACCTTGTGGCGCGGATGGCCTTGATCAGCCAGATAAGCTCTAATCATGAGCATGCCCGTTAATTCTCCCTGAGCGCCCGCAGCCGGTTGCAAAGTCACTTGGTCTAAACCGCTTATTTCGCAAAGGTATTGTTGCAGTTCATACATGAGCTGCAAAGCTCCTTGGGCTAGTTCTTCTGGTTGATAGGGGTGAGTTTGGGCGAATCCCGGGAGGCGGGCTAAATCTTCATTAACTTTAGGATTATACTTCATAGTGCATGAGCCTAACGGGTAAAGGTTGGCATCCAGCCCATAATTCCATTGGGACAAGCGGGTGAAATGCCTGACTACCTCCACCTCACTCAATTCGGGTACCCCTTCTAAATCTGGCCGAATTAATTTTGAGGGCCACACCTCTTCCGGTTTTATTTCTTCCACATCAAGGGGAGGCAAGGAATATCCCTTTCTTCCTTTACTCCCTTTTTCGAAGATCAAGGGTTCGGCGAAGATTAAACCAGATATGCCGGGAGTTTCTTTTTCCATTAAGCGCCCTCCACCAGATTTTCTAATTTATCTTTTAATAAATGTATGTCATCTTTAGAGATTTTTTCCGTAAGGCAGATTAATATTTCTCTTTTTAGATGGGGATAAAATTTTTGCAAAGGGAAGCCGGCAATTATCCCGGCAGGTAGAAGCTGGGCTAAAACTTCTGGGGAGTCCTTAGGGAGAGAAAGAACAAATTCATTGAATGTGGGAGCGGAAAAGGGTAAAGAGAATTTGGACCCCAAAATTTTTTTCGCATAGACACATTTGCTCAAATTGATTTGGGCTAATTTTTTTAAACCTTCTTTTCCCAGGATAGTTAGATAAACTAAAACGGCCAGGGCGCAAAGAGCTTGGTTAGTGCAAATATTGGAAGTAGCTTTTTCGCGCCGAATATGTTGTTCTCTGGTGGCTAAGGTCAAGACGAATCCTCGTCGGCCTTGTTGGTCGACAGTTTCTCCCACCAAACGGCCCGGCAGAGCCCGCAAGAAAGATTCTTTAGTAGCGAAGAAGCCTACGTATGGTCCCCCAAAGCTCAAAGGTAGACCAAAACTCTGCCCTTCGCCCACCACGATGTCTGCTCCCCACGCCCCGGGAGGTTGGAGCAAAGCTAAAGCTAAAGGTTCCATGACGGCTACAATAAATAAAGCACCCCGCGCCTGAATAATTTGACCAGCTTTTTCTATATCTTCCAAGCAACCAAAAAAGTTAGGCTGCTGGAGAACGACGGCAAAGGTGTGGTCATCAATCTTTTGGCCCAAAAAATCCAAATCGGTAAGTCCATCAGGGGAGTAAGGAATTTCTAAAAATTCGATGCCCAGGGGGGCGGCATAAGTGCGCGTAACCTTCTGCGCTTCGGGATGGAGGGTGGCGGATAAGAAACATTTCTTTTTACCTTTTAGCCGATGGGCCATCAGCACCGCCTCGGCCACAGCTGAGGCCCCGTCGTAGACCGAAGCGTTAGCCACTTCCATGCCCGTTAATTGGCAGATGAGCGTTTGGAATTCGAAGATAGCTTGCAGAGTGCCTTGACTAATTTCGGGCTGATAAGGAGTGTAAGCCGTATAGAATTCTGATCTACGCAATATATGATCTACTACCGCTGGGCTATAATGGTCATACGCCCCGGCGCCTAAAAAAGATTTCATTTTTCCCGGTTTATTCTTTTCACTTAGAGTAAGAAGATGTTCAACCAGTTCCATTTCTGATAAAGGGCGCGGCAGAGATAAAGGCTTTTGTAAGCGGAGTGGCTCCGGCAGAAGAGTTATTAAATCTTCTAAATTTTTAAAACCAATGGCCGCCAGCATTTCCGGCCAATCGTTTTCCGCATTCGGTATATACCGCATTTTCTATTCTTTAGCTCCTTCCTCGGCGATAAATTTCTGGTAGTCATCGGCGGAAAGAAGGTTATTAACTTCAGCAGCATTGTCAATTTTTAATTTGGCGATCCAGCCTTTTCCATAAGCGTCTTGGTTGATCCACTCTGGGTTATCCTTCAGTTCTTCGTTTATTTCCGTAACTTGCCCACTCAAAGGCGCATAAACTTCGGCGACCGCCTTTACCGAATCAATAGTGGCCAAAATTTCCCCTTGGCGAAAAGATTTACCCAGGGGGGGCAACTCTATAAAAACTATGGACCCTAATTTTTCCTGAGCGTAATCAGTAATTCCTACTAAGGCCGTCTGGTCAGTGATTTTCGCCCATTCGTGATCTTTGGTAAATTTTAAGTCTTGCGGAAAATTCATGGATACCTCCCCGGAAGAAATAAAAGATTTTTTTACTTTTCTAAAGCCGTTCTGTGCTCTTTTAATTTTTTTAATTTTATTACCATTCTGCAAACGAAACCAAAAAGAAGGGCAGCACTGATTAAAATAATAAAACTGGAAGAGAAAAAAGAAGCTAAGAATTCGCCTGGGTGCGATAGAGCATAAGCACGAATCATTTCTTGGGCGCCCCAAATGAGAAAAAAAGCAGCAATAATGCTCACCAATATGGAGCGTAACCACCAAAACATAATTAGCTCCTCTTTTTTAATATACCTAATCTGGGTAATATAAGCCAAATAAAATTATCATCCCTCATTAAAAATTCATGATGAGCCTAGTACCATTCCTTCTCCCCTCTACCCAAGAAGGCTGGGTCACCATTCCCATTTCAGCATGTCCACCGACCCCGCCCTTGATGCGGCGGAGAGTGGATCGCATCGATCTTCGATCGCTATGTCCCCTCGTAATGACTTTATAGCAGAGCCTCAACAAGGAGAGGGGAAGGGTGCCGTAAGCGATTGCCTAAAATTTACAAAAAAATTCGGCAAAAGGGAAGAGGTAAATAGAGTATTTCTAAGGCAGATTGACTTCAGGGAGAGAGATGCTTCAATTCGTGGATTAAATTTTGGATTATTTTGCATCCTCCTTCCCAAAAGGAAGGTTCGCTAATATTTATTCCTAAAATTTGCAAAAGTTCTTCAGGGCTTTTTGAACCTCCACTGGCTAAAAGCTTAAGCAACTTAGGCAAGAAAGCTTCTCCTTCTTCTAAATATTTTTGATAAAGAGCCAAGACTACTAATTCCCCGAATACATAGCTATAGCAATAAAATCGGGAATGCACAAAGTGAGAGATATAAGACCAGCCCCAGCGATATTCGGGTATCATTTCTACGCTTTCCCCAAAAAGGGCCGCGTTAACCTGCCACCACAATTCCCCTATTTCCTCAGCACTCAGAAGATGATCTCGCCGTTTCTGGTAAATTTGTTCTTCAAAACGAGTCAAGACATTTTGGCGGAAGACCGTGGCGATGATATCTTCAATCTCTAAGCAAAGCAGAGCCCGTCGGAACAATTTGTCGGGTTCGGTTTTAAGAAGAGTTTGGGTCATGATCATTTCACAAAAAACAGAGGCGGTCTCGGCCAAGATAAGGGGCGGGTCAAAATTTAGGAACTTCTGTTGGCGCGCTAGATAAAAATGGATGCCATGGCCTATTTCATGGGCTAAAGTAAGAACATCCCTAATTGAACCGGTAAAATTCATGAGTAAGTATGGGTGCAAAGAGGGCGTGAGGCCGGAGCAAAAGGCTCCTCCGTATTTGCCGCGCCGGATTTCAGCATCGATCCATTTTTGGGCAAAAAATTTTTCAGCAATTTCTCCAAAAGGGGGATAGAAATCCTGCAGAGCATGGAGCAATAGATCCCGCGCTTGGTCAAAGGATATTCTTTTATCTCCTCCAGGCAAAGGAGCGTAGATATCCGTATTCTTAAGCTTAGGCAATCCTAAAAGGCCAGCTTTAAGGCGGAAGTATTCTTGCGCTAAAGGATAGGCATTTTGGGTAATCTCCATCATCAACGAAACAATTTCTGGGCTAATCTCATTTTCTAAGTGCGTGCGCTGCATAGGGTTCTGATAACCCCTAATGCCGTCTTCCAGGTGGGCATCAAGAAAGAGGGCGTTAAAAATGGAAGTTAAGACTAATTGATGATCTCTATGCTTACTTAAGAAAGTGCGGTAAGCTCTTTCTCTAATTTCCCCATCAGGAGAATAAAGGAGAGCTAGCATCTCGCTGCCGGTGAGTTCTTTTTCTTCACCGGCGATGCTCATCCGGAAAGTAAAAGAGGAAGTAAATTCGTCGAAAAGAGTGGCTAAGGCTGTTTTCCCAGATAAGTTTTTGCAATTAATAATGTATTCTTCTCTTTCTGGTAAAGTAAATTCACGGAAACGGCGCCAGTGTTGGAGGACATGGGCATACTCTTGAAGTGGCTCATGACTGAGAAAAAATTGACATTTACTCTCGGGCAGGTGGATTACGGCCAGGCGAAAAAAAAGAAGCAGATTTTCCACTTCATTCCATTTTTCTAAGGCCTTTTGGCGTAAGTTTTTATATAAATCATTCTGGGTATCTTCGGCAAAAAGGAGGCTGGCATAGAGAAGGGGTTTTAGACTGTTTTCGGTAATAGATTCATATTCCTGGAGGGCCAGGAAAAAATCATGAGGGGATAAAGTTTCTAAGTTTATTTCTTTATACTTTTTTTGAAAATTCTGGGCCTGTTTTAAAGATTTATCCAGGTCTTGAAGAAAGCCAGGGTCGTGCGGTTCTGGGTAAAGGTCCCGGAGATTCCATTTAATACCATGGGCGTGATAAGGCGCTGGGGTGGACATTTATAAACCCTCCTTTAACCGTAAAAAAATTTCTTTTTGGTCGAAATTTTGGGGCAAGATTTCGATCATAAAGCCATGAATTCTCTAAGACTCGAAAGATGAAGGGAGAAACTCCATTTTGGCAGAAAAAGATGAAATAAAATATTAGCGGATTAAAGAAGAGCAAAAATGGATATATAAAAACTAAGTGGAGCAAGTAGATTAAAATCTCAAGTTGCTTTTGGCGTTCCTGTTTCCTTGGCTTCTTCTTTAGACTTTTCTGCAGATCCTTCCTCGATGGATTTAATTCCACCCTTAAAATTTTTAATAGCCTTCCCCAATCCTGAGCCAATTTCGGGAAGTCTCTTGGCCCCAAAGATGAGGAAAACTATAGCCAGAATAATAATCAGCTCTTGGGTCCCTAAGCCAAACATTTTTTAGCCTCCTGAATTTTTATTCAAGTATATTATGAAGACCATTTTTTTTCAAGGAGATTCGTGACTGACCGTCTAACAGTTTTAATATTTCTCGCCAGCAGGAAACAGGCGGGAGGGGGAGAGCCTCCTCCCCTCCCGCCTGGATTAAGCTGGAATTTAATAAACTGATCGACGGTCAGGATTCGTGAGTTATTTATTTAACCCACAGTAGCTAGTTCTAATCTTCCCTGCCACCTTTCTTGCAATGTCTCTTTTATAAAAAAATGTTCGGGCAAAGATAAAGTAGGGTCGCGGGCGACGATAGCAAAAGCTTCTTGGCGAGCCAAGGCGAGGAGGTGAAAATCTCTAAGAAAGTCGGCGACGCGAAAGTCAGGCAGACCCGATTGTAAAGTTCCCAAAAGATCACCCGGTCCTCTTATGGCTAAGTCTTCTTCGGCAATTTTGAAACCATCAGTAGTCTGCACCATTATCTGCAGACGTCTTTCCGCTTCTTCGCTTAAGGGGTAGCGGGCGATTAAAAGACACTGGCCGGGGTCCTTCCCGCGGCCAATACGGCCGCGTAATTGGTGCAATTGGGAAAGACCGAAACGTTCGGCATGCTCAATAACCATGAGCGAAGCATTGGGGACATCAATGCCTACTTCAATGACTATCGTCGAGACAAGGATTTGGATACGACCAGATTTAAA